>Ga0208519_100038_pt1 | contig 187571 bp, 166 predicted proteins | sample LakWasM130_HOW14_2_FD_183940 | JGI IMG/M metagenome (GOLD analysis project Ga0208519, IMG submission 183940) | Freshwater sediment methanotrophic microbial communities from Lake Washington under simulated oxygen tension - Sediment Metagenome... | ecosystem: Environmental > Aquatic > Freshwater...
TCCAAACTCCAAACTCCAAACTCCAAACTCCAAACTCCAAACTCCAAACTCCAAACTCCAAACTCCAAACTCCAAACTCCAAACTCCAAACTCCAAACTCCAAACTCCAAACTCCAAACTCCAAACTCTAAACTCTAAACTCCAAACTCTAAACTCTAAACTCCAAACCTAACCCGTCCTAAAAGCTTTCCCCATCATCTCAATAATATCCGTTGCCAGCAGGCTTTCCATTGTTTGATGATCTAAGGCAAGATCTGCTGCAAGGCCATGCAGGTATACCCCAAGCAGGGCGGCATGTAAAGGAATATATTGCTGTGCAAGTAAGGCGGTTAATATTCCGGTAAGCACATCACCGGAACCACCTTTTGCCAGACCTGCATTGCCGGTATTGTTATACCATCCTTTTCCATTGGCGGCAATTAAAGTATAATGTCCTTTTAAAATGATGATGAAAGGATATTGTGTTGATAAGGCTATCGCTTTATCAGCCCGTTCAAAATCGTTATCGCAGGCACCAAACAACCTGTCAAATTCTTTTGGGTGCGGTGATAACAGGGAACCTGCAGGAATCAGGCTCAACCAATCTTTATGCAGCGCCAGTGTATTCAACGCATCAGCATCAATTACCAACGGGTTTGAATAATTGGTGAGTATGTGTTTGAGTATTTTTTCTGTATCGGAATCAACGCCCAGTCCGGGACCAATTCCAATACTTCTGTACACATTTAAAAACTGTATGTTCTCTTCCCGCGCTATAACCATTGCTTCGGGAACAGATGTATGAATGATGGGCGAATATTCTTCCGGAACATTTGCAGTTAACAATCCCGCACCTGTTCGCAGGCAGGCCCGCGAAGCCAATACCGCAGCGCCCATCTTACCCCTGTTACCCGCTACTAATAAAGCATGGCCATGATTGCCTTTGTGAGAGAATGGGTTTCTTTGTTTTTTGAGGGAATGAATTTGTGATTTTGAAACAATTTCAAAAACCGTATCAACGGTTGCTAAAAAACCGGGAGCAAGTTCAATATCCAGCACACTGACTTCACCAAAAAAAGCTGCATTCTCTGCCATCAGAAAACAACGCTTCAGGCTTTGAAAAGTCAGCGTGTGATCAGCGCAAATAACCGCATCATTTTTACAACTTTTATCAATGGCCATCCCACTTGGCAAATCAATGGAAATAATTTTTGCCCCTGATTGATTGATGTGCTGCACCAGTTCGGCACTCAGTAATTGCAAAGGGCGGTTGAGTCCGGAACCAAATAAAGCGTCAATCAGTATTTCATCTTTTGCAATATATGGGAATGATTCTTTTGATTGCAGAAAATGGATATTAGCAGTAAGCTCCTGCAGCCGGTAAAGATTGGTCTGGAAATCTTTTGTTCCATCCCTGCCGGATTCGGAAATATAAATAGTTGGTTGAGCACCTTGTTCAATTAACAGTCTTGCAATTGCCAGTCCATCTCCCCCGTTATTACCCTTGCCACAAAAGACCCTGATGCTGCATGTATGATAACCCCGTTCTTTTATCCATTCCACGCAACGCAAAGCCGCACGTTCCATCAGGTTAATGGAAGCAATGGGTTCGTGCGCAATGGTATACTCATCCCATTGATGGATCTGTTGGGCAGAAAGTAGCTTCATAAGGATACTACGAAGTTACGGGATTGTGAATGGGCAATTGTGAATTGTGAATGGTGAATTGGCAATGGGGGAGGCGAAAATATAGTCAATCTGTTTTCAACTCAGCTTCTCTTATTGCCCATTCACCATTGCCCATTCACAATGCCCCATGCCAAAAAAAAGTGCCGGCATTTCAATAACACCGGCACCCGATACTCACTCACAAATATTTATATAATACCCTGTTGCAGCAGGTATTCTGCAATCTGAACGGCATTGGTAGCGGCGCCTTTGCGGAGGTTATCGCTAACAACCCACATATTCAGGGTATTGGCCTGTGTTTCGTCTCTGCGTAAGCGGCCAACAAACACTTCATCTTTTTCGTGTGCCCATAATGGCATTGGATAAAGTGCTTGTGAAGGGTCGTCCTGAACAATCACACCTGGCGCTTTGCTCAACAATTCTTTTACTTCGGCAAGGTCAAAATCATTCGCAAACTCAACATTCACGCTTTCGCTATGCCCGCCTACTACCGGTATACGAACCGTTGTGGCAGTTAACCTGATCGAATCATCCTGCATGATCTTGTTGGTTTCGTTTACCATCTTCATTTCTTCTTTGGTGTATCCGTTATCAAGAAACACATCAATCTGCGGAATCACGTTCAGGTCAATGGGATATTTATAAGCCATCTCACCCTGCACACCTTTTCTTTCGTTAAATAACTGGTCAACCGCTTTTTTACCGGTACCAGTTACACTCTGGTAAGTACTTACCACCACACGTTTGATCTTGTATTTAAGATGCAAAGGCTGCAAAGCCACCACCATCTGAATAGTAGAACAGTTAGGGTTGGCTATGATGAAATCGTCTTTGGTTAAAACGCCTGCATTTACTTCGGGTACCACTAATTTTTTGGTTGGGTCCATGCGCCATGCAGATGAGTTATCAATAACCCTGATGCCCGCTTCGGCAAATTTGGGTGCCCACTCCAATGAGGTTCCGCCACCGGCAGAAAAAATAGCCACAGCAGGTTTGGCAGCAATACCATCCAGCATGCTAACCACTTTATACTTCTTTCCTTTAAATTCCACTTCTTTACCAACAGATCTTTCAGAAGCTACCGGAACCAATTCCGTTACCGGGAAATTACGCTCGGCTAATACCTGCAACATTTTGGTACCTACCAATCCTGTGGCACCTACAACGGCTACTTTCATTTTACCCTCCTTCTCCCAAAAGGGAGTGTTTTTTAATTATGAATAAATAATGATCCTTTAAAATTTGAACCCACCCCGCTCCCCTTTTCAGGGGGCGGGGATAAAAAAAGCCTTCCCGGTTTGGGAAGGCTTCTAAGTATATTCTATCATACACAAACGATCAGCACTTCCCGTTAGAGAGGTTTCTTAATACGTTTTGTATGTTTTATTGTCATCATTGCGGTGTAAAAATAAGGAATTTTTAATTACCTGCTAAATTGTTTGCTATTTATTCAAAAAAGAACGCATTTAAATAAATATCATGCCATTAAACCAGCGAAATATCAAAGTTCACAAGCTGAACAAATTCGGCCAGCCTGCCATCAATATCAGTTTTACCAATACCGCGCAATCTTTCTGTACCAAACTTCTCAACGCAGAACGATGCCATAGCGCTTCCTACAATAATGGCTGTTTTCATATTCTCGAAAGAGATATCATTGGTTTTGGCAATATGCCCTATAAAGCCACCCGCAAAAGTATCGCCGGCGCCTGTTGGGTCAAACACATCTTCCAGCGGTAATGCCGGTGCAAAGAATACTTTACTATCGTGGAACAATAAAGCGCCGTGTTCTCCTTTTTTAATGATCAGGAAACGGGGGCCCATTTTCATAATAGTGGCAGCAGCCCTTACCAATGAAAAATCGCCGCTTAACTGGCGGGCCTCACTATCGTTAACCATCAGCACATCCACCATAGAAATGGTTTTGCGAAGATCGTCCATGGCTATTTCCATCCAGAAATTCATTGTATCCATTACAATCAGTTTCGGACGTTTTTTCAGTTGTGCTATCACACTTGCCTGAACTGCCGGCGCCAGGTTACCCAGCATCAGGTATTCACAGTCCTGGTAGCTTTCCGGCACTACCGGTTGAAAATTCTCCAGCACGTTTAACTGGGTATCCAAAGTGTCGCGGGTGTTCATGTCCATATGGTAGCGGCCACTCCAGAAAAAGGTCTTCTCATCCTGTTTTATCTGCACACCTTCCAGGTCTACATTACGGTCGATAAGCGAATCAAGTTCTTCTTTCGGGAAATCACCACCTACTACTGATATCTGTTTAACGGGTGTAAAATTGGATGCACACCAGGCAATATAGGTACCGGCGCCACCTACAATTTTATCGCTTTTACCAAACGGGGTTTCAATGGCATCAAAAGCCATAGATCCTACAACAACTAAAGACATAATTTTGGTTTTGTTATTCGGGAGGCGAAATTAGGGCATTATTAGCGAATTAATGGATTGGCGGATTAGCGAATTACGAATTAGCGAATTAGTGGATTAAGCAGGTATTTGGATTGTGACTCATACCGGGCTTTAACCCAACTGAACCACGAAAAGTATTTAATCCGCTAATCCGTAATTCGCCAATCCGTTAATTAAAATACTAACGGATAAAGATTTTTAATTCGAAATCGTTGCTAACATATGTTAGCTTCATTATCTTCGCGGCATGGCCAGAATTAAAACAGACAAGAACATCTCGCGCAAGGATGTAATTGTTACCAAAGCAGCGATCCTTTTTCGTGAAAAAGGTTTTAAAGCTGCCAGTATGCGCGACCTTGCAGAATCGGTAGGCGTAGAAGCTGCCAGCCTGTATAACCACATCAAATCGAAAGTGGAATTATTGCACGAGCTGTGTTTTAGTGTAGCCAACCGTTTCATGCATAAAATAGATGAAATAGAGGTTGAGCCCATCTCGTCAATCGAAAAAGTAGAGAAACTGCTTCGCTTTCATATTAATGAGATGATCAACCATTATGAAGAAGTGTATGTAAGCGATCGCGAATGGAAACACCTGGCCGACCCCTATCTGTCAAATTTCCAGAACCAGCGCCGCATTTACCGTAAAAGATTTGCCTCCATTATTGAAGCCGGTATCCGCAATAAAGAGATCAAAAAAATTGATGCGCCTACTGCAGTGCTCATTATGCTGCACGCTATCAGTGGTATTGAGAGCTGGCACCGGTCTACACAAAAAATAAGCGCGCAGGAGCTGGAAGAAAATATGATCACCATCCTGGTAGGCGGTTTGATCAATAAATAACCCCCCGGCCCCCTAAAGGGGAGTTATATTGTTTACTATGTCTATTCATTTTCAGAAACTACGCGTTGCAGATATCAGAAAGGAAACCGAGGATTGCGTTTCTATTGCTTTTACTGTACCCGAAGATCTCAGGCAAACTTTTCAATATACACAGGGCCAATACATCACCATCCGCACAAAAATTAATGGAGAAGATGTGCGCCGCTCCTATTCTATCTGCAGCAGTCCGCTTGATAATGAACTAAGGGTAGCCATTAAAAAAGTAGCGCATGGCCTTTTCTCAACTTATGCCAATGAGCAGTTGAAAAAAGGGGATACGCTTGATGTTATGCCACCCCTTGGTAAATTTTTTACCGAATTACATCCTGAACAAAAAAAGAATTATGTGGGATTTGCAGCGGGCAGTGGCATCACGCCGTTGTTATCCATCATTAAAACCACTTTACGCACCGAGCCCGGTAGCGGGTTTACTTTGGTGTACGGTAACCGAAACCGGCATTCCATCATTTTTAAAGAAGAACTGGAAGCGCTTAAGAATATGTATATGGACCGCTTCCGCGTGATCTATATTTTATCGCGTGAGAAAACAGATGCCGCTATTCATTTCGGAAGAATTGATGCCAATAAATGTGCCGCTCTTTGTAACAAACATCTTGATATTGCCAATACTGATGCTTTTTTTCTATGCGGTCCTGAAAAAATGATCTTCTCTGTAAAAGATCAACTGGAACAACTTGGGGTTGATAAAAAGAAAATACATTTTGAGCTGTTTACAACTCCGGAAACCAGGCAATCGTCAGTTGTGAGACGTGAATCGTCAGTAAAACAGGAAGTAAAAAGTAAAATAACCATTAAGCTGGATGGTATCAGTTTTGATTTTGATCTTGGTTTTGAAGGAGATGCCATATTAGATGCTGCACTAAAAAATGGCGCCGACCTGCCCTATGCCTGCAAAGGTGGGGTATGCTGTACCTGTCGCGCCAAATTAGTAGAAGGCGAAGTAGACATGGATGTAAACTATGGACTGGAGCCCGAAGAAATAGCACAGGGATTTATATTAACCTGCCAATCGCACCCAAGAACAGAGAAAGTGGTGGTTGATTTTGATGTGAAATAGACTGCACACACCAAAATCAACTTCCCTTAATGTCAGTACCTATTTACTTCTTAGATATTAACATATACATCCTGTATATCATAATCTTTAAAATGCCAGTCTATTCCTTCATAGTCTTTAAAAAAATAGCAGGCTCCATCAGGATTTTGTATCTGACTGGTAATTTCAACTTCACTGATTGACAATAAATGCTCATGTGCGCCTTTCTTCCTGAGGCAGGGCATACAAAAGCCAATGCCACTTTGTAATTCGAAAGGATTGATGTAATTACTTTTTTCCTTGATTTCGATATGAATATCATCAGCTGAAACAAACATATATGTATTGTTATCAGATATTTTTTTATACCTGCCATTACCCATTAATTTTTGTAAAAAATGGGCATAGTTTTCAGCATTTTTAACGTGCACTTCAATGTGATCAAACTTTATCATAACTATATTAAGGATTGATTGTTGCAAATATCGGGTAATGCAAAGTAATGCGCCAGGTTCAAGCTCATATAAGCTAACATGAAATTCTAAAAAACATATTTTTCGATGCTAACATTCGTTAGTATCATTTTAGTTTCCCTATTTTTGGTACTCAAAGATTTCAAAATGGAAATAACTCCTGAGAAAGTGTTCCAGGATACAATCGATCAGGAAATCAAGATCGAGCCTAAAGATTGGATGCCGGAGAAATACCGGCAAACACTGATCCGGCAGATCAGTCAGCATGCCCATAGCGAAATTGTAGGCATGCTTCCTGAGGGTAATTGGATAACCCGCGCCCCTAACCTGAGGCGCAAAGCCATCCTGATTGCAAAAGTTCAGGATGAGGCAGGGCATGGTTTGTACCTCTATTCAGCAGCAGAAACCTTAGGAATTTCCCGCGATGAAATGTATGATCAGTTGCATAGCGGTAAAGCAAAATATTCGTCCATCTTTAATTACCCAACACTCACATGGGCCGATATTGGCGCTATTGGCTGGCTGGTAGATGGTGCAGCTATCATGAATCAGGTACCTCTTTGCCGTTCCAGTTTTGGGCCTTATGCAAGAGCGATGGTAAGGATCTGTAAAGAAGAAAGTTTTCACCAGCGCCAGGGTTTTGAAATCCTGCTAACCCTCAGCAAAGGAACAGAGGCACAACGCCGTATGGCGCAGGACGCACTTGACCGCTGGTGGTGGCCAAGCATTATGATGTTTGGCCCGAAAGACGATGAGAGCCCCAATACCATTCAAAGCATGAAATGGAAGATCAAACGTTTTACCAACGATGAACTCCGGCAAAAATTTGTTGATGTTTGTGCAGAGCAGGTAAAAATATTAGGGCTCACACTTCCCGATAAAGATTTGAAATGGAACGAAGCGAGCGGGCATTATGATTTTGGCCCTATTAACTGGAACGAGTTCTGGCAGGTAGTGCAAGGCAACGGCCCATGCAACAAAGAACGTCTTGACACAAGAAAGAAAGCATGGGAAGATGGCGCCTGGGTTAGGGAAGCGGCTACTGCGTATGCAGAAAAAAGAAAACACAGAACAACAATACAGGCTGCGTAATTAATTATCAAACCTTCAATGCAAAAAAAATGAACCCGGTAGAACCAAATAAAGTTTCTTCAGAAATGGCTGACAAAGCTTCAGCCGAATGGCCGCTCTGGGAAATATTTATCCGCAGCAAACAGGGGCTCGATCATAAGCATGCAGGCAGCCTGCACGCTGCTGATGCACAGATGGCCATCGAAAATGCAAGGGATGTGTATACACGCAGAATGGAAGGTGTAAGCATATGGGTGGTAGAAAGCAAATACATACATGCCAGTAACCCCGCCGAGGCAGATGCCCTGTATGATCCGGCCAATGATAAACCTTACCGGCACCCTACATTTTATCAACTACCAGACGAACTCAAACATATGTAACCCCAGCCCCCGGAATACGAAACAACTGATTATGAAAACAACCACATTGATCGATTATACACTTCACCTCGCCGATAATGCGCTGATCATCGGTCACCGCAACAGCGAATGGTGCGGGCATGGTCCGGTGTTGGAACAGGATATTGCTATTTCCAATATTGCCCTCGACCTGATTGGGCAGGCAAGAAATTTTTATCAATACGCTGCACAATTAACAGGCAACGGCGCAACAGAAGATTCGCTGGCGTATTTACGCGATGCCATTGATTATAAAAATTGCCTGCTTGCAGAACTGCCCAACGGCGATTGGGGGCAAACTGTTTTGCGACAGTTCTTCTTCAGCACCTATCAATATTTTCTTTATCAATCATTACAAAAAAGTACCGATCAGCAACTGGCAGCCATTGCCGAAAAAGCGTTGAAAGAAGTTACTTACCACCTACGCTGGAGCAGCGAATGGGTGATCCGTTTGGGAGACGGAACCGATGAAAGTAAAAAAAGAATATTGCAGTCGATAGATGAATTGTGGAGTTATACCGGCGAAATGTTTCAACCTGCAAGCTATGAGACGCTGGCAGTGAACGACGGGTTTGGTGTTGACCTTGCACCCATTAAAATAAACTGGGATGAAAAAATAAAATCTGTTCTTACAGAAGCCACATTGCCCATCCCCACTAATGTGTGGATGCAATCGGGCGGTAAGGAAGGAAAACATACCGAGCATTTAGGTTTTATATTGGCAGAGATGCAGTTTTTGCAAAGAGCGTATCCGGGTTCGGAATGGTAATATTCCTCTGCTTCTCTACCCCATGGCACCTCACCCCCTAACCCCCTAAAGGGGGAAATATTTATGGAGAAAATGAATAAAAATATTACTCCTGGTAAAACTTCTGATGACATAAAGCAGGAGGTGTTAGCCATACTTGAAACCGTGTCAGATCCTGAAGTACCTGTACTTTCAGTAGTTGATCTTGGTATCATAAGAAACATAGAGATTGTACTAACTCCCCCTTTAGGGGGCTGGGGGGTATCTCTCATCTTATCCATCACCCCCACCTACACCGGCTGTCCTGCCATAGAAGTGATGAATATGAATATGCGGATGGCTTTATTAGAGGCTGGATTTACAGATATAAAGATCATACAGGTTTTATCTCCTGCATGGACAACAGACTGGATGAGTGAACAGGGAAAAGAGAAACTCAAAGCCTATGGTATTGCACCGCCACATCCCCGGCAAACTGTGTGTACACCTGATTCATTCCAGGCAGAAGAAGCTGTTCAATGCCCGCGCTGTAACTCTTTTCACACAAGATTAGTTTCGCAATTCGGAAGCACAGCATGTAAAGCTTTATATCAATGCAATGATTGTAAGGAGCCATTTGATTATTTTAAATGTCATTAGTTCAGGTATAAATACCTAATGGTTAAAGTAGTTAAAGAGGTTAAATTAGTGTCAAAGATTTGCGATGGAAAAGGTTGCTACAGGTTTTCAATCTTTAGAAGTTTGGAAGCAGGCAAGGTTATTCAGAAAAATGATTATAGACCTTTGCAAAGAAATTCCACAGGAAGAAAAATACAGATTAACAGATCAGATTAAAAGATCTTCCAGATCTGTTACTGCAAATATTGCAGAAGGTTATGACAGGTTTCATTATCTTGATAATATTAAATTTTGCAGAGACGCAAGAGGCTCTTTAAATGAAACCCTTGACCATTTAACAGTAGCCTTTGATGAAAAGTATATCAATGAAGAAAGACTTGTTCAGCTTAATCAACAATTTGAAAAAGTATTGAAACTTTTAAATGGCTACATAGGCTACCTAAAACAACAAAAAACGCCCTAACTTCCTCTTAACCATTTTAACCCTTTTAACTCTTTTAACCATTTTAACCACTTTAACCTTTTTAACTACTTTAACCCTTTTAACTACTTTAACCACTTTAACTTCACCAAGCCCATGTCCTTCATCAGCCTCTCCATAGAAAATCACATCGCAACAATCGTGCTCAATCGCCCCGATAAACTTAATTCCTTTAACAGGGAAATGGCATTGCTGCTGCAATCAACTTTAGATATCTGCGCATCGTCTGCTGAAGTTCGTTGCATCTATATTACCGGTGCCGGAAAAGGTTTCTGTGCCGGGCAGGATCTTGCAGAAGTAACAGATCCCAACGGACCGGGCATGCAAAAAATACTTGGAGAACATTATAATCCCATCATCACCCGGATACGGAATATACCAAAGCCTGTTGTGGCCGCAGTAAATGGTGTGGCAGCCGGCGCAGGAGCCAATATTGCATTGGCATGCGATATAGTTGTAGCAACACAATCTGCTTCATTCATACAGGCATTCTCAAAAATCGGTTTGATACCGGATAGTGGCGGCACTTTTCATTTACCCCGGCTCATCGGTTTTCAGAGAGCCAGTGCATTGATGATGCTGGGCGATAAAGTTTCTGCAACAGAAGCCTTACAGATGGGCATGTTATATAAAGTATTTTCGGATGAATCGTTTACCGCAGACAGTAAACAACTTGCGGCAACACTAGCGCAGATGCCTACCAAAGCGTTGGCGTATATCAAACATGCCTTAAACCAATCGGCCACCAATAATTTAGAAACACAGTTATTGTTAGAAGACGAATACCAACAGAAAGCCGCATCCACAGCCGATTTTAAAGAAGGCGTGCAGGCATTTCTTGAAAAACGTTTACCAAAATTTAAAGGAGAATAATATGAACGAAAAAGATACACTGGCGCAACAGGTAGTAAACCATATGATGGAACACGACCTGTTTTCTCAATGGTTAGGCATCCGGGTGCTGGAAGTGAAAGAGGGATACAGCCGTATCCAGATGACCGTAAGAAAAGAAATGATCAATGGTTTTGGAATTGTTCATGGCGGCATCGCCTTTTCTTTGGCTGATAGTGCATTTGCTTTTGCATGCAATAACCGCAATAATTTATCTGTTGCACTTGACACCTCCATCAACTTTACTAAAGCCGTAAATACCGGCGATACCATTACAGCCGAAGCGAAAGAAGTTCATAACGGCAGAAGCACCGGGCTTTACCTCATTACCATCACCAATCAAAACAAAGAAACCGTGGCTCATTTTAAGGGAACCTGTTTCAGAACGGGAAAAACACTTATTCATTCTTCCAGTTCTTTGTGACCCTTTGTGATCTTCGTGTCTTGGTGTTTCTGCTTTTTTAACCACCAAGACACAAGGACACCAAGAAGCACTAAGAATAACATAACGCAGAAAGGCATGATCTATCAATTTAAAGAATACATCCCCATCATACAGGAATCGGCTTTCATCCATCCGCAGGCGGCTGTTACCGGTAATGTGATCATTGGTAAAGATGTGTACATCGGCCCGGGCGCTGCTATCCGTGGCGACTGGGGTGGTATTATTATTGAAGATGGTTGCAATGTGCAGGAGAACTGTACCATTCACATGTTCCCGGGAGTTACCGTTGTATTGAAAGAAGGGGCTCATATCGGCCATGGCGCCGTTATTCATGGGGCAACCGTTGGAAAAAATTGTTTGATAGGAATGAATAGTGTGGTGATGGATAATGTGCAATTGGGCGATGAATGTATTGTAGGCGCCCTCAGTTTTATTAAAGCGGATGAAAAATTTGAAAGCCGGAGCCTGATCGTTGGAAATCCTGCTAAAAAAATAAAAGCCGTAAGCGATGAAATGATGGCATGGAAAACAGCAGGCACCAAACTGTATCAATCGTTGCCTAAAGAAATGCAGGAATACTGGAAACCCGTAGAACCCCTGCGTGAAATTCCTGCCAACAGGCCGGCCATGGAAAATTTGTATAAAACATGGAACGAACTAAGAGAATCGGCTAACAAATAACAATGGCGTACATTTGCAGTTAATTCGTGCAATTAGCTCAATCCATATAACAAGTGTCAGAAAGAAACAACTTCATAGATTATATCCGCATTTTTGCCCGCAGTGGTCACGGCGGCCAGGGTGTAACACATTTTATGCGTAACAAATTAACCGCTATGGGCGGCCCTGATGGCGGCGATGGCGGGCGTGGAGGGCATATCATACTTAGAGGTAACAGTAATCTCTGGACTCTTTTGCACCTGCGCTATTTTAAAAATGTACTGGCCGAGAACGGCGAAAATGGAAGCAAGAACAATTGCACAGGAAGAGATGGTCAGGACATTATTATTGAAGTGCCACTGGGAACCGTAGCGCGTGATGAAGAGAGTGGCAAAAAAGAAGTAGAGATACTGGAAGATGGCCAGGAAATTATCTGGCTGAAAGGTGGCCGTGGCGGTTTGGGCAATAACCATTTTGCTACACCTACCAACCAGGCGCCTGAACATTCGCAACCCGGTGAGCCCGGTGTGGAAGGATGGAAGAACCTTGAGCTGAAAGTATTGGCAGATGTGGGTTTGGTAGGTTTCCCCAATGCAGGAAAATCCACTTTATTATCTGTGATCACCGCAGCCAAGCCAAAGATCGCCAACTATGCTTTTACAACCATCATCCCTCAATTGGGAATGGTTGAATACCGTGATCAGAAATCATTCTGCATTGCAGATCTTCCCGGCATTATTGAAGGTGCGGCTGAAGGAAAAGGTTTGGGACATCGCTTTCTGCGCCATATTGAACGTAATTCCATTTTACTTTTTTTAATCCCGGCCGATAGTAATGATCACCGGAAAGAGTTTGAGATCCTACGCAACGAGCTCGAAGAATATAATCCTGAAATGCTGCAAAAAGATTTCATCATCGCCATCAGCAAAAGCGATATGCTGGATGATGAATTAAAAGAAGCCATCAGCAAAGAACTTCCTGTTGGCATACCGCATCTCTTTATTTCATCGCTTACCAATAAAGGGTTAACAGAATTAAAAGATCTTCTCTGGCAAACATTGAATAAACCTGCCGCATAATTATATCTCTGTGAAGCTCTTTACCTCTGCGCGCTCTGTGCTGAAAAACATATGCGAAGCTTTTTTCAACACATAGTTACATAGAAGAAAAAGCAAAGGGTATATAGTATTTCAAATACTATGCGCTCTTTTTCTTTGCCTATGCCCCTATGTGTTTCAAAATCCTTTGTCAATATTCTGATATCAAAAACTAACATTAGTTAACCAATCACGTAACATACTATTAACAGTTACCGGCAAATTTGCAGGGTTACCTTTTAAAGATATATGTATTAAGTGTATACATACGGGTTTTTGATGTACATCTAAATTTGAATTTTCAATTCAATATTACCGCTACGATAACCGTATTACTTCTTCAGATTGTTACCATGTAAAATTTCTTTTGTGAGCCTGTAGGCAGTGTTATGCCCGTTCATTTGATTTATTAATTTATTAAAACTTAAAACCATTACGATGAAAAAACAATCTATTCAAACAATCGCTAAAAGATTTTTCTTTGGTAACGTGTTAGCCGCTGCTTTATTTCTTTCTGCCAATGCAGCCACACCTGTTTCTGTTAGTAAACCAGCTATTACCGCTGATGCAAACAAAGTAGAAGTGAAATACACCGGCGTTGATAAATTCAACCAGTTATCATTCAATGTAAAATACAGTAACCCTTCAGGAAAAACTTTTAACCTGGTGGTGCTTGACGAGAATGGCGATCAGTTGTTCAAAGGTTATTATGGCGACAAACAATTTGATAAAACCTTCAAATTGCCTAAATCAGAAGTGAGCAAACTCAGTTTCGTGATCGAAGATGGCAAGGGTTCTTTCAAAGAAAAATTCGATGTAAACATCGAAACCCGCACGTACGAAAATGTGATCGTTAGCAAAGGATAATATCACAAACATTATGTAACCGCACCGCTATTGCATTCAATAGCGGTGTTTTTTTTGCATCTACCAAACCGTGCCTTTGTGCCTTTGTGTGGAAATTAAATTGCGCACAAAGGCACACCCGCTCGCCTAAGCTTAGTGGGCGAGAAGGCACGGTTTGACATGTTGTGATGGGGATAATTGGAGTATCAATCAGCTATTGCAAAATACCGAACAAGAAAAAAGCCATCCCGCTGTTAGGCAAGATGGCTTTTTGCATATTCGTAAAAACTATGGATTATCCGCCCACCGCTTCGCTCTGCATACTCTTACTGCTCTTCTTTCTTTCATCTTCATTCAATATCACTTTACGCATGCGGATGTTTTTAGGTGTTACCTCAATACACTCATCCTGCTGAATGTACTCCATACATTCTTCCAGTGTAAACTGTAATTTAGGCACGATCCTTACCGCGTCATCGCTTCCGCTGGCACGGTGGTTGGTCAGTTTTTTCATCTCCACAGCATTCACCAGCAGGTCGCCGGGTTTAATGTGTTCTGCAATCACCTGTCCAACATATACCTCATCTCCCGGATCAACAAAAAAGCTTCCGCGATCCTGCAGTTTGTCAATTGAATAAGCGGTGGTGGTTCCGCCAAATTTGGCAATCAACACACCATTGTTTCTTCCGGGGATCGGGCCTTTCCATGGTTTATAATCAATAAAGCGGTGTGCCATAACGGCTTCACCTGCTGTATTCGTTAACATCTGTGAACGTAAGCCGATCAAACCCCTTGAAGGGATTTCAAACTCCAGGTGCTGCATCTCTCCTTTGCTTTCCATGATCTGCATTTCACCTTTACGCTGTGTAACCAGGTCGATCACTTTACCGCTGAAGTCTGATGGAACATCTACTACCAGGTTCTCGTATGGTTCGTGTTTTTTACCGTCGATGGTTTTTACCAATACCTGCGGGTTACCTACTGTTAACTCATATCCTTCACGGCGCATGGTTTCAACCAGGATACCGAGGTGAAGAATACCACGTCCAAACACCAGGAAGCTATCTGCACTGTCTGTATCTTCTACACGTAAAGCAAGGTTCTTTTCAGTTTCCTTCATCAAACGGTCGCGCAGGTGGCGTGAGGTTACAAACTTGCCATCCTTACCAAAAAAAGGCGAGTTGTTAATGCTGAAGGTCATACTCATGGTAGGCTCATCCACACTGATAATTGGCAATCCTTCGGGATTATCAATATCTGCAATGGTATCACCAATATTAAAATCTTCCAGTCCTACTACCGCACAAAGATCGCCGGCAATTACTTCGGTTACTTTACGTTTACCCATTCCTTCAAACACATACAATTCTCTTACGCGGCTCTTTTTAATAGAACCATCAGCCTGTACCAGGCCAATAGCCTGATTTTCTTTGATCACACCACGATGTACTTTACCAATGGCAATACGGCCAAGGAAAGAAGAGTAATCTAATGAAGTGATCTGCATTTGCAGGAAGCCTTCGTTTACTTTAGGAGCAGGCACATGCTTAATAATGCCATCCATCAACGGAAGGATATCTTCTGTTGGGGTCAGGCTGTCGTTAAACCAACCATTCTTACCGCTACCATAATAAGTAGGGAAGTTTAATTGCTCTTCGGTAGCGTCAAGGTTAAAGAAGAGTTCGAAAACTGCATCGTGTACTTCATCAGGACGGCAGTTAGGCTTATCTACCTTATTGATCACCACAATGGGGTGCAGGTTCAGTTGTAAAGCTTTCTGTAATACAAAACGGGTTTGCGGCATAGGTCCTTCAAAGGCATCTACCAGCAAAATAACCCCGTCGGCCATTTTCAGTACGCGCTCCACTTCTCCCCCAAAATCACTGTGGCCGGGTGTATCGATAACGTTAATTTTAACACCATTATAGGTAACAGCAGCATTTTTACTGAAGATGGTGATACCACGCTCCCTTTCCAGGTCGTTGCTATCCATGATCAGTTCACCGGTCTCCTGGTTGTCTCTGAAGACCTTGGTAGTTTGTAAGATCCTGTCTACCAATGTTGTCTTGCCATGGTCAACGTGTGCGATAATGGCAATATTTCTTATTTCCATGTAAATTTTTAAGGCTGCAAAGGTACGGGTTTACAGCCGGAGGGCAAAGAGTTAACAGAAATATGACATAAAGCACTGTTGCACAACGGTTTGGGGTTTGTGGTCTGGGGTTGTTAGGAGTTCATGGTTATTAGTCGACAATATGAATCCATCAAACTGCGCCTTTGCGGCTTTGCGGGCATATTTTTTCTCGCAAAGCCGCAAAGGCGCTATCAATGAAGTGCGATCGTCAACTTAAAACCATGAACTCCTAACAACCCCAGACCACAAACTCCAAACCTTAAACTCTTAAATATATTTTCTTCTTATCCATCCAATACCCCACGCTCCAGCATAGCAGCATATAACAAACCGCAAAAAGCAAAGAGCCCCAATAAGCGCCGGCATGGCTAAAAATGGTCTGGTAGATCCAGGCAAAAAGGCTGGTATCAGGGTTTACATGAACCATATATAAAACAATTACCAGCAACTCGGATAAGAGATAAATGGAAAGCGGGTTCTTGCCCACCACTTCAAAAAAACCGGCCCATCTGGTTTTCTGCTGTATATCTGTGATGTAGATAACCGCAGCGATGATCATACAATCCAGACCAACGGTGTGCAGCACAAAAGAGCTGGTCCATAATTTTTTATTGATGGGGAAGATGAAATTCCAGAAATAGGCGATCACAACCAAAGTAAACCCGGCTAGCAGGAGTTTGGCAAGGCCTTCATAGCTTTTTCCGTTTTTCTGCACATGCAATCCTACCAGGTATCCTCCAACCACATTCACAATGGCGGGCAGTGTGCTTAACAAGCCTTCCGGATCAAAAGCCACACCTTCTCCGTGATACAGGTGCGATTCGCCCATAAGCCAGAGATCAAGTTTTAGTCCGGCATTACCCTGCAGGCTCAGCGGATCAAACGGATCTCCAAACCAGAAACACAGGCCCCAATACAACAGTAACAGACCTGCGCTGATTACAACCACTGTTCTTGTTTTCAGAAAATAAATCAGCAGCGATGCAAAACAATAGCAAAGTGCAATACGCTGTAACACACCAAGTATCCTTGTATTGGAAATAGGCGATAGAGCCCAGTGTCCTTCATCATTGTTTACAAAAGGGAACCAATACATCAGGTATCCCAATAAAAAAATGAGCAGTGTTCTCTTGAATATTTTAGCCAGCACCTGGGCAGTGGTTTTCTGTTCCCATTTCCGCATCACAAAACTCATGGCATTACCTACCGCAAATAAAAAAGAGGGGAACACCAGATCGGTAGGGGTAAAGCCGTGCCATTTGGCATGAAGCAGTGGCGCAAAAGTTACAGATCCGTCGCCGGGGGTATTTACGATGATCATTAGACAGATCGTTAATCCCCGAAATACATCGAGGGCAAGAAATCGTTGGGGTGAACTCATATCAGTTTTTTTTTGGGTTTGCCGAATATAACTATTTTCGGAGAATTACGGAATAGGGATTGACGGATTACGGATTGACGGATTGACGGATTATGGGATTGAGAACAAAATATCCGATTGGAATTGACAAAAACATTTTCAAAAAAAATGCGTCTTTGCTTTTTTGTGCGGCTATTAAAAAACGTTCTTTATTTACAAGAACGGCAATAGGCGCTGGAAAATAATCTGTAGTTTTAAACAAACCTATTGCCATGCGTTCTCTAAAAAGATTGTTTGCGGTATTACTGGTAATCGTGATCGTTTACCTGTTTGGTCCCCATCCTTCAACACCAGTTTATGATTATTCTATTCCGGCAGTGCCGACAACTGCTGCAGCTTTAGAAACTTATGTTACGCAGCAGGAATCGCAACACAAGATCAAACCGGATAATGAAGCAAGAATTGTGTGGGCCAACGATTCAACCAAACAAAAAACAGAATACGCTATTGTTTACCTGCACGGTTTCAGCGCCAGCCAGGAAGAGGGCAATCCCGTTCACCGCAACCTGGCAAAACAATTTGGCTACAACCTGTATCTGTCAAGGCTTTCACAACATGGCATCGATACAACAGATGCCCTGGCCAATATGACGGCCGATAATTTGTGGGAGTCTGCCAAAGAAGCTTATGCCATCGGCAAACAGTTGGGCAACAAAGTAATTTTAATGGGCACATCCACCGGAAGCACATTGGCCATCCAACTGGCAGCCGCTTACCCGGAAGTGGCCGGACTTGTTTTGTTCTCTCCCAATATCGCCATCAACGATCCTAATGCATGGCTGTTGAATAACCCATGGGGATTACAGATTGCCCGACTGGTAAAAAAATCTAAATTCAATATCATCACCAACAAACCACCCGAATACAGTAAATACTGGAACCAGCAATACCGCCTGGAAGCTACCGTGCAACTGGAAGAATTATTGGAAACAGCTATGACCGACGAAAATTTTGCCAAAGTAAAACAACCCACCCTTGTTCTGTATTATTATAAAGATGAGCAACACCAGGACCCTGTTGTAAAAGTATCGGCCATGAAAAATATGTTTGCTCACCTGGGTACAGTTGATGGGCAGAAAAAAATGATTGCCATCCCCGAAGCAGGCAGCCATGTATTGGCCTCTCCCATTCAGTCAAAAGATATTGTTACAGTAGAAAAGGAAGCCGCAGCGTTTATGAAAGGAACGCTGCATATGGAGGGGGATTAAGTTTGGAGTTTGGGGTTTGGAGTTTGGGGTTGTTAGGAGTTCTTGGTTTTTAGTTGACAATATGAATCTATCAAACTGCGCCTTTGCGGGCATATTTTTTCGCGCAAAGCCGCAAAGGCGCAGTCAGATTGGGTAAATATCAGGTACCTTTCCAAACTCCAAACCCCAAACTCCAAACTCCAAACTTTCCTTACCTTCACCCTACTGTAAACTAAAACGATTGCATATGCCCCGCAGCAGAATAGCAGGTATTGGTATGTACGTACCCAAAAACGTAGTAACCAATCAGGACCTCACGCAATACATGGATACTAATGATGAATGGATCCAGGAACGTACCGGAATTAAAGAGCGCCACTATGCACACCGGACAGAAGAAACCACCACCACCATGGCCGCAGAGGCCGCCAAAATAGCCATAGAAAGAGCAGGAACTACCGCGCAGGATATCGACTTTATTGTGTTTGCCACCTTATCGCCCGATTATTATTTTCCGGGCTGTGGCGTATTGTTACAGCGTGCCCTTAAAATGAAAGAAATAGGTGCACTGGATGTACGTAATCAGTGCAGCGGTTTTTTATATGCTTTGAGTGTGGCCGATCAGTTTATTAAAACCGGTATGTATAAAAACATATTGGTGGTGGGCAGTGAGAAACATTCTTTTGGCCTGGATTTTTCAACAAGAGGCAGGGGCATCTCTGTTATTTTTGGAGACGGTGCAGGGGCCGTAGTGCTTCAACCTACCGAAGAAAACAACCGCGGTATTTTAAGCACCCACCTGCACAGCGATGGCGAATCGGCCGAAATACTGGCCATGTATAATCCCGGCACACATGCCAACCATTGGGGCACCCATGATTATGCAGATTTTGCTGAGGCACCTATTGCTGATATGTTCATGAGTCATGCCATGATTGATAAAGCCCAGAATTTTCCATACATGGATGGGCAGGCTGTATTTAAAAAAGCTGTCATCAAATTCCCGGAGGTGATCAATGAGGCTTTACAGGCAAATGGCTACCAGTCTGCCGACATTAATCTGTTTATCCCTCACCAGGCCAACCTGCGCATCAGCCAGTTTGTGCAGCATAAGTTAAAATTGAGCGATGAGCAGGTATATAACAATATTCAACAGTATGGTAACACTACCGCAGCATCCATTCCCATAGCTTTGTGTGAAGCATGGGAGAAAGGGAAGATCAAAGAAGGCGATCTTGTTTGCCTGGCAGCTTTTGGAAGCGGGTTTACGTGGGCGAGTGCTTTGATTAAATGGTGATCGCGGATTTCGCTGATTTTAATATGATTCAGATGAGAGGCTGTTGCAATGCGCCGATTGTATCAGGGCTTAACACATAGACGTATAATCTATGTGTTCTTTGCTTTAGCCTGTGTGCCAATGTTTTTACATTTGTGTTTTACAAAAAGAGAATTCCAAAAGTGATGAGTGACAGAAAAATAATTTATCTGATTAATCCGATTTCCGGCACTTCAAAAAAGGAGGCCATTAAGAAATTGATCGAGCGGGAAACAACTGCGCAGGGAATTCCGTTTGAGATCACAACAACCAATGCTGACGGTGATTATGATATATTAAAAGACAAGATCATCCGTGAAGGATTTACTGATGTTGTGATGACGGGTGGCGATGGTACAGTGAACCAGGTTACCAGCGCCTTGCGCGACTTACCTGTAAGGTTTGGCATCATACCTATGGGATCGGGGAATGGATTGGCCAGAACAGCAGGCATCCCTACCAAACCACAGCATGCTTTGGCCATGATCTTTGCCGGGAAATCGAAAATGGTAGATGCATTCCTCATCAATAACCAATATGCCTGTATGCTTAGCGGTATCGGTTTTGATGCACAGGTGGCGCATGATTTTGCTACTAAAGCAACAAGGGGATTACTGACCTATACGCAACAGAGTATCGTTAACTTTTTTAAAGCGCATCCTTACCAGTTTGAAGTGATCATCGATGGATTTTCTTTTTTTACCGATGCCTTCTTCATCAGCATTGCCAACAGTAACCAGTTTGGAAATAATATCACCATTGCGCCGCAGGCCGACCTTCATGATGGATTATTGGACATTGTAATTGTTCAGAAGATGAACAAAGCCAAGCTGCCTTTTGTGATGCTGAAACATATCCGCAGTAACAATAAAATACAGCAACTGGTAGAGGAAATGGGACAAAAAAATATTATTTATTTTCAAACCACCTCGCTCACCATCAAGAACATGAAATATGCACCCCTGCATATTGATGGGGAACCAAGAGAAACATCTGAAGAATTCCGAATTGAAATTTTGAAAGATTGTTTTGAGCTGATACAACCTTAATAATTATTAACCCGTTGGCGGGGTTAATTTGCTAAAGAGTGTTTCTATTTAAATGTGTTTCCGGGATGCCATCAATAGCATTTTGCAGCTAACCTTTTCGGATTTGGCGAAGTGGTGGAATTAGTAGCACAAATGTTCCGTTCTGCGCAATAGTTTATTAGAATTCCAAATCTTTACTTTAGCACTGAATCTGCCATTTTGCCAAACCCGTGTTAGTGACAGGCGTTTTCTTCTCCTTGTTCTTAATACTGCTTAATTTGGTTTAGCAACTCCATAGATTGAAGAATGGGTTTCCACTCTTTACCTCTAAACATCAACTGAAACCATCTTTTATTTCGGTTTTCGTATTTGATGTTGAAAAATAACCATAAGGCTACATAAGTGAATGATAACGTAACTATTCCTTGTAGTATCCACAACAACCAATTTTCGGCTACAAACATTTTTTCGTTCCAGTAAAAAGTCGTCCAAACAGGAAGTTGTAAAAAAAGCAGTCGGGTTACATTTAGCGTGGATATTTTAAGTTTCGAAACTTTTTCCTGAATAGTCAGCACAGGCTCACTAAAATCAATTTTGTTAATGAGGTTAATTTGATAAACATAAATACCTATTGTAATTGCTGTAAGCAATACCTGGATTGTACCAGAAAAAACGAAAAAAAGGCTAACCTCGTCCAAATGATTGACTATTAGATTGGCAAGTATGCTACCAAGTACAATTACCCAAATGATACCTACTATAAGCGCAAATACTTTTGTTGGTTTCATTGAGGCAAGAAAATTTTGGACTTTCAACCTTGCAATGTCATCAGTATTAGTTTTATTTACTTGCAGGCTACGATCTAATTTTTCATTAGCAGACTGCCAAAGTAATTTTATCTCTTTTTCATTCATAACATTATGAATTTATTTGTAAAAATTTCATTTTAAGTTTATCCCTGATGCGTCCCAATTTTGTTCCAACATTGGTTACGGATAAACCCATTATCTCTGCAATTTCAATGTAGCTTTTATCTTCCAAATACAGTAACGTAAGGGCTTTATCAATATCGTTGAGTTCAGAAATGAACTTCTCTAAAAGGGCTAATCGCTCTTGTTTTTCAGTATTTACTTCATCTTGGATTGATGCAAGCTCTTCAATTAAAGGAATGTTTAAATTTTTCCTTTTTGCATTTTTTCTATAAAAGGAAATGGCTACGTTTAAAGAAATACGATACAACCAAGTTGTGATAGCAAAAGTATCATTGTACTTATGCAATGATTTCCAAATCTGTAACATCATTTCCTGAAGAAGGTCTTGCCTCTCATCATCATTTAGGCAATAGGTTTTGGCAACCTTGAACAAAATGCCTTTATGTCGTTCAATGATTTGATGAAACTCGTGACTTAATTCTTTGTTGTTTATCATAATTCCGAAAACCACTTTTTTATAAATTCATACGCTTGAGGATTATGCCTTATGCCGTTATGCGTAACTCCTTCAATGATTTGTACTTGCGCTTGACTGTTTTCTGTTACTGCTTTTTTCATTCTTCCCGCATTAAAAGCCTCATCATTACCTCCAATCAAAATCAATGCAGGTGCATTTAGTGATTTCAACCCTACTTTATAGTTTTCTGGTGCCATACTCATATTTGCCCTATGTGTGTATTTCCTTGAAGGTATATTTTCGGGCAAATTAAAAAACAATACTGGCAAACTGTCGTGTGAATGATTATCAATTTCATTGAACATTTTTAATCCAATAATTCTGGCAATGTGAATTTTCATAAATGGTTCTATGCTATCGGTTTCTGTTGGCGGTGCTTGCTGAATGGCTGGTGAGTTGTGTCCTAAAAGCGGTGCAAACAATAAATATCCATCTATTTTTGTTTTGCTTTCCTGCATCGCATAATTCAAGGCAACGCCACCACCCATAGAATGTCCTGCAATGATAATTTTCCCTTTAGGTTTTTGTTTACGAATGGCATTGATAATATCAGCCAAATCATCTGCGTATTGATTGATATAATCAACATCGCCATTTTTGCCATCAGATTTCCCGTGTCCTCTTAGGTCAATAGCAAAAACTTCCGTTTGTGTTGCCTCTTGCAACAGCCCTGCAGTCCTATTGCAGAGATACCCACTGCTTGCCACCCCGTGAATTAGAATAATGGTATTGTCCGATTTTTTAGGAAATTTATAAGCAAATATTTTCTTTTTGTCCCTTGCGATGAAGTAATAGGGTTCTGCTTTATAAACCTGCTCAAAACCAATTTCTTTTATTGCCTCTGGGTCTATGTTTGTTGACTGAGAAGATTTAAAGGTAGGGTCGGGCATGTTAATGAGTTTAGCCGCCTCTATTACCAAACTATCTTTGTTTCCTTTGAAATAATCATGAAGAATATTTTGTCCCGAAGCGATTGTAACAGAAAGAAAAAGTGTTATAATTGAAATAATTTTTGCCATTCTCATTTTTCGAATAATTAAAGTGAAACTTGATTTTCCTAATTATTCGCAACGAGTGTCAAAAAATCACAGTCAGGTAAAAAATATTTTTCACTTTTATCATGCAGTCGTCTTTTTACGCTTGCCGCTAACCCTTAAATATACGCAACCACTCCCTAAAAACATGCGTAAAGTCAACCCTATTATGCGCAACCCTACCCACCTTTTGCCCCTACAGGGCAATCATTATCTGTAATGGAACATGGTGCTACCAACCGGCTGCCCCGCTGTGGCAGGTTTGAAAATATTTTGCGGAGGCTTTGATAAGAGGACTAATTGCATTCTCAAGTAAGAATTGTGCGAAATACACAAAGCCCTTTTTGCGATCATTGCGGCCCATTGCGTTCCTTGCGCTACCGCTTTAAACCTTGCATAACCAGCGAGCCAGCTATTATAGATGAATCTGTTTCATTGATTTTTGGGTTTACATGTGTTGGAGAGAAAAGCTGTAACGCAAGGAGCGACAGGAACCGCAAGGGGCGCGAGGAATTAACCATGACTCATTTTGCTTAGTAGTTAACGTGTTTTACTATTGAAATCTATTACTATCAACCTGTTGGCGGAGTTATTCAAAAATTTAACTGGCAAGACCTCATTTTGAAACATTTAACCGCAAGGACGCAAAGACGCCAGGGATCGCCAGGTAAACTATTTTAAAATCCTTGCGTACCATTGCGACTTGGCGTCCTTGCGGTTAAAATAGTTGCTATAAATGGTTAAAACGTACAAATTCAGTAAACGCCATTTATCTCAAAGCCTGGTGGAAATTAACTCCGCCAACGGGTTACTATCAATATGTTTAATAGCACAACCCGTTAATTACTACTATCGCATCACCTGCTTTAACCGCTCAAACTCCTTTTTATTTGCCGGGTTATCCAACGCCAGGGCAACATCTCTTTTTTCGGCAGCCGTTAAGTGAAAACTTAAACTGGCAGGCGCTTCACTTTTAGAGGGCACATACTGGAAACAAATACGATAAAAATTTTGGCCGTAGGCATCAGACGCATATTCCAGTTGGCCGTGCTGGTAATAGTCCTGCAGTTTAAACCAGTTATTCTGCAGTATTAAAAAAGGCTTGGTTAACAGGCTTACCAGGTTATTACTTTCATAAGGTTTATCCCAATCATCCAGGCTTCTGTCGCGTATCTGCAGCAGCACTACTTTACTTGTGTTTTCGTTAAGCCATTCTTTAAACACAGAAATAAAACGGAGGCAGGCTTCCTGTCCAAAATTATCTCTTAGTCCGGCATCCATCACATCAATAATCGGACTGGCCGGCAATAATACATTTGGCAGCACATAAGGAAACGTGGCATTCATCCGTAATGCAGAAAGTATACTCACGTGCATGGCGTCCTGTTTATCAAAAAACGAATTGAAATCGACCGCATCAGGATCAACCTGCATTATTTTATCGGTATTATTCTGTGGCTTCATCAAAAACCGAACAGGGTGTGTGCCAATGATCATTTTTCTCCCATCACGCGTGATCACCGAATTAAAAAGCATCGTGGGGATATCTGCATTGGCTTCGGGCGCCTCATAATCTTTCAATGATTTGGAAAGCACACCAGCGGTGTTTTCATTCAGTTTCTGTTCAAACGCATAACCGCGGTCTTTGGCATATTGATAACCGTTGACCTCAAATTTCTGTACAGGGCCAATAATATCCCTGCTAACAAATGAAGAGAACAGCGGACTAAGCAGATCTCTTGAAATATTATCGGTGTATTGCCTGTTCTGCAGGTTAATATTGGCGCCCTTGCTTTTTTCATAATACAGCTCCCTGAAATAGGCGGCACCCAACATACCTCCTGAAGCGCCATTAATTAAAACGGTTTGCTGCATCAGTTTCCCGTTAAACAAGCTATCAAGTCTTTGCAATGCATTCATTGTAAAAGCTGCACTGCGTGCACCGCCACCGCTGGTGTTGATGATATATAAAACAGGCTTAGCTTCTTTCTGTTTTGCCTTCCACCGGTTTAAAACTTCAATGAAATGTTTTTTATCCGCAGCAATATTTGAATCACTTGCCAACCGGCGGATGGTTTCCCTGCTGTAAACGGGCTGTTCGGTTTTATTGAGGTAATTTAACCCATACGCTTTGTTACGTGGATCAATAATATCATTCTGATACAGGATATTCAGAATAAGATATACCACCACCAATAGCGGAATACTCCATGTATGCAGGAACAGAGAAATGGCACCGGCAAACGCTATCAATATGGCAAATAGGATGGCTATACTGGCTGCTGCAGGTATCTGAAACAGTCGTGCATCAGAAATATATCCCACACCGATCAGAAATAAAAATGCGATCGTGATGGCTATTACGGCCCCCACGTGCTGCCGTTGGAAAACCGTAGTTAAAAATTCATCGCTGTAATGGCGCACGTCTCTCGGTTTCCGTAACCGGAAGCTGGCGCTTAAAAACCAATCAACCCGTACTTCATGTTTTTCTTTGGGCAATTGTTTTTTCTTAACGGACGCTGTATAATCTTTATTGGCCTTGTTGATAACAGAACCCATGGTGTAGTAAATGGTTTTATCTACGCTAAAAAAATAGATAAAGCCAAGTGCGATAGAAAGAATAATACCTCCTGTAAAACCGCCTACCAAAAACAGTACCGACATCCCATGAAAAAGTTCCTGGTAATGCGCATAGTCTACTGCATATACTAAGTAGAAAATGAGAAACGACAGCGGAATAACTGCATTATTGATACAATACTTTAAAAAAGGCTGTGCGGTGGTGGCAAGGAATAAAACGTTTTTACTATGGAGAATGAAGGTGGTGATGTTCCAGCTCATAATAAAAATGCCCAGTGCAAACCCAACAATGGCGGTACTTAGTGCGGTTACTTCTCCAAAATATTCAGGCGCCAGGAAAAGTGAATTGGCCCCAAACGTAAACATAAAGCCCCCCGCAACCGTTGCAAATAAAATATACCAGAATATCAGGAACACCTGGTACCTGCGAAAATGCAGCAGGAAAAGCTGCACAGGCAAAGAGTACCAAAAACCTACCAGGTATTTTTTCATATAATTAAGAGTACTATTTTATACGGGTCGCTGCATAAGGCAGTAGGATTAACGGATTGGCGGATTGCGGATTGGCGGATTAACGAATTAAATCCGATAATCCGCCAATCCGCAATCCGCTAATTCGCTAATCCCTCCCCGACTGTATTACAAACAGCATCCATACTAATGTCAATAATAAAAGCATTCCTGTTAGCTGGTGTAATTGCGCCATCCATTCAAATAACCCCCAATGACCCGGAACGATGCCTGTGCTGGTTAATACACTGGCTATTCCCAATATCAATTGCAGGATCACAATAGCCAATGGCCACCAGCGTGTTCTTTTAAACAGACCGGATCCGTTTGTTTTAAATAGTTTCAGCGACCATAACAATATCAATACACATAACAGGTACGCCAGGCCACGGTGTATGAAATGGATCAGTATCGTATTATTAACAAGGTTCAGCAACAGCGATTGATCATTCAATAATTTTTCCGGTATCCATGCGCTGCTGATAGTGGGCCATGTGGGCGCCACGGTTGCCGCTTTATGCCCCGCCATCAGTGCTCCATACAATAATTGCATAACAAGCAAAAGCAAAATACCAATATTCCATTTTCTGAGCCGGCTATCGGCTATGCGCTGATCATCTTTAACCAATAACTGAAGTGCAAACCAGAAAGTGTAACATAAAAGTCCCAATGCAAAAATGAAATGCAGTGCCAGCCTTGTAGGTTTTACATATACAGCATCACCGGTTAGTCCGCTGGCAACCATGATCCAGCCAACAGCTCCCTGCAATGCGCCCAGTAAAAAAAGTACCAGCAAAGGCTGGATCATTTCTTTTTTAAAATGCTTTTTCAGCATAAACCACGCAAAACCAACAGCAAATACCAGCCCGATAGTTCTTGCCCAGAGGCGGTGAAACCATTCCCAGAAAAAAATGAATTTGAAATCTGATAAAGTAAAATCAAAATTCAATAGCTGAAACTGGGGTGTTTGCCTGTACTTATTAAATTCTGCCAGCCATTGCTGTTCGTTTAATGGGGGAAGGGTACCGGTAATCACATCCCACTGGGTAATAGATAAGCCGCTGCCTGTAAGGCGGGTAATACCACCAAGGGCTATCTGTACAACCGTCATGCCAACCCCTATCAATAGCCAGGTGGCTACCAGTTTTGAAGAACGTTCTGATGTATGCATAAACCTGCTGTTTCTTAACTGCACGAAGGTACCGATATAACAGTGTGGGTCTGAATTTTGACAAATGAATTTGGAAAGTATAGTCAGGATGATTGAATTTTACCAAAGTGTTAGAAGCATTTTATCAAACCGAACTGAGGGAAGCCGGCTCCGATGAAGCCGGCCGCGGCTGTTATGCCGGGCCGGTATTTGCTGCCGCAGTTATTTTACCCGTAGATTTTTACCATCCATTATTGAACGATAGTAAACAGGTGGCAGCTAAAGACAGGGAAGTTCTGAAAGAGATCATTCAATCATCCGCCATTAGCTGGGCGGTTGCCAGTATTGATCATGAAGAGATAGACAGGATCAATATTTTAAAAGCCTCTTTCAAAGCCATGCACATAGCCATTGATCAGCTCAAACCCAAGCCACAATTATTATTGATTGATGGCAATCGTTTTATCCCCTATAAAAAAATCCCGCACCGTTGCATTATAAAAGGTGATGGCAAATATGCCAGCATTGCCGCCGCCAGCATCTTAGCCAAAACCTTCCGTGATGCCTATATGGAACAGATACATGAAGAGTTTCCGCATTACGGATGGATTAGGAACAAAGGCTACGGAACCATGGAACACCGGAAGGCAATTGAGCAATACGGACTATGTAAATATCACAGAAAGAGTTATCAGATTTTACCGAAACAACGTGAAATCGGGTTTTAGTTAGAAGGGGTAATGAAGTTAAAGGGGTTAAAAGGGTTAAAGGAGGTTAAAATGGTTAAAGGGTGATGTTTAGTAAATGTGACCCCCACTATTAACTTTGTCTACCCTATCTACTTTATTTACTTTATCTACTTTATTTACTTTATCCACTTCATTTACCTTATCCACTTACCCCCACCCCTACTCCTCATACTCCCACACCCCTGCTCCTTCCCTGATCACTTCGTAAGTATCTTTCGTGCAATCTACAATGGTTGATGGTACCATACCGCCAATGCCGCCATCAATCACTATGTCTACCAGTTTATGAAAATTGTTGTACATCAATTCCGGATCAGTGTAGTCTTCTACCATTTCTCCGGGTAAGGAAGCAGAAAGCAGCGGGTGAGACAGATCATGCACAATAGTGCGTGCAATATTATTATCCGGAACACGAAGGCCTATTGTATTTTTTTTACTGTGCAATATTTTAGGAACTTCTTTACTTGCCGGCAGGATAAAAGTATAAGGGCCCGGTAAATGCGTTTTTAGCAACCTGTAAAGAGGTGTGGAAATACTTTTCGTGTATTTGCTCAGGTCGCTCAGATCATAACAAACAAAACTGAGCTGCGCTTTGGAAGGATCGATATTTTTTATCCTTGCAATACGCTCAATGGCTTTGTGCTGAAAAATGTCACAACCCAATCCATAAATAGTATCTGTGGGATAAATGATAATGCCCCCACTCAGCAAACAATCGATCACTGTTTTAATATGCCGGGGATTGGGATTATCGGGATGGATGGTTAATAACATACTGCAAATTACGAACAATGTGCAGGTTTTATCTTATGAACCGTTTAACATTCTGCATTTGCATAATAATTTGTTCATATTAACTTTGCGTAAATTCAACCACCTATGCAGCTACAACCCGTTGATGTGGTCGACAATATCAGTGCCGCAGATTTTAAACAACAGTATTACTACCCCCAAAAACCGCTTGTCATCAAAGACCTCTCCAAAAGCTGGCCGGCCTACGAAAAGTGGACCTGGGATTATTTTAAGCAGTTGGTAGGTGAACAGCAGGTAGGATTGTACAACAATATTAAGAGCGATGCCTACACGCCCATTAATACTGCTGATGACTACAAAACATTTGGAGAATACATTGATATGATCAGCCAGGGACCTGCCGCATGGCGGATCTTCCTGTTCAATATTTTTGATCACGCACCGGAACTGACCAAAGATTTTACCTGGCCCGAACATTTGATGGATGGGTTTGTAAAAAAATACCCGATGCTGTTTACCGGCGGCCAGACCTCTATCACCCATATGCATTTTGATATTGACCTGAGTCATATCCTGCACACACAATTTGCCGGAAGAAAAAGGATATTACTCTTCCCTTTTGAAGAACAGCATAAACTCTACCGCAAGCCCTTTGAAGTATTAAGTCTTGCCGATTTTACCAATTATTACGATAAGGAGAACAGCAAACTCGATTATCAACAGTTTCCTGCGGTACAACATGCGAAAGGATACGATATCACCCTTAACCATGGCGAAACGCTGTTTATGCCCGCCGGCTACTGGCACCATATGGAATACTTAGATAGCGGTTTTGCCATGAGCTTACGGGCACTCCAACCAACACTCTCCGGTAAACTAACAGGGGCATGGAACCTGTTTGGTATGCGAAGCATTGATACGCTGATGAAAAAAACAATGCCTCAACCCTGGTATAACTGGAAAAGGAAACGGCTTTTTGATATGGCTGATAAAGCTTTGCAGGAGGCATAAATGGCGCATCACGTCATCTTGGGGAACGAAACAGCCTGAGCGTAGAGATTGAGATAATCAGATGTTCTAAGAGGATTTTACAATCTAACGTGCTTTATTAGAAGTAAGATTTCCTCCATTAGGAGCACAGATTGCTTCGTGCCTCGCAATGACGGATAAAACAAGAAGGCGGCCTTGTGCCGCCTTCTGTTTGTTTGTAACCCCCTGTGAAAAACTGAATGGATAAAAACGTGCTGAATACACCGTTTTTCATCCACCCTAAAAGTAGTACCACCCATCTTCCCCAACAATGTAATTAGTACGCAATTAATTGGGTGTTTTAACGGTATTTTTTTTAGTAATAACCACCGATCTTGTTTTCCAATTCAAAGGAATTTAGCTGCCTGTAAAAAAACAGTCGGCTACCTGTTAATTTTTAAAAAACTTTATTATGGTAGAAGTTGCCATGATCGATGATCATATTTTATTAAGACAGGGTTTGGCTTCTGTAGTAAACTCGTTTGCCGGATACAAAGTTATTTACGAAGCAAATAACGGCAGGGAGTTTACGCAATGGCTTGATCCCAATAAACTTCCCGACCTGGTGTTGATGGACATCAACATGCCCGAAATGAACGGGCACGAAACTGCCCATTGGCTTACCACCCATTACCCGCAGGTAAAATTTATTGCCATATCAATGTTGAATGATGAACGATCCATCATTAAAATGCTTCGGAATGGCGCAAGAGGCTATTTGTTAAAAGACTCTGAGATCATTGATCTGAAACAGGCGCTGGATGATGTAGTGAACAAAGGTATTTACATCAACACCATCCTGTATAAACATATTGTAGATTCTATTTCCGGCAACCAGTTAAACGAAGAAGCGGAACAGGAAACACTAATGGCGCTAAGCGAACGCGAAAAAGAATTCCTGCGCTGGCTTTGTACCGATAAATCTTATAAAGAGATAGCCGCAGAAATGTACCTGAGCCCAAGAACCATCGACGGCTATCGCGATATATTGTTTGAGAAATTAAAAGTGGCTTCCAGAATAGGATTGGTACTTTTCGCTATCCGCAATGAAATAGCCAAAGTATGATCACCGCATAAAAAAAATCCTTACCACACAGTAAGGATCTTTTTTGTATAAAATTTTATTTTTATCAGGCGATCTCCCACACTTCATTACCACGCAGCAGTTTATTAAGATTGCCTTTGCCTTTGGCAGCAATGGTTTCTTCAATCTGCATGCCCATAACATCTTCATAACATGGCCTGTCGGTTTCAAAGAATACGCCGAACGGACGGGGAAAATGCTTACCGTCTTTGGCGGGATTATCAAACAGCCTGATCAATATCTGTGCTTTGTAAAAATCTTTCTCATCATGTATCCACAGGTCATCTGCACTAACACCATTACCCAGTTCTACCACAACAGGTTTCAGTCCGTCTAATTTGATGCCTTTATTTTGTGCTGCACCAAAGATCAATGGTTTACCCTGTTCGAGGAAAAGGGTCTCATCCTGTTTGCTTGCTTTCTCGGTAAAGATCTCAAAAGCGCCATCATTAAAAATGTTACAGTTCTGATATATTTCAAGGAAGGATGAGCCTTTGTGCTGGTACGACCTTGTAAGCATGCTTTGTAAATGCTTGGGATCGCGGTCCATGCTGCGTGCAATAAAGCTTGCATCTGCACCCATAGCCAAAGCCAATGGATTGAACGGATGGTCAATACTTCCAAAAGGGGTACTCTTGGTAATTTTATGTTCTTCAGAAGTTGGTGAATACTGCCCTTTGGTTAAACCGTAGATCTGGTTATTAAACACAAGCATATTTACATCAAAATTCCTTCTCAGTAAATGAATGGTGTGATTACCACCAATGCTCAGGCTATCTCCGTCGCCAGAAACGATCCAGACACTTAATTCGGGGCGGGCAGCTTTTAAACCACTGGCTATCGCAGTAGCACGGCCATGGATCGAGTGCATGCCATAGGTATTCATATAATATGGAAAACGGCTGCTGCAACCGATACCACTCACAATCACAATGTTTTCTTTCGGAATTCCGATACCCGGCATGATCTTCTGAACCTGTGCAAGAATGGAATAATCTCCACAACCCGGGCACCAACGTACTTCCTGGTCTGTTGCAAAATCCTTAGCTGTTAAAAGAGGTGCCGCTTGCGTTAACGTTTCTGACATGGCATTTAGTAATTAAACCTGCTTAATAATTATGGCTGCAAATATCCCGATTAATTGCTAATTATGAATTACTAATTATGAATTATTTTGAAGTTCCTCCCAATATTCGGCAGCTCTGCGGGTATGCGGTATCACAATGGTTCCGCCTACAATATTGGCCACAGCAAAGATTTCATACATTTCTTCGGTATTTACTCCCAGTTCATGGCTCTTGCCAAGATGGTATTTGATACAGTCATCACACCTTAACACCATACTGGCCACCAACCCCAGCATTTCCTTGGTTTTTTTGTCAAGCGCCCCATCCTCGTAAGTATTGGTATCCAGGTTCCAGAGGCGTTTCATCACCAGGTTATTTTTGCTGAGGATTACTTCGTTCATCTTTTCCCGGTACCCGTTAAATTCCTTCACTAATTGGCTCATATGTAAAAATTTTAGGTTGTAAAAGTACAAACTGGCTTCTGTGCGCTTGTCATTTCTTTGTATTTTAACTGTTCAAACTAAACTATTATGAGAAAATTATTCCTCATCCTGGCCGTCTGCTCTGCCAGCCTCTTGTTTGCCCAAACAGCTACAGAGCCGGTTAAAGTAACCGATATGCTTAAAATTAAGCAGTTAGGTGGCGTAACCATCAGTCCGGATGGCAGCAAAGCGGCTTTTGTGGTAAACAATATTGAACCCGACGGCGACAGTAAATGGGAGTATAAATATGTGAACCAGATCTATGTAGTGCCTACAGACGGCTCATCGGCTCCCAAACAGTTAACTACAAGAGAAAGCGCCTCCCAACCTGCCTGGAGCCCTGATGGTAAAAAACTTGCTTTTGTACGGGTAACAGACGGAAAGTCGCAGATCTTCCTTTTATCATTTGATGGCGGCGAACCCGTTCAGCTTACCAAATTCAAATACGGTGCAGGTTCTCCAAAATGGAGTCCCGACGGGAAAAAGATCCTTTTTTCTGCTGGCATCCCACTGAAAGACCTGCTGAAAGATACCGCACTCAATCCCACAAAAGAAATACCCAGGTGGCCTTACGAAAAACCCGGTTTTGCCGATAACAGCCAGTTAAAAGCCAACACAGCCAAAGCCGACCCCGATGGAAACTGGGATGAAATAAGGGCATACTTAGAAAATAATGCCGCTGATAAAAAAGCAAAAGTGATCAACAAACTGAATTTTCAGGAAGAATCTACTACCACAGCAGAAATATCTTTCAACCATTTTTTTGTTGTGAATACTGAGCCGGGCTCACAGCCTGCGGCGGTTACGCATGGTTTTTATCGCTTCAGCGCAGCCGAATTTACACCCGATGGAAAACAACTGCTCATTACAGGTGATATGGACGACACACAACATCCCGACCGTTCACTTGAAAGCGAATTATTTATTGCAGACGCAGATGGCAGTCATTTAAAAATGTTATTAGGCGCCGAAGGAAAAACATATAACAGTGGCCGGATATCCCCTTCAGGTAAATGGCTGGCATTCCAGTATGGCACTACTTCTTTTGTAGATGTTCCATCGCTGGCTATTATGCCGGTTACCGGAAACAGCAAAGACATCATCACTATTCCTTTCGACAGGAACAAAGGAAACATTACATGGAGCAATGATGAGAAATATCTCTACTTCGCTGCACAAAGCAATGGCGGCGCACCCATTTATCGTGTTGACGTAAAAACAAAACAGGTAGAAGCTTTAACTGATGTAAATTCAGGCATCAGCAGTTTTGATTTAAAAAACAACACACTTGTTTTTGTAAAAACCGAAGTAGCTAACCCGTTTGAATTATACGCGGCAGACGCATCACTCAAAAACGCCAAACGCATCAGCAGTTTTAATTACGATTGGGTAAAGAACAAAACACTCAGTTACCCCGAGAAGAAAAGTTTTGTAAACGAAAAGGGATTGACGATCGAATACTGGGTGATGAAGCCTGCTAATTTTGAGCCAGGTAAAAAATATCCCACCATCCTCAATATTCATGGTGGTCCAAGCGCTATGTGGGGACCCGGTGAAAGTTCTATGTGGCATGAGTTTCAATATTACGCTGCCAAAGGGTACGTGGTGGTATATGGCAACCCGCGTGGTTCCGGCGGATATGGTGCAACATTTTTAAGGGCCAATATCAATGATTGGGGAGCCGGACCAACATCGGATGTATTAACCTATCTGGATAAAACCGGTGAAGCAGGTTTTATTGATACCTCACGCCTGGCTGTAACAGGCGGCTCTTATGCAGGATACCTGGTGGCATGGATTGTGGGCCACGACCAGCGTTTTAAGGCAGCCTGCTCGCAACGTGGTGTGTACGATCTGGGAACATTTTTTGGAGAAGGCAATGCATGGCGGCTGGTGCCGAATTATTTTGGCGGCTACCCATGGGAAAGCGCCACCAAAGCCATTCTTGAACGGGAATCGCCCATCACCTACGTGCAGAATATTCATACACCGTATATTATTTTTCATGGTGAAAACGATTTAAGAACAGGTGTGATACAGGGTGAAATGTTGTACAGAAGTTTGAAGGTGCTGGGAAGAACAGTAGAATATGTTCGTCACCCCGGCGGCACACACGAACTAACAAGAAGCGGAAATAACAGGCAACGGATTGATCAGATGCTGAGAACGATTGAGTTTTTTGAAAGATTCATTGGGAGATAGGGAATTTTGAAATTTTGGAATTGGGAAATTGGGAAATTGCAATTTCTTGTTTTTATAGAGGTTGTACTAACCAAAAAAGTAACCGAAAGATTTTCTGAACTTGTAAAAAATAAAGCCGCAGATTAGCAGATTGAATCAAACTAATCTGCGGCTTCCCTTTTTCAATTTCCCAATTTCCCAATTCCAAAATTTCCCAATCATTTCCCCCCTGCGGCCCTAATTGCAATTTCCCGATTTCCCAATTTCCCAATTCCAAAATTTCCCAATCACTTCACCCCCTTCAACCAATCCCCCATCCCCAACACCAGTTTCTTCGCAACATCCAGATGAAACTGTGTTTTAAGTATTTTCTTTTCGTCATCTGCATTGCTTAAAAAAGCGATCTCTACCAAGCTGTTCGGGAAATCGGTTGGTGTATTCAATGCAAAATTAAAACTGCCCACATTGCCAAATTCTTCCAGTTTCAGTTCCAGCATCCTGTTCAACAACGCCTGGGTTAGCGGGCGGAAGCCGATGTGTTTGTAATAAGTACTCACTCCTTTTACCTCTGCATTGTTGCTCGAATTCAGATGCAGGCTAATGACAAAATCAGGATTCAGTTGCTGCAGAAATAAAATGCGGTCTTTATTATCAAACGTGGTATCGGTTGTGCGGGTCATGACTATTTTTTTTGCACCTTTTTTTCTCAATGCTTTTTCAAGGGCTTTGGCAAAAAGCAGTGTGTAATATTTTTCTTCGTGTTCCGCAGTAATACCACCTGTTCCCGCATTGGTTCCGCCATGCCCGGCATCTATGGCAATGGTAAGATATCGCAGGTCTAATTTTTCAGGCTGCCTTTTTACTCTCACTACAAGATTCCTTCCTTTATAACCGATGCTGTATCCCCAATGCTGCCTGTGCTGTAGTTCTATGGTAACGCGCAGCACATCATCTTCTACCTGGTTGTAATAAACATTTTTTATTTCCGTTAGCGACTTAAGTTGCGTGATCCAGTTCGTATTACTCTGTACACCAAAAATTTCCACGATGATCCGGGAAGGATTGATCTCCATATAACTTTTATACGGCAGGTGTTCTTCCATGCTGATGCCCACATAATCGAATGCTGAATCTCCTTTTGCACTAAAAGAATTGGTGAGGTAAAAACTTTTTTCTTTCTGCGCGCTATCCGGTTTAACATGCGATTTTTCAATATAAGCCGTATGATATTTTGAAAGCCGGACGCTGTACATATCCCTTGCAGAATCTACCACACGCAACAAAATATTTGTATCGATATAACCCATTTTGGCACCGCCTAACCTGTCTTCACCCAATCCATAAGAAAGCGCAGGCAATTTGCCTGCTGATCTTACCAGAAGATGATCCGGCGTTGTGTTTTGTGCCATGGTTAGACAAGTCATCAAAACCATACAGGCAATAAGGGGGAGTTTCATCTGTTGAAGATAAAAAGATAAATGCGATAGTAAAAGCCTGGTGATGAAAAAGCCCGGAACGGGTTAGCATACAAAAAAACCTCACTGCTTTTACAGCAATGAGGCTTTGTTTTTAGCAAGCAACCGTAAAACAAAAACCAATTATAAAATAAATTTATGAAAGTCCATAATTTATTTTAATATTTTATTATAAATAATAGCCGTCATCAGCCACCAGCCTGTCTGATATCCTCCGGCGGGCATCTTTGGTATTAAATGGTTCTACCTTTGTAAAACGTTTCAAACCAATGTGCATCATCTTTAGTTCGTCCCCGTCAGCAAAGCTGTTCAGGGCGTCTTTACCGGCTTTGTTGATCCTGTCTGCCGCATCATACAAATAAGTGCGCATAATATCAGCCTGCAGGCTTGCAGCAGCTTCGCCCTTACTGTCGGCCAGTTTCATTACACGTAACAAAGCACTTTCGGCATTAAAGGTTTCAATGGCCATATCGGCAATGTTCATCAGTATTTCCTGTTCTTTATCCAATTGCATCATCAGTTTTTGTACAGCAGCGCCGGCAACCATCAGTATCGCTTTCTTAAAGTTGGCGATGTATTTACGCTCCTTCACAAAAGCGCCTTCTTCCTCTGCCCCAAAATCGGGTATGCTCATCAGTTCTTTCTGAACAGCCATGGCAGGGCCCATCAGATCAAGCTTGCCTTTCATGGCACGTTTAAGTACCATATCAACTGTCAGCAAACGGTTGATCTCATTGGTACCTTCATAAATACGGTTAATGCGGCTGTCGCGATAGGCTTTGGAAATCAGGTACTCATCGCTGAACCCGTTACCGCCATGTATCTGAACACCTTCATCCACCACAAAATCCAGCACCTCGCTGCCATATACTTTAAGCATGGAACATTCGATGGCAAATTCTTCTGCCGCTCCCAAAAGCGCATCAGCAAAGGATTTGCCGCTGCTCAGCATTTCGTGTTCTTTATTATCTATCCATTTGGCCGTACGGTAAAGCGCACTCTCGCAAACCCACATACGAATGGCCATCTCTGCCATTTTATGCCTGATGGCGCCGAATTTGGCGATAGGTAACTTAAACTGCTCCCTTGTTTTAGCGTATTGAATAGAAGTGGTGGCGGCCGATTTAGAACCACCCAAAGCCGCAGCGCATAATTTTAAACGGCCAATGTTCAGGATGTTAAAGGCGATCAGGTGGCCTTTACCGATCTCTCCCAATACATTCTCAACAGGCACTTTACAATCCTGGAAATACAACTGCACGGTAGACGATCCTTTGATGCCCATTTTATGTTCTTCAGGGCCCTGCGTAAATCCTTCAAACCCCCTTTCAATAATAAAGCCGGTAAATTTATCTCCATCAATTTTTGCAAACACAGTATATACATCTGCAAAACCACCGTTGGTGATCCAGCATTTCTGCCCGTTCAGGATATAATATTTTCCATCATCGCTTAATTTGGCGGTGGTTTTGGCGCCCAGCGCATCGCTGCCGCTATTGGGTTCTGTTAAGCCGTAAGCTCCTTTCCACTCGCCGGTAGCCAGTTTAGGAATATATTTTTGTTTCTGTGCTTCCGTACCAAAATACAGGATGGGCAAAGAACCGATACCCGTATGTGCAGCCACAGCCACAGAAAAAGAATAACCACCACCTAGGCCCTGGTTTACAATAGAAGAGGTGATAAAATCTTTGCCCAATCCGCCATATTGTTCAGGGAAGGAGGTAGACAATAATCCCTGCTCACCCGCTTTTTGCAGCAGTGAAGGCATGAGGCCCGGTTCAAGTTTATCAATCCGGTCAACAATAGGAAGGATCTCTGCGTTCAAAAACTGTTTACACATATCCATCACCATCGTTTGTTCTTCGTTAAAATCTTCAGGAATGAAGGTGTCGAAGGGATTACTTTCTTTGATCAACCATTCGCCGCCCTGCAGCGCTGTGGTTTGTTTGGTTGTTTCCATGATAGGAAAGTTTATTGGTTTATTAATTCGCGGATTAGCGGATTGCGGATTAGCGGATTTTTATCTTTACTGTTTTCTTCACTCACGACTCACGTCAAATTATCATACACTCTCTGAAACACCTGTTTTACCGTTTCTATTTCTTCTTTGCCTACGCCTATCAGTGCCTCGTTCATGGTTTGATTGGCAAGGTTAATGGTGATATCCTGTAATTCTTTGGCGGCATCCGTTAAGAACACCAGGTTAATACGCCTGTCTGTTTTGGATGGTATCCGCCTTACTAGTTTTTGTTTCTCCAGGTTATCAATGAGCCGGGTAATGCTTGGCTTGTCCCTGAATGTGCGGTTACACAGTTCCTGCTGACTCAGCCCGTCTTCTTTCCATAAATGGTACAAAACACTCCATTGTTCTATGGTAATTTCCAGTCCTGACTCCCTGAAATTCTTCTGTAATCTTCTTGCTACAGCCGTTGATGCCATGCCATTGATCACGCTGTAAAGTTCTCCCCGTCTAAATTGGTTGTTTGGCATATAGTTAGTTATGCAACTAATTTCAAAATAAGTTCGTTTCTTTGATACCACCAAGAATAAACCCTTAAAATTTGCCAATTGGCCGCAGAATCGCATATTCTTAACTGGCGCAGCTCAACCATTCACTACCGCCGTTTTGGCCACGGGGCCGAATGGCTGTTCTGTTTTCATGGTTATGGAGAAGAAGGCAGCTCTTTTGAAATGATGGAAGGATTTTTGGCAAACAGGTTCTGCATCATTGCCATTGACATGCCTTTTCATGGCCAAACCATCTGGCAGGAAGGGCTTTTATTCCCCGCCACAGACCTGCTGGAGATCATTAACCGGATAAAACCTGCCGGTGAGTCCTTTTCCTTATTGGGTTACAGCATGGGCGGAAGGGTGGCTTTACGGCTTTTACAGGCAATCCCTGAGCAAATTAAAAAAGTAGTAGTGATAGCGCCTGATGGTTTGCATAAAAATAAATGGCAATGGCTATCTACCCGAACAAAGCTGGGTAACCGGCTTTTTGCCTATACCATGCGTAAGCCTTTCTGGATGTTCCGGTTTATGGATCTATCAACCAGGCTCAGGCTCTTTAATAAAAGCATCTTCAAATTTGTACATTTTTATCTGGATGATGCAGAACAACGGTTAAGCTTATACCGCCGCTGGACCACCATGCGCGAGTTCAGGCCCGATCTTAATTTGTTGAGACAATCCATCCGCACAAACAAGATTCCGGTACACATGTTATTTGGTAAACACGACAGGGTAATACTTACCAAACACGGTACCCGTTTCAGCAGGCAGGCGGGCAACTCAGTTGTAGTGAAAGAAATAGAAGCCGGTCATATACTATTGAAAGAAAAATATGCGCCGTTGATCGCACAACTTTTAGTTGAATAATATTAGCTTTCTTTGTTGCCTATGTATTGGGGACTGCTCATTATTACAACTGTTTTGCTATCGGTATACTGTCTGCTGATTTTGATTTACAGGCAATGGTTCCTGCAATTGCCTTTATTCAGGATTGATGAGGGCGCAGTACCTCTAACCCATTTCTCTATTATCATTCCTGCCAGGAATGAAGAAGCCTCTATCAGGCACTGTGTGCAAACAGTTTTGCACCAGCAATACCCGGATACTTTGTTTGAAGTGATCGTGATCAATGACCACTCAACAGATCAAACAGAAAGTATTATCCGTACGATGCAGCAAACATACAGTAACCTGCACCTGCTCAACCTCACAGATTATTTACAGGGCACACAGGTAAATGCCTATAAGAAAAAAGCGATAGAACTGGCCATAGCTCAAAGCAAAGGTGATTGGATAATTACTACTGATGCCGACTGTACCGTAACAGATCAATGGCTGAAATCGTATGATGCATATATCAGAAAGAATGAGCCTGTGTTTGTTGCAGCGCCGGTAATGTTTACAAATAACAATTCATTTATCTCCCTTTTCCAGTTGCTGGATTTTATGAGCCTGCAGGGCATCACGGCAGCAGCCGTATCAGCCGGCCATCACAGTATGTGCAATGGCGCCAATATCGCTTACCGGAAAGATGTGTTTTATGAAGTGGGACAATTTAAAGGGATCGACCAGATTGCCAGTGGCGATGATATGTTGCTCATGCATAAGATTAAACAACAATACCCCAACAGCATGGGATATCTGTTCTGCAACGAAGCTATTGTTAGCACCGCTCCAATGCCGGATTGGAAAAGCTTTTTCAATCAGCGCATCCGATGGGCGAGTAAGGCAGATAAGTACAGGGATAAAAGTATTTTCTGGACACTGGCATTGGTATATGCCGTTAATCTTACCCTGCTCGTTTTACTGGTGATCAGTCTTTTTGTTGAAGGAGGCTTCAGCAACTGGCTGATGCTGATCATTGCCAAAACAGCAATAGAACTGAGTTTGATGATACCGGTTGCAAAATTTTATCGTCATACCGCGGCATTGATTTGGTTCCCGGTAATGCAGCCATTTCATATTACCTACACCGTAATTGCCGGCTGGCTGGGTAAATTTGGAACCTACCAATGGAAAGGAAGAACCGTAAACTAAAAAGAAGTTAACTGATATCCTCTGCCCCCGGCCACCAGGCATAAATGATAAGGGGAATCATCGCAAAAAGTGCGAGGGCAAAATATAGAATGCGTTTCATAGGTATCGGTTTTATTGGTAGACAATAGCGATGTGCAATAGTTTAATTTTAAAAGCTGTTTTTTCGGCAAATAATCCATTCTTATCGGTGATTCAATTATTCCTTAATTTTCAATTGTGTTAAAAAGCATCCACCAATCAGCATTTACCCGGCGATTATTGGCCAACAAAGGCGCTTCCTTTGGATTGATACTGATTATACTCAGTTTGCTGCTTGCGTTGCTGTGTTATTTTATTTCTCCCGACTCATCTCCCAATGCCAACAGGATGATCCCCGAGATTGGAAGTAAAAAGCCAGGCTATTCTGCACTGCTGTTGCGTATTAAAAGGGATAAAACCATTCCTGTTTCAGGCTTTATTACCCGTTTATTAAATGGAACCGAAGAAGCTTTTCAGTATGTACCAGTTAGCTCTTACCGGGTATCGGGAGACAGCATCGTTTACCAGAAATTTATTGATGAAGGTATCAGCGAAAGAAAATCCATCCACCTTTCCTTAACAGGCAATCCCCCTGTAATAAAAACTACTTATTGGTTAGGCACTGATAAATTTGGAAGAGATATTTTAAGTCGCCTCATCATTGGCGTAAGGGTTAGTTTAAGTGTAGGACTAATTGCTGTTTTGATCTCTTTAACCATCGGCATTCTGCTGGGTGCTGTTGCCGGTTATTTCAGGGGATGGATAGATGATCTGATCATGTGGTTTATAAATATTGTCTGGAGTATTCCTACCCTGCTGTTGGTGTTTGCCATTACACTTGCACTGGGCAAAGGTTTCTGGCAGGTTTTTATTGCAGTTGGTTTAACCATGTGGGTAAATGTAGCAAGATTAGTACGCGGTCAGGTATTAGCTGTTCGCGAACTGGAATATGTAGAAGCGGCCAAAGCACTTGGCTATTCACATTTAAGAATTATACTAAAACATATTCTGCCCAATATACTTGGCCCGGTAATGGTAATTGCAGCGGGCAATTTTGCTTCTGCCATTGTGATTGAAGCAGGCCTCAGTTTTCTTGGTGTGGGTGTGCAACCACCGCAACCCAGTTGGGGACTCATGATCAAAGAGAACTACAATTTCATCATCACCCATAACCCCATGCTGGCGCTGGCTCCGGGTATTGCCATTATGCTGCTGGTGCTCGCCTTTAATTTATTAGGCAATGGATTGAGGGATGCGTTGAATGTGCGGAGCAAGATGTAAGAAATATTGAATGTTGAACAGGGAATATTGAATGTTGAAGTAAAAAAATATCCCCTCCTCGCTTGCGAGGAGGGGTGCTCAAGCAGTTTAGCGAAGAGCGGGGTGGTGAAAATTTCTTATGCAAGCATTTCTTTTTCCTCCCTGCTTTTTTCAGTAATTAATATGACCATCCCCAGGCACAACCAGAACAGGCTTCCTATCTTATCGGTTTCAATCATATCGCTCATACAATTGATCACACCTATCATCACCAGAACTATACCAACAGTTAAACTAACTGTTCTGTAAAACCTGCTTTGAAACCGGTGATACAATCTTTGTATATGCAGTAACATGCCAAAATATAAAGCACAAAATAATACGAGTCCGATAAAACCCTGCTCCAGCGCAATTAATAAAAAATAATTGTGCACAGTGGAATGTTCCTTGTTATCACTTACCCATGTTTCAAAACGGTTAACGGTGTATGGACGGTAATGCAAATAAAAAGCGTTGGGACCAAACCCTGTAACCGGCCTGTCTGCCAGCATTCTGGCACCTGCAATCCAACGGTAAAACCTTTCAGCAGCAGATACATCTTTCATGTCTACTGTAGCAGCCATATGCTCGCTAAAATTTGTATGAAAGATGGTGCGGTCGTGATCAGGTGCAAATCGCATATAATTTTTATCAGTAATCAGCCATGCAGCAGAGATAAAAACACCCAATGTGGACAAACCAACCAATACCCCCATCATTTTTTTTCTAATTACCCAAACGGCTGCAGTACCCACCAGCAAAGCAATCCAGGCTCCACGCGAATAGGCAAAGATCAATCCTGCAGCACCTATCAGCATTCCATAAAATATCCATTTTCTTTTGGGGTTCTCTGTAGGCGTTAATTTCCAGGCACACCAGGCAACTGGCAACAAACAAACCAGCATGGAAGAATAATTAACGTGGTTACGAAAAAAAGGCGCCAGCACCTGTTGAATATTTTTAAAGGAGAACCCATAAAATGAATGCCGCAGGAGTGATTGTATCACCACCAATAACATCGGCACTAATAAACAAAAAGCCATTTTGCCAATACTGTTTCTTGATTGCAGTATAACCTGTGGCAGTAAAACAAAGGGAATGATATACCATGCTTTGGCCAGTAAATATTTTAACGACAACACAGGTTCTGCTGCATAAATACAGGTTACAGCTATCCAGAAAAGTGATACTGTTAATACCAAAAACAAAGGATGTTTTAATAAACCGGCAGGAAACCATTTAGGTTGATGGATCAGTTTAACAATACTGATACCTGTTAACAACATCATCAGCAATTCATCAGGAAAATCCATACCCAGTTGTGGAGTGATATTTAACTCGGTAGACAATGGCAGCATGATGAACATGAGCCAAAACAATTGTTCTGTTTGTGTAACTGCAAAATGAAAAATTACGGGAATAAGTATCCATGCAAAGGGTAGCAACAGGAATGACAGATCGTTTGATACAATTGAGAAAACACCGGCTACCAGGAAAAGACTAAAAGAAACAAACAGCCTTACATAATATGGCCATGCAGCAGGTAACATATCAGGCCTGTTGGTTTCTATCAGTTACCAATACCAATAAACAACTAAATACAAAACCGGCAATCAATGCGGCGAAAATGATTCCCGGTTTATCAGGTCGTTCTGCTTTGGCAGCAGGTACAGCGGTTTCCAGTACATACAAAGCTGCGGGATTGGTTTCTGCAGTGAGTTTGAACTCATCTGCAGTTTTACGGTATTGTTTGATCTGTTCCAGCAGGGTTTGCAATTTAGCCATCTCCAACTCATGTTTCCCGCCATGTGTTAGCGTAACACTGTCGCTCAATGCCTGGTATTCCTGCTCCAGCGTATTGATGGACTGGTTTAGCTGGGCAAGCGATTTGGTATAATTTTTCTGCCACACTGCTGTTCCCATTTCCTGGATGATGGCTACCATTCTGTTCACAATATTGGCAGAAAGTTGTTTGTCTTTGGTCCAGCAGATAATTGCCAACTGACCTTGTTCGTTTTTTTGTATGGTAAGATTTTTGCGCAAATGCATGACTGCTTTTCGCCTTTGAGCAGGCAGGTTCTCATCATCAGGTTTATAATAATTGATCAATGAAAACTCATCAACCAATTGCTTATAGGTGGTATCCAGATCGGCGATGCCATTAATGCGGTCAAGATCATCGCCCGAGCCAAAATACGAATACAGGTTCTGCACCTGATTATTAAATAACCTGGCTTTATCTGCCAGTACAGGATTGGCAGAAACAACAACAGCAGTGGATTTAAAATATTGAGGCACCAGAAAAACCGTAACCGTTGCTGCAATTACTGTTGCAATCACAAAAAACAGGATGGTTTTCCATCTTTTTTGCAATACGGCAATGGTTTGTACCAGGTTGAAGGAAGTGTTTGTCATAGACTATGAAAATACAATTTAACTTATTGCTCATGATTATTTGCTGAAACCAGCTTATCTCAATGCCCTGATGACTCATACTTATATAGAACCACCAGGGCCAATAGATGCATTAAGTTATTATCATGACTGCGGCGCTACTACCACATTCCTGTCGAGGCTTTCTTCGAGCGAAATAAAGGTTTCGGTGCGTTCAATGCCTTTGATCTTCTGCAACTCATCGTGCAATACAAAACGCAGTTGCTGGATATCCTTACATACGATTTCGGCAAACATGCTGTAATTACCCGTTGTGTAATTCAAGCGCACAATTTGAGGGATTTTTTTAAGGTCCTTGGCCACACTATCGTACAAAGAGCTCTTTTCGAGATAGATGCCGATAAAGGCGATCACATCATACCCCAAAGATTTGAGATCTACAGATAATTTTTTACCTTTAACTACTTTGAGCTCTTCCAGTTTCTTTATCCGTACATGGATAGTTCCCCCGGAAACAAAGAGTTTCTTGCCAAGGTCGGCATAAGAGATCTCAGCATCCTCCATCATTTCCTGGATGATCTGCAGATCCAATTTGTCAAGATTTAATTTACCGGACATTTTAGTTTGTTTTTTAGATATTATTCAGTATAATGTCAAACTTATTGAATGTTTTCTATATTATCAAATTATTTGTTGAAATATTTACAACAAATTGAGATTTTATACTAATATTGTCTTCTCAAACAAACAAAGCACCAGTTCTTCTATACTGTGGGGTGATGAAATTTTTGGCAGACATGCCCTCTTGTCTCGGGGGTGAGGAGTCCAGGATAAACGTAGTGTAGAGCCGTCACGCCGCAAGGCGTGACGACCAGGGTCGACCACTGAAACTTTGCGCTACAGCTAACTGCCTCGTGGAGGTTCGATCCCTCCCCCTACAGCAAATAAAAAAGCCTCAGAAGCATTTCTGAGGCTTTTTTATTTGCAAAATCCGATCCCTATTTTCTTTCAACCCCGATAATAGTTCCTTTTTCAAAAAGTTTTTTCAAATCAGTTTTTGACAGAACCCGTATTTCTTCCGAATAAGCGCTGTCTCTCAGTGCCTGAATGCCTGACTCCTTATCAGACTGATAATTATTTGCCCGCAACAATACCGAGTCTCCATGCACTTGGTATACCTGGTATAAAGTGTATTGGCTGCTATCCGTTTTCACTTCCAGAAGATCTCCTTCTTTAGGCGCGGATATAAGTTGGGCATTTAGGTGTTCCTTTTTTTGATTTTCGCTAACCCCATATGCAATCAGCAGGAGCATGAGTACCAGTCCTGAAAACATCCAAAGCGGAATCTTAGCCTTTGCTTTTAAGCCTTTATAGGTAAGCAATAAAGAGGGAGGCATCTTCTGGTGTTTCAGTATTTGATGACAATGATGGCATTCACTAATCCCCGTTTTCCCCGCAGGCAGATAGGGGATCCAGAAAACATGCACATATTTCTGGAATACTGTCATCTCTATACTATACGGAGTTCCGCAATTGGGGCATGCTTCATTAATCATTTCCTTAACCAATGGAATACTCTTGTGTCCTATGATGATCATATACCCGGCCGCTTTTTATGATGACGATTTACAAAGGATAAAATTAGGGTAGCCATTAGCTGCGCCAATACCCGCTATTGGGTATTTTAACTACTCCGCCAGTTGCCTGTTTTAGAAGCAAACTACTTCCATTTACTAAAAGTCATCTGCCGATAAGGGCTGCAAAGAATCAGGGCAAGCGGAAATTACTTCAGGAAAACTACCGGCTATAAAGCCTGAAGGCCTCTAATTTGAGATATGTTTCAACAGAAATTCCGGCAACTGTGATATATACTTTAACCTGTTCAATGTTAAGCTATCATACTGTCCCGGAATATGTACTGCTGCATAGGGCCAGGTTTGGTATTTTTTATCTTTGAGAAAAGGGAACCGAGGCCCATGATCACCGGAAATGATCACAATCTTATCTGAAAGATCCGGGTGTTGTTTCAGGATAGAAAGCAGAATAGAATTACCATATTGCAGGTATCCAATATAACTGCGTTTTATATATACAGAATCATCTGCGCGCAATGCTGTATCTTTTTTCAGGCTCCCGTTTGCATCCCTGCAAAAAGGTGCGTGTGGAATGGTCATATGCGCCCATATAAAACGCGGCTGAACTGATGGGGAAGAAAGTGTATCATTCAGTTTTTTTATTATTCTTTGGTTATATGCGTCACATTTCACTATTGAATTTTTCCAGTCGGTATATAGCATGCTGAACAAAGTACCGGAGAAAAGCTGTTGCAGAAAAGAGTACGGGTATCCACTCCTGTCGGCTATCATGGGGTGTTCTGCCAGGTCAAAAAAGCCGAGATTGGTAAAACGATAACCAGATCGTTCTATGGCGGGTATCAGTGCCCCATGCCGCAGAAGATCAATCCCCTCATAGTAACTGGATGGCATCATACTATCATCCATATTAAAAATACTGTTTACAGAAAACAAAGTATTATTAAACCGGCTGTGCATACTATCCAGTACCATAAAATGCTCCTGCCGTAGTACACTGTCTAACGGATTTTTGAAAGAAAACTGTTTATGCAGTGATTCAGATGCACCATATTCATCCATCAAAATCCAGACAATATCTTTTCTCAAACTGGTACTATCAATTTTAGTTCGCCCGTGAAAATGTTGTCTTACTTCAGCTTTTTTTTCATTCTCCTTCCGGATGCCATTTACCAGAAAAACAACGGAGGCTATCAGCAGAAAAACATTGGCAACCTGATTAAACCCCGGCGCAGTTAAAGCCGGCACCCTCCGGATTGCCAGGCAGAAAACAATCAGCAAAATCAAAACACAAGAATAAAAACCAAGGTAGAACTCTAAAGGTATATACGAATAGAGATATCCGAATAACTGTGCTATGCCAACAACATGAAGCAATGAGGCCCAGATAATCACTACACCGATACCTGCAAAAGCAGGGTTTGTAAGTTTCCTGAAAAACAAAAACAATGCATAGGAAACAGCGCAATAAAGAAATACGAAATTAACTGCCGGCAAAAGTTTAAAAGAAGAAACATAAGCAGAAACCTTGAATACCATGAACGCCAGGCCATATAGATAAACATAAAAAGGCCTTGTTAGCAGGCGGCTTATTTTCGTTCCCATAAATATAATTTTCTATCCGACGCATCGCATGATGCAACTTTTACTAGGTTAAACCAAGTGTTGAAACACTGAATAAAATGATCCTCTGTATAATCCTGAAAAATATCTTTCCTGTTTAATAACAGGGCCGATACTTTAGGGTCAGATCGCGGAATAAATTCTACCAGTGCATACCTGCCAGTTAACTGCGCAAAAAGTTCTGCAACAAAAGCAAGCGGGATGTTAGCTGAAATACACATATGATGCAAAAGGGCAAGGGCAAATAGCATATCGCAATTCAGGCGCTGCAACAGTGAGGATCTTTCCTCATTTTTCCACCCAATAGCAGGCGAAGGTTGCGTGATATCAGCAATAACCGTTTCAATATTTGTAATACCTCTCTTCTTGATGTCCAACCTGAGTTTTTCTATACAATCATGATCCGGCTCAACAGCAATTACTTTTTTAGCATGAGCTGACGCGATAATTGAAAATCTTCCCGTGTTTGATCCAAGGTCTATAACCTTAGCCGGTTTTATGTCATTCATCCATCCGGAAACAATACCGATCTTACTTTGAAGGTATTGATCAGATAGAATATCAGTATCATAATATGTTAGCCAGATTTTTTTGTTTTGGGAAGGGCTCCATTTTTGAACACCCTTATCAATCATCTGCCATAATATCAATAACTTTTCCTTTGATAAACTACTGCCATTTATTTTTTGGCTGGTTTGCTGTGAAAATTTTGCATGCCAGTGAATATGCAATAGCGTTGGCGATTTAAACCATGTAAGTAGGGGAAGATTTGCCGAGATAAAAGATAATTGCCAGCCATTGATATATGCTTCCATCATTCTGGCCCATGCAACATTATTGAAAAAAATAAGAGAAAGCGGGCCAAGTAATGTTTCGCAAAACTGCCGGTAAGCAATCCAGGAATCTCCTTCCCTGTACATTTCGAAAGAAAGTGTATCAAAAAAAATACAATGGCCTTTATAAAAAGTAAAATTAAACGGGGTGGCATCTTTTAGAATCATGCCATATTCTATGCAAATACGATTGATCTTGAGAAAATTCAATACAAGCTCCTTCCATTGACTGGCAGACCATTCATACGGCATACTTATGAAGCTGATCATTTCAGGCTCCAATATCTTGTAAAAATTTTGCACAGCAGTATCAGGAGCAGCTTCCTTATGTGCAATTAACAGCCCTTCATCAACAAGACGCTGATAAAGCCCAGAGGACATCAGATGGTCATATGTTTGTGCATATGAAATCTGTACATACCTCTTAACAGAATGGTCTGTAACAATAACAAACCCATCCCTGTCGCGGTAAGAAATGGCCTGTTGCATTTATTGTTTTTTCTCCTTTCGCTGAAAAGGGATGTTAATACGCCTACCTGAAAAAAAAGCCCGGAAAAATTGTGCAAGACGTTTAAAAAATACAAGGATGGTAAGCAGCCCTGATAAAATCATCTGGAAGAGTAAGCTACCCGAACCCGGGTCAATATACAGCGTTTGGATAAGTAAAAGCATGGGGCTTTTTTGGATTTGACGTAAATATAAAATAATAGTTTAATGCATTTTAAAATTGACCATAAAAAATACTTGTACAGATGACATCCACACTATTTTTGCAGCCTCATGGGACAAAAGAAACTTATCCGTTTTGAAGCCATTAAACATTTTCCAAATGTACTGGAATACCCACAGGACATGCAGGGAAAATGGAATGGTTTTTTTAAAAATGATGGGGCAATTATTTTAGAGCTGGCCTGCGGCAAAGGAGAGTATGCCGTAGGGCTAGGTAAAATGCACCCCAATACAAATTGCATTGGCATAGACATTAAAGGCAACCGTATATGGCGGGGGGCAAAAACTGCGTTAGATAACGGATTAAACAATGTTGCATTTATCCGTTCTCAGATAGATAAAGTTACAGATTATTTTGCACCCAATGAGGTGTCTGAGATCTGGATCACCTTCCCAGACCCGCAACTGCGCGGCTCAAGGGCTAAAAAAAGATTAACACATCCCAGGTTCCTGCGCCTGTATAAAAAGATATTGAAAGAGGGCGGACTGGTTCATTTAAAAACAGATAGCCCCGACCTGTACCAGTTTACACTAACCGTTATCAACTTATTTGAGCTGGAACTGTTAGAGCAATCAGATAATGTGTATTTGCAGGAAGTTGTAAAACCCGAATTGATGATCAAAACACATTACGAGGGGCTGGATATTGCGCAGAGCAACCGTATTCATTATATCTGCTTCCGCATAAACAAAGAGTTGCCTGTAGAAAAAGATGAAGCACTAAAACAATTACTTAGTGAGCAGGATACTGATTGAAGGCATTGACTATTATCTGGATGAAAACGGGTACATGGTCTTTACTGAAGCGTATCACATAACAAGGGGGTGCTGCTGTGGTAATGGATGCAGGCATTGTCCTTATCAATACGAATCCGTACCGGAACCAAAACGTTCTGAATTACTGCAGGGAAATCGGCCACAGTAAATTTTAATAGCGTTGTTTCGTTGGCTGGCCATTGTTGTGTATTACGGCTGTTGTTGTGTCCTCACAACAATGAACAATAACGGAGTTGATAAGGCATAAAATCAGTCAAAGTATTGTTGTGAGAACACAACAACAGCCACAATACCTTAAATTGCTGCTACAAAAACCATTATTCCTTGGCAGCTAAAAAATCTTCCGAAAAACTAAAATCAGTTTTACCCAGTGGTAAAAAAGACAGTTCTTTTTTTGAGCAAGTTTATGATGTGGCACGCCAAATACCCCGTGGCCGTGTTAGTTCCTACGGCGCTATAGCCGCATACCTTGGCAGCAGAATGAGTGCACGTATGGTGGGTTGGGCCATGAACGGCGCTTCTCATATCAAACCACCTGTGCCAGCACACCGTGTTGTTAACCGAAACGGAATGCTCTCTGCAAAAATGCATTTTGCAACACCCACAAGAATGGAAGAATTATTGAAAAAAGAAAAGATCAATGTAGTAGACGATACCATTGTTGATTTTGAAAAGAAATTCTGGGACCCGGGGGTGGAGCTATCGATATAATGCTTAAGACCTGAATTGATTTTGAATTGGGAAATTGGGAAATTGGGAAATTGGGAAATTGGGAAATTGGGAAATTGGGAAATTGGGAAATTGGGAAATTGGGAAATTGGGAAATTGGGAAATTGGGAAATTGGGAAATTGGGAAAAAGCCGCGTATTCGCAAACGAATACGCGGCTTTTTCAGTTCCTTCCCTCCAAAGCAATTTCCCAATTTCCCAATTCCAAAATTTCCCAATTATTTATAAAAAGGCCTGATCAGCCAATACACCACAGGCCCGGTAACCGCTACATAAAACCATAAAGGCCAGGTAATGCGCGCTAACTTTTTATGTAATGCGAACTCGGCTGTTAATGCACGATAGGCAGTAAATAAAATAAAGGGCAAAATAATTGCTGCCAGAATAATATGTGTGCCGAGAATAAAATAATAGATGAACCTGAGATTACCTACCAGTGCTTTTTCATCTTCAGAAACAATACCATCATGGTTGCTGTCTCCAAATTTTGCTTCTCCTGCCAATAAATGATGGGCGATGTAGGAAACAAGGAACAGTATAGATAACACCAATGCGGTAGTCATTAACTGTTTATGCAACTGGTATTTGCCTTTTCTTACAGACACCAGGGCTGCTACCAACAATACCGCAATAGCTGAATTGAGAAAAGCATTGATGGTTGCAAAAATATGAGCATTAAACCCCAGGTCAACTTCCAGCTTATACCGGCTGAGTAATACGATAGCGCTGAATACTACAACAGAAAAAATACCAATAAGCCAAATCGCTTTTTTATCGTTCTTAGTGATGGATGCTGATAACATATTTTTTATTTATAGGCCGTGTGAGGCCGTTTTTTTATCCGTTTATTTTTCTGCGGCCGCGCATATACACAACAAAAAAGATCACAAGAGAAATAATGATCAGCCATAACCAGCTCAGGTCAAGGATCTGCGTAAAAACCGGACTTCTTTGCGTTTTATCTTTTTCCAGCATCAGCAACCCGATATCACGCGCCAGTTTCGATATGGAAACCGAATCCAGTCCATTATAATATCCACGAACCTTATAAGCTTTGTCTATCAAAACAAACCGGCTGGTATGCACAAAGTCAGGACTGATGGGTTCTTCGCTGAACTTGTCAACCTTCAGTTCTTCAAAAGCAAACTTATAAATAGAATCCTTACTTCCTGTAAGCATCCACCAGTTATCGTGATTAACATTAAACCTGTCGGCATAGTTTTTCAAAACAGACACACTATCTCTTTCCGGATCTATCGAAAAGGAAACAAACTGTACAATAGAGGTGTCAATCTTTTTCCGCAGGTCGCCACCCCTGATAAAAGACTGCTGGAGTTTTGACATGTTTGCCGTTAATCTCGGGCAAATACCACGGCAGTTTGTAAAGAAAAAGTCTACCACCAGAATCTTTCCCGGCTTATCATACAGGCTTACCGTATCGCCCAATTGGTTTTGCAGCCTGATATTGGCAGTGGTATGCCAGATACTATCGGAGATCATCTTACCATTGTCTACCCTTGTTACAACAGTATCCAGTAAATATTTTCTGGGCATATCTACTGCGCTGCCAGTGGCGTATCGCAAAGCCACGTAACATAAAACCGGTAATAATACCGCCACCGCAAGGCCCCACAGCGCTTTCTTATTCATAATAAACAGATAAGTATAAAAAAACCATCGTCATAAAATGCGATGGTTTTAGAAATATTATTAAAACAGGAATTACCAACTATTCTTATTCCACCACTTTTTTCTCTTCAACGGGTGCTGCTTCAGTTTTCTTCTCTTCGTGTTTCACTTCTTTCTTTTCTACTTTAATGGTACTCATCTCTTTTTTATAGGGATCGTAAGTGTTTCTCAGATTTTTGAATGAATTACCATCATACAAAAATGCAATAATAAACCAGATGAATAAACATAAAGGGACCACAATGGTCATGATCAGGTTCTTTACCTCATGCTTCAGGTGCATGAAATAACCTACGATGTAAAAGGCTTTGGCCAGCATTAATATAACGATGGCTCCTTTTACTGCAAGGCGTAACCCGCTTTCCAGTGGCATACTCATCATCCAGAAACCCAATGCCAGTTCCACTACTGTTAATACAGACAGGATAATAGTTACTTTAACAATCTCCTTAACCCCACCGCCGCTATGTTCTTCGTGTGCTGCTATCGTATGTTCCATAAAATATCTTTCTTAATGTGAATTGACTAAATGCTTTTGATCAGATCAGGTAAAAACAGGTGAATACGAATACCCAAACCAGGTCTACAAAGTGCCAGTATAAACCAGCTTTCTCGATCATGAGGTAATGGCCGCGTTTCTCAAACTTATCCATCAGGGTCATGATCAGCATAATGATATTGATGATCACACCAGAGAACACGTGAAAACCATGGAACCCGGTTATGGTAAAGAAGTAATTGGTAAAGTTGGTTGAGGATGCTGTTCCGTCGTGGTTCAGGAAAGGATTACTTCCCCACCAGGCACCTTCGCTGTGCAGGTGGTTCCACTCCCATGCCTGGCAGCTTAAGAACGCGATACCGCCAAGGATAGTCAGAATAAGGTTTTTTACAACCCTTTTCTTATCCATATTATGGCCTGCATGAACCGCCAACACCATCGTAACTGAACTGATGATGAGGATAAAAGTCATAATACTTACAAACACCAGCGGTGCATGTACCCCTTCAGGTGCAAAAGGGAAACTTTTAAATACCTCATTAGGGTCAGGCCATCCATTAGATGAAAAACGGATGGTACCGTAAGAGATCAGGAAAGCGCCAAATGTGAAAGCATCGCTCATGAGGAAGTACCACATCATCAATTTGCCGTACTCTACATTGAAAGGGCTTTTACCGCCGCCCCACAGTTTGGTTGGTGTAACCGTAGTTGATGTTGACATGTTGTAATCTAAAATTTCGTTACAAAAATATTGGCTAGGGTTCAAAAAAGGCTAAATAGCCTCAACTTTTTCTTTATTAGCCTATCCAGTTATAAAAGATGAATAAATATATCCATAGTACATCTACAAAATGCCAGTAAATGGCCGCCAGCTCTATCGGCATACTGTTGCTATTCTTCAGTTTGGCGCTGTATGCCCTGAAAAAGATCACCAGCAAGGCAATCACACCGCCCAATACATGCACCAGGTGAAAGCTGGTAATCACAAACAGGAACGACGCAGCCGAATTGCTTTTGGGACCGGTTAACGCAATATCCCGCGCTTCCAGATTCATAAAACCAGCCCATTGCATTCCCATGAACAATATACCCAATATGGCTGTAACAGTAATCAAAGTACGGTAACGGCCCATTGTACCTGCTTTGAATGCTTTTATCGCCAGTTGGATGGTTACACTGCTCAATAAGATCACTGCTGTTGAATACCAGAATATTTGCGGCAGATCAAACTCGAGCCAACTGCTCTGGTTCTTTTTTACCACATACGCACTGGTTAGGCCAGCAAACATCATCACAATACTCCCCATCCCAACCCACAAAGTAAATTTATGCGGATGAATACGGTTGGGTTGTTGTGTCTGCACGGTTGTCATCTTTTTAATTAATAATTTTTTTATTCAGGTTTCTTCGTGAGTCGTGAATCGTCAGTCGTGAGGTAAACGCTGAAAAATCACTCATGTCTCACAATTCGCGCCTCACGCTATTCACTTATTTCTATATCCAATTAGTAATTATCTGATTTTATCTGCCAACAATGCCAATAAAACGATCGGCAGGTAAATATAGCTGCTGAACATAACACGTCTTGCTGCTTTCGCATTCATCTCCCGGTACAACCTGATACTTTGTGCAACCATGAACAGGTTGGCCACTATCAAAATCCACATACTCACCTGCCCTGATAAACCAAAATAATAAGGCAATACGCCAACAGGTATCATCAACACTGAATACATAATACCCTGAACGGCTGTAAACCTTGTTGGCCCTTTATCTGCCGGCAACAATTTAAAGCCTGCCTTGCTGTAATCCCCGTGCGATACCCAGGCTATTGCCCAGAAATGCGGAAACTGCCAGAGAAACTGTATGGCAAATAAGATCCATCCGCCTGCATTCGAAAATGCTTTCCCGTTTACCATGATCGTTCCCAGAGGATTGATCATATTCGTTGCTGCTACCCAGCCAATCAAACAGGGCAATGCACCGGGAAAAGCCCCAATCAACACTGCTATCGAGTTGATTTTTTTTAAAGGGGTATAAATAAATGCATACAGAAAAAGACTGAACGCCGATAACAATGCTGCATTCCAGTTAAAACTGTTATCATCTGCTTTAAAGAACCAACCTATCATCCAGGTACCAAGCAATCCCGCTATCAGCGCAAATGTATACGCTTCATTCCTGCTCATCCTGCCATCGGCTACCGGCCTGGTGGCAGTTCGCTTCATCATGGCATCCGTATCTTTTTCTACCGCCTGGTTAATGGCATTGGCACTTCCTGTTATCAGCATTCCTGCTGTAAACAGGAGTAAGATCATCAGCCAGTTATAATCAACCACATTAGGCGCCAGCAAGTAACAGATCACACAGGAAAACACTACCGTAAAACTTAAAGTGAATTTGATCAACTGAAAGTAGTCCTTCACTTTTGAAGCTATGGAAAATGATGTGGATCCCTGTTTGTTGATAGCGCTTGTCATTTTTTGTATACGGGTTGAAACACTCACATGTCGATTACAAATCTTATTCCTATTCCAATCCTTTAGATCTATCGCTGTTTTAACCGCAACCACTTTGTGTAATCCGCGATTAAAAACAATGCTCCCGATTGATCGGGAGCATTGAATCTATTAATAACCGGTTAGATTTCTTATGCTCATGCCGGCAGTATTCATTAATGATGACTCTCGTCTTCCCCAACCGGTGTGGTTTGAGGGATAAAATCCTGTCCATCTTTACCGTAATCATATGGCCAACGGTGTACTTCAGGTATTTCACCAGGCCAGTTTCCGTGGCCGGGGCGAAGCGGTGTTGTCCATTCCAAAGTATTCGAATTCCATGGGTTCAGAGACGTTACTTTTCTTCCTTTAAAAACAGAATAGAAGAAGTTGAACAGGAACAACAGTTGAACCGCAAATACGATCATCGCTACCGTACTGATAAAGCGGTTAAGTTCAACAAACTGTTTGAAGCTTTCCCAGATGCTGTAATCGTAATAACGACGCGGCATACCGGCTAAACCTTCGTAGTGCATTGGCCAGAAGATCATATAGGCTCCGGCAATAGTTACCCAAAAATGGATATATGCCATCGTATTATTCAGGTATTTGCCATACATTTTGGGGAACCAGTGGTAAATACCTGCAAACATTCCAAACATAGATGCCACACCCATTACAATGTGGAAGTGTGCAATTACAAAGTATGTATCGTGCAGGTGAATATCCAATGCTGAGTTTCCTAACCAGATACCGGTTAATCCACCAGAAATAAATAAGCTTACAAAACCGATAGCGAACAGCATACCCGGAGTGAAGCGGATATTACCTCTCCATAAAGTAGTTAACCAGTTAAATACTTTGATGGCAGATGGTACAGCGATCAGCAATGTGAGCAATACGAATACAGATCCAAGGAAAGGATTTAATCCGGTTACAAACATGTGGTGCGCCCATACCAGGAAGGCGAGGATAGCAATAGCGAATAAAGAACCGATCATCGCCATATATCCGAAAATAGGTTTACGTGCATTTACAGACATGATCTCTGATACCATACCCATGGCAGGTAAGAGGATGATGTATACTTCGGGGTGGCCAAGGAACCAGAATAAGTGTTGGTAAAGAATAGCGCTACCACCTTCATTAGGTAAAGCGCCAACACCATTCACAAATATGTCTGACAGATAGAAACTGGTACCAAAATTTCTATCGAATATCAACAGGATAAATCCAGAAAACAATACAGGGAATGATAACACACCCAATACAGCCGTAAAGAACAATGCCCAGATAGTAAGTGGTAAACGGGTCATGCTCATTCCTTTGGTACGCATGTTCAGGATAGTAGCGATGTAGTTCAAACCACCCAGCAAAGAAGACACCACAAACAACGCCATTGATACCAACCAAAGATCCATACCGGTTTTAGAGCCCGGAGAAGCATCACCTAAAGCACTTAACGGAGGATAAGCTGTCCAACCGCCACTGAAGGGACCTGTTTCAACAAAAATAGAAGACAGCATTACGATACTGGCTGCGAAGAAAAACCAGTAGCTCAACATATTCATAAAAGGGGAAGCCATATCTCTGGCGCCCACCTGCAATGGAATCAAAAAGTTTGCGAAGGTTCCGCTCAAACCTGCAGTTAACACGAAGAACACCAGTACGGTTCCGTGTGTGGTAACTAATGCATAATATGCTTCGGGAGTAATATGACCACCTTTGGCCCATTTACCTAAAATATCTTCCAGCCAGGGGAAGGTAGCATCAGGGTAACCTAATTGCAAACGAAATAACACACTCATTAAACCACCCAAAACAGCCCATACCATCCCTGTGATCAGGAATTGTTTAGCGATCATTTTATGATCTTGGCTAAACACATATTTGCTGATGAATGTTTCATGATGGTGGTGCTCGTGATGATCACCGTGGCCTTCATGCGTTGACGCTCCTGAATGTGCGTGCAAAACAGCTTCATTACTCATACTCTGTTTCTTTAATTAGTTCTGTTTTCCGTGGTTAAACGGATATAATTTACAATTTTGCTACCGTTTTTATTGCTGCCTCTGAAGGCTTTGTTGCCAGCTTTACTGTGTCGGCAGGTTTTGCATTTGATGGGTCTTTGTCAGGAAATGTTACCAGGTATTGCGGCTTTTGTTTTGCCTGCCAAACATCAAATTCTTCCTGATCTATTACCTCGATCACACCTTTCATAGAGTAGTGCCCATTACCGCACATCTGGTCGCAACTGATTTCGTAAACGAAATTCGGGTTGTTGGTAATTTCCTTCATTTCTTTTGTGGTGTATTTTGGTGTAAACCACATAGTAGTTGGTATACCCGGAACTGCATCCATTTTTAACCTGAACTGAGAAAGGCCTACATCATGGATCACATCTCTTGAACCGATGATCAGTTTAACAGGCTTGCCTTTTACAAGGTACATGGTTTGTTCAGTTACCACATCATCATGTCCAAGCTGATCTTCCCAGATCATACCCAGCGTATTGGTTGCGGGGTCGATGTTTTTAAAATATTTCTTTCCAAAAGCGCCGTCTTTGCCCGGGTAGCGGAAGATCCATCCAAATTGCTTACCTGTTACTTCAACAACCATCGCATCTTTTGGAGGTTCGCCCGTAAACAGGAACCAGTTACGTAAACCGATTATCACCAACACTGTTAATACAATGGCAGGAACAATTGTCCACAACGCTTCTAATTTATTATCATGCGGGAAGTAGAAAACCCTGCGGTTTTCTTTTTCCTGGTATTTATAAGAAAACCAGAACAGGATGATCTGTGTTGCGATGAATACAATACCGGTAACTGCCAGTGTGATCCATAACATAGAATCAACCCTTGCACCTTCTACACTTGCAGCATCATGAGCCAGCAATGTTTTACCGAACAGCAGTTTATTACAATACCATACGCCAAACAGGCCCAGTACTAAAAACACTACCATCAGGAAGCCGTTGATCTTGTTGTTCTGTTTACGGCTAACATCTTCGCCTTTCAGTAACGATACATACTCACTGGCTTTAGCGATCTGGAAAATCACGATAAAGATCAGTGCAATCACAGCAATGGTTAAAAAAATTGTCATAATGCTTTCAATATTATCTTATTCTAAAACTAATTTGAAAATTGATTGTCCGGTTACCACCTCCATTTTCAAATTTTCAAATTCAACATTTTCAAATTATTACACCTGATGTATAATACTTTCTTTCAGGAACGGATGATATTTGGCAATCAACGGTTTGCTGGCCAGCGATTTTCCTACAAAGAAAATCATCAGTCCTACAAACAGACTAAGAATACCGAAGTCTAACCATCCAAGGGTTACATGTTCTTTTGACAAGCTGCCCATTACCATTTGGTAGAAATCCAGCCAGTGACCAAATACGATCAGTACTGCCATGAATGTCATCAGTGTATAATTTCTTTTGGCGGCACGCTTCATCAATATCAATAAAGGACAAATAAAGTTGATAATCAGGTTCAGGAAGAATATTCCTTTGTAAGGCCCCTGCACCCTGTGTTTGAAGTAAACAGTTTCTTCGGGGATGTTGGCATACCAGATCAACATATATTGTGAGAACCAGAGGTATGTCCAGAAGATAGAGAACGCAAACATGAACTTACCAAGATCCTGCAGGTGCTCCTGGTTGGTGTATTCGAGGTACCCTTTGTTTTTCAGGTAGATCACCCACAAAGCGATCAGTGATATACCTGATACGAATGTACTGGCGAAAGTATACCAGCTATACATGGTAGAATACCAGTGTGCATCAATACTCATCATCCATAACCATGGTACGGTAGAACCTACTGTTAAAGCAAACCATACAGTAAACAAAGCAGCGCGAACGGTATTTCTTAAAATAAATTTTGCGCCCGTTGTTTTATCCATTGGCGCTTCATCAGCTTCTTTGCTTATCTGGCGCATTCTCCAGCCTAACACGCTCCATAAACCGATGGTAAGGGTTGTCCATACTATAAAGAAAGTTGGATTCAGGAATCCGGCTTTACCAGACAGAATAGCATCTTTTGCAACAGCTTCTTTATCTAACCAGTGGTAGATATGGTGTTTATCGCTAACTACTACATAGATCAGAACGGCAAAAGTGATGGAGCCAAAAATAGGTACCAGTGTAGAGATGGCTTCAGGTATGCGGCGGAATGATTGCTGCCAGCCACCCATTGCCAATGTAGTTACACTAATAAAGAACATGCTGGCATTACAAACCATTGTCCAGAAAATAGTGTTGTACATAAGCGTACCCCAGAAATGTGCCTGCTCATGTTCATCGGCACTGAAGCCTTTGGTAAACAGGCCGGCCAATAATGCAACCAAACCCACGCCGATCAAGGCCAGTGACCAGGTTTTCATCTTTCCGGGTATCTCAAATTGCTGTCTGATAGATGCCATCGTTAATCTCTTTTATATCAGTTATTACTTTCCTCACCCGTTATGCGGGAGTGAATGATTATTTATTTTTTACTTAGCCGCAGTTGCTGCCGGTGCAGGTGTAGTGGCTGCCGGTGCTGCTGTTGCTTTAGCTTTCAGTTGTTTGTTCTTGATATACTTAATCACCATCCAGCGCTGCTGGCGTGTTAGTTGTGATGCATAGGAGCCCATGAGGTTCTTGCCATAAGCTACTGAGTAAAACATCTGTCCTTCTGGCATTACTGAAACAACCGGATCTGCGATCAGGTTTCTTGGCGCTATCGGGTAAGGACCTGTTCCATCTTTATACAACGGGCCATTACCGTTTAATTGTGCGCCATGGCAGATGCCGCAATTGATCAGGTATAAACGCTCAGCTTCTGCAGCATCTTTTTCAGACAAAGAGTCGATAGGATTCTTAACCTGTTTTGATGCATAATAATTCGTTGTATCTCCGGCTTTATCTTTTGCCAAAGGGAAAGGCATTTCCTCACCACGGGAAATAGTGCCTGCCACAGGCATATTGGTATAATTGATACCTGCGTCTTTCAGGTTGCTGTGGTCGGCATAGGTCTCGTATGCACGGCTATAGGCCATATCAGGCATATATACACTGCCCGGGGTACGCTTTACATCGCTGCAGCTAACGAGTACTGCTATAGCAGATAATACAGTTATGATTGATAATTTATTCATCATACGTCTATTCTAATAATAATTAAGCAGCAACAGTTTGCTTGTTTTCAAAAAGAATTTCATCCTTATCGTAACGTCCTAACCACCAGCCATCTTCAGCTACCTGTATATCGGTTTCAACAGCTCCGCTAGCAGCTAAGAATGCTTTCAGATCTTCGGCATTTGTTTTTTCTGTGCACTCTATCACCATCACAAACAGATCATCTGTAGCACGTGCATGAAAATGATGCTTCTTTACAAAAGGTGCCAACTGGCAGAGGTAACAGAAAGTAAGCACCATACCTACTGCCGCAAACAATACGGTTAACTCGAAAGTGATCGGTATCCATGCCGGTAAAGCAAAGTGAGGTTTACCGCCAAAGTTCAGTGGCCAGTCTTTAGCCAATATCCAACTGATACCGCCTAATGCTGTTGAAGTACCTGTAATACCATAGATAAAACCGGCTGTATGCAAACTGGTTTCCCTCAGGCCCAATGCATGGTCCAGACCGTGTACCGCAAACGGCGTGTACACATCATGGATCTTGTAACCCGCTGTGCGAACTTTCTTCACCGCAGGAAACAATACTTCTTCATCATCAAAACAGCCAACTACGAATTTCTTTTTTGCCATATAAAACTTCCCTCTCAGGAATTTATCGTTAAAAAATGGTCTCCCTGTTTTATTAATTCGCTGCTCCTGTATTTTCTACAATAGTATGTCCATGACCACTATGTGCAAATACTTCAGGCGCTACATGCTCTAAATGTCCCATCTTGTCTTTATAACTTTCACCTGTTGTTTTCAATACATATTTGATCTCGGCAACCGCAATTACCGGGAAGTATTTGGCGAACAGGAAGAAGCAGGTAAAGAACAATCCGAATGTACCGGCATAGAAACCGATCTCCCAAATGGTTGGGCTATAGTAAACAGACCAGCTTGATGGAAGATAATCGCGGTACAATGATGTAACGATGATTACAAATCGCTCGAACCACATACCAATATTCACAATAATACTCATGAAGAAGGTAACGAACAGGTTTCTTCTCATCTTACGGAACCAGAATATCTGCGGGCTTAATACGTTACAGGCCATCATACCCCAGTAGCTCCAGCCATAAGGACTGAACAGGTTAGCGCGGCTGTACCAGAAAGTATAGCCTTCAAATTTGTTCTGGCTATACCAACCCATGAACAGTTCTGTTAAGTAGGCAATACCTACAATAGAACCGGTTAATACAATTACTTTATTCATCGCCTCAATGTGACCGAGGGTGATATAATCTTCCATTTCAAATACTTTGCGGATGATCACCATCAGGGTCTGCACCATAGCAAAACCTGAAAAGATAGCACCGGCAACGAAGTAAGGAGGGAAGATAGTGGTATGCCAACCCGGAATTACCGATGTGGCGAAGTCGAAGGATACGATAGTGTGTACAGACAATACCAGTGGTGTACTTAATCCTGCCAGTACCAATGAAAGACTTTCATGACGCTGCCAGTGTTTGGTAGAGCCTGTCCAGCCAAAAGAAACAATACCGTATAAACGCTTGCGCAGTTTGGTAAACGCACGATCGCGAACAGTTGCCAGATCAGGGATCAGACCACTGTACCAGAATAAAAGAGATACGGTAAAATAAGTAGAGATCGCAAACACGTCCCACAGCAATGGTGAGTTAAAGTTCACCCATAATGGACCACGTGTATTAGGATAAGGTAATACGAAGAATGCCATCCACACACGACCCATATGCCAGATCGGAAACTGGCCCGCACACATTACCGCAAAGATGGTCATGGCTTCTGCAGCACGGTTTACACCTGTTCTCCATCCCTGGCGGAACAATAACAGGATGGCTGAGATCAGTGTACCTGCGTGACCGATACCTACCCACCATACGAAGTTGGTGATATCCCAACCCCAACCTACTGTTTTATTCAGGTTCCACTGGCCAATACCATAGGTTACATCCCTGTAAATGGAATAAATTCCAAATAACAGCAATGCCACCGCAATGTAAAAACCGATGTACCATAAACGGCTGGGTTTTGCTTCAATGGGGCGAATAATATCTTCTGTTACCTGGTGATAGGTTTTCGCCCCATTCACCAATGGTTCCCTAAGCTGTGATTCGTACTTTAAATGCATCTGGTCTTGTTTATTGGTCCACCCCGCTTGCGGCGGGATAGTATTTTTTATTGAATCAACTTTTGTTCTTTGTTCAGCTTTGTTGCACTTGCCTTCGCATAGCTTCGGCAAAGCAAGCTCACACACCTGAGCGTTCGTTTCACTGTCATTGCGAGAAGGAACGACGAAGCAATCTCATCAATAGCCAGTACCCGTTATTCGGAGCACAGCCTGCTTTGCTTCATTCTTCGCAACTCTTCGCAGTGACGCACTATGCGTGCGCTCCTTCTTTTTTCTCCGCTCCTGCCTTCTCCTTACCTGCCGCATGTTCTTCTTCCAGGTTACGCACTTTTGCCATGTAGGTTACATTTGGCAATACGTGCAGTTGCTCCAGAACATAGAACTGACGGTTTGGATTCTCCTTACGCGCTTTCGTAATTGAGCTCTCTTTATCGTTTGCATTACCGAAAGTGATGGCGTTGGCAGGACAAGCCTGCTGACATGCTACTTTCAGATCGCTGTCAACCATTGGTCTGCTTTCTTTTTTGGCTTTCAGTTTTGCTTCCTGTAAACGCTGTACACAGAAAGAACATTTCTCAATCACACCACGTGAACGTACGGTTACATCAGGATTCAATACCATCCTGGTAAGATCATCGTTCATATCCAATACCACATCGTTTGCAGTTTCGCGCTGGTTATCAGGGAAGCTGTCGGCGCCTGTGTAATCAGCCCAGTTAAAACGACGTACTTTATACGGACAGTTGTTGGCACAATATCTTGTACCGATACAGCGGTTATAAGTCATCTGGTTCAACCCTTCACTGCTATGGTTGGTAGCGGCAACCGGACAAACGTTCTCACAAGGCGCATTATCACAGTGCTGGCACATCAGTGGCTGGAACACCACGTTAGGGTTATCCATATCGCCACTGTAGTAGCGGTCTATACGTAACCAATGCATTTCATGACCACGTAATACTTCCGGCTTACCTACAACAGAAACGTTGTTCTCAGCCGTACAGGCTACAACGCAGGCGCCACAACCATTACAGGTGTTCAGGTCTACGCTCATACCCCATTTGATACCTGGTCTTGCATATACAGGATAGATAGTACCCTGGCTTTCAAATTTCTCCAGACCGCCCCAAGGTTTCAGCTCTTCTTCGCGCTCATCACGGATCTCGGTTGGGTTCTTTTTATATTCAGCCAGTGTTAATTCTTTCATCACCTCGGTACGGTTACCTTGTGCGGTATCGTAACGGCTATGTGTTTGTGTTAAGGCAACAGGATATTTTTCGCCGGTAACAACAACAGCAGCATCTGCGCTTGTAAAGCTTACAGAAGAACCACTCAGGCTGGCAAAAGGAAATGCATTTTTACCGGTTCCTACAACAGATTTTCCAAGCTTCTCGCTGCGGCCGTATCCAACTGCAATAGCAATGGTATCGGGGTGTGTTCCGGGAATGATCAATGCAGGCAGTTCAACTGATTTACCGCCAACAGTAACTTTTACAACTTTCTTGGGTGGATTTACTTCATAAGCATCCGCCTGTCCGTTGTTATTCAAATCAATGTTCAGTAAAGTTTTTGCAAGCGCCGGAGAAACGATTACATAGTTGTCCCATGTGGCACGTGTAACCGGATCCGGTAATTCCTGCAACCATGGGTTAGCAGCACCCTGGCCGGCACCGATAGCAATTTTTTCATACAGCACCAGTTCAATCTTGCCGCCTTTTTTACCTGCACTTAATGCAGCAACTGCGGTAGCAACAGCACCGCTGTTGAAAGAAGCGCCACTTAATGCAGCAGGAGCAGCAGGATTGATCACACCATCCTGTATGGCTTTATTCCAGCCTGTTTCACCACCTACTTTTGCACTCCAGAATGTTTTCAGGAAAGCCAGGTAGTCTGACGGATTACCTGCCCATTTCAGCAGACTGTCCTGCCACTGGCGTGTTTTGAACAGCGGATAGATAGTAGGCTGAATAAATGAGAAATGACCTGCTTTTGCTTCTGCATCACCCCAGCTTTCGAGGTAATTATGATCAGGGATCACAAATTTGCAGAGCTCAGTGGTTTCATCCACTTTGGTATTGAAAGAAACGGTTGTTTTTACTTTTTTCAAACCGGCTTTAAACTTATCCGCATCAAACCAGCTATAAGCAGGGTTAGCACCGTAGATCAGTAAAGAACTAACGGAACCTGCATTCATATCTTCTACCAGCTTGGCAAAATCAGCATCCACACCCTGGCGGATATTAGATGGTGCAGACCAGTCGATGGTTTTACCACCGGCGCCAATGGCTTCGTTAATGGCATTTACAGCTATCTGCACATTTACATCATTGCTGCCGGCTACTACCAGTGCAGCGCCTTTATTAGCTGTTAAAACTTTTGCAGCATTTTCAATTCCGGCTTTCAGTTTTGCATCGCTGATGCCGGTTACACTCTGGCCATTTACGGCACTCAGTAAAGCTGCAACTACTGCACCTGTTTCTGATGGACGGTGTAAATATTTTTCATCGGCGTTAGAACCTGTTAAGCTGGCCACACTTTCAAAATGAATGTGTTTGCTCATGGCAGGATTCTTCTCGTCTAATTTTTTACCTGTTGCGTATTGTTTTGCAAATTCAACCGGACTCAGCCAGGTACCAAGAAAATCGGCGCCAATGCTAACAATTGCTTTTGCATTTTCAAAATGATAGGAAGGGATGGCTCTTTTGCCATAGGTAGCTTCGTTTGCCAGTAATAACCCGGTGTAAGAAACCGCATCGTATGTTACGTGGCGGCTGCCCGGATATTTGGCAAGAAACTGGCTGATCACTTCTTTGGTAGAAGGAGAAGTAATGGTGCTGGTTAAAATAACTACCGGACCACTGATGGCGCCTGCTACCGCTTTATCGATAGATTCAAAAGTTACTTCTTTACCATCGATGGTTGGAAAGCGCAAACGGGCAGTATCATATAAATCCAGTACAGAAGCCTGAACACGGGCAGAAGTACCACCTTTGGTGATCGGGCTCAGTTCATTACCTTCTATTTTAATTGGACGGCCATCGCGTACTTTGGCTAAAACACTTACCACATCTCCATCCTGCACATAAGTGGTAGCATAATAATTAGATACACCGGGAACGATGTCTTCCGGTTTATTTGCAAACGGGATAGCTTTCTTTACCGGCATTTCGCAACTTGCCGCAACGGCTGCTGCTGCAGTACTGAAACCGAGGTATTTTAAAAAGTCCCTACGTGGCGCCTTGGCGTTTAAAAAGCCCTTGCTCTCGTCGGCAACGAAAGGCAGTTCTTCTTTGAATTCGTCTTTTACATCTTTATTGTAAGCTTCAGACTGATTCAGCTCTCCAAAACTTTGCCAGTGCTTTTTTTGCTCCATAATATTTAACCCCTAGCCCCTAAAGGGGGATTATTTAAAACCGTTATAAAAATATATTTAGAACGAAACCCTATCTCCCATTAGAGGGAGTTGGAGGTTTAATAATGACATTTTTGACAATCTGTACCACCAACCTTTTCTACTGTAATTCCTTTGGTGCTATCTATCTTACCGCTTTTCAGGTCCTGATGATATTTCTCGTAAATACTGTAGAAGCCATTGTCTTTAAACTGAACCTGTGTTGTACGGTGACAGTTGATACACCAGCCCATGCTCAGGTCGGCAAACTGTTTCACTTCGTCCATTTTCTGGATCTCGCCGTGACAGGTTTGACAAGCTACCTGGCCTGCTTTTACGTGTTGTGAGTGATTAAAATATACGTGGTCTGGCAGGTTATGAATACGGGCCCACTCAACAGGTTTAGCCTGCGTAGCATCCCATGGTTTACCTTCTTCAAAACCGGCGAATTTGTATAATTTTTTGATCTCGGCAGTACCATCTACTTCTGCACCCTCATCTGTATAGATCTTCTCGCCTTTATACTCGTTAATAGCAAGGTGACAGTTCATACAAATATTTACAGAAGGGATAGTAGCCTGTTTGCCCTGGTAAACACCAATATGGCAATACTGGCAGTTGATCTGGTTGATGCCGGCATGAACTTTATGAGAATAATAAATAGGTTGTACCGGCTGATAATCCTGGCTGCGACCCAGACCCATAGCACCTTTAGAGGTAAGATAACCACCCACTATAAATAATACCACAGTAACCAAAGCTATATAGCTCTTGTTCTTCCAGAAAGGAACGGGTTCTACAGCCGGAAGACCTTCACGATCGTCGGCTAATTTTTTAAGATTGGAATTTACCTGTAATAAAACAAGTGCTACAACAGCAAGTACCAGGGTAAGGATACCAAACAATAAGGTATTATCACCTTCTGCTGCAGGAGCAGCGGCACCGGCAGCTGCTCCTGCAGGAGCAGCACCTGGGGCAGGAACTGTTTTAATATACGCAAGGATAGCGTCTATATCCTTATCGGTAAAATTAGGAAACAGGTTCATCGCGGTTTTATTGTACTCGTTGTACAGGTTATTCGCGTATGCATCCCCTGTTTTCAGGAAAGCCGCACTGTTCTTAACCCAGGCGTGCAATTTTGCCTTGTCGGGCCAACGATCTTCCACCCCAGCCAAAGCCGGACCGGTTAATTTTTTATGTACCGCGTGGCAGGCCGCACAATTGGTCTGGAACAAAGTCTTCCCATCTTGCGCATTTGCTGAAGTACCCAAAGTAAAACTCAGGAAAAGGACGATTACGGTTAAGCAGGTTTTGGCTAAACGTCTGACTGATATCATATTCACAAACTGTGGTTCTTGGTGTGGAAAAATATCCGTGAACGGCTGCAAAAATATGACTCTGAATTGACAAAAGAGCAACCTTGAAAAAAATTTTTTAGCCTTATCTGGTCTGCATTTCAGCGAATTGGGAACAGATTGTTTAAGAAATTGTCATGCTTTTGCAAATGAAATCGAATAAAAGACGTTAAACGGTCCGGATCAAAGATTACTCAAATATTTATCCCATTTTTGGGTCATGTTTAAACGTTTACAGCAGAAATGGGGGGTCAGTGTCAGCCAGTTTGGAATCATTTTTATCATTTTCGGGCTTACAGGTACAACAACAGCCCTGTTAACAGGCTATATAACTGCCTGGCTGGGCATGACTGAAACCGCTTTCTGGCTCTGGAAGGTTCTGCTGCGTTTAGCAATGTTATTAATAGGTTACCAGGTTATTTTACTGGGTTATGGCGCTTTACTGGGACAATGGGCGTTTTTCTGGAAATATGAGAAGAAGCTGTTGCGGAAGTTAGGAGTTTGGAGTCTGGAGTCTGGAGTTGAGGGGGCTGTAAACAAACCCCAAACCCCTCCCGGCTTAGCCGGGACCAAACTCCAAACTAAGCAAGTCGCCATTTTTGCCTCGGGGGCGGGGTCTAATGCAGAAAAGATCATTCAGCACCTGAAAAACCATCCGGTGATTAAAGTGGCACTTATTGTTTGCAACAAACCGGGGGCAGGGGTAATTGCCATTGCTGAGAATAACCAGATACCTGTTTTGATGATTGAGAGGGAAAGATTTTTCAGGGGTGATAGTTATATTCCTGAATTAAAGGCACATGCTATCCATTTTGTGGTACTCGCGGGTTTTTTATGGAAGATCCCTGATGCACTGATAACGGCCTATCCAAATAAAATAATCAATATTCACCCTGCACTGCTGCCTAATTATGGGGGCAAAGGTATGTATGGGATGAAAGTGCATGAGGCAGTGATTGCTGCGGGAGAAAAAGAAAGCGGCATCACCATTCATTATGTAAACGAACATTTTGATGAGGGTGAAACCATCTTCCAGGCCAAATGTACCATTGATGCGCAGGATACACCAGAGAGCCTGGCACAGAAGATACATACATTAGAACACCGGCATTTTCCTGAAGTGGTAGAGCGGATAGTTATGAACAGTTAAGTATTGAACAAAGAATTTTGTTTTTTCTGTTTTGTTTGAGAACTTACCTGCCTAATCTTACCGCACATGAGAAAATTCTTCCTTCTTTTTATTGTTACACTTTTTACCGGCAGTCATTTATTACAGGCACAACAGGTATTGAAGCCGGGATTGCCTGCGGAAAATAATTTTTCGGCTGCCCGTCTGCAAAAAATTGATAAACTGATCCAGCAATACATAGACAGTAACTGGATATCCGGCGCCATCGCTCTTGTGGCCCGTAATGGCAATATTGTTTATCATAAAGCGATCGGGTATGATGATAAAGAGAAGAACAAACTCCTGCAGAAAGATGCCATTTGGCGTATCGCCTCTCAAACCAAGGCCATCACCAGTGTGGCGGTGATGATGTTATATGAAGACGGAAAATTTTTATTAGACGAACCCATCTCCAGGTATATCCCTGAATTCAGCAAACCGGTGGTGCTGGATAAATTCAACAAAGAAGATACTACCTATACTACTGTTCCCGCAACAAGAGAGATCACTATTCGCGACTTGCTTACACATACATCAGGCGTAGGTTATGCGCAGATAGGCAGCCAGACCATGAATGCCATTTATGCCAAAGCGGGTGTAGTTGGCGGTATTGGTTTGAAAGGTGGCAAGCTGTCGGACAATATTAAAAAACTGGGGACACTGCCATTGGCGCATCAACCCGGTGAAAAATGGACCTATGGCCTGAACACAGATATTTTGGGCTACCTGGTAGAAGTAGTAAGCGGTAAAAGTTTAGACCAGTTTTTTAAGCAAAATATTTTTGATCCGTTGGGCATGAAGGATACTTATTTCTATATCCCCAAAGAAAAACAAAACCGCCTGGCCATGCTGCATTCCGACGATAAAAGCAAACATGCAGTAAATACGGCAGAGAGCATTAATGTTAACGGAACATTTTACCGCGACTATCCCATACTGGATGGCGGCAGTTTTTATTCGGGCGGGGGCGGATTGGTTTCTACTGCCTTTGATTATGCACTGTTTATGCAAATGCTTTTAAATAAAGGAACCTATAATGGCAAACGTTTGCTGAGTGCACATAGCATAGATATGATGACCACCAACCAGGTTGGAGATCTGCGCCAGGCCAGGTTTGGTTTGGGTTTTGAGATCGTTACAGAAACCAACAGTGCTGCAAAAATAACCTCACCCGGCACTTTTAGCTGGGGCGGCATGTTTGCTTCCTCTTACTGGATAGATCCCAAAGAAAAAATTGTGGCGCAGTTTGTATTGCAGCAGTTTCCTTTTATTCATGGAGATATTGCAGAGAAGTTTAAGGTGGCGGTGTACCAGGCGTTGGAATGATGTGCGTGAGGCGTGAATCGTGAATCGTGAGTGGTGAGTAGTGAGTAGTAAGTGGGGGGTAGTTTTGCGGGCTTTTTATCGGTCAAAAAATCTTTATGAAAATAGCTATCATTGGAACCGGGCGCATGGGCAAGGCCTTACTCAAAGTTTTTTACGCTGCCTACCCTGCTGATGTGGTAATAGCCGGCAGAGACCTGCATCATTCAAAGGAAATTATAAAAGAGCTGGGAATAAACGCCACTGCGGTTTCTGAGGAAGAAGCGCTGCAGGCAGATATTATCATTCCCACACTTTGGTTTGCCGATTTATTGCCCTGGGCAAAAAAACATGAGGCGCAACTGAAAGGAAAAATTTTAATAGACATCACCAACCCATTCAACGAAACCTTTGATGATTTTACAATTGGTTACGGCACTTCTTCGGCAGAAGAGTTACAGAAAATTATGCCGGGCACAACTGTAGTGGGCGCTTTTAAAAATACTTACTGGGTGGTATTTGATACACCTGTGTGGGCCGGTATTAAAAGCGATATATATGTTACATCTGATGATGCCGAAGCTGTACAAAAAGTTATGCAATTATTAACCCCATTGCCTTTCCGCATATTTGATGCGGGCAAACTGCAAAACAACCGCACCATTGAACGGATGACATTACTGGAACGTGAACTGGCAATAAAGGCCGGCAATCATCCAAGGGTTTCTTTTCATTTGTGGGGAACGGATAAATAATATTGATAACAGGCATGGCACCTCTTCATGCCTGTCATCAGACAAATAAAAAAATTTGTTTTCTTTTTTCTCACCCCCCTGAAAAACAAAAACTTAATTTATTACCTAAGCACACAATCTATCAACAGCATATTTTTTTTGCGAGAGTGACAGTTGTTATCACTTTTATCTATAATATTGTTTTGTCAAGTTAAGTTTCTCCCCCCGACAACTTCTCATAGAATTCTTTTAATTATTTTTTTCGTTTAGCGGCGAGTTGTTATCTATTTGCCTTTTACAAATCCAATTTTCTTATGAAGAAAATTTTATCTTTTATTCTCATCATTGGTTTGGTTAACACCACAAGCACATGGGCGCAGCCCACAATTAGTTCTTTTAGTCCAACCAGCGGGCAGGCAGGTATCAGTGTTGTTATCAACGGATCCGGTTTTAGTGCCACTACTTCAGCTAATACTGTTTATTTTGGTGCTGTAAAGGCGGATGTTACCGCAGCTTCTGCCACATCATTAACAGTAACTGTTCCAACAGGCAGCACTTACCAACCGATAAGTGTTACAGTCAATAAATTAACCGCGTATAGTTCAAAGCCTTTTGGGGTAACTTTTCCGGGCAACGGTGTTTCCTTTAATGCTGTTTCTTTTATACAGGTAAAAAACATTTTTTCCGGCGCCAATCCCAGAAGTATACGAACAGTTGATTTTGATGGCGATGGAAGGTCAGATCTTGTTGTTTCTAACCAGGCCGGTTCCTCCCTCTCTATATTCAAGAATATCTCACCTGCATTGGCAGATAGTTTTGCGACCAAACTAGAACTTACAGTCGGGGCGGGAGTTTATAAAATATGTACCGGTGATCTTAATGGCGATGGCAAACCGGATATAGTTGCCAGCAATTTTAATTCCGGCAATGTGGGTGCTGTATCTATCTTCAGAAACACCAGTTTCTTCGGGAATATTTCCTTTGCACCAAAAATTGATTCAGTAACCGGCAATGGTTCATTAGGTGTCGCAATTGGCGATCTTGATGGAGATGGTAAACCCGAGATCCTGGTTGCTGCCGGCAACTCAGGCATCATCTCCATTTTTAAAAATACAAGCGCCAATGATTCTATTTCTTTTGCTGCCAAAATCAACGTGTCTCATTTGGGACATGCTGATAATATTTCTGTTACTGATATTGACGGAGACGGAAAGCAGGACCTTGTTACATCAAATTTTTCCGACAATTCAGTATCCGTATTTCGCAATACAAGCTCCGGTGGCGTTATCAGTTTTGCGGCCAAAGTAGATTTTGCGGTAGGCACCAATCCCGGAGATATTGGTTGCAGCGATTTCGATGGAGACGGCAAAACAGATATTGTTGTGTCATGCTATGGTTCAAACACCATCTCTTTCCTGCAAAACACCAGTACTGTTGGGAATGTATCATTTGCCGTCAAAGCAGACCTTACAACGGGAATTCACCCACTGGAGCTTTCAATCGAAGATTTGGATGGCGACGGCAAAGCAGATGTAAGTCTTGTAAATAATACAGACAGTTCTTTTTCGGTTTTTAAAAATAACAGTACCGTTGGCACAATCTCCTTCATGGGAAAAATTGATTACAAAACAGGATTGATGCCGAATGGAATTTGCGCAGGCAATCTGAATAGCGATAACAAACCCGACATTGTGGTAGCCAATGGCGGAGTGGGGACTTTCTCTTTATTCAGAAACAGGTTATCAGAACCTAAAATCACTTCTTTTTTACCGGCAGCGGCTACCATTGGTGATACGATAACGATTAAAGGGTTCAATTTTACAGGAACTTCTACTGTTAATTTTGGCACTATTTCAGCCACATCTTTCACGGTATTATCTGATACCGTCATCGCTGCTGTTGTTGGAACAGGGGTTGCCGGATATATTATTGTACGGAACCCTTATGGGATTGATTCTCTTTCTGGATTTGTATTTAAAACCCCGGAAATTAATTTAACCGACACCGCTAAGAATACGCTCAGTTTTAGTGCTATTAAAGGAAGCTATTCTGGTATAAAAAATTTTTCAATTACAGGGAAACGATTACAATCCAGTATCAAAATTACTGCACCGCCTTTCTGCCAGTTATCGAAAAATGCAGATAGTGGGTTTGCAGCTCTTTTATCCTTCCCTCCAATAAATGGTACTCTTGATACAACAAAGGTTTATGTACGTATCAGGGTTGACAGTATTGCCATTGTGAGTGGAATAATTTCAATTGAAGCCACCAATGCAGTTACAAAAAATATATCTATAAATGGTATCATTTGCGATTCGGTTATTGTATTCATTCCGGAAATCAATGTGTCTAAAAAAGATTCAATCATCTGTTTCAGGGATTCTCTACTTCTCTCTTCGAATAGTGGCTCATTTAATATCTATAAATGGAGTACCGGGGACACCACAAGGGCGGTTGTTATCAAAAAATCAGAAAATATTACATTACAGGTAGGAACAACAGCCGGATGTCTCTCAAATCTTTCGGCAACATTGAGATTGGTTAAAAACACAAACCCTATTCCAACTCTTGCTTTAACAGGAGACAGCACTTTGATAAGCAGTAGTGCTTCAAATTATCGTTGGTATTTCAATAATGCCCTTGTTTTGGGCAATACCACTAATAAGCTTGTGGCAGGCAAAATTGGTTTTTATGCAGTAGAAACAAGTAACGATAAAATTTGCTGGGATGCCTCCAATGATTTCCCAATTGTAACGCTTCCTGTACCATTAGTAAATGATACGGTTATGCTTAAAACCTATCCAAACCCTGCTCCCAATGGTTCATTCTACGTGGTAGCCACATTGCAAAGGGCTACCAATGTAGTGGCAAGAGTTACCGCTACCGATGCTGCCGGAAACATTCTCTTACAAACCAATAAGTTTATATTTTTTGGCAGGGAGATCAAGATACCAATTACCCTTACCGTTAAGGGAACTGTGTTTGTAAAAATTGATATTAACGGTGATGTGAAAACACAAACTGTAATTCTTCAGTAATGAAACTATTATCCATGTCAAAGAAGCTTTTCAATACTACACTGAGCCTTTTAATGGTGGTTATTCTTTATTGTGGTTGCAGTAAAGGTGGCGATAATCCTTCGCCCTCCCCAACGCCAACGCCAACACCTCCTCCAACACCTCCTCCAACAGTTAAAAACTGTATCATTTCAGGTATTTCGCAACGTAATAGCGGAGCAAAAGCAGAATTTGGACTGACCGTGCTGTATGACAACAGCCTGAATCCGGTGAAGATCACTGTTTATGACAGTGCCATTGATACCAGGATTTTTGATGCCTCATTAACATATGCCTCTTCTGATTCTATCAGAATAGACCAATATCAGTACATGAAGATGGATGGCAATAAACGTATCATATTGTTTATGACCAAATCGGATATGAGCGATCCGGTAAATTCAGATAATTACCGGTACGAGTACATTTATAATTCTGATGGATACCTGTCTGCCAAAAACCTGTATATAAATGGATCAAAATTGGCCAACTATTCCACCATATATTCTTATAGCAATGGTTTGCTTACGGGATGTGTAATGACAGCCCTAAGTTCCGGCAACAAAAAAATACTGGAATCAACACTTAGCTATGACGCGAGCCTGTCTCCCAAAACCATGCTCTATACTTTCCCGGATGCATTTGAAAGTTATTACTATACCGCTGCTCTGAATTTTGGCATAAGGCCCAGTAAGCCTTTGACACAGGTAGTTACAAAAATATATAACCCGGCTAATGGCGTAATACTGGATACCTGGACCACCAATTATACCGGTTATGGCATTGATGGTAATGGCTATTTATCTAACGGTACCGCCAGCGGTGACATGCAACAGGGAATGGCCGCTTTTTTTGGGAAGACTTATTTCTCTTATCAATGCCAATAATCCAACTGGCAGGCTGTTTACCAGTTACTGTTCTTTCTTGCAGGTACTAATCCCAAACAATGTGTACAGGGGGCAAAAGCTGATAAACGAAGTGGCGAGAAATACGGCGCCCAATACTACCAGCACAAGGCCTAAAGTGCCGGCTACGGTACCTGTGAAATACAATACAGCAAAAACAATTGCTGCAATTACGCGGATGATGCGGTCGGTGTTTCCCATGTTCTTTTTCATAATGGCGTTTTAGTTTTTTTTGAAATATTCAATAACCAAAGCAATCAGGAAAGCAAACAGCAGGCAACCAATACATACCAATACCAGTTTCAGCCATTTACTTTTCACCCTATGAAACTAAACATCTTTCCAAAAAGATTTGATGATTTTCATCAGTTTCTTTTAATACTGCTGTAAATGACGAAGCACCCCTGCGGATGCTTTGTCATTCAATATTCTGTATTCATCAGTCTGTATTCAATATTCTTCAGGGTTCAGGCCGCTTTAGCGTCCCGACCCCTTGGCCGGCTTAAAACTTTACATACATGGAAAGATTAACCACCCTTCCATCAAGCGGCGCCCATATTTCGGGGAAGCCTGGGTTGGTATATGGCGGAAAAACAACGGTATTATTTTTATTCTGCCTGTAATCAAACAGGTTCTCGCAGTTTAATACAAAAGCGGCTTTACCCACATTGTAACGCACCATTACCGCTGTAAATAAATAAGGAGAAGTGGTGGTTCCGTTATCAAGGTATTGCTTCCCGGTATAAGCCGATTCGATACCGGCACGGAAATGTTTGCTGAACTCGTATGCTATAACGGTGGCAAACTTATTCCGCGCAATTAGCGGAAGGTTCTGGTTCACAGGCGCATATTTCCTTTTGGCATTGGTGTATACATATCCAAAATACAATTCCAGCGCATGATGCATTGCCTGTACATAGGTTTCAAAACCGCTTGATTGCAGCCTGTTGTTTGCATTGGCATAAAAATAAACCGGTGTTATAAAACCGGCCGTTTGCAATACCAGCGGATGTTCTATCCGGTTATAAAAAAAAGTCTGGTTTAAAGTAAGTTCCCATTCGCCCAGTCTCTTTTTATAATTGATATCATAATTCATTCCCAAAGAACGTTCGGCCTGTACGGCAGAAGCATAGCCCATCAGGTAATGATAATCCCGTTCATCTATTTCGCTGTTAAAGAGTGCAGGTGTTTTATAACCCAATCCACCACCAATACGCATAGTAATTTCCGGATTCATTTTATACATCAATGATATTCTTGGAAGTACAAAAGTTCCGTAGCGGTTATGTGCATCTATGCGCAACCCTGCCTGCAGCGTTAAGTGGTTGTTGAACTTCCAGTCGTCCTGTGCAAAGAAACCCGCCGTGCTGTTTTTTTCATCGGGGATAAGACTGCTGTCGGGCAATTGTTTTTTAAAATCGTCTCCATTAAAATTGATACCTGCAACCCAATTATGGTGCTCCGATTTTTGTGTGTAGGCTGCCTCCGTGTACCAGGTAAATTGGTTGGCCCGCATGCCAAAAACATTCGTGTTCACATCGCGGTTAAAAAAGCTGGCGCTGGCTTTCAGGGTAAATTGCGCATTGGATGCCAGTTTCTTTTCCCAGGTAATATCACCCGTGTTGCGCAGACTTTTGTTCTGGATAAAAAACCGGTGCTGTGCGGTTGTTTTTTTATCCAGCACCTGCATATCGCCACCATTGCGGTCTTCGTAATTGAGGGTATACCCAAGAATAACAGTGGATGATGAGCTACCATATAAAAATATCCTTGGGTGTACAAATACACTTTTTACCGAAGGCACATCAGAAAACCCGTCATTGTTTACATCTACCGGGTTCTGCAGGGTTCCACCGGCGAAAAAAGTGTAACCGGTTTTCTCATTTCTACCCGAGAAAAAAAGATTCAGATTATTTTCTTTGAGGGTAGAACGGTTAATGGTAAAACTTCTTTCTTCCTTACCTATTTTAGGCTTTTTAGAAACCAGGTTCACCATGCCCGCAATGGCGCCACCACCATAGAGTGTAGAGCTTGCGCCTTTAACCAGTTCGATCTGTTGAAGATCCAATGGTGGAATTTGCAGAATGCTAAAACTGCCGGAATAGCCTCCAAAAAGCGGCATTCCATCGCGCAATATTTGTGTGTATTTGCCCTGCAACCCCTGGATGCGCATATCTGCATTGCCTGTTGCTGCATTGGTTTGCTGGATCTGTATTCCGGCAATATCGCCCAGCAAACTGGCGATGTTACCGGGTTTGATGCCATTTTCTTCATGTACTTCTTCCATGCCCAGTACTTCTACTTTGGTGGGCAGGTCTTCGATACGTGAATTGGTACGCGATGACGAAACAATCACCACTTCATCAAGGTCTTCTTTAACTTCTTCAAGACTGATGTTGATATCAATAGTCTTTCCTTCTTCCATTATGAGCGTTGTGTCTTTACCCGCATACCCAGTATGCGAAAAATGCAAACTGATCTTGCCGGAAGGAACATGTAATACAAACCTGCCGGTTGAGTCGGTGGCTGTTCCTTTTTTAGCAGCGGTCAACTGAATGTTGACACCCTGTAATATTTTTCCTCCTGCTGCATCCGTTACTGTACCCTTAACCGTTTGGGCTTTCAGTGTTACAGCAATGAAGAAAAAAAATAATAATAGCGTAATATTTTTCATTTTCAAATTAATGATTGATGATGAGGTTATGCTGCAGGAATCTAACCTGTAGCAATGCGCAGCTAAGTATATAAACATAACCGGCAACTGCCCAAAACAGATGATCTAAAATAATACTTGTAAAAAAACCAGTGTTATGTTAATCGTGAATCGTCAGTGGTGAGTGGTGAGTTGTGAGTAAATTAATTGGTTACCTGTAATTACTCATTATTGGCAACATTCTACTCAAAATTAGCAACAGAATACGCTTAACATACAACTGGCTATTGCCGGGGGATGGAAAATTCCCTGTTGAAAATCCTGCAAACGGATCATTGTATTACACAGGGGAATATTGCGTACAAACGCTTCCGGCTGCTCCAGGTTAATCTCCTGAGGTATTTGTTGGTATAATGTGCCGGTTTGTATTCTTACCAAATTAGCGCCATGAATAGGTTGCAACGGGTGGGTTGCCCCTTTTTCATCTTTCTCATCGGGATCAAAACCTGCAACCAATAATTTCTCACCAATAAATTCGAAGAAATCCATATCAGCATCCTGTTTAAGGCAATTGTTGTAAACAGCCTGCAAGGACCTCACATCATCAAAATTGGCATAAGGCATTACCAGGGTAGATAATGAGAAAAAAAACAGGGTTAGTATGGTGATTGTTTTTTTCAGACTGCACAGATGATGCGACAAGCGAAGATCGAGCAAAGAATGCTGAATGGGGGAATGTTTTTTCAGAATAACTTAATTATAACAGACACAAAAAAGTATCCCTGCGGATACTTCTATATTCATTATTCGGTATTTGGTATTTGGTATTTGGTATTCTTTAGGGTTCAGGCCGCTTTAGCGTCCCTACCCCCCTTTTAGCGTCCCACCCCCAGCTTATCCGGGCATTCTTGAAATATATTTTTCTATTTCTTTTACCTGGTCGAGCACCTGCTTGGTTTTGGGCTTACAGGCTTTGGCTTTGCGGAAGAAATCTTTAGCGGCTCTGAATTCGCGCTTGTTCATAAAGATCTGGCACATACTCAGATAAGCTACGGCCTCGCTTTCTTTATCAGAGATACCTGCACGGATGGCGGCACGGATATAATTTTCACCCTGTTTCAAGTCGCCACGCTGCATGGCCATCATGCCCAGTTGCAGTTTATTGGCGCCCTCTGCTTCTGGCATAGGCGAGCCAAGATCGGAGCTTTTTTTGAGGTGTTTTTCTGCAGTAGTAAAATCCTGCTTCATCATGGCAAGGTTGCCTTTGATGGTATAATAAGTTGAGCGTACAGGCTTGTATAACAAGCCGGGAAACCAGATGGTGTTCAGTATTTTTTCAACTTCTTCAATATTGCCGGCTTCCATTGGTTCCTGTATCAGACGCATGGGGCCGATAAAGAAATGACTGGCCAGGGCTATTACAGCAATAAAATATAAAATAAACGATGGCCAGAAACTGCTCAGAATATTAACGGTGATGGCTAATGCCAACCCGATTAAACCCAGCCAGAAACGGTACTTGATCAGTATATTGTAAAACTTCATAGGTCTTTTTTGAGAGCGGCAAAGATAGCGGAAAGTTTGGGGTTTGGCGTTTGGAGTTAAATTGACCACAAAGATCCTTCTTTCATTAAAACTTCGCGTCATTTACCTCTATCCAGTAACCGTCAGGGTCTGTTACCCAGATCTGTTTTACCCCGTCTATACGGGTTGTAATAACGCCTGCATTACCATTGGCATTGTACCATTGCATTTGGGCGGCCCTGAGTTTCTGAACAAAAGCCTCTACTGATTGTACACTGAAACAGATATGGTTGTTCTGGTAATATTTTTTGGGGCTATCTGCACCCTGTATTACATGCATGGCCACTCCCGGGGCGATGGAATACCAGGCGTGTTTACCATCGTGGAAAGGTTCGGGGATGGTATCAAGCTGGAACATATCGTTGTAAAAAGCCTTTGTTTTCTGTAGATCAACCACATAAATGGCCACATGGTTAAGGAGGGCTTTGGGTTTGGTTTGGGCTGTTGATTGGATTGAGGTTAAAAGGGTTAAAGTGGTAAAAATGGTTAAAACAGGGGCAAAAGCAGATCGGAATGGTTTCATGAGTTGAAATTTATGGGCTGAAAGTACTGAAGAATAAGGAATTGCCCCTTTAATTGAATCTCTTGCAGGCTGAATAGCAGAATCTATTATTTTTGCAGCCCTGATGGAGAGAGAGTCTGTGGTTTGTAGTCTGTAGTCTATGGTTGTTTCCAACCATAGACCATAGACTACAGACTACAAACTTTTCAATGGTCCCGTAGTTCAATGGATAGAATAGAAGTTTCCTAAACTTTAGATACAAGTTCGATTCTTGTCGGGACTACAAACAAGATTATTAAAGCCGCTTAAACATTGAGTTTGGGCGGCTTTTTTGTGGATTTGGTGTCAAAATTGGTGTCAATTTAGTACAAATAACTTAATCAAACCAGTTTTGAAGTGCAAAACTGTTTAATATCCAGCGGGATCTCCACTAAGATTAAAGAAACCGTTCAGACAATGTGTTTGAGCGGTTTCTTTATGTATTTAGTGTCGAGTTAGGAAATAGAATTAAATATGTGCTTAATATTATGTAATCAATCCCGACTTGAATTTTTCTATTGACAAGACTTCTCTCAACCCGTTCGCATAATAAAGTTCAAATCGAACTTTCATAAAAAGCACTACCGTAAAATTGCCAATTTTATAAAAAATAGACTGCTTTATATTAAATGAATTGATTATTCATGATTAATCATAGAAAACACTGTAAAAAATAAGCTCAAACTCATTTTCGAATACTTTTTTGTACATTTAAAAGGTAGTATACCCCTCCCCCCTTTGCTACACCTTTATATTTAATAATTAAAGGGTATTAAATTTTATTCCATTTTATAAAGACTGAACTGTAATTAAATGTTATCGGTATTTAAACATTTTTTTAAAAGTCTGACATTAAAAAAACCAGAACTTATAATCTTTAAGTATTCAAAAATTATACTTAAGGGGAATACTTATTTGCTATTGACATGGCACATTGAAAATGCAAATAAGCTGAGGATACTAGAACTTAAATATAAATGTTCAAGTTACAGCGGATCCGCCTATATTTTATTGAATCCTGAAATAAATTCACTCACTTTTCTCTATAAAAATTATTGGCATACTTATAAAATAACACTGCATCTTCATTTAATACCCCTCGAAGAAAAAATTGAATTTAATCTCAATACTAATTTTAAAGAAATTATCAGTTCTTCTGTTCAAGGATTTGGAGTTACTCTCCCTACTAATAAAATAACAATTAATATAAAACAACCAAAACATATAATTGAAAACATCAAAATTAAAAATTTAGAATACAATTAATTTTTATGGAAAAAGAAATGTATCAATCCCCAAAATCAACAAGGATAATGCGTTTGTTCTGGAAAGCTGCAGGTGCAGACAGATACCTTCTAGAACAAAGCACTTACGGTGATCAAATAAAATACGTTTGCCTTGGAGGTATCATAGTAGCAACTGGTGTAATGGCAGCAATCGCAGGTGGTTACGCATTTTACACAATTTTTGAGCCAAAGGGAAACGCGATAGATTCATTTAAAACCGTGACAAGTATATCTGGCACTTACGATAAGACAGATATTCCTACTGCTTTAAAATCGATCATTTTCGGCCTTATATGGGGTGCCATCATATTCAATATTGACAGGTTTATTGTAACGAGTACAGGAAAAGGAGATGGAACAGAAGCAATTACAAAAAAAGAGCTATTAGGGGCTCTTCCAAGAATAATTATGGGTGCAATTATTGCGTTAACTATATCAAAACCAGTTGAAATTAGAATGTTTAAGACTGAAATAGATGTAGCACTACATGAGAAACAAATGGAGCAGCAACAAAAATATAAAGCCAAAACTGATTCCTTATTTAATAGTGAAATTCAAAAAAAAGATAAGGAAATCGAAAAAACAGAGGTTCAATTAGCCGCTAAAAGAGCAATGTATCAGGATCTTCAAAGTCAATATATTCAAGAAGCAAGAATTATCACTGTGGGTCCAAGAGCATTAGCAATAAAACAAGAATTAGAAGGGCTGACAAAAGATATTCAAACTTTAGAAAACAACCCAGATTATACCAGAGTTAAAAAAGAAAAAGAAGGTATTGAAAAAGAAAGAACAATTAAGCTGGATCAAAGTGAAAAAGTAGCATCAGGTCTTGATGGACTGTTAGAAAGGATAAAGCTTGCTCACGAGATTGCAGGATGGGTCATATCACTTTTTGTAACTCTACTCTTTATGACAATTGAATTAACTCCCATCTTCTTCAAATTAATGCTTATTAAATCTCCTTATGATTATATGGAAGAAAACGTAAAAGAATTGATTAAAGCAAATAAAGGAATAGAAATCAAATACAATTACTATCCAGATGGAGAAGGACATGAAAAAGATCTGGTGATTAACCATGAAGTCATAAGAATTCTAAAAGAAAGAATAAGGCTGCTCGAAACCCAAAGTGAATTAAGTTCAAATGCAATTGATAAATGGAAGGAGGTCAAATTAAAAGATATTGGTCAGAACCCTGAAAACTATTTAAAAGAAGAATAACCAGATGAAATCACAAGAATTTGGAATAAAAAAGACATTCGTTAGCCTTATAGGCATTGATTATTCATTGCTTATAAAATCATCTGAGCGAAATCTTATTAGATTTAGTCTTGCGGGAATATTTGTTATATTCATCTTGATTGTAAGTTTTATATCTGTTTATTATGCATTCGATTTAATGTTTAATATGTGGTTTGTACAAATATTACTTTCCTTGTTCTTTAGTTTAATGTTTGCAACAATCTATGTTTTACTTATACAAACATTTTCCAAACAACCAGTTGGAGGAATTGGGAAACATTCAAAATTAAACTTGTCAAACATTTTAAGAGCCTTATTTATACTTTTTATAGGCTTTTTGATATCAAAACCAATAGAAATACTAATACTTAAAGTGCCTCTAGATAAGGAGATTGAAATTTATAAAACCAACCTTGAAAATCAAATTAAAGAAAAAACAAAAAGAATATATGCGAATGATATTTCGAAACTTGAATTAAATCTTTCAAAATTTAAGGGAGAATTATCGAAATTGCAAAATCATGATTATCAATTATTAAAAACAGAATATCTGGCGTTGAAAGATAATGTGGACATCTTAAATGCAAATGCAAGCGATAAAATTAACAATTCAGAGTTTATTGTTAAAAGAATCGAAATTGCCAATAAGAAGTATCCTTTAGCATTGGTTATTTGTTTAATTATTGTTTTTTTCTTTTCTGCACCTGTAATATTAATTTATAGCATTTCGTCAAAAGGAGAATATTACACTCTTAAAAGACATAATGAAGAATCATTAGTTCAATTTCATTACGATCAATTTGTAAAACAATATTCTCGAATTTTTAATGATAAACATAAAATCGAAAATATACATTTCTATGAAGTATGGCAAGACCCCCCGTTTCGTACTTTAAGAATAAGTGATAAACCTAAATTATCCCAATATGATTTTTTTAAACCATTTATTTAAATATGGATTTTAAAAAAAATTATTATACAGTATTAGGGGTTAGTGAAACAGCTGAAACATGGGAAATAAGAGCTGCTTATCGTAAACTAGCGAATAAGTATCATCCCGATAGAAATCCTGAGAATCAAGAATATGAAGAGTTAACTAAAGAAATTAACGAAGCGAAAGAAGTATTATTAAATGCAGATAACCGATCTATATATGATCAATACAGAAATAGTCTAAAAGAAGAAAAAAAGCAAAAAGCGGAAGAAAAGAAACAAAAAAATAATCAAAAAGATGATTTTGAAAACGAATACGGAAAAGATAATATAAAAGAACCAAAAAAACGAAAGTACACTAGGTCGAAAACGGTAGTTACTGAAACTAAATTATATGTAAAAGGAGAAATATCAATTAAGTATTATGCTCCTAGGGATATTGAAAAAATAGACAATAGACTAAATGAATTCTATTACCAAATAATTACTACTGAAGCCACCGCAAAAATTAATAACACAGATATATACAACTCGAAAGTATTACCTGACGAGTTTAAAGAAATATTCATAAAATATAACAGATTCAACTCTTATGTAAAAAAACCTATTAACTCTATCCTCCACTCAGCAGAAGGAGACCTCATTTATGATCTTGATATAAAAGATCTAACTATCCCAGAACCCAAAATTGAACTAGTAGTTAAACATGAGACAAATAGTTATGGAACAATATCTGGAACCTTTTATGGTTATGTAAACCATTTAGAATATCACGAAGAAATTGAAGAAGTAGAAGAATGTTCAGGTTCTACAGGCAGAATAGAAACAAAATTTGAAAATGGCAACCAATATAAAAGAGAAGAGTATTATAAAACAGATTGCACAACATATTGGAGTAATTGGGTTCTAATTTATTCACCCAAACCGTCAGCCCAAAATACAGGCACATATAATCGAAGATCAAAGTACTCGTATACGAACTATAAAACACCTTCATATAGTTCAAGCGGATGCGCACCTGCTGATAGTGGATGTTTATCCTCAGGTATTACACCTCTGCTCACTATCATTTATATTTTATTTTTAATATTTACCTTACCTCGTCTTCTGCCAATTTTTATTTTCATTGGGTTAATTTTCTTATTTAGTTTCATATCTAGATTCACAGGAAACCGCTCATTTCGCTGGATGAGAAGTTTGATATTACTTATGTTCTTGTTTCTATTTATTACAGCAATATTCGTTAACAAAAGAAGTTATAATCCATCTCCTTCTCCTGTTTTAGAAACTGTTCGTGAAAAAGAGAAACCAAAAAAAGATATAATCACAACTGATAATTCAAATATTAGGGACTCATTAATAACATACTTTCGTCAATGGAAAGATTATGATGGGAAAGAATATTCAGGCAAGTACACACTTCTAGCAAGCAAAGTAAATCAATCATCTTTATTTAAGCGATCAATAAGATTTACTAGTAATTCACCGCAGAGTTATGACCGAATAATATATGACATAAAAAACAACGATAGTAGCTCTTTATCGGGAGTGTATAAATTATTTGACTCAATAAAAACTACTAATCGCTTAGAAAATCAAAGATTTGCTGAAATTATTGTTTCATTTGTACAGGATATACCATATTCTCTAATTTTAGATAATGCATGTGATCCATCCCTTTATAGGGATTCATACATAAAAAAATATCTTAGATCTCCATCTGCGATCTGTGAACCTTATCAGAGATTTGGAATAAATACTCCTGTCGAATTTCTGGCTTCACTTAAAGGTGACTGTGATACAAGAACATTATTATTATATCAGATACTTTCACATTATGATTATGATGTAACGTTATTAAGTAGTGAGCAATTTGGTCACTCATTAATAGGTATAAATTTACCATACTCAGGTGTAAATTATGACTACAACGGAACTAGATATGTGTTATGGGAAACAACAGCACCTAATATGAAACCTGGTGTCATTTCCCCAGAAGTGTCAAACACAAATTATTGGAGAATATCACTTAAATCAAAATAAAATGAACACATCCAAATCATTGTTATTTACAGTTATTACCGCAATAACCATTCTATTGATGTTGGCCCTTATTGAACTTTTATTTAGAAGGTTTCGTGTAATCAAAGACGAAGAACTTAAAGAAAGTCCTTCATATGGCATATGGTTTGTTGGCACTACCATTTCTGCCTCACTAATATTTTGGCAAGTATTTTCAATATTGAATGAAGCGGTCGATACGATTTATAAACAACCAAATATTCTTTTAAATAGTTATAAATTTAATTGGACACCTTTCCTGTCTAGCCTTAAAACATTCACAATATTTCTTGGCATTGGTATTCTTTGGTTTATTTTATGGTATGTGATTTCATATCTCTGTACAATTATGATACTTAAAAAGAGGAATGATATTGAAGAAATGGCAGCAAACAACTTAACCTATTTCCTAGTTAGAACAAGTTTGCATATAACTTTCACAATTTCGTTTATCACTTTATTACAACCATTATTAAGATTATTCTTACCTGTGATTCCTATACCATTTTATCATTAAATTCAAATAAATATTATGCCTATCCTAAAGCGTTTATTCGGCATTTTACTCTTGTTTTTATTTTTGCATACTCTTGGTGCTCAACCCACGAAGGATACTGTAAAAGTTGGAATCTATTTGGAGAATATTTATGATTTAAATTTCTCTGATGAGTCATTCAAGAGTGATTATTGGATTTGGTTTAATTTCAAAAATGATTCGGTAGGACTACCTAAAAATATAGAAGTCATAAAAAATAAAAATATTTTACACGAGTTAGACTTTAAGGGTAAATACAAATCTATTAATTATGCTCAAGAAAAAATTAAAGCAGAGCTTGTCAAAAGATGGAATATTAAAAATTTTCCATTCGATAAACAGGTTTTAACAATCGAAACAGAGATTAATGATGAAGATACTAGTCGAATGTTGGTCCTCTTAGATTCTTTAAAATGCGGCATCGACAGCTCACTCAGAATAAATGAATGGAAAATAACTAATGTAAGCTTTAGAAGAAAAATAAACACTTACAAAACTGACTTTGGCGACCCCAGTGAAGGTGTTAATACATATTACTGCATAGTTGCTGAGATAGAAATTGAAAGAAACGTGACAAGTTTATTTTTGAAATTATTCATGGGTGTGTTTATCGCTGCAACAATTGCTCTATCTAGTCTATTTATATCATCAAAACATACTGACCCTAGATTTGGCTTACCTGTTGGAGCACTATTTGCTTCTATTGGAAATAAATATGTGGTCGACAGCATAATACCACAAACAACAAATATAACATTGGTAGATAAAATTCATTTCCTAACTTTTTTCCTTATACTTATTGTAATTATAGTTTCAATTATTTCTCAATTGAAATATCACTCTCATCAAATAAAGACTTCTTTTAAAATTGACATATTGTCTTTTTGGGGGCTATTAATTATTTACACAACTACCGTAATCTTGTGGGTGGTGTTTTAATTGCCACTTATATTACCTGATCAATCATTCATACAAAAGGGTTACTTATAATTAACTTTAAAATTGTCTTTGATAATCAAGAGATTACATTTTTATTATTGCTTGCTAAAAGCACTAGTATTTTGCATTTTTAACCACCTTTAGCTTCATGAAGTTTCAAAATGTTATTCATTTTGTTGCTTTTTAGTAATTCTTATTCAAAATTTCAGCTTTCTCAAATGTCTTTGTAATTCTCTCTCTACCAGATCAAAATCAGGTAAATCTTGTATTTGTTCACTCATTGAGTTCTTCCAACGCCCTTTATATTGCTGCTTTCTCTCTTCTATTTTCTTTGAAAAGTCGCCGGCCTTTAAGCCTTTGCTTGCACATTTACTGGCGAATTCAGTAACATAAAAATCAATCTCCATTCCATGTACTTCCAATAAATACCAAAGGTCATAAAAATCCCTTGCCTGCATTCGCTGCATTACTGATCTCATTTTTTCTATCAATACCTCTTCCAAAGGATAACATAAAAGTTGATATTCGTTCAAATCTGAATATCCAAGAATGGCGGTTTGATCAATCGGGGCAAATTCTAATTTTTCGCTTCTTGAAATATCAACTTTCACTTTTTTATGATTACCCTCCCCTCCTAACGGGCCGATATATTTGATATAAAAATTGATACCGCCATCTTCGTGTTCATGGTTATCAATAATTTCAAGCGGAATATTTGCTTCCTCACGGATATATAGAAAAGTTGCTGCAAACCATTTAAAGATTTGATCATTACTTATCTCATTATGCAATAAAGTAAAATCAAGGTCTTCCGAAAACCGGTAGTCTTCAAAATATATTTTCTTTAAGACAGTCCCCCCTTTAAAAGCAATAATTTTTGAAAGTTCTTTATGTTGTGCCACACCCCATAAAATCCATGACAGCATGTAGTCTTTCTCTATTTGCTGATCACGCACTCCCATTTCACGCGCTTTCTGTTGTATTTCACCCGGTTTAATCATGTGTATATGGCCGATTTAATTGTTTCGGTTTCCAGATTTTGCTGAATACTCCATCTGCTGATCATTTTTCCTGATTTGGGTAATTCGGTATCAAGTAAAACATAAGAAGCAGTTTTTGTCTTTTGCAGGTCTTCTATAATACTGGTATTGATTTCAAGTAGTTCTAACAGAAACCCAAGACGTTTAATAACAGCTTGCGATTTGAAGTCCTTTGCATAGTCAAACAGCTTCGGAAATTTAATTTGATCTTTTGCCGTATAGATTGCTTTCCCAATTTCAACAATCCCCCCTGCGTAATCGGGCTTAAACAAACAGTCAATGATCGTTTTTTCGAGATCAGAACACTGCACTTTATTAAAATTATCTACCCAGATTTTTTTTGACCCAAAAAAATGACTTTCGTTGTGATATATAAACTGGAAACTCACATTTTTGATCTTGATGGCCGAAGGACGCATCTGCTTTGAAACAACAATTTGTTCTTTTAAGGATGGTTGTGTGATCAGATTATGAATTTGCAATGCGGAATAATACCCGATATAATGCCTAGCATCCTTGACTAAATACTCCGCTATCAAATGCCAGTCCGGCATAAATAACTCCGCATTTTGCTCATAGGGGATTATGTAGTACACCCCTTCTTTTAAGCGCATTAAAAGGCCTCTTTTAGTCATGTCGCTGAGTAACTCCTTAACCGCACTATCTTTCGAATCGGGCAAAGCCTTGAAAACTTCTGTATAGTCAAAACAAGCCCTGTTCTGCCTGCTAAAATAGGTCAGAAGCTCACTGGATTGTGTTGATATATATTTATGTTTCATAGTAATACAGTCAGGTCAAACCTGACCATAATGATACAAAAAGTAATTTAATCAGCAAATTAAGAATATAAATGATGTTTCACAGTCGATAAATTAGGTTAAACCTGACTATTTAGATATGAAACATCATTTTATATAATCTGGTTCTTACTACTCACCTCTGAGAGTGGTATATACTAGTGATCTCTCTAATCAAAAAGTTAACCAATATCTCGAAAATTCAAAACAATTCACCCGACCAGAAAAGCCCCTATAAGCTGAATGGCTCTCTAAATCCAATATCCTTTGAATTACCTCTTTGCGAAGCAAGCCCCTCTGGCAAGAGGGTCATTTTTTATCAAGTAATCTTTTCTTTACTAAGCACTTTGAAAATTTCTTCATTCTCTGAAAAGATGGTAGATGTCTATAACATCTACCAAACGCTGCACACAGTGTGCAGTCCACTTTACATTTTGCTTTACAAAATTTTATATTCTTTTTCCTAAAAAGAAGGCCGATTTTAGCTCGAAAAATTAATTAGCGAGAATTTCCACTGGCTCAAAACCGATATTGTTGATCAAATTCCTGTTTTATCGCTGCTAAGTTATACTCCTTTCTCCCACCCACTTTTCGAACAAAAGAGCTAATATTTAGCCTGTTCACCTTTCCCTTTTCCCAGTTCAGAACAGTTTGCCTTGTAACAGACAATTCCTTACACAAGGCTTTAATGTCTACATATTTAGCTTTACTCTCCTCCTTAATCATCTTTTCATAATACGAATTATACCTAGCAAGTTCATCCTGTACGGTCTTCCGAATGATAGTTTTTAATTCTTCAAATTCGGAATCAAGTAAGTATTTAGACCAAATCATAGCTATTTGTTTACAGGTTTAACTAGTAGGAAAACTTGCCCAAAATCAGCAAGTTTTAATGCTGCATCTTTTTTGTTGCCGCAAACCCAAAACATCTTATCTAATATGGCCTTTGGAAAATGATTGCCTACTGATTTGGTTAAACTGCTTAGAGAAAGATTCTTCCCCTTATCAGCTTTTAAATAAAAGAACCTATTTGTCAATCCCTCATATAGTATTCCTTCCTTTTTATTAGCAGTCTGAATAAAAGCGCAGCTAAGTTTTTCATAGATCGGCTCATGTAAGGTAAGTTCGAAGAATTCTGCCATAACCTCGGCTTTCTTCATATCCTTCTCAATTTTTGAAAGAAACGATTCCACCCTTTCAATGCTTTCCACAGATTTTAATTTTTCCATTCGTTTAAATTTTAACTTTTAGAGTAGTTGATCAGTTTTTCGACATCTGCCCTCTTAAATTGGGTACGCCCACCAACTTTATATTTAATGAGCTTCCCTTCTTTCACCCAATTATGAACTGTTGCTTTTGTAATATTAAAAAGGTCTGCTATGTCATCAATCGTGTATAGCTCTTTATGCTTACTGTGCAACTGGTTCCTCAATTCTGAAACTTCATTTTTTAAATCCTTAATTTCTTGAATAAAGGGCTTTAATTCATCTGTCAGAAAAGACGCAAGCTGTGCTTTTGTTAATCCTCCTATATAGGACATGTGATTCTAAATTAATGTGTTGTTTCATTTATCCCTTCCGTCATAACTTGATAATTCCAAAATTCATTCATCTTAATCAATTTGCTTTTCTCTGAAACTTTTAAATATCTCTTCAGGGTTTCCCATTTTTTGATACCGGTAATTTTCATAATCATTTCCGTTTGCATCCCTTTTTCATAAGACAAGGTAATAAAAGTACGTCTTCCTGTATGTGTACTTATAAATTCATATTTAGGTTTTACAATTGTTATTCTATTTGATCCATTAAATTTTTCAATCATTGTCATGTCATCAACCTTTGCGGCTTCTGCTACTTCTTTTACAAGCCTGTTTACTACCTGATTTACAAAAGGAGGTGGCAATGGTCTTCCTCCATACTTTCCTGAATATCTATCAAGAATTTCTTTTGAAAAAACATTAATGGGAATGTATAAATTATCTTTTGTCTTTTTTGTTTTTAGAATAATAAAGCCATCTTTAATATTTTCATTTCCCAGTTTTCCAATATCTGAAAACCTCAATCCTGTAAAACATTCAAAACATAAATAATCTCTTGCTATCTTTTGATTATCTGTCAAATTCTCACATTTATAAATTTTAAAAAGCTCATTTTCAGTTAATGTAATAATATCAACTTCTTCATTTATGGTCTTAAAATCTTTGAAATTATACTTCATATTAGTTAATTCATTTCTAACTGCATAGTTCAAAAAAACTTTAAGATTTTTAATCCGGCTTCCAACCGTATTGTTTAAGAAGTTTCTTTTAGTAATCATATAATTACTAAATAGTTCATAAAACTTTCCGTTGATATTGTTGAATGAAATAGGCTTGCGTAATTCTTGCTGAAAAGCTAACAGATTAGTTTTGCACATCTTATAGTGAGCAATTGTTGCTTTAGATTTTGTTGCTTTTGATTGCTCAACAAATTGATCATAATAATCAAAAAATTCGGAAGGGGCTTCTTTTAGAGGGGCTTTAATCCTACCTAAAGTGGGATTCTTTGCTACTCTGGCTCGAAATATAGCCTCAACATCCGCTACAGTATTCCATATTCCGTTTAAAACGGCCTCTTTCTCTATGTCTCTAATTATCTCCTCAAATTCATTCAGCCTTTCGTTGGTTTCATAATCAGATAGCGATACCGCTTTTATACGGTTATTCTGTAATCCTTGTCTTCCCGCAAAGAGTTTAGTAGAAAACCTGAATTTAGTTCCACGGTCCTGATAACAAAGCATTATCGGATACTGGTTCTTTTTGTTAACTGGTTTAAGATAAAATGTAAGTGTTGCCATATGGTGTCAAATTTGGTGTCAAAAGAAGTTTATATCGCTTGACTCTATTTGACACAAATTTTATATGGAAACTGATGAAACCGTTGCTAATATTGGGTTTCGTGTGTAACGATGTAAAATGTTGTCAAATAGAGTAAACTATTTTGACAGCATTCAGGGTCTTGTCGGGACTACAAACAAGATTATTAAAGCCGCTTAAACATTGCGTTTGGGCGGCTTTTTTGTGGAGTAGGTGTCAAAATCAGCCCCGGTTCAAAAGTTATATTTTATAATCGATAAGCCAGGTCTATCCTGACTATTTATATATGAAACATCATTATACTGTAATGCGGAGACTACTATGAAATTCCGGCATCCGATAATGTTACGGGTAGCGGTAACAATAAGTTAAACACGTTCCGAGGATTTTGGTGAAGTGGATGCTTCTTTCTATTAAGCTGATTATGACAACAATATCTCGGCAGGGATGTTTAACTCCTGGTGGAAAAGCTTAGCCAATTCAAGTGTCAATGGTTTTCTTTTATTTAAAAGCGCGGATACATACCCCTTGCTTCCAAACTTGTTTACCAGATCCTTGTTTTTTAATCCCATTTCATCCATTTTAACCCTGATGGCATCAATAGGATCGGGCATAGGTATGGGATAATGGGTATCCTCATATTGTTTGATCAGCAAAAGAGCCACTTCTACTTTGTGGCCTTCCGGAGAATTGGGTTTTATCTTTTTATCAAACATGGCATCAACCCAATCCAGATAGGTTTCGTATTGTTTCTTTGTCTTTATTAGTTTAAGTTCCATATCTATTTCTTTTTAAACTGAATGGTTTCTACATCAACCTTATCATATTCAGCATGGGTTCCAAACCATTTTACCTGAATCGCTTTAAATTCAAAAACAATTCTTACCACCAGCCTGTATTTATTTCCCATGATATTAAAAACAACCCTGTCATCTCCTACCAGGCTGGCATTGGGGTAGTTTATTTTTAATTCGTTAAAATTCTTGAAGCTGCACAAAATCAACTCATGATACCATTCCATCAGAGCAGTTGCAGCAACCGGATATTTCTTGCAATACTCCAGCAACGTTCTTCTGGTAATGATATTAAACACAGTGTAAATGTAAGAAAAGTTTTCTAATAGAAAACTTTTCTTACATAGTATCTGCCTTGTCTGGTAGGTTTACATATGCGGTACCTTGTACAGTAAAACCATATATACTAACGCCACTTCTATGAAAAGATCAAACCAAGTCATTCATAATCAACACTAATCAGGTAGACCAGAAGAACAGAAATTCCTGAAGCTTAGATCCAAATTCGATCCGTTCCTGCCAGGTACTACACGTCCGCCTAAGCATTTGCGAAAGTGGTTAGCTTTTCTGCAACCTCCTATAACAGTACTTAAATATTCATATAAAAAATAGTGGTAATATTTTGATTATTTTATATATTTAATTACAAATTATACCCATGAAATACTTTCGTCTGTTTATCATATCACTATTTGTGTTTTCCTGTTTTTCGTCTTCTGCGCAGCAGTTAGACAATGCTTTTAAAAGAGCAAAAAAAGAAAACAAGATCGTAATGATCGTGGTTGAATCAGAAAAATGCTTACAATGCAATGAGGTAGCTAATCAGGGACTTTCTTCTGATGTTGTTAAAAGGGTACTTAATGCAAGTTGTATTTTATTAAGAGAAAAGAAAATACCCGACGAATTAAATAGTACTTATTCAACCTACTCCTTTCCGCAGGATTTCTTTGGTGCGATTTATTTAGATACAAATAAGAACATACTGCAGGTTTATCATGGCAGTTCCTCCTTCTATAAATCTTATTTAGACAATCTGGAGAAGGCCCTTAAGGAAAAAGACAGCAGTACTGCAAAGTTGTCTGACCTGATCAACAACTATTATACCCAGACAAGAAAATTTGATGCTACTTTTCAGCTTATTGAAAAAATTAAGAAAGTTGCACTTGAACCAAAAGGGGACCTGATAGATGAGTTGGTGCAGAAGGCCCCTGAAGACTCGGCCAGCTCTTTAACATTTATACAATTCATCGTAAGAACAGCTCCGGTAATTGGATCTGTTGCTCAAAGTTATGCTGAAAAAAACCGCGACAATTATAGTATGGCATGGTATAGGATGTCGCTGCAGGAAAGAGTTGCTATCAATAACCGGATTTACCAAAAATCTTTACAAAAAGCCATTGCAGGTAAAGACATCACGTATATGTACAGAGTAGCTGCTACAAGACAGAACAATTTCATATCACAGCCCCAAAGAATGCAGCAGGTTCAACAGGAATCTTTTCTACAATATTATAAAGGTATACATGACAGTACAAGCTACCTGGCAAGTGTTATCAGGTTTTATGATACTTATTTTATGACCGTTAATGTAGATAGTGTTCTGAAAATTGATTCAGTAAAAAAAGCGGCATTATTAAAAAACATTCCCGATAAAGCAGGGGCAATAGTTGTAGAAACCCGGACACAACCAATAGCCTTGTCACAGCTTGCTTCTTATTATGCAAGTGCTTTGAATGATGGTGCATGGACAGTGTATACCTACACAAAAAAACCTGCCCACCTGAGCAAAGCACTACTCTGGGCAAAACGGGCGAATGAGTTTGCAGAGGTCCCGGAAATTATGGATACCTATGCAAGGCTTTTATACAAAACCGATAACAGGAATGTTGCGATAGCATTGGAAACGAAGGCCATTGAAGCCAGAAAATCAAGAAATATTACTGCCACCGAATATGAGAAAGTTTTGGATGCGATGAAAAAAGGGGCGGAAAAAATTGACGAGTATTAATTTACAAGTGACTTACCATCATAAACCTGCTAATCGCAAATAATTTTAAAAACTACATATTATTTAAGCCCCTCGCAAGACCACACAAATCCCTCTACTACATTGAGGGATTTTTATTTGCATTGTACCTGCATGCACATGGAATATATTGCCACAGAAGGCACAGATTTTCACAGAAAAAATCTGTGCCTTCTGTGTTTTCTGTGGCCAAATAAAATTTAACTCGAAAGCAATACTTATATAATTGTACATATCATTTAATTCACATTACACAATTTTTAACAGACGCTAAAACTGTTTAGCACAGTAATTGAACTGATACAAACCCGATTCATTTTAGCAGGAAAATTATAGTTGAAATGTCTTTACTGTTAGCGCTGTAGTTGATTCTTTCAGCTTCTGCGATAAAATCACCCAGGCCAACAACAGTGAATTAACGGTTTTTTGAAGGTTTAAAAAATAAAGGCAACACAGCCCACTGAATGAGTATCATGATTTAAAATTTCCCCAATTTTTTTTATTGAACAGGTTGTTTGATTGCATCCGGTATTGGTAAATGCCGGGTGTGATGGATTATGCAGACCATCCAACAGATCAACTACAACCGACTTCAATGATCATGAAATTTTTTATTATCCATTATCCATTCAAAAAAAACAACATGAAAAAATCAGTCATTCTCTGCTTTGTTGCCTTTCTGGTATATGCCTGTCAACACGAAATCGATGTGAAACTTAACATCCCTACCAACCTTGTATATACGCCGGGTAAGGCTACGGTAGTAGCCGGTGTAGCCGACAGTTCTGCAAAGCCTACTATTGAAAATGGCGGCGGAAAGATCACTTACAGCATCATCAGCTCTGCCGTTGAGGGCATTACTGTTAATAGTACTACAGGTGTGATCAGTTGGACCGCTACGGTTGGTGTAGGTGTTTATGATATTACCGTTATGGGTTCCAATAGTGTAGGAAGCGCAGCTTTTACTTATAAGCTAACGGTAAACAGCGCGATCAATGCCCCATCCGGTTTTGGTTATTCGCCCGGAAGCTCCACTGTAATAAAAGGCACGGCAGGTATTTCTGCTATTCCAACTATTATTACCGGCGGGGGTACCATTACCTATAGTTTAAGCGGAACTGTTCCTGCAGGTGTTACCATTAACGCAGGCACAGGAGCAATCAGCTGGAGCAATGCGGTTGCTGCCGGTACATATACACTTACTGTTGCCGCAACCAACAGTGCAGGCAGCATAACAACATCTTATACGCTTACAGTAAATAACCAACCGGTTGTTACAGCGCCTTCCGGCCTTGCCTACAGTCCTGCCAGTAGTTCTGTTACCAAAGGAACAGCGGGCATTTCGGCTGTGCCTTCTATTACCACAGGTGGCGCCGCTATCACCTACACTTTAACGGGTACTATTCCTGCAGGAATAAGCATTAATGCTGCAACAGGAGAGATCAGTTGGAGTAATGCAGTTGCTGCAGGCGCATATACACTCACTGTAAAAGCAACCAATAGCGCAGGCAGTACCACGGCCACATATACACTTACCGTAACTGCTTCTACAACTGTTACAGCACCAACAGGCCTTGCGTATAGTCCTGCCAGTACTGCGGTAACAGCAGGCACTGCCGGTAATTCTGCTGCACCTGCCATCAACAATGGCCAGGGGGTGATCACATATAGTTTAACAGGCACCATACCTGCGGGTGTTACCATTAACAGCGGTACAGGCGTTATTAGCTGGAGCACTGCAGTAGCAGCAGGCACTTATACACTTACTGTTAAAGCAGCCAATACTGCCGGCAGTACTACTGCTACTTATTCACTTACCGTAAATGCTGCGGTGGTTTTAGTGAGTTTTTCAAAAGATATTTTGCCAACACTTACTACTGCCTGCGGCGGTTGCCATTCTTATACAAAAACATGGACCGGCGTTAGCAGCCATACAACAGGCTGTTCGTCTATCCAGGATAAAATAGGTACTACTTATTGCAACGGAGCAAGAATGCCGCTTGGCGCTAATCCTTTACCGGCAACATTTATTGCCCAGTTTAATTTATGGATTGCGCAGGGTAAACTAAACAATTAAACATCACCTTTTCTTAAACAATTATTACGGGCCCTGCCATATAAGGCAAGGCCCGTAATAATTTAAGCGTGGTCTACTTTTGGCGCGAGCAGCTTATACAATACAGGCGTTACCACTCTTGTTAGTAAAGTTGAACTGATCAATCCACCAATAATTACCAGGGCAAGTGGTGAGTATAAGGGGTTACGCTCCATCACCAATGGTGTTAAACCTCCAATGGCTGTAAGCGTAGTAAGAATGATAGGGATAAATCTTGTTTCACCCGCTTCCTGTATGGCATCATCAAGACTGGCGCCGTTGCGGCGTAACTGATCGGTATAATCTACCAGCAATATCGAGTTCTTTACTTCAATACCTACCAACGCAATCATTCCGATGATGGCCACGAATGAAAAAGTATTGCCTGTGGCCCATAGTATCATCACCGCGCCAATAATGCCCAAAGGCACTACCGATAACACAATCAGTGTTCCTTTAAATGTTTTGAATTCGAGTATTAAAATACCCAGTATTCCAAAAACGGTAATGAGTATAATAGTGCCCAGTCCGCCAAAACTTTCCTCACTGGCTTCCACATCGCCTGCTATTTTATAATGTGTGTTTTTGGGAAACTGCATTTGCTCCAACTGCTTCTGAATACCCGTGGTTAATTTGGCGGTATTGTATCCATTGCGCACAAAAGCAGTTACCACCGTATAGCGGTCTTTATCGTAGTGGTTAATACTGGTAGGCGATCCCTGGAACTGCACTTCTGCAAGCTGACTCAGCGGCACAGAAACGCCGGTATAAGAGCTCACATAAATTTTACGGAACACGTCAAAATTCTGTTTGCCTTCGCGTGGAAGTGTTACTGTAATATGGTAATCATCTCCATTATCTTTTCTGAATGTACCAATGTTCAAACCTGTGACTGCCATGCGTATGGTACGGTCTATATCGGCTACTGGCACACCCAGTAAACCTGCTTTTTCTTTGTTTACCCTTACTTTAATATCTGTTTTTAAGGTAGTGAGTTCATTGTTTACATACATCGTTCCTTCTGTTTGCTTAAGCAAAGCTTCTATGCGGAAACTGAGGGCTCGTAAGGTATCAAGGTCTTCACTAAACAGGCGTATGGCTATCGGCGCTTCTACCGGCGGGCCCTGTTCAAAATCTTTCACCTCAATTTTTGCATCGGGGTAATTACTGAATTTACTGCGCAATGAATCGATCAGTTTCCTTTTCTCTTGTGGCGGTGTTTCTTTTAGCTGGATAAAAAGCTGCGCATAATTAGCCTGCTCGTTTCTGGGTATCACATTATAATACATACGCGGATTGCCGTGCCCTACATTGGTGGCATAGTTGCGCAGGTCTGGAATATTTTTCACTTCTTTCTCTACGTAGCGCGCTACACGGTCGGTTGCATCAAGACTTGTACCCAAAGGCGTTTCAATATTGATCGTAAACATGGGCTTCTCAGATGCAGGGAACAGGCTGAAGCCAACAACAGGTATTAAAGAAATACTTCCCACAAAAATTAACACGGCTACCAGTAAAGTTGTATAAGGCCGCGCAACAGCAGCGTGCAGCAGGCGCCTGTACGATCCGCTGATAAGTTTTTTTAATCCCCGTAAAAACATATTGCCGTCAGGACTTTCGTGATTACTCAATATCCGGCTCGATAAAAACGGTACAATAGTTAATGATACAAACAGGGAGGCAAGTACTGTGCTCACAACTGCCGCAGGCATACTTCTTATAAAATCGCCTGCGCCTTCAGGCAAAAACAACAATGGTAAAAATGCAAAGATCAAAGTTGCTGTACAACCCAATACGGCAAGGCCTATCTGTTTTGTGGCTGCCATGGCCGCTTCGCGTTTGCTGTAGCCCATACGCAGGTATCGTTCAATATTTTCTACCACCACAATACTGTCGTCTACCAATAATCCCAATGCCACCACCAGTCCAACAATACTTAACTGGTTAATGGTAAAGCCAAACATATCCAGCATAAATAAACCAATAGCCAATGAGAGCGGTATTGAAACCATTACCACAATAGAAGCCCTTGTACCCAGTGGCAGCAATGTTAGCAGCACCAGAAAAATAGCTATTGCAAAATCTTTTGTAAACCCGTCTAAACGCCGATGCACACTTTCTGCATTATTAAAACTTTGTTCGTATTGAATAGAAGGCGGCAATGTTTTTTTAAAATTATCCAGCACAGGCTGCATCTGTTTCTCTACCTCAAAAATATTTGTACCCATTTTGCGGCTGGCGGTAACAAATACACCGCGTTTGCCATTAAGGCGGGCAATATAACTGGGGTCTTCATAATTAAAACTTACTTCAGCAATATCTTTCACATAAATCATCTTCCCGTTTACACTGCTTACAATCGTGTTCTTTATTTCATCCACCGATTTATAGTCGCCGCTGGTTTTTACGTTGAACCGTTTGCTGCCCATATCAACGCTGCCTGCAGGTATGTTCACGTTCTCTGCCTGTATAGCGCCCATCACGCGGTTGAGTGGTATTTTTGCCTGCGACATTTTTTCCAGGTTCAGCGATATCCTCACCTGCTGCTGCGGGAAAGCCCAGTTGTCAACATTCTTCAGCGTTTTTACTTTTTCAAGTTCTTCTTTCAGCTTCTTGCTCCATTCTTCCAGGTCTTTGTAAGGCGCTGTTTCGCTCATCAGTGCAACCTGCGTAATGTTTACATCACTGGGCGAAAATTTCATGATGTTGATGCTGAGTATGTCTTTGGGCAGCGTACCGCGCAACGCATCAATTTCACGAACAAGGTCCTGGTATTTTTTATCCGGGTTTGATGAATATTTAAAGTCGATACGTATCACCGCCAAGCCATCATCAATACGGGTGATGATGCGTTTGATATCGTCCATCTCATTCAGTTTCTTCTCCATCGGATCTACCACCAGTGTTTCCATGTCTTTCGGACTGGTGCCCGGATAAATCACTACCGCATTAAACTGCGGCGCCTGAAAATCGGGGTCTTCGCCGCGGGGCATGTGCAGCAGCGAGTTCACACCAATGGCTATCAGCATCACAAACACGATAAGTGTGAACTGGTAATTTTTTACTGAGAAATCAGTTATTTTCATAACAGTTGTTTTAGGCAGTGGTTACTGCTGTTGATCATTTTATCTTACGGGCTGCAGCAAGTAAGGCATCTTCGTTGTGTTTATCCTCCTATGGCGGGTCACTCACTTATACTGCACCGCTCTATGCAGCTTTTACACAGTCCTGCTTTAGTTTTTTCCAACGGTTGCTTTTTTAACAACAGCATTTTCGGTGAGGTAACTAACACCTGCGGTGATCACTTCCTGTATACCTTCCAATCCGGCGGAAATGCCTACTTTATCATTTTCAATAAAAGCTACCTGTACAGAATGTTTTTTTACCGTTTTACCATCGCTGTTAAGGGTGTATACAAACGCATGCCTGCCTTCGCCTTCTGTTATCGCTTCAACAGGGATGATGGCTACTCTTTGTTTTTTTGCAGATTGCAATTGTATTTTAGAAAATAATCCTGCAGCAAAGCGATCGTTGCCCGGTAATACTTTTACTTCCACCTCGTAAGTATTGCTGTACGGATCGGCTGCGGCGGCCATTTTACTGATCACCCCTTTAAAAGTTTTATCCGGATACGCATCAATATATACCGTTGCCACATCGCCCATTTTTAATGCGGCCCAATCTTTATCTGATGCGCCAAAGCGTACCACCCAATCGTTACTGGTATTGCCTGTTATCAGAAACAGGGGACTGCCGGGGCCGGCCAGTTCGCCTTCATTCATCAGTTTGCGGATTACTGTTCCGTTCTCAGCGGCCCTTATTTGCGCATACTGTTTATTAAACTGCGCAATGCGCATATTTTCATTTGCCACATCCAGTTGCGTTTGTATGTTCTGCACCTGTTCAAGTGTAGCGGCGGTATCGCTGTACAAATGTTTTACACGTACCTGGTCGCGCTTAATTTTATCAATGCCTTTGCCTGCCTGTTCTACCTGTGCATTAATCTCGGTAAGATCGAGCGAAGCAAGTAATTGTCCTTTCACAACCTTATCGCCTTCTTTCACATAGATCTTCGCAATAATGCCGCCTATTTTAAAAGAAGGCCTCGATTCTGTTGCAGAAGCCATTAAGCCGGAATATTGCACAGTACTTACATGATCGGTAAGTATGACGGGTGATGTGCTTACAGCAATCGTTTCATCAATAGTTGTATTAGCGGTTTTGTGTTCTTTCTTCCCGCACGATGCCAGCACAAGCAGCGACAAAGGGAGCAGTTGGTGTATTATTTTCATAGCGGTGGTTTTCGGTTTTATTTAAATTGATAAGAAGCAAGCGCCCTTTCCAGTTCGGCCTGCCTGTTTAATACATTCAGTTGTGCGAGTGAGTATTTAATGCCTGCCTGCGTCATTTGCGTGCGCGCATCAATCAGTTCTATCTGTAATGCCTGTCCTTCGCGCCAGCGCTTTTCAACAATACGGTATACTTCAACCGTGCTTTGCATTTCATCGCGGTTGCTTTGCAAAGATTCCCAGGCACTTTGGTAGCTGTTATATGCAGTAGTTGCCTGCAGGTTTAACTGGTTCTGTACTTCCTGTTGTTTATTTTGCAATGCCTCCTGTGCTACCCTTGTTTCTTTTATTTTGATTTTATTATCGTATCCTTTAAATAAACTCCACTGCAATTGTAATCCCGCAATCTGATAAAATTGTTTATTGTCAAATTTGTAACCAAAGCCCTGGAAGCCTGTATTATAAAAAGCATTGAGCTTGGGTAAGCGGCTGCCTTCGTTTAACCGCTGACTGATCTGCAGTTGCTGGGAACCACTTCTGAGTTTGGCCAGTTCTTCCCGGTTGATGGTATTCTCTATTAAAGCCGGGGTTGGTGTTTGTATGGCATCAAGTCCGGTGTAATCAAGATCAATTGCTGTTTCAAACGGGCGATTCAGCAGGAAATTAAAATAGGCGCCTGCATTTTTTCTATTTTGCTCAGCATCTGTAAGCGAGGCATTTACCTGGCTTACCTGCGCTTTGGCTTTTAGTATTACTTCTTTAGTGGCTATGTTATTGGCAACAAGTTTTTCGGCCACACGGAGGTTTTCCTGAACAAGCCCCTGTGCATTTTTATAAATATCAACCGCACGGCCTGCCTGCAATAACTGGTAATAGGCAAGCTTGATATTCTTTACCAATTCGCGACGGTAAATTTCTTTATCCGATTGTTTCTCGCGTATCTGTTCTTCTTTTAATTGCTTGTTGAACCTGATATCGGAATTAAAAACAGGGTACAATACTTCCGCCTTTGTATCATGAAAATCATTTGGCAGGAAATTGATGGTTTGGTTACTTATCTGCGGAAACGCATTGGATGCAGTAAGCTGGTTCAATGTTTTATATACCCCATTCAACAGATCGCCGATGGGCAAATCCTGTGTGCGCCCGCCATTGGCAACCGTGTACTGTGCATTCAGGTTAAGCTGCGGCAGAAATAAAGTTTTGGCCCTGTCTAATTCCAGCCTCGCGGTTCGGATATCAAAATTGTATTGCCGCAATGCCAGGTTACTGTCGATGCCCATTTTAATATAGGTATCTAATACAGGCTGTGCGGTTACTGCCAATCGAGATAATAGGCCAAAAAGCAGCAGATAGAAGGTTTTGGTTTGCATGCTGTTGTTTTAGAAGTATCGTAAATTAAGTTAACAATGTTAAGTAATCATGAAAAAAAATATTCTTATATAGACCTGTCAATAGTACCCAATAACCAATTTAACGATTGGTACATCATCCGGTTTATTTCATCTTTTGGAACCAGTTTACCCAAACGTTCGCGTATGGTCAGTGATACCAGGCCGTGCACCAGGCTCCAGATGGACATGGCTACCACTTCTACCGGCGCTTCTTTGATCAATCCCTTATCCATACATTCTTTCAGAAGATTTCTAAGGGCGCCAAGGGCTGTATCGCCCAGTGACCAATCGCATTGCTCCATCGCATTTAGTACCGTCATAGGTGCTCGCTGAATAAACATTACATCGTAAAACTCGGGGTGGGTAAGGCCAAAATGGATATAGTTCTCTCCCATTTTGTATAAACGCATCAGTGGATTGGGTATGTCGGCAAGGTTGCTGTTTAGTTCCAGCATCTTAGCAAACCCCATTTCGTGGAGATGAAAAAAGATCTCATCCTTGTCTTTAAAATACAGATATACCGTGGTGGGACTGTATTCAATCAGGTCGGCAATCTTACGGATAGTAACATGATCAAACCCCTCTTCTACAAAAAGTTTCATCGAGGCGTCCAGGATCATTTTCCGGATCTCGAGCTTCTGTTTTTCCTTTCTTTCCGCTATTCCCATAGTAGGCACTTTATGATGTAAAAATACTTAACAGTGTTAAGTTTCCAAATTTTTTTGAGATTTTTTGGTAACTTATTGAACTCCCGTCAGTTAGAGAGAAGGAAATCCGGGATTTAGAAACGATAGGGGAAATTCATGTAGTCCATGGCCGGTAATGTATTCCCTTGAAAATCGAAAAGCGCCATATTTTCCCAGGAAGATCCGGCACCCCATCTGTCTTTCATTTTTGAGCTGATCCATTCCGGTTCCCAATACATGATACCACTGCCGCCACCATTAATAATTGATTGTACAAGGTCTTTCATATATCGCAACTGGTTATCGGGTGATAACGGGTAAGCGGCAACCACATCGGTGGGAGAAAAAAGATTGTTATAGGTGTCGGCATTATCGCCTGTCCATGGATAGGCGGTTTCTACCACCATAACTTTTTTATGATAACCATTTACCAGCATACGGATGGTATCCGTTACAGCCTGCATAGTATTAACCTGCGACCATTTACTGTAATGTGATACACCCAGTATATCATAATCGGTAACACCTGCAGCGGTGATGGCTTTTGTCCACCAGCCCGCATCCTGCAATTGTGCCACATGCACAATGATCTGTGGTTTTACAGAAGCGGTAAGAGAAAAATCGCGGACTGCTTTTATACCACTATTAAGTAACGCACCAAAATCAGTTGCATTCCCGTTCTGCAATTTACCTTGCGGAAACAGCATGCCATTATTGGTTTCATTGCCAACCTGTATCATTTCTGGCACAAGGTTTCTTGCTGCGAAATATTGCAGTACAGATAAAGTATACTGATACACTGAATCTTTCAACGCTGCAAAAGAGAGGTTCTGCCAGGCCGCAGGTGTTTCCTGTTTTTGCGGATCGGCCCAGTCGTCGGAATAATGCAGGTCGAGGTTTACAGCAAGGCCTGCCGCTTTTGCGCGGCGCATGAGTTTTTCAACATCTTCCAGGTTGCTGTATAATTTGCCGCCGGTTACTGCTAATTGCCAGGTAGGTGTATGCCAAAGCCGTATGCGCACAAGGTTGGCACCATGATTTCTAAAAATAGTGATGGCATCTTTTGTTTTTCCTGAATCGCGGAACATGGCGCCATTGTCTTCAAGCTGATTAAGGTAAGAGAGATCGGCCCCCATACAAAACTCGTTAAGCTGGTATTGCTTTGTGGCGGCTGTTTTTTGCGCAGCTACTTTGCAGCTTTGAAAACAAAGGAAGAAAATAAGTATGATACTAAAATGAAGTCTGCTATCGGGGATTCGTTTCATAAAATCAATGATGGATGAGACAATAAAACAAATTTACTACAGGTTAACCACATTGACAGGGTTGTTGGTCAGGCGACTACTATTGCTAGATAGATGGAGATGAATGTCATCTTTTTTTGCCACAGAAGGCACAGAATAACACAGAAAAAATCTGTGGAAATCTGTGTATTCTGTGGCAATTATTTCTTTTTAACAGTTGTTGTTTGGCAACCACAACGGCGCAACATGCCAACAATAAAAAAAGTGGTATCAATACGCCACAGATTCGCAGATTTTTTTCAGATACTTCGAAAAAATCAACAAATACGCGGCAGTTGTTCTCCTGTAAGATAGCCCACTACTCTATGCCCGCCTATACGGCTTTTCATCATTACTTTGCCGGGGTGTGTTTCCGTAACTTCTCCTATAATGCGCGCATTAATACCATTCTCGTCTTTTTGCAAAATTTCTATTGCTTTTGCTGCCACTTCTTTAGCAACAATGGCAACAAACAATCCTTCATTGGCCACATACAAGGGATCGAGACCCAGCATTTCACAGGCACCTTCTACCTGCTCGTCCATAGGTATCAGTTGCTGGTCTATTACAAAACCCAACTTCCGCATTTCGGCCAGTTCATTTAATACAGAGGCCAATCCGCCGCGGGTTGGGTCGCGCAGAAATTTCACCTTCTCTCCCAATGCATCAATCAATAACTGAATGGTGTGGTTTAGATTATTGGTATCGCTTACAATATCTGTTTCAAACTCAAGTCCCTGCCTTTTACTCATGATGGCAATACCGTGTTGTGCAAGGTTCCCGCTCAGGATGATCTGGTCGCCGGCACTAATTCTGTTATGATGTATTTGAGCTTTGGGATGAATAATACCAACACCAGAAGTATTGATAAAGATCTGATCGCCCTTGCCTTTCTCTACTACTTTGGTATCACCTGTTACGATCATCACGCCCGATTTTTGAACAGCAGCTTTAACACCGGTTAAAACCTGCCAGAATGCTTCCATTGTAAATCCTTCTTCAATAATAAAACTGAGGGAAAGATATTTAGGTGCGGCCCCGCACATAGACAGGTCGTTCACTGTTCCATTCACTGCCAGCTCACCAATATTTCCACCCGGGAAAAAGATGGGTGATATCACATAACTGTCTGCACTAAATGCGGTTCTGCCGTTTAGCTCAAATGAGGCGCCGTCGTGTTGCTGATCAAGCAATTCATTTTTTAACACATCAAATACCCCGCTTTGTAATAAACGGTGCGTAAGCAGTCCGCCACTGCCATGGCCCATAGTGATCACATCAAAATCGAATTTGGGCATGGGGCAGGATAACTGGAAAGAAGATTTCTCAGACAAGGGAATATTTTTTTCGTCAGAAAGGAATGTTTTCTTCAATTGTATTTGAACTGTATTGGTAATAAGCGGCACAAGCGCCTTCGCTGCTTACCATTGGTGCACCCAAAGGATGTTCAGGTTTGCACCTGGTACCAAAATTCGGGCATTGTTTTGGTTTCTTCAAACCTTTCATGATATCGCCGCTGATGCAATCTTTGTTTTCTTCTGCAAAAGGAATATCGATGGTGAATTTCAGTCTGGCGTTGTAGTTCCGGTACGCATCATTCACTTCATAGCCACTCTGCGGAATAGAACCGATGCCCCTCCATACCCTGTCGCTCACTTCAAATACTTTTTGAATGGTTTCCTGTGCCATGCGGTTGCCTTCTCTTTGTACACTGCGGGCATATTGATTCTCCACTTTGTATTCTCCTTTCTCCAATTGCCGCACGGCCATTACAATACCCTGCAAAAGATCAACCGGCTCAAAGCCTGTAACAACAATAGGTATCTGGTATTTTTCCGCAACGGGATAATATTCTTCCATGCCCATAATGGTACAAACATGTCCTGCAGCAAGAAAGGCATCAATTTTATTTTGTTCATCGCTCAATATAGCTTCCATGGCCGGTGGCACCAATACATGAGATGCAAGAATGCTGTAATTATTTACTTTTTGATGCGCAGCCTGCACCACACTTAATGCATTGGCCGGCGCTGTGGTTTCAAAACCAACTGCAAAGAATACCACTTCTTTACCGGGATTTTGTTTGGCTAATTCTACTGCCTCTAATGGTGAATAAAGAATGCGGATATCAGCCCCTTCGGCTTTTGCCTCCAATAAACTTTTTTTACTGCCGGGTACACGCAGCATATCACCAAAAGAGCATAAAATAACATTAGGTTGTTCTGCCAGGTAAACAGCTTCATCAATCACGCTTACACTGGTAACACAAACCGGGCAGCCGGGACCGTGTACCATGGTAATCTTATCCGGCAGCATATCGAGGATACCATTCTTTACAAGGCTATGTGTTTGACCGCCGCAGATCTCCATCAAAGTCCAGGGCTTTGTAGTTATTCTATGTAGTTCTTCCACATATTCCCGCACTAGTTCGGGGTCTCGGTATTCGGATAAGAATTTCATGAACAATGATTAAATAGTAAACAATATGATCATCTTTGCGAACCATTGCGTCTCTGGTCTTTGCGGTAAAGCTTTTAACCGCAAGGGCGCCAAGGCACAAGGTTTCGCTAGGGATTCTCTTTCAATTCTTCCACTTCGCCCATCTTCTTCAAATACTCAAAGGTTTGTTTGGCTTCTTCTTCATCCACAATATTAATGGCAACACCCACATGCACCAGCACATAGTCGCCTACTTTGGCTTCGGGCACCATAAACAGATTGATCTCTTTGATGATGCCACCAAAAGACACTTTTCCTTTACGGAAAGTTTCATCCAACTGTTCTGAAATCATGGTTATTTTTCCTGGTATGGCTAAACACATATGGATAGTTTTATAAGGTTCATATTAAATCACCTGCCATCCGGCAGATGTTTTTGTGTCAGGTCTTTTTTTTTGATCGTGCGATGTTGTATGGCTGGTATTGCCAAACATACTGTACCATGCCAACTGACCAAGGCTGATGCATTCATCGTTGGGACTTAGTTGCTGATGAAAGTATAACTGCCTTTTATGCTGCAACAGTTCAACCACCATATCTACCAGCAATGAGTTTTGGAACACACCACCACTAAAAGCGATCTTATCAATATAATAATGGCTGCTGATGCGTGATATGGCTTTTGCCAGTGAATAAAAGAACTTCCATGCTATTACATCGTTTGATTCTTTCTGCGACCAGTCTTCTATCAGTTCATTCATTAATTGCCGCCAATCAAGTACCCCATCTTTTAATGGCAGGTTATAATAATCGTAAGAATGGTACGTGCATTTTTTGGCAAGCGCTTCCAGTTGCATGGCGGCTTCTCCTTCGTAACTGCTAACTGATTGTACACCCAACAGGCAGGCAACACCATCTATCAAACGGCCCATACTACTTGTCATTACGGGTTGTGGCTGCTGCAGCAGTTGTTTATAAAACGCCCATTCTTTTTGCGTAAAATATTTCTGCAAATAATTTTGTGCAGAACTAAAGTTGCGCAATAAACTTAATGCACTTAACCGTGGTTCTTTGTTCATCTTATCGCCAAGCAATTGCGGAAAATAATCAAGATGTGCTGCACGTTTGATCTCGTTATGATCGTACAAAAATATTTCTCCGCCCCAAACCTGCCCGTCATCACCATATCCTGCGCCATCCCAGATAATGCCTAATACAGGTTCATGCTGCTGCAACAAGTTATTTTCTGCCATCACCGATGCAAAATGTGCTTCATGGTGTTGTACCAGTGTAAAAGAACTGGCATCCATTGCTGCCATTTCGCGGCCGCGCTGCGATACATGGTAGCGGGGGTGTTTATCTGCGATAATATGTTTAGGTGTAAACCCGAGTAATGCAGATACATGTTGTAATGATGCCTGATAGCTTTCCTGCGATTCAACCGATTGCTGGTCGCCGAGGTATTGACTGATAAAAAGATGTTCATTATGCGCAATGGCAAATGCACTCTTTAATTCAGCGCCCATAGCAAGGGTTGACTGGGGCAAAGGCAAAACCGGTGCCGGATAATAATTTGGTGCAAGGCCCCGGCTTCTGCGCAAAATAATTTTCTGGCCGCGACTGGTGAATTGCATTACGCTATCATCCTGCGCTGCAACAATATCCCTGTCGTACGTAAGTATATAATCGGCAATATTGTTTAACCAGTATTGTGCAATATCATCTTCATAAATAATGGGCGATCCGCTCAGGTTGGCGCTGGTGGCAATTAAAGGTTTGCCAAACCTGTCTGCAATCAGTTGCAGCAATGGCGATGATGGCAGCATTGCCCCAACCGTATCTAATTTTGGTGCGATCTGTTCTACGCAGATATTGTTTTCGGGATGAGATTTTAATTTGCATAAAACAATTGGCGCCGATCTGTCTTTTAATGCAGTTACTTCCACAGGGCGTATATCCACATCTGCATACAGCATTTCAAGATCTGCATACAACAATGCAAATGGTTTTGACGGGCGTTGTTTTCTTTTACGCAGCAATGCAATGCTTGCTTCTTTTGTTGCATCACACAAAAGCAAATACCCGCCTGTTCCTTTTACAGCAACGATCTCTCCTTTTTGTAAAATTGTTTTTAGTATAAGCAGGCATTCTTCTGTATGACTGGTAATTTCTTTTCCTGGCGCATCATACAAATGCATGGTAATGGCACACTCCGGGCAACTGTTGGTTTGGCTATGATGGCGGATATCCATCACATCATCGTATTCCTGTTTACAGTCCGGGCACTGGTGCAGGTGCCGCATAGTGGTATTTGTTCTGTCGTAGGGCAATGATGTGGTGATAGAATATCTTGGGCCACAGTTAACGCAGGTTATAAAAGGGTAGTTCCAGCGTTTATTCTGCGGGTCGCGTAGCTCGCGGCGGCAATCAGCACAGAGGGTCATATCGGGCGTAATCAGCATCTGCATTTTACTGCTTTGTTTACTCGCCGCGATAAAAAAACCTTTCGCTATTTTTTTGTCGGTAAGTTCAATGCTGTGCTGTGTAATGATGGCCTGTACGGGAGGGTGTTGAATGATGTGCTGATAAAATTTTTGTACGTCCTCTTCTGTTCCGCTGCAATCAATATGCACGCCATCAGAATCATTACTTACATAACCATCCAGCCCTGTTTGAACAGCCAGCTTATGCACGTAGGGCCTGAAGCCAACGCCCTGTACCATTCCTGTGATATAAATGTGATAAGCAGGCATGAACAACTATAATTTAGGCGGGAGTGAGCGCTTTACTTTTCAGCCATTCATACCAAAGGTTCATGCCCTCGCCGCTGGTGCAGCTAAGTTCGATGATCTCCAGTGAAGGATTTACTTTACGGGCATATTCTTTTGCCTTTTCTACGTTAAATTTCACGTAAGGCAGTAAGTCTGTTTTATTGATGATACAAACTGTAGAGGAGTAAAACATGTCGGGGTATTTCAGAGGCTTGTCTTCACCTTCTGTTACACTGATCACTACTACCCTTTCTTTTTCGCCAAGATCGAACATGGCAGGACAAACCAGGTTACCTACGTTCTCGATAAACAATACAGAATCGGCCTGCAGTTTCATGCCCTGGATGGCATGCATTACCATGTGAGCATCAAGGTGGCAGCCCTTGCCGGTATTGATCTGTGTTACTTTGGTGCCGGTAGCATGTATGCGGTCTGCATCATTGGCTGTTTGCTGATCGCCTTCTATCACAGCAAAATTCAGTTCTCCCTTCAGGTCAGTTAAAGTACGTTCCAGTAAAGTTGTTTTACCCGAGCCGGGAGAACTAACCAGGTTAATGGCCAATATATTTCTTCCTTCAAAGAAACCCCTGTTGCGTTCTGCCAGCAGGTTGTTCTCATGCAGGATATCCTGTTCCACATCCACCACTTTTTTCCCGTTGCTGTGTTGATGTGAATGATCGTGATCATGTTCATGATCGTGATGATGTGAGGTTGGTCCGCATCCGCAGGTTGCACACATAAAAAAAGTTTTTAGTTCTGTTAATCCGGTAACACCAGTGATTTCAGTTTCAGTTCTTTTCCGCTGATGATCTCTGCAAAATGGCTGCTGCATTCCGGGCAGCTATCATACAAATGCTGCATATCAAAGAAAGTATCGCATTCAAGGCAATGCGCTTTGCCTTCTATCCTGTTCACCTTCCTTGTTGCCTTCTCTAATATAGTTCTTTTCACGGCTTGTTTCCATGCAAAATCGAAGGATTCCATTTCTATGCCGCTGAGGCAGCCAATATCCAGCTCTATCTCTTCTATTACGTCAGCATCATGCTTAGCCGCCTGTTTGGCAGCAAGGTCTACAATACTCATTGCAATAGATAATTCGTGCATAACAAAAATTCAAATGTGATTTTTAAAATCAACTACAACTGCTTTTTCCGTCTTTCTTTTGCGATATATGCAACAGTTGCAGCCAAAATGCCTAAAGTGATTAGTGCATGTTGTGGTTCTGTAAAATAATGGATGATAGTGTAACCATCGGTTTCACCATGACCTGGATGTGCCAGTGTAATAAGCGGTAACAAAACAGCTGCAATAGCAATGATCTTTTTCATATAGTGTTGTTTTTTTAAATGGACGTTCTCTATGCAAAATAGAAAAATGAATTCCGGATAAATATGACAATAATCATCAACTGATATGACAACCGTCATTTTGGAAATCTATGTAGACATATAATTTGTGAGAGCATTTTTACTTTTAAAAACCACGCCATATGTCTAACGAGCTTGTCCCACCCAAACAGCCTACTTATTACGAAGAGGTACAGCGCAAAGGTTACAGCCGCCGCGACTTCCTGCAATTCGTAAGTATGATGACAGCATTCATTGGTCTTGAAAACACTTCTATTGGCCAGGTAGCCAAAGCGCTTGAAACCAAACCAAGGGTACCTGTTATCTGGCTCCACTTCCAGGAATGTACCTGCTGCAGTGAAAGCTTCATCCGTTCTTCACATCCTATCGTAGCAGATATTCTGCTTGATAAGATTTCTTTAGACTATACAGAAACACTCATGGCCGCATCAGGCTTCCAGGCAGAAGAAGCCATGCAGAATACCATGAAAAAATATAAGGGCGAATACATATTATGTGTAGAAGGCAGTGTGCCTACCAAAGCAGATGGCGTGTATTGCATGATTGGTGGTAAAACATCCATGCAGATACTGGAAGAAGCGGCAGAAAATGCCAAAGCCATTATTGCATGGGGCAGTTGCGCCAGCAATGGCTGCGTACAGTCTGCCAAACCAAATCCAACACAGGCTACCCCTATTCATAAATTAGTAAAAGGCAAACCGGTAATTAAAGTACCTGGCTGTCCTCCGATAGGTGAAGTAATGGCTGGGGTAATTGTTCACCTCATAACATTCGATCGTATACCTGAGCTGGACAGGCTGGGAAGACCAAAAGCCTTCTACAGCAAACGCGTACACGATACCTGCTACCGCCGTCCATTCTATGATGCCGGTTTATATGTTGAGAGTTTTGATGACGAAAATGCCAAAAAGGGATACTGCTTATATAAAGTTGGCTGTAAAGGCCCATCTACTTATAATGCCTGCGGCGTAATGAAATGGAATAATGGTACCAGCTTCCCAATCCAGGCTGGTCATGGTTGCATTGGTTGCAGTGAAGAAAACTACTGGGATAATGGCAGGATCTATGAAAGAGGTTCTTCATTTGCCGGATTTGGTATTGAAGCAACTGCCGACACAGTTGGTAAAGTAGCATTGGGTGTTACTGCTGCTGCTTTGGCCGGGCATGTTGTTGCTACCAATGTGCGCAAGAAAAAACTGATCCGCGACCTTGAACAGGAAGGTAAACAAAGCGAACACGAACTCAAATCTTAATACCTAACGATACAATTAGCTTTATGAGTAAGAGAATTGTTGTAGACCCCATCACAAGAATTGAAGGCCACCTGCGTATTGAGGCAGACATTGAGAACGGCAAAATCAAAGATGCTTACAGCAGCGGTACTATGGTACGCCTGCTGGAAGAGATTCTGCAGGGCCGCGACCCCCGCGATGCCTGGGCCTTTGTTGGCCGCGTATGCGGCGTTTGTACTTCTGTGCACTCGCTCACTTCTGTGCGCTGCGTAGAAGATGCCCTGGGCATTACCGTTCCGCCCAATGCAGAATTGGTCCGTAACATCATGTACTGCGCGCAGTATATGCACGACCACGTAGTTCACTTCTATCACCTCCATGCCATGGACTGGGTAGATGTAGTAGATGCGCTGAAAGCGGATCCGAAAAAAACATCGGAGCTGGCACAGAGCATTTCAAAATGGCCGAAAAGCTCGCCTGGCTATTTCAGCGATATTCAAACACGCATCAAAAAATTTGTGGCCAGTGGCCAGCTCGGCATTTTTGCCAATGGCTATTGGGGTCACCCCGCTTATAAACTTCCTTCAGAAGTAAACCTGATCGGTCTTGCTCACTATCTCGAAGCATTGGAATGGCAGAAAGAGATCGTAAAAGTGCATGCTGTTTTTGGCGGTAAAAACCCGCACCCTAACTACCTGGTAGGTGGTATGGCCTGTGCTATTGGTATTGATGATGTGAGTGGTATTAATGCAGAAAGACTTGCCCTTGTTGGTCAGCTATTGCAACAAGGTAAAGAGTTTATTGAGCAGGTATATATTCCGGACCTGATGGCTATTGCTTCTTTCTATAAAGACTGGGGCGCTATTGGCGGAGGACTGGGTAATTTCCTTGCTTATGGTGATCTTCCAACAAATGGCTATCGCGATGAAGCTTCTTTCTTATTCCCTTCAGGTGCCATACTTAATAAAGACATCAGTCATGTGTTGGATGTAGACCTTCGTAAAGATGATGAAGTACAGGAATTCATTACACACTCATGGTACGAATACAAAGGTGGTGATAAGATAGGTTTACACCCATGGAAAGGAGAAAGCAAAATCAACTACACAGGACCTAAACCACCATTTGAACATTTAGACACCACACAAAAATACAGTTACCTGAAAACACCACGCTGGAAAGGAAATGCCATGGAAGTTGGTCCGCTGGCACGTGTGCTGGTAGGCTATGCACGTGGCAAAGAAGAATACAAAGCAGTGGTGGACAAAGCATTGAAAGATCTGAATGTGCCTGTTACCGCTCTTTTCTCAACCTTAGGCAGAACAGCCGCACGCGGACTGGAAAGCGTATTGGTAGCAGGATGGAGCATGAGTTTCTTTGATAAACTGATTGCCAATATTAAAAATGGTGATACGCGCATGGCAGACACCGGCAAATTTGATCCGTCTACCTGGCCAAAACAGGCTATTGGTGTAGGACATGCAGAAGCACCACGCGGTGCGCTGGCACACTGGATCAATATCCAGGATGGCAAGATCGCTAACTACCAGTTAGTGGTGCCTACCACATGGAATGCCTCACCACGCGACAGTAAGGGTGGATTATCGGCCTATGAATCTTCTTTAATTGATACACCGGTGGCCAAAGAAAATCAACCGCTGGAAATACTGCGAACCATACACAGCTTCGACCCATGTATGGCTTGCAGCGTACACCTGTATGATGAAGAAGGTACAACCATCAGTCGTGTAAGCGTAGTTGGAGATTAACAATCGGCTTCTAACAATCAAGTAAGTGCATATGAAAACTAAATACCTGCATGTTCACCGTCTTCGCCGTGTGTATGTATGGGAATTGCCCGTACGATATTATCACTGGCTGAATGCATTGGCCATTATCGCTCTGATCATTACCGGCTTTTTAATTGCCGATCCGCTGGCGTTACAAAGTAAACAGGAAGCCACCATGCGTTATACCATGGGATGGATACGTTTTATTCACTTTGTTGCAGCATACATTTTCTTCTTTAATTTTCTTTTCCGTCTATATTGGGGTTTTGTGGGAAACAAATACGCTAACTGGAAACAATTCATCCCCGCCTCTAAAAAATTCTTTAAAGAGATGTGGACCGTTTTCAAAATTGATATCCTCATGATGCGCGGTAAAGAGCACATCAGCATCGGGCATAATGCCATGGCAGGATTTATTTATTTCCTCACTTTCTGGGCATTCCTCATACAATGCTTAACAGGCTTTGGTTTGTACGCTTCTACAGGTACATGGTGGCTACCCAAATTATTTACATGGGTGCCTGCATTATTTGGTGGCGATATTGTTACAAGACAGATACACCACTGGGCTATGTGGTTCTTTATCCTCTTTGCTATCATCCACGTGTACCTTGTTTTTTATCACGACTACATTGAGGGCCGTGGCGAAATAAGCAGTATGGGTGGCGGATGGAAATTTATTGAAGAAGAGGTTTTCCAGAATGAAGAGCATCATACACCAAACCAGGACGTAAAAAAATCATGAAGAAAGATCCGGGCATACTGATACTGGGTATTGGCAATTACCTGATGGGAGATGAAGGCGTAGGCGTTCATACCGCACGCAGGTTACAGGCAATGAACCAGTTGCCTGATATAGAAGTGGTAGATGGCGGAACAGGTGGCTTTTACCTGTTACAATATTTTGAAGACCATGATGCCATTATCCTGATCGATGCCACGCTTGATGACAACGAACCGGGAACTATCCGTTTAATTGAACCAAGATTTGCAAAAGATTTTCCACGGGCTATGAGTACACACGATATTGGCTTACGCGATATGGTGAATGCACTTCAGCTAATGGATAAAATGCCACATATCTATTTATTTGTGGTAAGTATAGAAAGCATTCAGCAACAGGGTATCGAATTAACCCCCCGTATTGAAAGAGCAATGCCTGCGTTATTACAAAAAGTAACAGAACTGGCACAAAAACTGGAACAGGAACAAATGATTAACGAAGCAGCAGCAATGGCTTAAGTGCAGGCCGCTCTTTCTTTTTATTTATACTGGTAAGCTTACGCATTACATGTGAAAGCTTACCAGTATTTTTGTTTTTATAAACTCCTGAACCCATTTGATACATCTTTTAGACAATCCCGTTTGGCAGGCGCTGAACAGCGCGGATAGCCATTTTAATCTCGGAGATAATGTAGTTGGCTACTTTCCTGAAGCAGTGTCTCCTTTTGCTGCTTTGGTTGAATGGACCCCTGAGATGCAGGCAATTCTTTATACCCGGTTGCCACCGAATCGCTCCTGGTCTGTTATGATCAAAGAACCGGTTGAATTAGCCGCAGAATGGGAGCTGAAATTCACAACATTCCTGTATCAGATGATCTGTCATAAACTCATTCCTATACAGCCAGATAATATTGAATGTCGCCCGTTAAATGTTTCTGATGTACCGGATATGCTGGTTCTAACTGCACTCACCAAGCCGGGGCCATTTGCAGAACGAACCATTGAGTTTGGTAATTATCATGGAATATTTGATGGAGAAAGATTGATAGCTATGGCTGGCGAACGCCTGCATTTAAACGATTATACAGAGATCAGCGCCGTTTGCACACATCCTGATTATGCAGGAAAAGGTTATGCCGCATTTTTGGTTTCTATGATAGCTGAACAAATTATACAGCAAGGCAAAACACCTTTTCTACATGTTAAATGGGATAATCAGCGGGCAATTAAAATGTATGAACGATTAGGGTTTGTGAAAAGAACGGATATGTATTTTGGGGTGTTTAAGAGAAGATGAACACATCTGAGTTTTCAATAAAAGAAGGACAGAAGAAAAAGAGCGTCTCTGCGTAAGCGGCCGTTCTTCTTTTCTTCGTTGTTCTCTTATTGAAGATTTCTTCTCCATGTATTAAAAAGCAGAAGACCCACTCATTTAAGAGTGGGTCTTCCGTTTTTTAATGTGCCCGAACTTTCGGGCTCCCCCAATTATTAATTACTAATTATCTACTTCACTTTGATCAGTTGTACCACCTTATGTCTGGCACCCTGTATCATCTCTGCATAGTAAGTACCGCTGCTGTAGTTATGCCCGATCTGTATCGTGCCGTTTGACGCAACCTTCGATCTCGCATCCACTACCCTGCCACTGCCATCCATCACTTTCATACTCACCGGCTCCTGGTATTTACTCTCCAGTTTCAATGTGAAGTACGTAGTACTTGGGTTTGGCATCACAGTTATTTTCAGCTCTTCTGTGCTGGTAATTGCTTCTGGTATTTCTTTCTCCGCATTCACAGATTGAGTAATGCCTGTTACTGTGCTGGTAACCGTTACCGGTGCTGAGCCACAATCAAAGCTGTTCCAGATCACTGATTTTGCTTCAGACTCTACCTCTGTTGCAATGAATAATCCGGTCATATTGATATTTGTGGTGGTGCCTGATTTCTTATTATCATCATCACCATCTCCGCCGTTTACTTTCAGTTTGCCTAATGGCATCACCACATTGGCTGTAACCTTGATATCTCTACCTGTTACACTGAACTTAGCGTCATCATCCCTGTCTTCATCTCTTCTCTTCTGATCCTGCTGGCTGCCTACATAGAAGGTTACTTTGTAGTTATCAGGGTTTACATATACCTGGTCGCCTATGCTTACACCCTTGCTTACCAGTACACTGGTGTTTGGTGCAAATTTCACCACTGTATAGCCTGTCTTAGGTCCTTTACCTATCTGTAACTGGTCTATGCTGATCACCGGTTTGGTGAAGGTTAACTGGGCCCCTTCTTCTGTATGGATCGTTCCGAAGATGGTACCTGTTAAGGTTACCACTGCTCCTTTCTTGATGTTCAGGTTACCGTAGTTAGCATTCAGTGTTACTGTTACACCACTCTTAACCTCGTAGTTAGGCAGTGATTTGGTGCTGGCAGTATTGTAGATCATGGTTGGTAATACCGGTGTTGCCGCTGCATATACTTTCTGCGCGATAGTTACATTTTTATCTGTTTCTATTTTCACAGCCTTAACAAATGAACCCGGTGAAGCCACAGTGCTGTTGCTCTTGAACTCTGCTTCTCCTTTGCTGCTCATCACTCCTACACTGCCACTGGCCACTCTGTTATATGAGCCAAGCTCTGCTTCTTTGTAGGCAAGGATGGTATAGCTGCTGGCAAGGTTTTGTTTCTGGTAGTTGTATACTGCAGGTACTGCACTGATACAGCCTGTAGCGTCTGCTTTTACAAATACGCTGTAGATACCATCGCCGTTTGTTTGGCCAAGACTGAATACAGGGTTGGCTGTAAAGGCTCCCGGAGCGCTGTTACCTGAGATCCAGCTATAAGAAGCAGGACTGATGGTTGATGAGGCTGTCAGGGTTGTCTGGTTACAGAACGCGTCTGCATTGCTGGATACATAGCTTGCTACCGGTAATGGGTTAACAGTAACAGTTGTACTGTTGGTGTTTACATTACCGTGGATATCGGTTACTGTCCATGTAATGGTTGATACCCCGATATTAAATGCACCGCTTGCATCGTAGCCTGTACCTGTGCGGGTAGTAGCTCCTGTTACTGCGTAGCTCACTGTGGCCACACCACAGTTATCTGTTGCGGTGGCTGCCGGAATAGTATAGTTACTGCTGCCATCTGCATTGGCACAGAATACCTGTGCTGATGGGTTGGTAATTACCGGAAGCTCATTATCCGTTACAACTACTGTTTGGGTGGTTGTATTGGTGTTACCATGGATATCTGTTACTGTCCAGGTTACAATGGTTGTACCTACAGGGTAGTTTGCTGATGGATGATCGTTTACCACACTTGCTACACCACAATTATCTGCAGTTGCTGGTGTTCCAATGTTTACTGTGGCTGCGCATACACCCGCATCATTGTTCACAGTTACTGAACCAATGCTGATGACTGGTTTTTCATTATCTGTTACAGTGATTGTTTGGGTAGCCGTGCTGCTGTTACCATGAACATCAGTTACTGTCCAGATTACTATTGTTGTACCTACAGGGTAGCTTGCTGATGGATGATCGTTTACCACACTTGCCACACCGCAATTATCTCCTGTTACCGGTGTGCCGATGTTTACTGTGGCTGCACATGCACCCGCATCATTGTTCACAGTTACTGAACCAATGCTGATGACTGGGTTCTCATTATCGGTTACTGTGATGGTTTGTGTGCAGGTGGCTGTATTACCACTTGCATCCGTGGCGGTCCATACAATCTTTGTTGAACCGATTGGGTAAACGGCAGACAATGCCTGGGCGTCACTTCTAACGCCGGCAATGCTTTTTACTGTGCAATTGTCTGTTGCAGTAGCATTAGTAATAACCACTGCAGCACCACAAGTATTCGGATCGTTATTAACACTGATATCAGAAGGACAGCTGATCACCGGAGCTATTGCATCTACTACAGTAACATTAACTGTAGCGCTAGACTGGTTGCCGTTCACATCCGTTACATATAAAGTGGTGGTTGCCCCTCCGCTGTTTCCGCTAACCGGCGCGGCAGTAGCAACCCATGGGTTACCTGTCATATTGGTAAGGGTTCCGTTATGCCCGTTACCTGAATGATCAAATGCGATTGTTCCGCCATTCTCATCAAAATTCCAATAGCCTGTTAAACCTGGCTCAGAACCTGCAAGTGAATGCGTTTGCATATTGGTTATATCTGACTGAGACAATGCTACATTCCAGGTACTGATCTCGTCCAATATTCCCGGGAATTTGCAACAGTTAACAAAAGCATGTGCGCCAAATCTTGTAGATGTTAATGGAGCAAGTGAGCCCGAAGCACCGAAAAAGAAAGATAGCTGCCCGTCTATATACACTTTGGCAAGTGAACCATTGAATGCTACGGCAATATGATGCCATCTGTTCATTGTTAAACCGGATGCACCAAAGGCACCACCAATAGGAGTGTACACTTCTATTGCACCACTGCATACGCAGATCTCGAGGCTACTGCTTGAAATGATTTTTCCGTTATTGCCATTGGTAGGATAAAACCATGCACTGAATGTGAAAGCGTTGCCACCCGGGATACTGCCATTAACCTGAACCCAATCATCAATACCATCTAAACGCAAGGCTGATTTATTAGGTTTGGCAACATTGGTATTTGAACAATCAAAATCTGTTTTACTAAGCACTCTTGTAGCAATACCACAATTATCACTGCTTCCGTTATCTACCTGTGCGGCTGTTAAGGTTGCATGGCCGGTAGCATCAAGGTAAACAGTTACATCCTTACCTATCGCTGCCGGTGATTCGTTATCGATAACCGTTACATCAAATGAACAGGTAGCCGTACCACAATCATTAGTAGCGGTTACTGTTACCGTTGTTGTTCCAACGGCAAACAAAGTACCTGAAGCTATTGAGTAAGTAACTGTTGGTGTTGTACCTGTTGTTGTGGCAGGCGCAAAATTCACTACAGCACCGCATGTTCCTGCTGTTGCACTTACCGAAACATTGGAAGGGCAAACAATAGCAGGCGCTATACAGGTGATCACATTAATATCAAAAGACTGTGCAACAACAGAAGGGTTACCGTGATGGTATGTGTCTTCCGCTTCCAGTTCAACATGGTTAATTCCACCATCTGAAAAAGCAGGTGTGCCCGATAATACGGCAGTACCATTTCCTGTGCTGGTTAATGTTAACCATGAAGGAATAGTAGTACCTGCAATATCAATCACATCACCATAAGGTATATCAGGATCTGTTACGGTTACATTATATGAGAAAGTCTGTCCGGCATTAACACTTAATACAGATGGTGTTGATGAAAATGCAGGGGGCGTATTTACAATCAATGAATAACTGCGTGTTGCAAAAATAGTAGGCAAGCTGCTGATGACTGCCTGGAAACTCAGGTTATGTGTACCAAAGTCTGCAGGAGTTGGTGTCCAGCTTAAAGTAGTTTGTCCGGGATTGGCGCCGGTAGTTGGTACTGCTGGCGACAATACAGCTCCGGAAGGAACGGTAGCAAAAGCAATGGATACATTTGATCCAAGACTACTCTGTGCAACAATATTATCCTGGTGCAATACACCTGTACCAATTTGTGTTATTGATGCCTCACCTGGAGTTGGATTAATAAATACCGGTGCAGGCTCTGCAACCACTTTAATAGTAACAGAAGTAGTGTTTTGAACACCTACATTATCTGTTGCAACAATATTTAAGATATTGGTGGTACCAATTTGCGCAGCACCAGGTGTCCAGCTAAATGTTGTTTGAGATGGATTACCTGTTGCAGGAAATGCGGGACTAAAATTGGATGTTGTAATATAAGAAGGTAAACCAGATACAGAAAGACTTACCGTACTTCCGGCATCAGGATCTGTTGCTTTGATTGGGAAAGAGATATTCTGCCCGGCAATTACATTATATACAAATCCATCGGTTGGTGTTGTTGTATAATCAAAAGCAGGCGGGTTAGAAAATCCTACCATATTGATTAAGAAATCAAGCATAATCTGATTGCCATCGTTATCGGTAACAATCACATCGGCATTCCACAGTTGCCCCGCTGTTTTAGAGAGTGTATTGAAAGTAATCTGGCCGGTGGCCGGATCGATGGTTAATCCGCTTGGTTGAGTACCTGCGGTAAATGCTCCACCCATTTCGGCACCTGTTGCCAGGCGGTATGATAAAGTTGAACCCGGATCAGGATCAGATGCAGGGATTGTATAGGTTGCTGCAGCAGCGCCTACAGGCATATTAATAATAGCGGGTAATGTTGATACAGGACTGCTTCCTGCCGCATTGGTATTTACCAGTGTAAATACGTTCCAGAAACCACCATTATTATTTTGAAGACCTGAGATCTTATTACCGCCATTGAATGCGATCTTATAAATAGAAGCAGACTTTGTTAAGGTTGTGATTGCAGAACCGGTGCTATTGGTCCAGCCACCGGATGGGTCCGTTACATTTGACAAAGGCACATTTACAGAACCTGTGGTAGGACCTCCGGAAATTGCAAAAGAAGCAGAAGGTGGTGCCGCAGTAAGCCGCCATGCCAGACTTACATTTAAACGAATAGTTACTGTGGTTGGGGTTTCCGAAACCCTTGTCCAGGTTATATTCCCGTAACGGAAATGCGAAGCAAATACTCCGGAAACCGTGCATAATAAGAGCAGGGAAAAGAGTAAACGTTTAATCATAAATACAAGTTTTGGTTGTGATGATTTCCTATAATACGATGCCTGAAAAAAAATGCTTTGTTACTGGCTAAGAATAAATATTTATCAGATCAACAAGCTTACAATATGCAATGCCCGAAGTACATTAAATCAGCCAACCTTCCTTGTTATAGAAAGATTATAAGCAGGTCTATGCGTTTTGATAAAATTATTCCTCACTGTAGTTTCAACTACGGAATTGTAGCTAAATTCCTACAGAGCGATAAATATATACGCTAACCTTACTTCGAAAAGAAGCAAGTTGATGAGTGAGGCTATCCAGTAGATGATGAGCTATAAAAAGTAGATATGGCCAGATTAAGCCAGTACCAATTCAACATTCCCAACAAAACCCCGGCAGTATTTATTCAACTTTGATAACGGCTGATCTTTTGCCAATCCCATTTTCATTAAAAGCCTCTATCTGAAAATAATAAGGCTTATCTTTTTCCATGGCAGTAAAATAATATTCGCTGGCACCATAAACCATGATGCTGGTGTATAGTTTATCAGGGGCTGTTCCGGTATAAATATTATAACCTGTTGCTTTTTCGTTCACCTGCCACTTAAGCCAACTGTTCCTTCTCTCACTATCACCACGCAAAACAACAAAATGCTGCACGGCATCGGGTACTGTACCTGCGCCTTTTCCAAAAGCACGAAAACCACTGATCGCAAATTTACCGGTGGCCATATGTATGTTTTCCAGTTTAAGGTAACGGGCTTTAACAGGATTGGCTAATTCAACATATTCGTGCGGGATATCTGTTTTGTTCCGGCTTTTATCTACCAGTATTTTCCAGTTAACGCCATCATTGGAACTATACAGTTTGTATTGATGGTAATTATCGGTTTGCTTTCCCATCAGCGCAGCATCCTGGTCGGCATAATTGATCTGTACAGCATTGATGGTAGATACAGCACCAAGATCTGTTTGTATCCATTCGCCCTTATTACCTGTTTTGGCGCTCCAGTATGTTTTGATGTCTTCATCAACAGCAAGGTTGGCAGAGAATGCATCTAAAGCAGAAGATACTTTTACGGGTTTCTGGTAATTCAATAACATCCATCCGGTAAACTGCGATTGACTGTGATCTGCTTTGGCATTTGGCAGGTAATGTGGGTAATCGCCGTAAGCGGTATTGGTATACAAAATATCATCCTTATCAAAATCTGCAGGCCAGATACCGATGCGGCGTTCAAAATTATTTTTTACCGCAATCACAATGGTTGATACATGCCACCATTGTTTGTACAAATCCTGGTACGTAGCCCCATGTCCCGCACCACGTGCAAAACCGCCGGGTTTAAAGGAGAACGGATTATGCGATTGATACGTGAAAGGGCCAAGTGGTTTATCTGCCACATACACGCCATCTCCATAACCACTAAATTCTGTACCGGGGGCACCGTATTGCAAATAATATTTCCCGTTATGTTTATTCATCCACGAACCTTCCATAAAAGGTTTGAGGAAGGTGTTATCATTATGTTCTCCAAAACGCTCCCATCCATGCACATCATCGTGCAAACGCAGGGTTTCTTTGATCTCCCCGATAGGCTGTAATGTTTTACGGTCTATCTCCTGGCCATACATAGGATAAAAATTGCTGGAGCCCCAGTAGATATACACCCGCTTATCATCATCCACCAAAAATCCCGGATCCCATGCACCCACCCTGAATGAATCTACTGCTTCTTTCCATTCGTCTTTCTGCGGGTTGGTACTCATCCATAAAGGAAAATTCTTTTCGTGGGTGGAACCAATCACCAATAAAGTATCGCCTAAAACCAATGTGGCAGGGGCGCATAATTCATCCCATACTTTATGCCAGGGCTTTAAAAATTTGCGGGATACAAAATTCCAATGATTCATATCAGCACTCCACCAGTAGCCCCATTGATTGGTAGAGAAGAGATAATAATTTCCTTTAAATACAGTAATTACAGGATCGGCGGTAGCGCGGTGTTTGCCTTGCTCTACAAAATTGGGGATAGGGCAAAAACCATAATCGATATTGATAGGGTTGCAATAAGTTTTCTGCTGTGCAGATGATTCACCTGCTGCAACACAAAATAATGCTGCTGCTAAACAGAGGCGGAAAGCAATTCGAAATCCCATAAACTGAATTATAAATGACTTAACTGGATTATCTAATCAAAGCTAAGATTTCTTTCACCGCAGCGGCAGAGGGGGTGAAGTTATTTTTTGAAGGTGTTGGAAGAAATATTGCCACAGAATACACAGATTTTTACAGAAAAAATCTCCCGCCGTTGTTGGTCGCCTGAGGTAACTATATACCTGTTAGACCATGCAAATAAATAAAATAAAAATCATTTTCAACTGATTCAAACAGCACAAATTTTGTTGTATTAAGAAGCATTATTATTTATATCGTTATTCTCATTTTTTACACTATTGTTGTTGTGATTCTCAACAATGAAAGTTAAATAGTTAAGAAAAAAAAGCATTATGCAAATCACCAAAAATGATATTCCAATAATATTCCTTCTTTTATATATATCTGTTAGTTTATTTTTAACAGATGTATCAATGCTATCCTCAATATTATATTTTAGCACTAAGTCCTGTGGTGATTTTGCTATACTATCTGAAGAAGCTGAAATGATAGTATCTACTTTCCCTTTTGAAAAATATACAATCCCATATTTAAGCATTTTTTTAGTTACGGAATCTACTACAGAAATTTTGGTATTTAATCCATTTTCCACTCCTAAATCCGAAACATAATAAGAACCATATATTATCGCCAAAATACAAAAAACTACACGTATGATATTACGTGTTATTGCTGGCTTTTTAAATGATAATCCAGCCAATCCTGCAATAGCTGCTGCCGACAATGTTATAATACCAGATAGCAAAGTAAATTCCATTCTTAAAGAATGCACTTTTTTGCCATAATTACAACAATTATTTTATAATAAATCTTTGAGGTCAACTTCCAGTTTTTCAGCAATAGTCTTTAATAGGAGAATATTGGTATTTATTTACCCATTTTCAAATCTTGACAGGTTTGAATAGTCGATTTCGCACATTGCTCCCAATGCCCTCACAGTTATCCCTCTCCCGCCGTTGTTGGTTGTCTAACCAACAACAATCTAACTATTCAGTAACCAATCTTTCAACTCCGCAAAACCAGCTTTCATCTGAACACTGTGTTTTTCTTTTTCAAACAAATGTTTTGCAGATTCAGGGATTGCAATTTTCTTACCAATCATTGCTTCAACTGTTTCAGGGAACTTAACGGGATGCGCAGTTTCCAGCAACATTCCCTTTTGTCCGGGATGTTCTTTCAGGTATTCATTCAACGCATAATAAGCTACTGCTCCGTGCGGATCGAGGGTGTAATTATATTGTTTGTAAACTTCCGCGATGGTCTGTTTGGTGATATCATCAGTTACTGTATAACCGGATATTTTTCCTTTGATCTGCTCGTAATCATTTCCCAGTAATTCCATTACACGGATAAAATTACTTGGGCTGCCTACATCCATTGCATTTGAAATAGTAGGTACGGCTGTTTTGGATTGATAATTTCCGGTACGTAAATATTCCGGCACCGCATCATTCACATTACATGCTGCAATAAAATGTTGCACAGGCAAGCCGCTAACATGCGCCAGCAATCCCGCACAGATGTTTCCGAAGTTACCGCTTGGCACGGCTATTACAGGCGGGTGTTGTTTGTCTTTCCATTGCTGGTACGCGAAGAAATAATATAGTTGTTGCGGCAACCATCTTGCCACATTAATTGAGTTGGCTGAAGTGAGTTGCAGTTTCTGATTCAGGTCTGCATCCATGAAAGCATCTTTTACCATGGCCTGGCAATCATCAAAACTTCCTGCTACTTCAAGGGCTTTAATGTTTTGTCCGCAGGTGGTTAATTGCAATTCCTGAACCGGGCTTACTTTACCCGAAGGATAGAGTATCACCACTTCCACCCCTTCCACACCTAAAAAACCATTGGCCACCGCACCGCCGGTATCTCCTGAAGTTGCTACCAGCACGGTTACTTTCCCTTTCTCCTGTTGAGAAAAATGACCAAGGCAACGGCTCATAAAGCGGGCGCCTACGTCTTTAAAGGCGAGTGTGGGACCATGAAATAATTCAAGCGAAAAAATATTTTCATTAACCGGCACTAATGGAAAAGGAAAGTTGATGGTTTCTGAAACAATTCGTTGTAAACTTTTCTCATCAATGGTACCGCCAACATAAGGCTTCATAACAAGATAGGCCAGCTCTTCTTTTGAATAGCTTTCTATGTTTGCTATAACCGACGGATCAATAACAGGAATAGATTGAGGAAAATACAATCCTTTATCCGGCGCCTGTCCTTTAATAGTGGCTTCGCGGAAACTTACATCGGGGGCTGTTTTATTGAGACTGTAGTAGATCATGTGAATGGGCAATGGTGAATGGTGAATATCAGTTTTCACACTAAAGGCATAACTAAAAACCGTGCCTTTGTGCCTTTGTGTGATTTTTAAATAGTTTCATTAATCAATAATTTTTACGCCGGTTTGATTAATGTTGGTTACGTATGTATGATGATCCAGCGACAGTTTTTCGTACACTGAATGCATTTGTTTCTCTACTTCTTTGGCTGTTGCCTCATCTTTACTAAGCATAAAGATGGATGGACCGGAGCCTGAGATGCCGCCACCTAATGCACCGGCTTCTTTGCTTAGTTGTTTTACTTTATCAAAGCCGGGTATAAGAATACTTCTTACCGGTTCTATCAATACATCTTCTAATGAACGGCCGATAAGTTCGTAATCACTCTTTAATAACCCTGCCACCAATCCTGCAATATTGCCCCATTGGCGTATGGCATCTTTTAATAAAACCTGTTGTTTTAAAATACCACGCGCATCAGAAGTGCGTACTTCGATCTGCGGATGCACGATGGTTACAAATAATGGCGGTGCTGTTAACGGAATAATATCAAGCGGAAAAATGGAACGTATCAATGTAACACCGCCATAAATACAGGGTGCGATATTATCGGCATGCTTTACACCTGATGCTACTTTCTCGCCATTCATGGCAAAACGCACAAGGTCTTCGTTGGTGAATTGATTATTCAATAACCTGTTGGCCGCCACAACCGCACCGGCAGAACTGGCCGCGCTGGAGCCTACGCCACTGCCGGGTTTGATGTGCTTACAGATATGCAATTCAAACCCTCTCTTCTCCTCCATTTCTTCCTGCATCGCCAGCAACGCAGCGCCTGCCACATTTAATTCAGGAACGGTAGGCAGGTTGTATTCATCTTCATTGATGATGGTAATACCCGGCTTATCCGTAAAGCTGATGCGCATCTCATCATAAGGATCATTCACCGCAAAGCCAAGCACATCAAAGCCACAGACCATATTGGCCACGGTGGCGGGTGCATGCACACGAACAAAATCAGGCACACCACCTCCACCAGCTTCACCCCCCGGCCCCCTGAAGGGGGAGTAGAGAAAATTGTTATTGAATATTAGTTTCATGAATGTTTACACTATGTTTTTAAAACCCCTTATAACTCCCCCTTCAGGGGGCCGGGGGGTATTATCTCGCCACCCTTATAATATCTGCAAACACCCCACTCGCTGTTACATCAGCTCCGGCACCTGCTCCTTTAATTACCAATGGCTGTTCAGGATAACGCTCGGTAAAGAACAGCACAAGGTTATCTTTTCCATACAAATGATAAAAATCAGAATCGGTAGGGATATGACGTAAACCAACAGCCGCTTTTCCATTTTCGTAGCTTGCTACAAATTTCAACTTGCAATTTTCAGCAGCGGCTGCATCGTACAGTTTTTTGAAATGTGCTTCCTGTTTAGCCATTTCAGCATAAAAATCTTCCACACTTCCCTCAAAACAGGATGCTGGCAGGAAATACTGGTTGGTGATATCATCCATTTCCAGTTGCTGCCCTGCCTCACGCGCAAGGATCATGATCTTACGCATTACATCAGTTCCACCGAGGTCGAGGCGCGGATCAGGTTCTGTGTATCCTTCTGCCTGCGCCTGCCTTACCACTTCGGCAAAAGGTTTTGTTCCGTCGTAATTATTGAAAACAAAATTCAAGGTGCCCGATAATACCGCCTGTATCCTGTTCACTTTATCGCCACTGCGTAACAGGTCGTTCAATGTACCAATCACCGGCAATCCGGCGCCTACATTGGTTTCAAACAGGAAATGCGCATTGTATTCTCTTGATAATGATTTTAATTTATGATACGACGCATAGCTGGAAGAACAGGCGATCTTATTACATGCCACCACTGAAACACTTTTCTCCAGCAGGCTGCCATATACTCCTGCCACTTCTGCATTGGCCGTAACATCTACAAATACGCTGTTTCGCAAATTGATATGGATGATGCGTTTTACAAAATCGTGAATATTACCATCAGCAGCTCCTTCCATTTTTTCTTTCCATGTATCCAGGTCAATACCTTCTTCATCAACCAGCATTTTTTTACTGTTGGCCAGTCCGATCACCTGTATCTGTAAACGAAGATTATCCTGCAGGTATTGGTATTGTTTTTTGATCTGTTCTAACAATTTACCGCCCACATTTCCTGTGCCGGCTATAAATACGTTCAGTTGTTTATAGGTAGTTTCAAAAAATTCTTCATGCAATACGTTAATGGCCTTTTTTACATCAGCGCTGGAGAGTACGGCAGAAATATTTTTTTCTGAAGATCCCTGGGCAATGGCTCTTACATTGATACCGTTTCTTCCCAGTACACCAAACATTTTACCGCTTACGCCCGGGTGACTTTTCATTTGCTCGCCAACCAGTGCAACAATGGATAAGCCTGACTCTATTTTTAGTGGTTCGATGGTTCCGTTCTGCACTTCAAAACTGAAAGCATGATCGATAGATTTTTTAGCCCTGTCTTTATCAGTTTCATTAATACCCACACAGATAGAATGCTCTGAAGAACTTTGGGTGATGAGTATCACGTTCACACTTTCATGTGCCAGCGCTTCGAATAAACGTTTTGAAAATCCGGGGATGCCTACCATACCGCTTCCTTCCAGGCTTAACAGGCTGATCTTGTTAATGCTTGAAATGCCGCGGATAAAACTATCTGTTACGGCAGATACATTCTCAATCAAAGTACCATATTCATCAGGGGCGAATGTATTCTTGATCCATACGGGAATATTACGACTCATTACCGGCTGTATGGTTGGCGGGTAAATGATCTTGGCGCCAAAATGCGAAAGCTCCATCGCTTCCTGGTAAGAGATGCGCTGGATAGGTTTGGCATTTTGCACCAGGCGCGGATCGGCGGTCATCATACCGCTTACATCTGTCCATATTTCCAGAACAGAAGCATGGCAGGCGGCAGCAAAAATAGCGGCGGTATAATCAGATCCGCCACGGCCTAATGTTGTTGTATTATGCTGGTCGTCGCTTGAAATAAAACCGGGGGCAACATATAACTGGTGCTTAAACTGTTCAAAGTAATGCTGTATTTGCTGATCAGTTGTTTCAAAATTTACTGAAGCGTTACCATGATTGGAGTTGGTAGTGATCAGTTTACGTGAGTCGATCCATAACTGATCTACCTGCAATGCCTGGATAGCGGCAGAGATCATCATAGAGGATAATAACTCGCCATAACTCACGATCCTGTCTTTAGTACGCGGAGATAATTCTCCCAACAGAAAAACACCATCGCAAACGCCTTCCAGTTCATTAAACTGTTGTTTTACCTGGCTAAGTGTAGCGCTCTGTTGCTGGATAGGCAGCAGTTCGCGCACTGTTTCGAGGTGGCGTTTTTCCAGATCGCACAATACTGTTTTGTATGATTCGTCTGTTATGGAAGCCAGGTGCCCTACCTGTAATAAACTATCGGTAACACCACCCAATGCCGATACCACCAGCACAGTGGGTTCTTTCTGTACAGCTTTCTGAACGATGGCTATTACTTTCTGTATGTTGGCGGCATTGGCTACTGAACTGCCGCCGAATTTTAATACCTGCATATGACTGATACTTATATCCTAAGGAATGTTTAAAATAAAATAACGCGCGCTGCCTGCCTTTTGGGGAAACAGCTTATATAAGCCCTTTGATGATATGAAAATGTATAACCCCTTACAGGGTCGTAATAATTGTAATAGCAGTTGCAAACAGCGAAACTGTTTGTAAAGAATGAATGATATGTAACTGCTCTTGTTGCATGGTTAGCTCTACGCGACCGAAGGTACTGAAATATTGTTTTCATCATACTAAGTATCCGAACAAATTATCGTTCTGTTTCAACTCGGTAAAATTGATATGGAATCTTTTCATATTCTTTAATAACACCTCATAGTCCTGCCGCGCCTTCAACTCAATACCTACCAATGCCGGGCCTGTTTCTTTATTATGTTTTTGCATGTATTCAAACCGGGTAATGTCGTCATCGGGACCGAGTACATGGTTAACAAATTCTTTTAAAGCGCCGGGTCTTTGCGCAAACCTGATCAGGAAATAATGTTTCAATCCTTCATATTGCAAAGACCTTTCTTTGATCTCCTGCATGCGGTCAATATCATTATTACTGCCACTTACAATACATACTACTGTTTTCCCTTTGATCGCTTCAGCATAATCATCAAGGGCTGCTATTGATAAGGCACCGGCGGGTTCTACCACAATCGCATCTTCATTGTATAACTGCAGAATGGTTGTGCAAACTTTTCCTTCCGGCACAAGGTGCATATCATCCAATACCTCTTTGCAGATGCTGAAAGTGATATCGCCAACGCGCTTTACAGATGCACCGTCTACAAAGCGTTCAATATTTTTAAGTGTTACCGGGTGGCCCGCTTTTAAAGCCTCAAACATAGAGGGTGCGCCTTCCGGTTCCAATCCGATCACTTTTGTTTTGGGAGAGAAGGTTTTAAAATAAGCGCCAACGCCCGCACTTAATCCACCGCCACCAACAGGAATAAAAATAAAATCAATGTCTGAGCGGTCTTCCAGTATCTCTTTACCCACGGTGGCCTGTCCTTCAATAATACGCACATCATCAAATGGCGGGATAAAGGTCATGCCGTTCTCTTCTGTATACTGTTTGGCAGCCACGGCACAATCATCAAACGTATCGCCGGTTAATCTTACTTCAATAAACCCGTCGCCAAACATTTTTGTCTGGCTAACTTTTTGATTGGGTGTGATGATGGGCATGAATACCACACCTTTCGCATTTAATTTTTTACAGCTATATGCAAAGCCTTGTGCATGGTTACCGGCGCTTGCGCAAACCACACCTTTCTCTAATTTCTCTTTCGGCAAACTGCTCATCATATTATATGCACCGCGCAATTTGTAAGAGCGTACTACCTGCAGGTCTTCTCTTTTCAGGTACACATCGCACTGGTATTTGCGCGACAGGTTATGATTGTAAGTAAGCGGTGTTCTATTTACGACCTTGTTCAGACGTACCGCCGCAGATTCGAAATCGAGTGTTGGTGTTGCTATGAGGGGTTGGTTTTGCATACTAATATTTTAAACCCATCCCCAGCCTGCAAACTACAGTTGGGGATGGGTTATAAGGTTTAGGCTTTAGGCGCCTGGTTCTCAGGACGTAAACTTCTTACAGTTCTGCCGGCCTGCCATATTTCACTGTCGTGTAATTCTTTCAGTTCAACTTCCAGTTTCTCGCGGTAATCAGGTTTGCTGTTGCTCTCGATAGACCTTGCTGCTTCTTTTCCTGTTGCAACGCTTTCATACAGGTCTTTGAATACCGGTAAAGTAGCATCGCGGAATTTTTTCCACCAATCCAATGCACCACGCTGGGCAGTGGTAGAACAGTTGGCATACATCCAGTCCATACCGTTTTCTGCAACCAATGGCATCAATGATTGTGTTAATTCTTCAACAGTTTCGTTAAAAGCTTCAGAAGGCGAATGTCCTTTAGAACGCAGCACCTCATACTGTGCAGCAAAAATTCCCTGGATAGCGCCCATCAATGTTCCACGCTCACCGGTAAGATCGCTGTATACTTCTTTCTTGAAATTGGTTTCAAACAAATAACCGCTACCAATAGCAATACCTAATGATACCACTCTTTCAAAAGCACGTCCTGTTGCATCCTGGAAAATAGCGTAGCTGCTGTTCAGACCGCGGCCCTGTAAAAACATTCTGCGCAATGAAGTTCCTGAACCTTTAGGTGCTACCAGGAACACATCTACATCGGCAGGAGGTATAATACCTGTCTGATCGTTATAAGTGATACCAAAGCCATGAGAGAAATACAGGGCTTTACCCGGTGTTAAATGTTTTTTTACAGTAGGCCACATAGCAATCTGTGCGGCATCACTTAACAGGTAGCAGATAATGGTGCCACGCTGTAATGCTTCTTCTATTTCAAAAAGGGTTTCACCGGGTACAAAGCCATCACTAACCGCTTTATCCCAGCTTTTAGAATTTTTACGCTGACCAACAATTACATTGATGCCGTTTTCTTTCTGGTTCAATGCCTGGCCCGGACCTTGTACGCCATAGCCAATTACTGCTACGATTTCATTTTTCAAAACTTCCTGCGCTTTTGCAAGAGGGAACTCTTCACGAGTCACTACATTTTCTTCAACCCCACCGAAATTTAACTTTGCCATGGTTTTTGTTTTTACCCCCTCCCCCCCTGAAGGGGGAATTGGGATTTGTTTTTGATTAATGATTAGGTATTTATAAAATTTATTTTCTTTCTCCTTTCAGGGGTTGGGGTTTACATGGTAAACACCTGATCCTGCTTGTCTAAAAATTCATTCTCCACCAGTTCTTCCCCGGGTTCGGTTTGTTCAAACTCTTTTAGTTTTTCGTGGAACCCTTTACTGCTTTTAATAATGGCTACACGCGCACTACGCACAAATTCAATCAGGCCATATGGCTCCAGCACTTTTACCAACTTATCTGTTTCTTCGCGGTGACCTACGGTTTCAAAAATGGTATAGTCTTTCCGTATCACCACTGCTCTTGCACCATGCTCGCGCAGCAGCCTTTCTACTTTTACTTTTTCAGCTATCTCATCGGTAGGCACTTTGTACAAAGCCAGCTCCTGCCAAACAATTTCTTCATTGGTATTGTAGTAGGCTTTTAATACTTCTACCTGTTTCTCTATCTGGCGTGCCAGTTTTCTTACCACTTCTTCTGTTTCTTCAATCACAATGGTAAAACGGTGAATACCTTCTGCTTCTGAAGGAGAAGTATTCAGGCTTTCAATATTGATCTTTCTTCTTGAGAAGATAGTTGCAATACGTACCAGCAAACCAATATGGTTCTCTGTGTAAACGGTTATGGTAAATTCTTGTTTCATACCCACTACCCCCCTGAAGGGGGAATTAGTTTATTGTTTTAAAATATTTTGTTTCACCTCCCAACTTACTCCCCTTCAGGGGGCCGGGGGTATTATTTCAATCTCACCTCACTCACACTGCAACCCTGCGGCACCATCGGGAACACATTGTTTTCTTTACCTACCATCACTTCCAGTAAGTAAGGCCCTTTATGATCAAGCATGGTTTGCAGGGCATCTTTCAGTTTATCTCTTTCGGCTATTTTTTGTCCGTCAATTCCATACCCTTTTGCTACCATCACAAAATCCGGACTGGCTATATCTACAAACGAATAACGCCTGTCGTTAAACAACTGCTGCCATTGACGTACCATGCCGAGGAACTGGTTGTTCAGTATCAGGATCTTTACGTCAAGTTTTGTTTGCATAATGGTACCCAGTTCCTGGATGGTCATCTGCATACCACCATCACCAATAATGGCTACCACTGTTCTGTTGGGCGCACCAAATTTGGCACCGATAGCGGCTGGCAAACCAAAGCCCATCGTACCTAATCCGCCGGAAGTGATATTACTTTTTGATTGATTGAATTTTGCATAACGGCAGGCCACCATCTGGTGCTGGCCCACATCGGTAACAATAACTGCGTTACCATTGGTGAGTTCATTCAGGTTACGGATCACCTCACCCATGGTTAAAATATCAGTAGATGGATGTAACTCTTCAAAGATCACTTCTTTTGTTTCTTCCTTATCACATTCCCTGAAGCGTTCCAGCCATTCTGCATGTGACCTCGTTTCAACCAGTTTGGTTAAAAGCGGAAGAGTTTCTTTACAATCGCCCCAAACACCAACGGCAACTTTTACATTCTTATCTATTTCTGCAGGATCAATATCGAGGTGAATGATCTTAGCCTGTTTGGCATACTTATCAAGGCGGCCGGTTACACGGTCATCGAAACGCATACCTACTGCCACCAACACATCGCACTCATTGGTTAAGAGGTTGGGGCCGTAATTTCCGTGCATGCCCAGCATACCCACATTTAACGGATGGTCTGAAGGCAATGCGCTTAAACCAAGTACCGTCCACGCTGCGGGGGTACCGGCTTTTTCAATAAAAGTTTTGAATTCCTGTTCAGCTTTACCGAGTATAACACCCTGGCCAAAAATGACAAAAGGTTTTTTTGCTTCATTGATCAGCTTAGCTGCTTCAGCAATATATTCTTTACGGATTATCGGTTTGGGACGGTAGCTGCGTACATGGTTACATTTTTGATAACCCTCGTAATCAAATTTCTGAATCTGCGCATTCTTGGTAATATCTATCAATACAGGGCCGGGTCTTCCTGTGCCGGCAATGTAAAATGCTTTAGCCAGTACAGCCGGAATTTCGGTAGCATCTGTAACCTGGTAATTCCATTTGGTAACAGGCGTGGTAATATTAACCACATCCGTTTCCTGGAAAGCATCGGTGCCTAACAGATGTGCAAACACCTGGCCGGTAATGGCTACTACCGGAGTACTATCGATCATCGCATCTGCCAGGCCGGTGACTAAGTTGGTAGCACCCGGGCCACTTGTGGCAAATACAACACCTACTTTGCCTGATGAACGGGCATAACCCTGGGCAGCGTGAATGCCCCCTTGCTCGTGTCTGACCAAAATATGTTTCAGCTTATCGTTATAATCGTACAGTGCATCGTAGATGGGCATGATAGCGCCGCCGGGGTATCCAAAAACAGTATCGATACCTTCCGCTATCAACGATTCCAGGACTGCCTGGGAGCCTGAAAGAGAAATGGCTTCTTTTTTAGCTTCTGCGGTCTTTTCTTTAGTGAGATCAATAGTATCCATCGCCTAATTTTTAATTCTTAATGTTTAATTCCTGATTGTTCACGCCTCGTCTGTTACACATCCTTCCGAAGCATCTTTTACCTGCCTGGCATATTTGAACAAAACACCATTGCTTGCTTTTAATGCAGGTTGTTTCCAATCAAGTTTGCGTTTGGCTATTTCTGCTTCCGGCACTTTCAGTGTCATTTCTTTGGTAGCCACATTCAATTCAATAATATCATCATCCTCAACAAATGCGATCAATCCACCCAAATAGGCTTCCGGTGTAATATGCCCCACCACAAAACCATGTGTGCCGCCGCTAAATCTTCCGTCGGTAATCAATGCAACGCTTTTACCAAGTCCTGCGCCGATAATGGCCGATGTTGGTTTCAGCATTTCCGGCATTCCGGGTGCGCCTTTTGGCCCAACATTACGGATCACCACCACATCGCCTTTCTTAATTTTTCCTGAGTTGATACCGGCTATCAATTGCTGTTCGCCATCAAATACCCTTGCAGGTCCTTCAAAACGTTCTCCTTCTTTTCCGCTGATCTTGGCCACACTTCCACCTTCTGCAAGGTTGCCGTATAATATCTGTAAATGACCGGTTGCTTTTATCGGTTTTTCTATCGGCAGGATGATCTGTTGCTGATCAAAATCAAGATCAGGCGCATCAACCACATTCTCGGCAACGGTATTTCCTGTTACGGTTAAACAATCGCCATGCAGGAATCCTTTACGCAATAAGTATTTCATCACTGCAGGTACACCGCCATATTGGTGCAGGTCCTGCATCAGGTATTTTCCGCTTGGTTTAAAATCTGCCAGTACAGGAACTATATCGCTGATCTTCTGGAAATCGTCCTGCGATAATTCCACACCCACACTTTTAGCCATCGCTATCAGGTGCAATACAGCATTGGTGCTTCCGCCCATCACCATCACCATTGTGATGGCATTTTCGAAAGCTTTTCTTGTCATGATATCTTTTGGCTTGATATCTTTCTCCAGTAATTTCCTGATAGCTTTACCTGCTTCTAAACATTCTTTCTTTTTATCCTCGCTCAATGCAGGGTTAGAAGATGAGTAGGGCAAACTCATACCCAGCGCTTCAATAGCCGATGCCATTGTGTTTGCGGTGTACATACCACCACAGGCACCAGCGCCCGGACAGGCATGTTGTATAATTCCTTTAAAATCCGCTTCGTCTAATTGTCCGGCCAGTTTTTGACCAAGTGCTTCAAATGCAGAAACAATATTCAGGTCCTGCCCTTTGTAATGACCCGGGGCAATAGTACCGCCATATACCATAATAGCGGGCCTGTTCAGGCGGCCCATTGCAATAATAGATCCGGGCATATTTTTATCGCAACCGGGTAATGCAATTACGCCATCATAATATTGTGCGCCACAAACCGCTTCAATAGAATCGGCAATAATATCCCTGCTCACCAATGAATAGCGCATACCATCTGTTCCATTACTCATTCCATCACTTACACCGATGGTGTGAAAGATCAGTCCAACCAGGTCTGCATTCCAAACACCTTCTTTCACTAATTTGGCCAGTTCATTCAGGTGCATGTTACAGGTGTTACCATCATATCCCATACTTACCACACCTACCTGTGCTTTTTTCAGGTCCTCATCTGTTAAACCTATGCCGTATAACATAGCCTGTGCAGCAGGTTGTGTTATATCCTGTGTTAATGTTTTACTGTACTTGTTTATTTCGTTTCCCATTTTCTTTGTTTATCAGCTTTATCTCTTTATTCAGTTTTTTGTGAATGGTAAAAAAACATTGCCCATTCACCATTGCCCATTCACACCTCCCTATTCAACACCCGAAATTTCATTCGCCAGCACTTTTTTGTTTTCTATCACCAGGTTTTTATATCCATCCTGTACCAGTTTACTTAATGTATCGGCCCATGGCATACGGAAAGGCTGGTCGTCGAACGATTCAAATCCGATCACTTCTGCAGCCGTGCCACAGAAAAAAGCAGCATCAGCGCCATAGATCTCATCTTTCACAAATGTTTTTTCTACGACAGGGATATTGAGTTCATCGCATAATTCCAATACGGTAGCGCGTGTTATGCCGGGTAAAATATTTCCGAGGGCAGGTGTATACAATGTGCCGTCTTTTTCATAAAACACATTCGCGCCGGGCGCTTCTGCCACATTACCATTCATATCCATTAACAAAGCCTCGTCATAGCCCTTCGCTTTTGCTTCCTGGCTTGCTAAAATGGAGTTCACGTAATGGCCTGCTGCTTTGGCATATATCTTAAAACCTTTGGGGTTGGGCCTTTCAAAAGAAGAGGTTACTACACGCAGCAACTTATCTCCCAGGAATGGCGCCATCTCCCACACTTCAATAAAAAGGAAAGATTCGGTGTTGGGATTAAAACTCATATTGGCAGGGGCATATACCACGGGGCGGATATAGGCATCCTGCAATTGATTTCTTTTTAGTAACTCATAAGTAGCATCAATCAGTTCCTGTGTGTTGTAAGTGTAAGGCAGGTTTAATGATTGTGCAGATATTTTCAGGCGCTCATAGTGCTCAACGGCCTTGAATATTTTTGTTTCGCCTTTGGCTGTTTTGTATGAACGGATGCCTTCAAAAACAGAATACCCATAATGAAGCGACTGGCTGTATAGATCCATCTTCGCCTCCGATGCTTTTACAAAAGCGCCGTTGAGATAGAGTACCGTGTTTTCGTTGTAATAGCTTGCCATAATATTTGTTTTAACTTTTGGAAAGTTTTAAACTTTTCAAAAGTTGGTTCTTTGTTTCAGTTTTTGGAAAGTTTTGAACTTTCCAAAAGCTAACGGGGTTAAAATGAAAAACCCCGCCTTTTTTGGAGGCGGGGCTTATATGCTTAGTATTTTTTACCAGATAAAAACTCATCCTCCATGCAGTGCAGGAATAATAATGACGATCACGACAGTAATTATCGTGATAACTGAATTGACATTATTTGATCTGCTCTTCAACATGGATGATTTGTTGGAACAAAAATACTCCCACCATCTCAAAAAACAAAGAACTATTTGTAACTATTTTATAAAATAACTTTTAGTTACAGCAAACAACCGTTAGTTACTATATAATTGTTGACTGGTTCAAACTCGCATTGCTGCTGCGCCTGTCGCCATTTGCATTTCTTTCTATATGATCAGTGATCAGGTCGCCCACAGCAGTGGTTGCATAATTATTGATCGCATCAATATCCTTCGTTACAAAGCCATGTGCCAATGTCCAGCTCACTGCTTCGCGTACAGCAGCAGCTTCATCTGTTAACTGAAAATAATCCAGCATCATAGCTGCAGAAAGAATAGAACCCAGTGGGTTTGCAATATCTTTCCCGGCAGCCTGCGGATAAGAACCATGAATGGGTTCAAACAAAGCAGTTTTATTACCTACCGATGCAGAAGGCAGCAGGCCCAATGAACCACTTAACACACTGGCTTCATCGCTGATGATGTCACCAAACATATTCTCTGTTAATACCACATCAAAATGCGCGGGGAACTGGATGATCTGCATGGCGGCATTATCAACAAACATATAATCCACGGTAACATCGCTGTACTGCGTTGCTATCTCCTGCACTACTTTGCGCCATAAACGGGAAGTTTCAAGCACATTGGCTTTATCAACCAGCGTTAATTTCTTTTTTCTTTTTTGTGCGTGCTGAAACGCAAGATGTGCTACGCGTTCAATTTCACTCCTGCTATAAGTACACTCATCCGTAGCGGTTGACTGATCTTCACTCAATTCTTTTTTACCAAAATAAATACCACCGGTTAATTCGCGGTAGATCACAAAGTCTACATTTTTTAGCTGCTTGCTTTTTAATGGCGACAAATGATGCAATGCATGGTAAGTATTGATAGGCCTGATATTGGCAAACAACTGCAGTTCTTTGCGCAGCTTCAGCAAACCCTGTTCCGGCCTTACTTTGGCAGTAGGGTCGTTATCATATTTAGGATGACCGATAGCGCCAAAAAGAATCGCATCGCTCTGTAAACAGGTTGCAATGGTTTCGTCTGGTAATGGGTTGCCGGTTTTATCAATCGCATCAGCACCCATCAGGCCATAGCTGTAATGAAATACATGGCCAAAGCGGTGCCCGATGGCATTCAACACTTTTATAGATTGTTGTGTTACTTCCGGCCCGATGCCATCTCCCAGTATAACTGCTATCTTTTTTTCCATAGTTCCTCGCCCCTAACCTTCCCGGCTAAGCCAGGACAGGCGCTAATGGGGAATTTTGTTTTAGTAAGAATATTTCGTTTTCTCAATATCAGTTCTCATATAATACAATCGCCACTCCCTCCCAATTCCCTCTTCAGGGGGTTAGGGGGTGGTGGTAACAGCTTCAAATTCTTCGATCGCCTGTTTATTGCTGATCAGATAATCAATATCATCATAACCGTTAAGCAAACAGGTTTTTTTGTATGTATTGATATCAAATTTTTCCTGTGCACCGGTTGCATCAATGGTGATGGTTTGTTGATCAACATCGATAGAGATGGTTGATTCATTGTCTAACGCAAATATTTGCGCCAGAAATTCATCACTCACTTTTACAGGCAGTACACCATTATTCAATGCATTGTTCTTAAAGATATCTGCAAAGAAACTTGATACCACTGCTTTAAACCCGTAATCCTGCAATGCCCACGCAGCATGCTCGCGGGATGATCCGCAACCAAAATTCTTACCCGCTACCAATATATCCCCGCTATATTTTGATTGATTTAAAACAAAATCTTTTTTGGGCGCATTCTCATCATTATTTTCATAGCGCCAGTCGCGAAACAGGTTTTTCCCAAAACCTTCTTTTGTTGTTGCTTTTAAAAAACGTGCCGGGATGATCTGGTCCGTATCCACATTCTCCATGGGCAATGGAACAAACCGGCTTTGTATTTTTTTTAATGGTGTCATACCCCCTAACCCCCTAAAGGGGGAATTATTTTTTTTATTTGTTAGTAATATTTTTCATCCTGATTACCCACCTCCACTTTTTGTTCCCTTCATTCCCCCTTCAGTGCCTGTCCCGGCTTAGCCGGGAGGGTTAGGGGGTACTACAACAACTCTCTCACATCTGTTACTACGCCTGTAATGGCAGCAGCAGCAGCAGTTAAAGGGCTTGCCAGTAAGGTTCTGGCGCCAGCACCCTGTCTTCCTTCAAAATTCCTGTTACTGGTACTGATGCAGTATTCGCCTGCAGGAATTTTATCTTCATTCATTCCGAGGCAGGCACTGCAACCGGCTTGTCTTATTTCAAATCCTGCCGCTTTAAAAACTTTATCCAACCCTTCGGCCTGTACCTGTTTAGCTACCTGTTGAGAGCCCGGTACGATCATCACCTGCACGTGTTCATTTTTCTGTCTGCCCTTCACTAATTCAGCCACCTGGCGCAGGTCTTCAATGCGCGAGTTGGTGCAACTGCCAATAAATACATGCTGTACAGGCATTCCCAATAATGGTTTGCCTGATTCAAGTCCCATGTATTGTAATGCTTTAATGATATTCTTTTTCTCTCCTTCATCAGGTATACTGTCGGTTACCGGTATCAGTCCGTTAATAGCAATACCCAACCCGGGGTTTGTACCATAAGTGATCATTGGTTCTATATCCGATGCATTGATATTGATCTCGTGATCAAATACTGCATCAGCATCGCTGTACAATTGTTTCCATTCGGCTAGTTTCTTCTCCCACTGGTCGCCGCCCGGTGCAAACTGGCGGCCTTTCATGTATGCAAAGGTGGTTTCATCAGGAGCAATCATACCGCCACGGGCACCCATTTCGATGCTCATGTTGCAGATGGTCATTCTTGCTTCCATAGAAAGTGAGCGGATAGCAGAGCCTGCATATTCTACAAAATAACCGGTAGCGCCGCTGGCTGTTATTTTTGAGATGATGTAGAGGATGATATCTTTTGAAACAACCCCTTTATGTAATTCGCCTTCAATATTGATGCGCATTACTTTGGGTTTGCTCTGCAATAAACATTGTGATGCGAAAACCATTTCCACTTCGCTGGTTCCGATACCAAACGCAACAGCGCCAAAGGCGCCGTGCGTAGAAGTATGGCTGTCGCCGCAAACAATCGTCATCCCTGGTTGTGTAATACCCAGCTCGGGCCCGATAACATGTACGATCCCCTGGAAGGGATGGCCCAAACCGTACAATTCTATGTGGTGTTTCTTACAATTTTCGATGAGTTGCTGTACCTGTAACCTTGACAACTCATCCTTAATAGGAAGGTGTTGGTTAATGGTTGGTACATTATGATCCGCTGTGGCTACCACCTGGTGCGGACGGAAAACTTTCAACCCTCTTTTTTCAATGCCGTTGAATGCCTGCGGACTCGTTACTTCATGAATAAAATGCTTGTCGATGTACAATACAGATGGTCCATCTTCAATTTGCTTTACTACGTGCTTGTCCCAGATCTTATCGAATAATGTCTTTGCCATAAGATTTAATTAAAGCGTGGTGTAGAAACACCACGCTACTCAAACTAAAACTATACTGATGAGAAAATCCTAAATAATGGCTGGTTCGGGCCTATAAGCCTTTGCCAGCAGATGCAGGTCATCTTCTTCTACTTCTTTCTTTTTGTCTGCGACCTGCAGGAATGATTCATATAAAACATCTATATCATTACGGTTAAATGAATAGCCTAATTTATGTAAACGGTGTGCCAGTGCGCTTCTTCCGCTACGGGCCGTTAATACAATTTTGCTGCCTGCTGCACCTACTTCATCCGGGTTAATGATCTCATAGGTTAAAGAATCTTTCAGAAATCCATCCTGGTGAATACCGGACGAATGAGAGAAAGCATTGGCTCCTACAATGGCCTTGTTTACCTGCACCGGAACCCGCATCACATCAGACACTTCGCGGCTGATGGGGTTCAGCATTTTTGTATTGATATTGGTATAGAACCCAAGATGTTTGTGTTGTTTCAAAACCATCACAACTTCTTCCAGCGAGGTATTGCCGGCTCTCTCTCCTAATCCGTTAATGGTACACTCGATCTGTCTTGCACCGGCAACTACGCCTGCAATAGAATTAGCGGTAGCCAATCCGAGATCGTTATGACAATGGCATGAAAGCACCGCTTTATCTACATTGGAAACATTATTCCGCAGGAAAGCGATCTTTTCACCGTATTGCTGTGGCAGGCAATAGCCGGTTGTATCAGGAATGTTTACTACGGTAGCGCCGGCCTTAATAACGGCTTCCACTACACGGGCCAGGTACTCATTATCGGTACGGCCTGCGTCTTCAGCGTAGAACTCAACATCATCTACAAAATTCTTAGCCCATTTTACGGCCTGTATGGCCCGTTGCAGAATCTCTTCGCGTGTGGCATTAAATTTTGCTTTGATATGATAATCTGAAGTACCAATACCGGTATGAATACGTGGATGTTTGGCATATTTCAACGCTTCAGCCGCCACTTCAATATCTTTTTGAACCGCACGGCTCAGACCACAAACAGTTGCATTTTTAATCACTTTTGAGATCTGGGTAACCGATTCAAAATCGCCAGGACTTGAAATGGGAAAACCGGCTTCAATGATATCAACACCCAGATCCTCCAGTTTAAGGGCCAGTTCCAGTTTCTCTTTTGTATTGAGCTTACAACCTGGTACCTGTTCCCCGTCGCGGAGTGTTGTGTCGAATATGAAAACCTGTTGATCCATTAATATTTATTTTATTCAATAGATTAGATGAAAAGACAGGCTATTTAATTTTGTTACCGATTGCCTTTAATAACAAACAGATAGCCTGTCATCTTCGAATATAGTTAGGACTTCAGAGCCGGCGGGATCAAAATTGGTGGTAATTTACACTCCATAAACCGTGTGAAAATTCCTGAAACCCTTATCTGTATTGGATTTTAGTATAAAAGAATTACGATGCCCAACCGTTCTACAGATGCTTTATTTCAATTGATCCAATCGCTCGAAAGGTCGGAAAAGCGGAATTTTAAGCTTTATATGACCCGGAACTCGGGCTCGGGCGACCTGAAAGTGGTTCAGTTATTTGATGCGCTGGATAAAATGCGGCAGTATGATGAAGAACAGTTGTTAGTTAAAGCCCCTACCATCCAAAAACAGCAGCTTTCTAACCTGAAGGCCCATTTATACCGGGAAATATTGGCCAGCCTGCGTTTATTGAACCAGGAAGAGAATATCGACCTCCAGTTACACGAGCAACTGGATTTTGCCCGCTTGCTGTACAATAAAGGCCTTTACCTGCAAAGCCTGAAGATCCTGGATAAAGTGAAGGAGCTTGCCCGGGTAAATAACCAGGTTACCTATATTCTGCAGGTATTATTCCTGGAGAAAAAGATTGAATCGCTCCACATAACCCGTAGTATGCAGGACCGCGCCGACAGGCTTAGTGCAGAAGTGGATGAGGTGAACCAGCGTTTAACATTGATAGGCACCTTATCAAATATCTCTCTGCAATTATATAGCTGGTATATTAAAAACGGCCATGCCCGTAATGCAGAAGATACCGCAACCGTTGATGCTTTTATCAACAACGCATCCATACAACAGGCGCAGGATGCCAAAGGTTTTTATGAGCGATTGTACCTGTACCAGATCTATTGCTGGCATACTTTCATCACCCAAAATTTTATTGGCTATTACCGGTATTGCCAGAAATGGGTTGATTTGTTTGATTCGTGCCCAAAAATGATTGAGATAGAAACGGCGCATTATATTAAAGGATTGCACAACCTGATGGGCGCACATTTTGATTTGCGTAATTACCAGAAATTTAATGAGACCATTCTGGTGTTTGAAAAGTTTATTGAAACACCGGTTATACAACAGAACAGGAATAACCTGATCCAGACTTTTATCTACCTCAATATCTCCAAGCTTAACAAGCATTTTATGGAAGGCAGTTTTACCGAGGGCCTGAAACTGGTGCCATATATCGAGGAGAAGCTGCAGGAGTATGAGTTGTACATGGACCGTCACCGTGTGTTGGTGTTCTACTATAAGATCGCTTCACTTTATTTTGGAAGCGGGGATTGCGATAAAAGTGTTGATTACCTGAACAAGATCATTAACTGGAAAGTAGACCTGCGTACCGATTTACAATGTTATGCAAGACTGCTGCACCTGATAGCCCATTACGAGCTGGGTAATTTTGACCTGCTGGAATATTTATTAAAATCGGTTTACCGGTTTATGTATAAAATGCAAAACCTGAGTACGGTAGAAGAAAAAGTATTCGGGTTCCTGCGCAAATCGTTCCGTTTATCTCCCAAACAATTAAAGCCAGAGTTTGAATCCTTATTGGCTACCCTTAAACCATTAGAGAAAAGCCGTTTGGAAAGCCGTGCATTTATGTACCTCGATATCATCTCATGGCTTGAAAGCAAGATCTATAACAAGCCGGTACAAACTATTATCAGGCAGAAATATATTGATGCCAAAAGACGGGCAGAGGCTTGATAAAACCGTGCCTTTTCACCCGATAAGCTTAGGCGAGCGGGTGTGCCTTGGTGTGGTAATTCATTTGCACACAAAGGCACAAAGGCACGGTTTTTACAAGCTGAAGTACTATGCAAGAATGGCCTTTTCTAACGGGAAGGTGATATGGATGCCACAACCCGCACCGGGAGAGGTTTGTATATCAACAATGCCATTATACAGATCGGCCCTGCTGATGATGTTATAGATACCAATTCCTTTTCTTTGCTGGTTCACATCAAACCCTACGCCATTGTCTGCTATTTTCAGGTAGATCAGTTGGTCGTTGCGCATCAGTTCTATATTAACCGTAGTGGCTTTGGAATGTTTGAGAATATTATTCATCTGCTCCTGCACCATGCGGAATATACTCAGCTTAAAATCGTATTTAATGTCTTCTTCAAAAAACAAATCAGCCGTCAGATCAACCTGAATGGTATTTACCGCAGACACATCATCCAGCAACCCTTCAATGGCCTTACTCAATCCAAAATGTTTGATCAGTGGTGTTACCAGTATTTGCGACAGCTTACGTATTTCTTCAATGGCATTAAGGATAAAGCCCGACGATTGTTTCAACAGATCCGAACCATCGGGACATTTTTGCTGGGCAGATGCTATGTACATCATGGCAACCGTTAACTGCTGGTTCACATTATCATGCAGTTCTGTGCTGATCTCGTTACGTTCTTTTTCCTGCCCGCGTATCATCGCCTCATTAATTTCTTTCTGCTTCAGCAGCCGCTCTTCTTCCAGTTTTTCTTCCAGTCTTACTTTTTCTGTAATATTATTCTGTATCGCCAGTATCGCGGCCCTTCCTTTATAATCAATTTTGTGCGAGGAGATATCGAGGATCATCGTTTCCCCGTTTTTCTTTTTCAACTCCCATATACCTGAACTTTTGGATATATCGGTTTCCCTGAATTTTTTGGCAAAAGCAACAATCCGTTCATAAAATTCCTCTGCCCTTAAATCCAGGATCGTCATGGCCAGCATTTCTTCACGGGTATATCCGTATTCTGCATGGGCAATTTCATTTACTTCAAGAATGGATAGATTCTCCAGATCCCAGATAAAAATAGGCAGTGGGTTATTGAAGAACAGGTTACGATAGCTTTCATTACTCTCTATTAAACTCAGGCGGATCCTGTTACGCTCAATACTGTACTGGATAGATTTTGCCAGCAGCCTCTCATCATATTCGCCTTTTACCAGGTAATCCTGCGCACCCTCCGACATGGTTTCCAGTGCCAGTTCTGTGTCGGACAAACCAGTGAGTACAATAATGGGCACTGCAGAAGCATATTCATTTATCTGCAAATAAGAATTAAACCCTGAACTGTCGGGCAACGAAAGGTCAAGCAACACGAGATCTATTTCATGTTCGGCCAGATTGGCAATCGCTTCTGCAACGCTGGCCGCTTTGTATATCTGTTTGAAAGGAAGCTTGGTAAGCCTCAGTGTTTCCTGCAGCAAAAACAGGTCGCCGGGGTTATCTTCTACAATAAGAACGGATAACACGGTTGTATTTTCTGGAATAGCCATTGTTTACTGATTCGTCTCGCTTTTTATAAACTGTTAGTTATACAAATGAATGACGGATATCCCATCTTTCAAAATATTCCTGCCGCCGGCATTAATTCAAACGGTAATCATCCGGGGATTTGCTGATAGTAAAAGAGAAACAGCTTCCTTTTCCGGGTTCCGATTCTACCCAGATCTTTCCGCCATGTTTTTCTACAATTTTTTTACATACCGCCAGGCCAATGCCCGTTCCGCTATATTCGTTTTTGTGATGCAGGCGTTGAAAGAGTACAAAGATCTTTTCGTAGAAAATAGGCTTAATCCCGATCCCGTTATCCTTTACACTGAAAATAAAATCGTTCCCTTCTTCTTTTCCACTCACATGTATTAACGGTGATTCTCCACTATGGTATTTCAGTGCATTACCAACAAGGTTTTGAAATAACTGGAACATCTGTGTCCTGTTTCCCTTTATGTTCGGGAGTGGATCAATCATAACGGTTGCCTGCATTTCGTCTATCCTGTTCTGAAATACATTTTTCACTTCCTGCAACAATTTGCCGGTATCTATCTCTGCAAAATCATCTTTGTTGGAACCTACTCTTGAATATTCAAGCAGGTCCATGATCAATTTCTTCATCCGTTCTGCACCATCTACGGCAAAATGGATGTACTGCTCGGCTGTTTCATCTATCTGGTCTTCATATTTTTTCTTGAACAACTGCAAAAAGCTCGTGATCATGCGCAGCGGCTCCTGCATGTCATGCGAAGCGATATAGGCAAACCTTTCCAGTTCTACGTTTGAGGCCGCCAATTCATCGGCCCTCTGTTTTAAACGGTTATTCAGTTCAAGCAGCAAGGCTTCGTTTTCTTTTCTCTCGGTAATATCCCTGGTTGCACCAATCAGGCGGATAGCTCTTCCGCTTTCATCCCGTATAATATATCCTTTATCAAATACATGTGCATATTTACCATCCTTTTTCCTGAAACGGTATTCATCTTCCCAATATATTTCATTGGGGTTGTTCATGATCACCACCTGTTTATCTTTCACCCGCCGCAGATCATCGGGATGTATGGCCGTGTACCAGAAATCTTTTTCAGAAGCCACTTCCTGCGGATCATACCCGAACAATATTTTCAATCCCTGTCCTGTTCGGGTTACTTCATCAGTTTCCACGTTCCAGTCCCAGATTGCATCGTTGGTGGCCAGGGCAACCATATCATAATTCTGGTTGCTCGATTTTACAGCTTCTACTGATATCTTATTTTCTATAATGATCATCAGCAGGTTCTTGGCACGCTCCAATGTGCTTTCTTCATCAGGGGTGGGTGCTTTTATTTTCTTATAATAAATAGCAAACGTGCCCAGTACATTGTTATTCGAATCGAGGATGGGGAATGACCAGCATGCTTTTACACCTTCCATATGTGCAAGGTCAAGGTATGCCGCCCATCGCGGATCATTTTCAATATCAGATACAACAATTTTTTCTTTAAGATAGGCTGCCGTTCCACAGGACCCTTTATTATCACCTATCTCAGCGCCTTCAATGGCTGCGCAATATTGGGGAGACAGGTCTGGCGATGACCAGTTATATAACCGGTTTCCTTTTAACCGGAGTACAGAACAGATCATCCCTTTATGCAGTTCCTGTATTTGCTTCAGGTAAAAATCCAGTGTTTGTTCCAGCACACTTTCCGGGCGGGCGTTCATCTCCAATACTTCCCTTTCCAGTTTTTCCAGTATGCGGAGGTTCCTTACTTCTGTAACATCTTTAAAATAAACAGATATATTTTTTTCTGAAGGATAGGCACTCACGTCTGCCCATGTTTTAAACTGGGGAAAATATTCCCTGAAGCGAATAGATTTATTTTCTTTTACCAGGGTCTGGTAGTCTTCATGCTCTTTTAAAGCGGCGAGTTCCGGAAATGATTCCCATAAATTTTTGCCTATCAGTTCCGCTTCTGTTTTCAGCAAAATATTCTCTGCGGCCTTATTGAAAAAAAGTACGTTCCAGTCTCTGTCTACAATAAAAAAACCATCCGTCACACTATCCAATACATTCTCAAGTAATTTCCGGCTGTCTTCTTCCTGCTGGTGCAGTTTTTTTGTCTGCTCCAGTAACATGGTCATTTTTTGTTCCTGCTGTATTTGTGCCGACATATCAACACCAACAACACTGGTAATTTCCTGTCCGTTGGGGTCCTGTAATACCACTGCAGAAATTCTAAGCGGGAATCTCTCTCCGTTCTTCCGTATGCCGATAAGCATCCCGCTTGCTTTCCCATTTACATCCCGCTCTTTTACCAGGGAAGCAAAAACAGGATCACTGGTATCAATAATGTCAAGATTTTTCAGGTTTTGCAATTCGGCTTCGGTATATCCGAACATATCGCAAGCTGTTTTATTGGCCACCAGTATGGTGTTATCGCCTGCTGCCAGAACAAGTGCATTAATGGAGGTTTCAAAAAAAGATTTGAAAACAGATGTATTCACCATATCGCCTCTGTGGATATTTGATTCGGAATAGTATCTGCGGGGGGAGATCAGATGTTCAAATATAATTATATCCGGCCATGTTCTGACCAATTACCTGCAGCCCCACAATTTCGCTAAGATTTACTTCTCATCCAAGATTTGTTTGCAGAGCGAGCGTGAGTCGTGAATCGTCAGACGTGAGAGATGAAAAAGAAAAAGGCTGCTTTTGCAAGCAGCCTTTTTATCAGGAATAGATTCTTTCAACCGCGTCTTTGAATTTCTCCATCACCACCTTTCTTTTAAGGCTCATTTTCGGGGTAAGTTCTCCGGTATCAATGGTCCACTCTCTTGGTAATAGCTCAAATTTTTTGATCTGTTCTACATGGTTGAAGTATTGGTTAAAGCTTTCCACCAATCCCCTGTACAGTTCCAGCACTTTGGGGTGATGTACTACGTCTTCATTGGTAGTATAATTAAGGCCTTTTTCCTTCATCCAGTCGCGCAGTGTCTGGAATGAAGGAACAATCAAGGCCCCCACAAATTTTTTCTCAGCGCCTACCACCATTACCTGTTCTATAAACGGACTCTCTTTCAGTTTATTCTCGATAGGCTGTGGCGCCACATATTTGCCGCCGCTGGTTTTAAACAGTTCTTTCTTCCTATCTGTGATCTTTAAAAATTTACCGTCTTCCCATACACCAATATCGCCGGTATGCAGCCATCCGTTTATTACTGCTTCGGCAGTAAGGTCGGGACGTTTAAAATAACCTTCCATTACACATGGGCCGGTAACACAGATCTCTCCATCTTCGGCCAGTTTTACTGTGATGCCATCGATAACCGGGCCTACTGTTCCAAATTTGCTTCCGCCTTTTACCTGGCGGTTTACAGAAATTACCGGGCTGTTCTCTGTTGGGCCATAACCCTCATACACCGGAACTTTAGCCGCATTAAAAATACGCAGCAATTTTACCTGGCATGCCGCACCGCCTGTTACCACAAAGGATACATTACCCCCCAATGCTTCGCGCCATTTGGTAAAGATGAGTTTATTGGCAAGTGCCAGTTGCAGATTATACCAGATGCCACCACTTATGCGGTTATCGTATTTCTCTGCCAGGTCTACCGCCCAGAAAAAAAGTTTTCTTTTTACACCCGTTAATTCATTGCCCTTGGCCATGATGCGCTCAAACACTTTCTCCAGTAGCCTTGGCACAGTAGTAAACCCGTTTGGTTTTACTTCGCGAAGGTTATCGCCAATGGTTTCAAGACTTTCGGCATAGTAAATACCAATGCCGCTGTATAAATAGATATACGTACAGGTTTTTTCGAAGATGTGATTGAGTGGTAAAAAGCTTAACACCTTTGTATCCGGCGCATCATTAAAAGGGAAACTCATTTTCGAAAACTGCACGTTGCAATAAATATTCTTATGGCTCAGCATAACCCCTTTGGGTGTGCCCGTTGTGCCTGAGGTATAAATAATGGTTGCGAGGTGAGCAACCGGGATGGTTGTTTTGATCTTCTCTACCTGTTTTAATGAATCTGCTTCTGCCAGTACAGTTACATCGCTCCAGTGGGAAGCACCTTCTACCCTGTCGAACGTATATACATTTTTAATTGAAGGTACTTTACTAACCAGCGCATTTATTTTTAGCAGCAGTTCTTCGCTGCTCACAAAAATGTATTTCACTGCTGCATCATTCAGGATAAATTCGAGTTCAATAGGATTGGTAGTTGGATACACCGGTACCAGTATGGCGCCGAGCTGCTGTACTGCCAGATCTGTAAATATCCATTCCGGCCTGTTATTACTGATGATGGCAATCTTATCGCTGCCCTCGGGTGTCATGTCGTTGGCGCTTACTCCTAATTTCAGTAATCCTGCGCTGAACCTGTTTACAATATCTGCTACCTGCCGGGTGCTGTAAGTTACCCATTGCCCCCTTTCTTTGGCGGCCAGCATGTCTGACTTGGGGAAATGCTGTAACTGATGATCTAAGCAATCAAAGAGTCTTTTGATGGTCATGTGCAATCGTTAATCGTTCAAAAAAATCGTGTATATCTTACGGCTAATGCTGTTCTTCTCTCTCTTTCAGCTTTTTAAATTCATCTATGGCCATATCCTGTTTGCTTCCGCTATAAGCTGCAAAATACTGGAAGCCGAGGCCCACGCCCCATCCCAACATCACCCAAACCGGCCAGGGATAACTGTCAAAGCCGGTATACCTGCCCATAGTAAACCACCAGATACCCCATAAGAAAGCATTGATCACAAGATAACTGTACAGACTTTTTTTAAACGCGGCCCGTTTGCGGGCTATCCGCCAGAGCCTTTCATCATTAGACTGTTCCATTGTAATAGGGGGTTTAGGACAGTCAAATTAAGCAAATAACTACAAATAAAAAAGCCGGCAGTAGTTACTCCCGGCCTGATCTCCTAAAAGGTATTTGGTTTAGCGTGCAAAATAATATTCCCCAACCGGTATTTTAAATACACGGCTCTGTTGGAATTTAGTATAAGCCTCCGCTTCTTTTGTGTGTGTTTTTTGCCATGCCTGACTTGCATCTGCACCTGCCGAAGCGCCAAATAACCAATAATGGTAAGCTTCAAAAAGGCCCTGGTTCAGTAAATATTGCTGTTGATCAAATAAACGGAACGGGTAGATCTTCTGTTTGCCCTGCAACCACTCCAGCAAAAAACGGGTGCGGATACTGATCAGGCGATCAATATTGATAGCTTCTTTGCTGCCGGCTCCGGCTTTTGCCAGCATGCCAAGAATCTCTTTTTCAAAAGTTGAAGTAGTTTTTGCATTCTGCAATAACAGAATAGAAGCAGGTGTAAACAGGTTTTTGTAAGCATCGTACAAACCGGTTTTGATCTCGGCAGTACGGGCAGAATAGCTCTCGAGATTCACAAAGATCTCTCCGTACAAAACAGCTCTTATCCAGTTACCCTTACGCAAATAATACATGGTGGCATTGTAATAATTGCTGCTGTAGCCGGGGTCTGCTTCAATACCTTTTTCCCAATAGTTAATCGCCTCTTCAAGATCATTTTCCAGCGCAAACAATTCTGCATATTCATTCAGTATTATGCCACTATTGGGAAATTTACGCAAACCGGCGCGATACATTTTGCCGCATTCCTTATACTCAGCAATAGCTTTATAAGCAAGTCCGAGTAGCTGGAATGATTGCTGATCGGCATTGGGTTTTTCTACCAGTTCTTTACCTGTTTCTATTGCTTTTGAAAAATCTCTTTTGAGATAACTGGCAAAACAGAGATCCCGGAGAATATCAATATTATCGGGTTCCTGTTGTTTGGCGCGTTCCAATACCAGTATTGCATTATCAAAATCGCCTTTCTGTACAAGGGTTTTGGCTGTTTCCTGCAGCAGTTTTGCCGTTTGTTCCTGAGCCTGTAAAGAACAGAAACTACCGAGCGAAAGAATAAAAATGAAAAGATATCTCATAGTAAAAATTAAACAGCACCGGTTTTGTACCGGTGCTGTAATTTATTCATAAATCAGGTGAGTTAATAATCCATCTCTCAGTTTAGGTTCAAACCAGGTGCTTTTGGGGGGCATTACATTACCGCTGTCGGCAATATCAAATAACTGTTCAATGGTTACAGGGTACAGGCTAAATGCTGCGGCCATTTCTCCGCTGTCTACTCTTTTTTCCAGCTCAGCCAGTCCGCGGATACCACCTATAAAATCAATCCGTACATCTGTGCGCGGGTCTTTGATTGCAAGTAATTTATCCAGCACATTGTTTTGCAGGATGGTTACATCCAGTACACCAATCGGGTCGGTAGTAAAAGTTCCTTCTTTGGCAGTTAGTTTGTACCAGTTTTTATCCATGTACAATCCAAACGTATGCAGGTTTTCGGGGCGATAGGCTCCGGAACCTATCAACTCTACTTTAAATTGTTTGCCCAATTCTTTGATGAAGGCCTTTGGTGTTAAGCCATTCAGGTCTTTCACGGCCCTGTTATAATCCATGATGTATAACTGGTTGGAAGGGAACAGGGTGGTAAGAAAATAATCGGCGCCTTCAGTTGCAGCTTCGCCTAAGGCTTTACGCACTTTGGCAGCAGAAGCTGCCCTGTGGTGACCATCAGCGATATAAGTAAAAGGAATTTCGTTTTTAAACAGCGCTGATATCTGGCTGGATGTTTCATCGTTATTCACAATCCAGATCGTATGCTGGATACCATCATCCGCAGTAAAATCATACACCGGCGATTTGGTTTCTTTCCAATTGTTGATCAGTTTATCCACTTCAGGATGATTTCTGTAGGCCAGGAAAACATTGCCTGTTTGCGCACCGGAAGTTTTGATGTGATTGATCCTGTCCTGCTCTTTTTCGGGGCGTGTAAATTCGTGTTTCTTAATGATATCGTTCTCATAATCATCTACACTGCTTACACAAACCAGCCCTGTCTGACTGCGTCCGTTCATGATCAGTTGATAGATATAATAACATTCTTTCGACTCGCGGAAGAGAATATTGCGCTGCATAAAAGCAGCCAGATTTTCTCTTGCCTGTTCGTATACAGATGCATCATGTACATCTACTGTATCAGGAAGATCTATCTCGCTTTTGGTGATATGCAGGAAGGAACTGTGATTACCCTGTGCTTCCATTTTCGCTTCTGCACTGCTTAATACATCGTATGGGCGACTGGCCACCTGTTTAGCCAGTTGAGGCTGTGGGCGCAGTGCTTTGAAAGGTTTTATGATTGCCATTGCGCAAATATCCGTAAATAATTATAAACAGAAAGTTATCAAGCGGGCGAAGCTTACAAACAGCAGCGTATTAATGTAATTTTAAGCGGCATCCCCTGTTATTCAATTGCCCTAACAAACATTTGTAAAAATTTTTGAAAGACCCCATTTTTCTTTGCTGCCCATTGAAACAATGCAATACCGGCAATAGCGCAGGCAATACCGGCCAGTATATCCAGCACATAATGATGGCTGTTATAGATAGCCGAGAACCAGATACCTGCCATCACAAAAGCAAACAGTATATTCATAAACCAACCCGATCTGTATTTAATTCCATAAAACAAAACGATCATCGGGTAAGATGCATGCAACGAAGGCATGGCCGCAAATACATTGGAACTCTTACTATATAATGAATGAAAAACAGGTGTATTAAAAAAAGCATCAAACCGCCACAGGCCTGCAGTATTACCGGGTGTTGACGGCAGAAATGTAAAACCATGTTGCTGCACATACCATGGCGGCGCTGCGGGATAAATATAATACAGTGCAAACCCGATCAGGTTAACCAATAAAAAGCTAAGCGAAAATTCAAGAAAAGCGGAACGGTTCTTTGCAAAGAGATAGCCTGCAAAAGTAAGTGGTACGGGTACCCAGCAGAGATAGGCTATCCCTGTTACCACATCCAGCCAACTGTTGTTATGGCCCAGCCAGTATTCGTTGGGTGTAAGAATCAAATCTCCGTGATGTATGCCGAACAGATTTTTTTCTGCGAGGTAAAGGCTTTCAATATGCACGTTCTGATACAGGTAATTTGGAAAGGCCTTCATGTAATCAAAAATGATCCAGAAAACAATAAAGATTGAAAAGCCGGTAATAAACTTCCTTGTAGTAGATGAGAAGAAATACAATACATTAAACAACAATACCAGGTAAAGCTGGTCTGTTTTAAAACCGATCAATAACCAGGAAAGTGCCAGGTATGTAACAGATATTGCGGCACAAACCAATAACTGTTTTACCGTAAACAAACCAACCGCCGCCTGTGTAGATTGATTATTCATATCAGGGTTTGAATCGTTCCACCACTTCTTTACCGGTTACAGGATCAATCCCTTTCATTTCCATGTAAACAACATTGGGCGACCAGAAAGTACCGCCATCCACTTTTACAAATAGCCTGTTAAGAAGTGCCTGCTTTCGGTTGATGGTTGCGTACACATGATATTTATTGTCTTTAGGTGATGGCATTAAAATAAACGACTGCTTTCTATACGAAACAAAATGCAGCCTGTACATACCATTACCTATCGGCTGCGATTTGATGCCATAGGCAAATACCCTTTGTATATAATTAAGCTCTCTGCGCATGCCGCCCTCAGGGTAGCGGATCCAGAAAACATGAACCGGAGATTCTTCATCAAGTTGCCCTTTGCTGTTCAGGTTGAGCTCACAAACTATCGTATTGGTATTTGCGGTTCTTTGCAGGTAAAAAAGCTGCCTGGGATTGCCAACAGGTACAGGAAAAGTGTCCTGCGGATCTTTCGGATTTTCGGATATGGAAACAGGATTGTTAGATTTTTTAGCGGCAATATCTTTATCGGTAAAACCGAGCCCGGTTAACACCACTACTCCAATACCCATCATTAATTTACCGACCGAAGTGGTGTCTGTTGTTTGTTTACCATCTCTCGCATCCAGTGTTTTTTTTGCACCCAATAATCTTTTAACAGCAGTAACATTTGTAAGCACTGCCATCAGGGTGATAGGAATGGTAAAAATAGACATGGTTTCAAACACATGAAAAGACACACCGGTTATATACCATTTATGATCGCCGCCAAAATAATGTCCGGCAATACCGCAGGCAATTGCTGAAATACCTATTGTTACTACCCGTTCGGGCCTTTGCATCAGTCCGTCTTTACATTCAATACCCAAACCCTCGGCCCTTGCCCTTGTGTAGCTCACCATCATGGAACCTATCAGCGCAATAAATGCAAACAATGAACTAAGGAAGTAATGATGCCCTACCAGGTAATAACAGATGCCTAAGAACATTACCAGCTCACTATACCTGTCTAACACAGAATCGTATAAAGCGCCAAAAGAAGAGCCCATTTTACCAATGCGCGCTACCTGGCCATCCAGCATATCAAACAGTCCCGCAAACAGGATCAAAGCCCCGGCCCATCCAACATAAGAAAGATCTCCCCGATGCCCTTCTTCTGCACCCGCAACAAAAATTACTGCCACACCGATGTTCAGAATAAACCCGATCGTAGTAACCGCATTAGGCGTTAACCCCAACTTGATGAGTAGTTTTACAAAAGGGTCTATCACATAATAGATCCCTTTCTGCAATTTTATTCTCAGTGGCACTCTTTCCATTAACAACGTACTTTTCGATAATCAAAATAACTAAAAATCAAATTTAAACCGGGCCCGTATGCCAAGTGTAGCAACATAAGGGTTTTCAAGATAATTAAACCTTTTTACCAGGTCAACGCGTATCAATTTAAAAATATTGGTAATCCCAACACTTCCTTCTATGTATGGTTTTTTATCCAGCGAGAACGTAGTAGGCCTCCCTTCAAAAACAGGGTATTTGATGAGTGATGGATCATTGGAAGGATTATTCTCCTCTCTTACTCCGCCATATAACATCTTCAAAGAAACCGCCTCTCTCCACTTCAGTTTTTTCAGCAACGGAATCCTGTTAAAAAATAATCCATTGAAGTGATGATCAATATTGATTGCAATAAAATGATCACTCACAAATTCCTGGAAGTTCATCAGGTTATACGAATTCAACTGGTAGGCATAAGTTTGGTTGGCACGGTGAATGGTCATTAACGGATAAGGCAGTTTGCCAAATATATATCCACCTTCCACTACCAGGTCGCTATAGCCCAGTTGCGACAGGTATGCACGCTTTTCGAAACGTGCGCTGATGTTCTGGTAATTGTATTCACTATTCATCACACCCTTCACGCCGGCAATAAAACGAAGCGTAAAAATCGGGTACTTATTAATGATAGGGATACGATACACTTTGCCCTGGTAAAACTGTTCATGCGGTGCCCAGCGAAGCTCTCCCGAGAATTCACTGGTAGTTAATTTATCAATATTTACATCCGAGCCATTCTGAACTTTGGTATACACGATCGAACCAGCAGGCTCCTGTTTCCAGTTCTTAAAACCAAGTGTATAAGAAAGATGGTTGGGCAATTCGTGCACATACTCAACCTTGAAATTCCTGTTGTATAGCCACCTGTCGTTCTTTCCGCGTTTAAAAGACAACAGAAAATTATCCTCCGATACAAACTGCAGTTCCTGTCCCGGAATTTTAGTATCATACTGATAGCCTACCCTGATAAAATTCAGCGGATATTCATAAATGGATTTATTATTGAGCGAATAAGTGGTACTCAGGAAATATTTCCATCGCTCATCTTTAAAACCATAGGCACCATAGCCTTCAAAATAGATGCGCTTACTAAGTTTAGGTGTTGTTCGTCCACCCAGGCGCAGTTTGAACCCTTCTACCGGATTAAAGCTGTAAAAAGCTGCAGCCGGCCCCAGATCAAATCCACCCAAAGAAGTATAACCTGCCAGCAGGAAAGTAAGGAATGCCATGGTGCGCCTGAATGAAGGCATTTTTTCCAGGCTGTCTATATTGCTGTAAACTTTGGCTTCTGTTTTGGTTAAAGAATCATGCCTGTTGGCCAGCCAAAAGCTGTCGGGATGTACATCGGCTTTAGGAATTTTTACCAATGAGGGGCCATCATAAACACTATCCGCCAGTGGTTTATTGATCCTGAAATTTTTAAATGATACAGTTCGTTCGCCAAAAAATCCGCTGCCCGAATTTTTAGTAACACTTGCATCGGCCATTACATTGCTCCGGCTAAGATGATAACGGCTGTCTTCACTTTTTTCAAAATCAAGATCAACATGCAGCTCGCGAACAAAGTTCAGGTTCGCATTCTTGCTCAGGAACATGTTGATCTTCTGCACAGCGTAGTTGCCATCCAGCGTAATCCACATATTACCCCTGAACAGGAGATCGTTGGTGTTTCTTGGCGTGAAATATAATTTGATCAGTTTTTGCCCGCTTGCATCCGTAACAGTATCCCTGATATAATACATGTAAAATGTAGGGGCCAGATCGGCTATCGGACTCAAAAACTGGTAAGTGAACAAAGGGATATCATTATCGTAGATATCAATATCCATGATCAGGGTGTTAAGGTATTTGCTCACACCCGCATTATCAATGTACTCACCAAAGTTTACGCGCTTTTCTCCAACAACAACGGTTTTGGTTTTCTCCGGTTTTTTGCGGAAATATTTTTTAGACAATGTTTCTTCCAGGTATACCGGCAATAAAGACTTGCCCTCTACCTTGGTGGTATCGCGGTTCTCGAAAAGAAATTTATAATTACGCAGTAATTTAGAATTGGTGAGCTTATCATTAAAATTGCTTAACGATACTTCCATCTTCTCATACTGGTCGTACTGAACAAAATCATAATGCTCTGTTCTGTTGATCGACTTATTCTGTATCACCCGCCTGATCAGTTCCACCGCAGGATTTCCCTTATTGCGGTAGGGCGCTCTTTTACGCGTGGTTACAGTTACATTATTGGTTGCTTTCGGATCTGTTTCAAGAGCAATATCAATAGTTTGGGTAATACCCGGTGTAATTGTTTTTGTTACCGTTTTATAACCAACATAGGTTATCTGTATGGTAGCAATATTACCGGAAGACCTTAATGTATACCTGCCAAGGCTGTCTGTTACCGTTCCCCGTCCGCCTTTTAAAACAACGCTCACATATTGCAATGGTTGTTTATTAACCAGATCTGTAACCACGCCTTGTACAACTGTTTGTGCAAAGCCCTGAACCAATCCCAATAAAAGGAACAGTAATACCAATCCGCCACTTATCTTTTTACTTTTCATCATTTGTTATTTAAACACGAATCTTTTCTGAAGCACATAGTTATAAAACACACCTACCATAACCGATACGGCGATTTTAGATACCAGGTAACTGATGCCTCCATAATTCGTTAAAAAAAATACCCCGCCGGAAACCAATACCAGGTTCCCTCCCCATACCACCAGGTATTTAACTACCTGGAAATGGATCTTTTTGTCTTTAGCCCTGAATACCCAGGACCTGTTCATTAAAAAATTAACTACTCCTCCACTTATGGTACCCAGCATGCTGGATAATAAATACCACCATCCGAACAACTCTTTAAGAATAATGGTAACAGCAAAATCAACAATAGTGGCTGTTAATGAAGCTGCCTGGGCTTTAATAAATGTGGCCATTACTTATATAACATTGAAATAGATAATTACCTGCAGCACCATGTTGGTATAAACACCTGCCAATACATCATCTGCCATCACACCCCAGCCGGCGGGTAGTTTTTCTGCACGGCGGATAAACAGCGGCTTAACAATATCAAAAAATCTGAACAGCACCAGCCCTGTCATCAGGTACTTACCTGTTACCGGCACAAAAAGCAGGCCGATACACATTCCTGCTACTTCATCTATCACCACACGATTACTGTCTTCTCCCCAATGTGGTTCTACTTTATTGGCAGACCACACGCCTAACCCCGTTAATAAAACAGTTACAGGCACCATTATTTTTTGAAAACTTCCATCAGCCTGAACAAGGTACCATGCCACACAGGTTACCAATGCGGCAATGGTACCTCCGCCTTTGATGTTTCCGATACCGAAACACGAGGCTATTGTTTTGTACAGTCTGATCATAATGCTTCTACCAGGTCCTGGTAATAATCCAATCCCAGGTGCGTGATCAGGTCTTCACCCATGATATGTCTTAACGTATTCTGCAACTTGATCAATTGTTTGAAAATATCATGCTCTGGTCTTAACCCCGGTGCTGTTTGTGGCGATTTGAAATAGAACGACAGCCATTCCTGAATACCCGTCATATTTGCCCGTTTGGCAAGATCCATGAACAATGCAAGATCCAGCACGATTGGTGCAGCTAAAATTGAATCGCGGCAAAGGAAATTGATCTTGATCTGCATGGTATAACCCAGCCATCCAAAGATGTCTATATTATCCCAGCTCTCTTTATTATCGCCATGCGGAGGATAATAATTGATGCGCACTTTATGGTACAGGTCGCCATACAATTCCGGGTTAATATCAGGTTGAAAAATATCTTCCAGCACACTCAGCTTAGACACTTCTTTTGTTTTAAAATTGTCCGGATCATCCAACACCCATCCATCCCTGTTACCTAAAATATTGGTAGAGAACCAGCCTCTAACACCAAGCGCACGTGCGTGTAAACCCGGCGCCACTATGGTTTTCATTAATGTTTGTCCTGTTTTAAAATCTTTACCGCCGATAGGTGTACCGGTTTCTTTTGCCAGTTGGATCAAAGCAGGAATATCGCAGGTAAGATTGGGGGCGCCGTTTGCAAATGGCACGCCTAATTTTAAAGCTGCATAAGCATAGATCATGCTTGGCGCAATTTCCGGATCATTGTTTCTCAAACCTTCTTCAAACGATTCGATGCTTTGATGAACTGCAGATTCTTCAATATATTTTTCGGTAGAACCGCACCAAACAATCACCACCCTGCTGCAATCATTGGCATCGCGGAAGTTCTCGATATCATTCATTACTTCCAATGCGAGATCGTATTTAGTGGCTGCTGTTTTGATATTCTTTCCGTCGAGATTTTTTACATAAGATTTATCAAATACCGCTTTCATCGGCACAATTGCCTCCAGTTCTGGCTTGATAGTTTGTAACAGCGAAGATTCAAGCACTTTGGCATTCATGGCCGATTCATATACATTGTCTGTATACACATCCCATCCGCCAAAAACAATATCGTTCAGGTTGGCAAGAGGTACAAAATCTTTGATCAGCGGATACCTGTTTTCTGTTCGCTTACCTAAACGGATGCTTCCCATCTGGGTTAAAGAACCGATAGGTTGGGAAAGACCTTTCCTAACCGAAAATACCCCGGCAATCATGGTGGTGGCTACTGCACCAAGCCCGGGAAGTAATACGCCTAATTTTCCATCAGCCTTTTGAATTTGTTCTTTCATGTTCGTTGATTTTATCTTTCTGAAATAGTAGGGATGATTTATTATATAGTTTTAGTTATGCTTAATTTGTTTTCAATCCCCGCATCAGGATACCCATGATGGATTCCATTCTTGATTCGAGTTTTGTATACTTGGTACCTGTAAATATATCCTGCTCCAGCCCGCGTAAAGAACTAACCATTACAGACGGCAGAATATCCAGTTCCTCACTGATCTGTTTGGTAAATTCTCCATTCTCTATACCAAATGTCAGGATCTCTTTTACCAGTTGCGTTTCCTGCATATCGTATTCGGCGTGCAGGTGTTTCATGCAACGCATATTATCCTGCATTTCGCCTCTCACAATCTTATAGAGATTTGCTTTTTTCTGAACGGCCCTGATCTTATTTAAGGTAAAAGCCTTCATTTTTTCTTCTGCCGAGGAAGCTTTTTCTACTGCCAGTTTTACACAACTGAATACTTCATTCATTTCCATTAATATAACGGCATCAAATATCTCTTCCTTACTACAGTAGTAATAATAGAGCGTACTCTTCCCTTTACCCGCAGCTTTGGCAATATCTTCCATGGTTGTTTTCTTAACACCAAATTGCCGGAAAAGTTTTTGGGCCTCTTTCAGGATCTCTTCCTTAATAATATCGTCTTTGGCAACTATCATACTTTCGACCAGATTCGTATTTTGGTCCAAAAGTACAACAGAAATCTTTAGGGGGGATACCGTTTATCAAATTAGCCGTTCTTGGCGGCGAAATCGGTCATCAGGTCGCAAAAAATCTGAACACTCTCCAGCGGCAGGGCATTATACATGCTTACACGCACGCCACCAACGGTACGATAGCCTTTTACGCCTATCATGCCCTCCCTTTTGCACAGATCAAGAAAAGGCGCTTCCAGTGCCGGATTGCTGAGAAAGAAAACGGCATTCATCTGGCTCCTGTCTTCTTTAACTACCGAACCGGTAAAAACAGGAAGGCTATCTAATGTATTATATAGAAGGTTGGCTTTTGCTGTATTTCTTTTTCCCATCTCGGGCAAACCGCCCTGGCCCAATATCCAGCGCAGGGTTAACATGCTTACATATACCGCAAACACAGGGGGCGTATTCATTAAAGAGCCTGCCTCTATGTGTTTTTGATAATTCATGATGGTAGGAATCTTACGTTTCACCTTACCCAACACATCTTTCCTGATCACTACAAGGTTTACGCCTGCGGCACCCATATTTTTCTGGGCACCGGCATAGATCAACGCAAATTTTTTAAAATCGATCACCTTACTGAAAATATCACTGCTCATATCGGCCACCAATGGAACTGTTGTGTTAGGATACTGGTGCCATTGTGTGCCTTCTACCGTATTATTACTGGTGATGTGCAGGTATTTTGCCCCCGCAGGGATGGTAAAGTTTTTCTGGATATACGTGTGCTTTTTATCAGCGGTATTTGACACCACTTCAGCATTTCCAAACAATGCAGCTTCTTTGGCGGCTTTGTTTCCCCAAATACCATTATCGCAATAGGCTGCTGTTTCGCCATCATCAAGCAAATTCATGGGAACCTGCATAAACTGGGTGGTGGCACCGCCGTGCAGGAACAATACTTCATAAGCATCATCAAGCTGCATTAACTGCTTTACAGAATCAACAGCCTCGTTTATTACTTCCTGAAACCAGGCAGTGCGGTGGCCTATCTCCAATATAGATAAACCGGTATCATTAAAATTGAGGACCGCTCTGGAAGCTTCTTCCAATACTGATTGCGGTAATATAGACGGGCCTGAATTAAAATTATGCAGTTTCATTTCGATTGCTTGAGACCGCAAAGTAAAATGATTTGCGGGAAATCTAAGCGGAGGGATTTTATAAATGGCGTGAAACGTGAGGCGTGAGGCGTCAATCGTGAGGCGTGAGTGGTGAATGATGGGCAGTGAGGATCTTTATTGATTTTCCAAACTCCAAACTCCAAACCACAGACGTTTGTAGTCTGTAGTTTGTAGTCTTTGGTTGTTATTAGTGTGTGGTGATTTGTTGCAGAAACCACTCACTAATAACCCTTAACAACTACAGACTACAGACCACAGACTCCAAACTACTCATGCACATCCGTAACCCCACCCGACACTGCATACTTCATAGCATCGGCGGCACTTACATTAGGCAATTGCCTTACCCGTTCGCGGGGAACCAGATAGGTAATGCCGGAGATAGCATAAGAATGTGGCACATAAACAGTTACATGCTCCAGTAGTCCAAAATGATGGGTGTCCTGCTGGGTAATAAAACCTACCCGCCAAACATCGGGTGCATCAATATTTACCAATACAGGCTTATCAAATTTCTTTTTATTGCCTGCAAAAGCTTCCAGAAAATCCTTCACCGAAGAATAAATGAATTTAATACCGGGCGTTTTCTCCAGTACCGCATCCAATACAGCTACCAGGCGTCCCACAAAAAACAGGGAGGATACCCATCCTACAAACAGTACCAGCACAATTACCACTACAAAGCCCAGTCCCGGAATCTTATTCAGGTTTCCATTTGCATCTTTTGGCAGGAAAGAGGGTGATATGGCGTGAACAACATTGGGAAGAATATCATCCACAAAATTAAAAAGTCCCAGAACCACCCAGATAGTAATACCGATGGGTGCCAGCACAATCACACCCTGGAAAAACAACTGCAACAATTTTGCCAGGTACCCACGAAAAGTAATGCTACGTTCAGCTCGGCCCATTCATCAAATTATTAGACTGTAAAGTAACTAAGAAAACCACACTAAATGATGGCTATTTAACGTTAGTGTGTGGCCGCATGTGTTTGGGGAAATTAAATCCTCCCGGAATTGCCCGGCACGAAAACTAACAATAGTAAGTTTTTCAGAAAACTCATCATTCATCTATAAAATAAGCCGCTTAACACAAAATTAAACAAAAAAACACGCAGGAAACTTTTGTTACGATTATAGTTTCCATAGTTTTGCCTCCCGACTTAAAAAAGATTATGGAACCACAGGAAAGAATAGTGACAAAGGCACATGAACTGTTTATGCGGTATGGCATACGCAGCGTTAGCATGGACGAGGTGGCCAACCACCTGGGCATGAGCAAGAAAACGATCTACCAGTTTTATGCAGATAAGGATGCATTGGTGGAAGATGTGATAGAGTTGCAGATCAACGCCAACCAGGGGGAATGCAAAACGCACAAGCACAGGAGTGAGAATGCACTGCACGAAGTATTTATGGCAGTGGATATGATGATTGATTTGCTTACAGGCATCAATCCCAATGTGCTTTTTGATCTTGAAAAATATCACCCGAAGGCCTACAAAAAACATGTTGAGTTCAAGAATAAATTCCTGTATACCATCATCAAAGAAAATCTTGAACTGGGTATACAAGAGGGTTTATACAGGGAAGATATTAATACCGATATATTGGCAAGGTTCAGAATTGCCTCAACCTTTTTGATCTTTAACCAGGACCTTTTTCCACTTGGGAAGGATAGCCTGGCTGCTGTAATTGCAGAAATGACAGATAATTTTTTACATGGCCTTGCTACACCCAAGGGCATTAAACTGATTCAGAAATACAAGCAACAAAGACTAAAAACCATATCTCTATGAACAAAAGAGGACCCGAAAGATTGGCATGGCTGTTATGCCTTACACTAATTGCCGGCCCATTATCTGCGCAAACAACCACTACCCATGAATTTACCATTCAGCAGGCAGTGGATTATGCGCGAAAGAATAATGTGCAGGTAAAAAATGCTTTATTGAATATAAAGAGTCAGCAACAGACCAACAGGGAGATCACAGCCTCTGCCTTACCAACTATTACAGGGAATGTGGGTATTACCAATTACATTGAAATACCCACCTCATTGCTGCCCGGCGAAATATTTGGTCAGCCGGCAGGAACCTATATCCCTGTAAAGTTTGGTACCAAGTACAACTCATCCGCCAATATTCAGTTACAGCAACTGCTGTTTGACGGGCAGGTGTTTATTGCTTTACAGGCAAGAGCCACTTCTATCGAGTTCCAGACCAAGAATATGGAAGTAACCGAAGAAGCCATCAAAGCCAATATTTATAAGATCTATTACCAGTTGGTGCTAAGCAAAACACAGATAGACCTGTTAGATGCAAATATTGCACGTTTGCAAAAACTGGATCATGATGCAAACGCGTTATACAAAAACGGGTTTATTGAAAAATTAGACCTTGATAAAATAGCGGTACAGTTATCTAACCTGCAAACAGAGAAAACCAAAGCGCTTAACAGCATCAGCATTGGTTACCTCGGTTTAAAAACGCTGATGGGCATGCCCGTGAAAGACAGTTTGGTATTAGTTGATAAGATCAGTGAAGAACAGGTGAAAGAGGATTTTTCAAATGATACTTCTTACCATTATTCAGACAGAAAAGATTTTCAATACGTTTCGCTGGCGAAAAAACTGAACGAGTTTAATATTAAACGTTACCAGTTAAGCTATATTCCAACACTTTCATTAACCGGTTCTTACAGCAAGAACGCACAGCGTAACAAGTTTGATTTTTTAGGCAAGGGCGATTGGTTTACCACTGCTTATATCGGCTTCAATATGGCAATACCCATTTTTGACGGATTTGCCAGAAGCTCGAGGATCAACCGTTCAAAAATTGAGCTGAAAGAAACAGAGAACCAGCTCGACAATCTTAAACTGGCTATTGACAGTGAAGTGGAGCAGGCGAAGATCAATTTCAAATCGTCGCTGGCTACAATGAATTTCCAGAAACAGAATATGCAACTGGCAGAAACAGTTTACAACCAAACCAAAAAGAAATTTGAAGTAGGTACAGGATCCAACACAGAGATTACTGCAGCACAAACTGACCTGATCACGGCCCAAACCAATTATATCAGTGCGTTGTACAGCGCTATTATAGCCCGGGTCGATTATCTAAAAGCAACCGGAAAATTATAATCATACCAAACACAAAACTTAGTATATGCAAAAAATAGTAACCGTTATTTTCATCACAGCCTCTCTTGGCATCGCTTCCTGCGGTACTAAAAAAGAAGGCGGGTCACTGGCAGAAAAAAGAGCTGCTGTTGAAAAACTGAAAAAAGATCAAATTGCCATCGGCGAGCAGATCACATCACTCGAAAAAGAAATAGCTAAACTGGATACTTCTTCAGGAAAACAGGATGTAGCCAAACTGGTAGGTATTTCTCCTGTTACTACACAGAATTTTGTACACTATATAGACCTGCAGGGTCGTATAGACGCTGAAAACATTTCTTATATCTCTCCGCGTTTAGGTCCCGGACAGGTTAGAGCCCTTTATGTTAAGAAAGGAGATTATGTAAAGAAAGGACAACTACTGGTAAAACTGGACGATGCTGTTGTTAAACAACAGGTAGCTGCCTCGAAGCAAAACACCGAAGCGCTTAAAACACAATTAACCTTTGCAAAAGATGTATACAACCGCAGAAGTAATTTGTGGAAGCAGGGTATTGGTTCTGAAATAGAACTGATTACTGCAAGAACAAATGTAGAATCGCTGGAGAAGCAGATCAAAGGTGCGGAAGAAAGCATCAAGATTCAGGTGGAGCAACTGAGCGGCTCTAATATTTACAGCGATGTAGAAGGTGTAGCTGATGAAGTGAATGTAAGGGTAGGTGAATTGTTTACCGGCTTTTCAGGAAGCTCCCCTCAAATCAAGATCGTTAACATGTCTAACCTGAAAGTGATCACCGATGTTCCAGAAAACTACAGCGGAAAAGTTAGAGTAGGTTCTACTATCGTGGTATCATTACCTGATATCAATAAAACATACAACAGCAGCATTTCTGTTTCAGGTAAAGTGATCGATCCGAATAACCGTTCATTCCGCGCGGAAGCCAAACTGCCTTCAGATGGCGCTTTACGGCCAAACCAGATCGCACTGGTTAAAATTCAGGATTACGCTGCCTCCAACGCCATCGCCATACCTGTAAACACTGTAGGTACCGATGAAAAGGGGAAATATGTTTACATAGCTGTAACTGAGGGCGGCAAACTGGTAGCAAAGAAAAAACAGATCACCGTTGGCGAATTATATAATCAACTGATTGAAGTAAGAAGCGGGATAACAGCCGGCGATCAATTGATCACAGACGGTTTCCAGAATATTTACGACGGACAGTTGTTGCGGACAGACATGAAAAAATAATTAGTAATTAATAATTAGAAATTAGTAATTAAAACGCCACAGAAATACCAGAACGCTTATTACTAATTACTAACTACTCATTACTAATTAAACCAAAGCTGACTACTTAAAAAAAATAATATGCATCCATTCATAGAAGGCGTAGCCAAAAAGTTTAAACAGTTCAAGCCCACCAGTTGGTCTGTTGATAACCGGACGGCTATCTATATTATCACCATCCTGATATCGCTTTACGGGCTTACCAAGTTTAATACTTTGCCTAAAGAGCAGTTTCCGGATATTGTGGTGCCTACCATCAGCGTGAGTACCATTTACTTTGGAACATCTCCTAAAGACATGGAGAACCTTGTTACAAGGCCAATTGAAAAACAACTGAAGGGTATTAGTGGCGCCAAAGTAAGAAAGATCCAATCCACATCACAGCAGGACTTCTCGCTGATCATTGTAGAGTTTGATACCGATGTAAAAACAGAAGTAGCCAAACAAAAGGTAAAAGATGCGGTTGACAAGGCCCAAACCGACCTGCCAACAGATCTTACACAGTTGCCCAACATACAGGAATTTGATTTTAGTGAAATGCCCATCATGTATGTGAATGTGAGTGGTGAGTTTGACGGCATGACCCTGAAAAAATTTGCAGACAAACTGCAGGATCATTTTGAAGAACTGACAGAAATAAACCGTGCAGATATTGTGGGTGCGCCTGAAAGGGAGATACAGATCAATGTAGATCCTTTTAAAATGCAGGCCGCCAAACTCTCTTTCACAGATATTGCCAATGCGATCAATTATGAGAACAGGGATATCAGCGGTGGCTTACTTGAAGTAGGAGAAATGAAAAGGACTATCCGTGTAAAAGGACAATTCACCTCTGCCCTGGATCTTCAAAATATAATTGTGAAGAATTTACAGGCAGCTCCTATTTACCTGAAAGATGTAGCGCAGATCACTGACACTGTAAAAGAAACTGAAAGCTATGCGCGTTTGGATGGCAAGAACGTGGTAACACTGAATATTATTAAACGAAGTGGTGAGAACCTGATCAACGCCGCAGATAAGATTCATGCGATTGTTGACGAGATGAAAGAGAAAAAAGAGTTGCCTCCTGATCTGAAGATCGTGATCACCGGCGACCAGAGTATTAAAACAAAAACATCTTTCAATGATCTGGTAAACACCATCGTAATCGGTTTTATACTGGTATTACTCGTATTGATGTTCTTTATGGGTGTTACCAATGCCTTCTTTGTGGCGTTGAGTGTGCCACTAAGTGTATTTGTGGCCTTCCTGTTTTTGCCGGCGGCCGACTATATAGTAGGCACGCATGTAACACTAAACTTTATCGTACTGTTTGCGCTGTTGTTTGGGCTGGGAATTATTGTAGACGATGCCATTGTGGTAATTGAAAACACGCACCGTATTTACAATAATGGTAAAGTACGGATTGAGCGAGCGGCTAAAGAAGCGGCAGGAGAAGTATTTATCCCTGTATTAGCCGGAACATTAACTACACTGGCACCCTTCTTCCCGCTGTTATTATGGAAGGGGATCATTGGTAAGTTCATGATCTACCTGCCAACCATGCTGATCCTTACACTGGCGGCATCATTGATAGTAGCATTCATCATCAACCCCGTATTTGCGGTAAACTTTATGAAACCGGAAGGAAGGGAATATGAAGAACCTAAAAAAGCTATTTTCAAAAAACCATTCTTCTGGACAATCGTCACCTTCGGTGTATTATTAAACCTGGCTGCATGGCATGGATTCGGCAATTTTCTTTTGGTCTTTGCTGCTTTAATGTTGCTTAACCGTTTTGTGCTACGCGATATCATCTACACTTTCCAGGAAAGAGTTTTGCCCGGGTTAATGAACCGTTATGAAAAACTGCTGCGCTGGGTATTAAAAGGCGCCAGGCCGGTCAGGTTATTATTGTGGTTGTTCCTATTGTTCCCGATCTCATTGATCATGCTGATTCTGCGTAACAACCCCAAACCATTCTTCCCAAGCGGCGATCCTAATTTTGTTTACGTGTACCTTAAAATGCCGATTGGAACCAAAACATCCAGTACCGATTCGGTTACACATATACTGGAAGAACGCGTGCAAAAAATATTGGCTAAAGAAAAACCCGGTACAGAAGGATCAATTGTTGAAAGTATTATCACCAATGTGGCCATTAGCGCCAATAACCCGAGAGATAATAACCGCAGTACCCAAAGTAACCTCGGACGGATACAGGTATCTTTTGTGGAATATGAAAAGCGGCATGGTAAATCAACCGCCCCTTATTTGCAGGAGATCCGATCACAGATGAAAGGCATACCCGGTGCAAATATTGTGGTAAACCAGGAAGATGCCGGCCCTCCCACCGATCCTCCTGTGAACATTGAGATCAGCGGGGATAATTTTGACGAGATCTCTAAAGTTGCCTACGACCTGCAGAACCATCTTGACACCAATCGTATCGATGGTATTGAAGGATTAAAGATGGATGTTGACCTGCAAAATCCGGAGATCACCATCAATATTGATCGCGAAAGGGCGCTGCGCGAAGGTATCAGCACTGCGCAGATCGGCATGGAAATACGTGCTGCTGTATTTGGTAAAGAAGCCAGTAAATTAAAAGATGGAGAAGACGAGTATAAAATACAGGTACGTTATAACCAGTTACAACGTAACAATATCAACGACCTGATGAATATGCGCCTTACATTCCGTGATATGTCTACCATGGGCATTAAACAGGTGCCATTAAATGCGGTAGCCACTGTTGATTACACCAACACATCGGGCGGTGTAAAACGCAAAAATGTTAAACGTACCATCCAGATACAATCGAATGTTACCGATCCTTCTTTAACAGGCCCGGTAAATGCAGAGCTGGCCAAGAAGATCGAAGATTTTAAAAGAAAAACAAAGATCCCTGGTGATGTAACCATCAAACAAACAGGTGAAGGTGAGCAACAGGCAGAAACGATGAGCTTCCTGGGCACCTCTCTGTTATCGGCATTATTGCTGATCTTCCTGATCCTTGTTTTACAATTTAATAGTTTGAGTAAACCATTCATTGTATTAACCGAGATCTTCTTCTCCATCATTGGTGTATTAATCGGCTACGCGGTTACGGGTATGTCGATGGCAACCATCATGGTGGGTGTAGGTATTATTGGTTTGGCAGGTATCGTTATCAAGAATGGTATCTTACTGATTGAATTTACTGATGAGCTTCGGGGAAGAGGATACAAAACAAGGGCGGCTGCTATTGAAGCAGGTAAGATCCGTATCATTCCGGTAATGCTAACTGCACTGGCAACCATGTTAGGTTTGTTGCCGCTGGCGGTTGGATTTAATATTGATTTTGTTTCATTGTTCCGTCATTTCAACCCGCATATTTTCTTTGGTGGAGACAGTGTGGTGTTCTGGGGACCTTTAAGCTGGACCATCATTTTTGGATTGATCTTTGCATTCTTCTTAACGCTGGTAATGGTGCCAAGTATGTACCTGATCAGCGAAAGGCTAAGAAGGCCTATGCAGCAGTTCTACGGAACCAAATTTGTGGCCCTGCTCGGCTTTACCGGACCGTTATTCTTTATTACGGTTGGTATCATGTTCCTTGGCAGAAGAATGCAGGGTAAAAAAGTATGGTTAGGAAAAATGAAAGACACTCCTGCCGGAGCCTGATATAATTGAGTTTTTAGGTAACATGAACCGCCCCTACTTTGGGGCGGTTTTTTATTGCTGCAATTCAGGTATAAATACGCTTGTTTCTTAAATCCAATCTGTGTAAATCTGTGAATCTGTGGCAAAAAAAAGTAAAATGACAATCCAGAATCATTATCCATTACATAAAGAAACCCAGCTACTTATTGGAATAGCTTTTGACATTCACACAATACTTGGCAAAGGTTTTCTCGAAATAGTATACAAAGACGCTATGGAATATGAGTTAAAAAAAAGAGCTGTCCTTTATGAAAGAGAGAAAGAGTATGTTGTTTTATATAAAGACATAATTCTCCCACATAGATTTTATGCAGATTTTATTGTTTTTGACAATGTGATTTTAGAAATAAAAGCTAAGGAGGGAATAGCGGAAGTTCATTATTCACAAACGCTTAACTATCTAAAAGTTTCGGGGTGCAAAGTTGGATTGATATTAAATTTCGGGGAACCATCGTTAAAAATTAAGAGAATCGTATTATAAAATTGCCACAGATTCACAGATTAACACAGATTTCTTAACCTGCCATTCATCCTTAATTGATTTTATCACTATCCCTCTCTTTGGTAATTTTACTTAAAACTCAAACTCATGATACAGAATCACGAAATAGATTACCGGATTTTTGGTGAAGAAATGCAATACGTAGAAGTAGAACTCGATCCCAACGAAACAGCTATTGCCGAGCCGGGCGCCTTTATGATGATGGACGATGGCATTGCAATGGAAACCCTGTTTGGCGACGGCAGCCAGCAACAAAACAACAGCCTGCTCGGAAAATTATTAAACGCCGGCAAAAGGGTTTTAGTAGGTGAGAATTTATTTATGACAGCTTTTACCAATATTAGCCAGGGCAAAAAACATGTCAGCTTTGCCTCACCTTACCCCGGAAAAATTGTACCTCTCGACCTGCAGCAATTAGGCAACCGCATCATTTGTCAGAAAGACGCTTTTCTCTGCGCAGCCAAAGGCGTAAGTGTTGGAATAGAATTTCAACGTAAACTCGGCACGGGTTTATTTGGAGGCGAGGGTTTTATCATGGAAAAATTAGAGGGCGATGGAATGGCGTTCTTACACGCCTGCGGACATGTATTGAAAAAAGATCTCCAGCCTGGCGAACTATTGAAAATTGATACAGGTTGTATTGTAGGATTTACTTCAACCATTAACTATGACATCCAGTTTGTAGGCGGCATAAGAAATACCATTTTTGGAGGTGAAGGATTATTCTTTGCTACACTACGCGGCCCGGGAACAGTCTGGATACAAACCCTGCCCATCAGCCGTTTGGCAGGACGGATCTTACAATATGCCACAACATCAAGAAGAGAAGAAGGAAGTGTATTGGGAGGATTGGGCAATTTGCTTGATGGCGATGGATGGAGATAATTTTTTAAGCCGCAGATTCACAGATTAAAAGTAATCTGCGAATCTGCGGCTTCTTCTTGTTCTATGCCGATGCTGGTCGCCTGACCAGCACTCATCTGAATAATTAAGTAAAACACCACCCCCACCCCTTCACAAATAGGAGAGATTTATTGTTTGTTAATTCAGTTATTTAAGTGTTGTTAATTTCTGAACAGCTTTTTCCAGCGTCTCTTCTTTTTTGGCAAAACAGAAACGCAGCACTTTATTGTCCTCACCATTTTTGTAGAAAGCAGAAACAGGTATGGTGGCTATGCCATATTCTTTGGTGAGTCGGATGGCAAAATCTTTATCTGCCTCATCGGTAAAATGGCCGTAACTATAACATTCAAAATAGCTGCCGTGCGAGGGTATGCATTTAAAAGGCGTAGCCTTCATCAGTTCCCGGAAAAAATCCCTTTTTTGCTGCATAAAAGAGCCCAGCGTTAAATAAGCATCTTCATTTTGGATATATTCAGCAATGGCAACCTGTTTCGGCGTATCGCAGCAAAAGCAGTTAAACTGGTGCACTTTTCTGAACTCTTTCATCAGTTCTGGCGATGAGATACAGTAACCCAGTTTCCATCCTGTGCAATGATAGGTTTTGCCAAATGAAAAACAAACAAAGCTTCTCTCTAACAGATCAGGGTAGCGTAAAATACTCTGGTGTGCGATATCATCAAAGATCAGGTGCTCATACACTTCATCACTCAGGATCAGAATATTTGTATCCGTAACAATCTTACGTAGTTCTTCTATATCATGCTCACGCAACACAGCGCCCGTTGGGTTATGCGGCGAGTTGATCATGATCATTCGTGTTTTGGAATTGATCCTGGCACGAACCTCATCCCACGGAATAGAATAATCAGGATACTGCAATGCAATCAGTACCGGCTTCGCTCCATTGATCACAATGTTTGGAATATAACTATCATAGGCCGGCTCAAATACAATCACTTCATCGCCCGGCTGCAGCACGGTTGTAAGCGCTGTGTAAATAGCATATGTTCCTCCGGGTGTGATGGTGATCTGTGTATCGGGATTGATGCCGGCGCCATATAATTTGCCTGCCTTTGCAGCTAATCTTTCGCGCAGCAAAGGCAATCCATTCATATGAACATATTGATTAAACCCTTTCTGCATGGCATGATTAACAAGTGAAGTAAGTTCTTCACTCATCATGAAATCAGGAAAGCCCTGGCCCAGATTAACGGCATTCTGTTCAACCGCGAGTTGGCTCATTACCGTAAAAATGGTAGTGCCTACATCGGGTAGTTTGGATTGAATAAAAGGATTTGCTGCCATTGTCTGTTAAGTCAAGTACCTGTTAGAACGCTAATTGGTTCGCCAGCCTTTTCAATTCTATCTCGGCTATTTTTGCTGCATAATTCAGGTTTACCAGGCGGTATCCTTCGTTCTCAAAACTTTGTTGCGCCTGTTTTACATCAATGATGGTTGCCTGCCCCAGTTGAAACTTTTGTAATACCAGATCGAGCAATTGCGTGGAGAGGGTATAGTTTTTTTGTTCGGTCTGTAACTGACTTAATGTGTTTGCATACGACTGGTAAGTACGCACCACGCCGGTTTCATAATCCAACACTAAATTATCGCGCTGAATAGCGGCATTGCGGGTATTAATGGCAGCTACCTGTTGCTGGCGTTTGCTGATGTTACCATTGTAAATAGGCACCGATAGGTTAATACCTACAAACGGGCCATAACTCTGGTTCAGCAAACTAAATCCCGCCGCACTTTTACTGCTGGTGAAATTATATCCTGTTGTTCCACGTACTGTTGGATAACGAAGGGCGGCGGTTTCTTTTTCAATCAGCTCATTGATCTGGATCTGCTGATTAGCGGCCAGTAATAAAGGATGCATATTAAGCCGGTTACGAACAGAATCCAGGTTAACTGCTTTGTCAACAACAATTGTATCATTGATGGCTATGGGCGAATCCGGTTTCATAAATATCAGGTTCAGCAGATCTGTTTTAGCCTGGCTGATCACCAGCTCCTGGCTCTGTTGCGATTGAGTCAACGCATTCAGATCTAATTGCGCCTGCAGGATATCTGCATTGTTAGATAAGCCAATGTCTTTACGAACCTGTAATATTTCGAGCCTTTTCTTAGAAACATCAATTGATTGAAAAATGGTTTTAAGGTAAGTTTGCTGGCGAACCACATCATAATATTTCGTCATCACCGCGGCAATAGTACCCTGGATCTGCGCATTAAGCAATTGCTGGTTTTGCTGTTGTAATTGCTCCAGTCTTTTTTTGGTAGCTACAACCCTGCTGCCATTATACAGAAGAATACTGCCTGTAACACCGGCTGTTAAATTATTGGAGCCCACATTATCCCGTTTGGTATCGCGGGCGGCATCAGCAAATTTTTGATTGATACTGGTAACCTGTTCATTATCGTTACCTGTGGCTGTTATTACCGGCAGGCCACCAGCCACACCTATGTAGTTGTTGATACTGCTGATCTCGAGACTGTTCCTTGCTAACCGGATATCGTAACTGTTCTTTAATGCCGTATTGATAGCATCTGTTAACGACATTCTTTGCTGGCTAATGCCCTTAAAGCAGATCGTTGAGCAGAAAAAAAGTACTAAGATTTTTTTCATGTCTATGAAATTACCAACGCCGGTATAAGGCATCTAAAAATTTACACGAACGGGCGAATCAGCTAACCAGCGTTCCTACATTGGTACCCTCTACTACCTGCAGCAGGTTGCCCGGCTTATTCATATCAAACACAATGATGGGAAGCTTGTTTTCCATACAGAGCGTGAAAGCAGTCATATCCATCACTTTCAGGTTTTTGGCAATACATTCCTGAAAACTGATCTTATCGTATTTAACAGCAGTAGGGTCTTTTTCGGGGTCGGCACTGTAAACGCCATCTACACGGGTGCCTTTCAGGATCACATCCGCCTTCATTTCAATAGCACGTAAAGAACCGGCTGTATCTGTTGTAAAATAAGGGTTACCTGTTCCGGCTCCAAAGATCACCACCCTGCCTTTTTCCAGGTGCCTCAATGCTTTTCTGCGGATATAAGGCTCTGCCACCTGCTCCATATTGATAGCGCTCTGCAGGCGCGTATACACGCCAATTCTTTCCAGCATCGCCTGCATGGCCATAGCATTAATTACCGTTGCCAGCATACCCATGTAATCTCCATGTGCACGTTCAATACCACTATCGGCTTCGTTCATACCGCGGTAAATGTTTCCGCCACCAATCACAATAGCCACCTGTACACCCAGGTCGGTAACCAGTTTAATATCGTGGGCATATTGCTCAATGATTTTCGGATTAAACGGATCGCCATTACGCTGATCCCCGAGTAAAGCTTCACCTGATAATTTGAGAAGGATACGTTTGAACTTTGGAAGCATGATTACAGTAGGTTGATTTGTATGCAAATAACCTGATTTTTTAACGAGTAGCCAAAATGAAAAAAGAGGTGCCTTCCGCATCCTCTTTTCTCATCACTCATTTAGTTTTTTAACGGATTCGCTCATCTATCTCGCGCTGCACCCGTTGTGTAAACTCAGACGACCAGATACTCCAATGATCACTGTTAGGTATGATCTCTGCTACCAGTTTAGCATTTACCGAGTTTGCTTTTACCGCTAACGCTTCTACCGCTGTATTCAGGTAAAAATTATCATTGGCTCCTGAATATATATGCACTTTGCCGCTAAGACGGTTCTCCATTTTTTTCCAGTTCTTCTGAATGAACTTACCCAGATTATAAGGTTCCCATGTAGCCACCACTGCTGTATTCAAGGCTCCGGTTTTGCGGTCATAAATCTGTCTTGGCCTGCCCTGTGCGTCGGGCATCCCAAATTCGGCTTCAAAAGCCTGCATCTGCTCCCCATCTCCTGTAAAGGTTTCCATATCTGCAAACTCTTTTACGGTTGAAAGGGGCTTCCCATCCACAAAATAGAAGGGGCGGAGTTGCCCGTCTTTTCCGGTAAACACGTTTACATTTTTCTCATATAGGTCTACTCCCAGAAAAACGCTGAAGTCAACCGGATCAGGAGAAACACCCCAACATCCGCCAAATGCATCGGGATAGTTTAGTTGTAACCATATAGACCCATATCCACCCGTACTTTGTCCCATCACAAAATGCTGTGACGGATCTGTATTAATGCGGTATTGATGTTGCAGGTAAGGAACAAGTTCTTCAACCAAAGCTTTGCCCCATGGACCATTCACTCTTGAATCTACAAATGCATGCAAACCGAAAGGTGATTGGTTCTCAGGATTGAGGTACACATAGATCTTTTCTTTACCGATATTCATCCCATATCGATTTCTCTGATTAGGATTCTGCAGGTCGTAATGCGTGCCGCCCCATCCTGGAATGACAAAAACTACCGGATACATGCGGGAGGGTTCTTTATAATAGGATGCAGGTAATTTTACAGCTGATTGAATAAAAATATCTTTCTTCCTGAAAGCAGACAACAGGTTACTTTTCATGATCAACTGCTTTAGTGAATCATTATCAGTAAATTTTCTGGCAGTTACAACGGATGCGAACTGCAGAACGGTTTCTCCTTCTCCCTTTTCATTTACATACAGCAATGTATTTTGTCTTGCATACACATTACCCGGATTGGAACTACCTCTTTCCGTTGGATCAGCATCAATAATGCCTGCAATTTTATAATACCCTGGTTTCAGTGAACTGAAACTAACCGGCATATGATCCGCCCGGGCATCCAGCTCAACCGTTATTATATCTCTCCAATCTTTTACCTGAAATGCAAACATTGGCTGTGTTGGGTCTGGCTGATTGGGTACCTGTTTGGAAGTATCGCTCTGAGTGTAAATGAAAACACGGCCGCTCATTGTCTTATGCAATGAGCTGTCTAATGTCAGACGAATCTTTACCTGTGCCTTTAATTGCGTAAATAGCAGGCAGCATAAAATAGTCTTGGTGAATTTCATAATAATAAAATTATTTTCAGAAGTACGAATAAGCACACGTATCGTTACTTTTCCATAGCGTATTTTATGTGGGCGGCCTTTTACTTGGATGGTCGGGTTCTAAATGTGGTCTGTGTTCCATCAAACAAAAAGGGTAGCACATGGCTACCCTTTTCCAAAATATTCATCGTTTCAGGATTATCCTAAAGCCACACGCTTAAATCCTGTCACTTTCACATCACCTGCAGATTTCAGATACGCTTCTACAGTAATGCCACCGTCTTTCACAAAAGCCTGTGCCAGCAAAGTGTTTTCTTTGAAGAATGCATTCAGTTTACCTTCTGCGATCTTAGCGATCATTTCATCAGGTTTACCTGCCATTTTAGGATCGGCTTTCATCGTTTCTACCACGATGGCCCTTTCTCTTTCAACGGTTTCTGCAGGAATGCTGGCTGCATCAACAGCTAATGGATTCATTGCTGCAATCTGCATGGCTACATCTTTACCTGCTTCTTCAGCAACTGCAGATAAGCCAACCAGAACACCCATACGGTATGGACCGTGTATATAAGAAGCCACATAAGGCGCTTCCACTCTTTCAAATTTAGCCACACCTATTTTCTCGCCGATAGAAGCAAGTTTATCATTGATCATATCAGATACTTTCGCTCCGTTGATCACTACTTCATTCAGTTCTTCAACCGTTTTTACATCGTTGGCAACAGCAGCATCAGCAATGCTCTGTGCAAAGGCAACGAATTCAGCATTCTTAGATACGAAGTCAGTTTCGCAACTGATACATACCACGAACCCTGTTTTATTATCAGCAGAAGTTTTGGCAATGATCACACCTTCTTTCGCTTCACGGTCGCTGCGTTTGGCAGCTACTTTTTGTCCTTGTTTACGCAACCAGTCAATAGCCGCTTCAAAATCGCCATTGGTTTCTGTTAAAGCTTTTCTGCAATCCATCATACCGGCGCCGGTTGCCTGGCGCAGTTTGTTGATATCCGATGCTGTAATTGTTACATTACTCATTGTATTAGAATTTTGAAATTTTGAAATTGGGAAATTTTGAAATTGCACCGCAAAATTAACCGCTCACACAAACCATGCATATTATGTATTGATGAAGGATTTGCTGCAGATCAAGTGTGCGACGCAACCAAAGACGATAATCGTTATACAGATTGGGTCATTATACCATTACCCACAGGACAATGATGTAATGACCCAATGAATAATCTTTAATTATCTGCTTCCGCCTGTTCCACCACCCGCTGGGCGACGGTTACCCGGAACACGGCGCTTAGGCGCACCACCTGGTCCACCTGCTGCGCTGCCACCGCGTGATCTGCCGCCACGTGCAGCTTCAGACTGGGCTTCAGCTTCCAGACGACGTGCTTTTGCTTCATTCTCATTATTGCTGTCATCAGACTCTTCTTCATCTTTAGAAGCCTGGCGCTCAGCCAAACCTTCTGCAATAGCAGCAATGATATAGTTAGTGATAATAGCGATAGACTTGGTTGCATCATCATTAGCAGGAATAGCGAAATCTACTTTGTTAGGATCGCAGTTGGTATCTACCATACCAAAAGTAGTGATGCCTAAACGCTTTGCTTCTGATAAAGCGATATGCTCGTGACCAATATCTACCAGGAACAAAGCAGCCGGTAAACGGCCCAGTTGAGCAATACCGCCCAATACTTTTTCCATTTTCTCTTTATCGCGGCTCAGTGTCAGACGTTCTTTTTTAGTCAGGCTTTCTGCGCTTCCGTCGTTCAGCATTTTTTCAATGCTCTGCATTTTCTTCACGCTCTTACGAACGGTGTTGAAATTGGTTAACATACCACCCAACCAACGTTCTGTTGCATAGGGCATGTTTACACGCTTGGCACATTCGCTAACGATCTCTTTTGCCTGTTTTTTAGTAGCCACAAACATGATCTTCTTACCACTCTTTGCAATTTGCTTGATAGCAGCAGATGACTCTTTCAGGTGATCAACCGTTTTGTTCAGGTCGATAATGTGGATACCTTTTTTCTCAGCAAAGATGTAGGGTAACATCTTTGGATTCCACTTCTTTTTCAGGTGACCAAAGTGTACACCGGCCTCCAGCAGTTGTTGTTGTAATGAAGTGTTATTTTCCATTTGTATGAATTGTTGTAATGATTTGATTTGGTTAAGCTGTGAGCCATGAGCTGTGAGCTTCGAGCAAAAGGCTCATAGCTCATGGCTCGAAGCTCATAGCTGCTATTAACGTTTGCTGAACTGGAAGCTTCTACGTGCTTTCTTATGACCGAATTTCTTACGTTCAACACCACGTGGGTCACGTTTCAGCTGGCCGGCTGCTTTCAGGGCAGGACGGAACTCAGCATTCACTTCAAGCAGTGCACGGGCAATACCCAGTTTTGCTGCTTCGGCCTGGCCTTTTAAGCCACCACCCTGTGCATTGATAACGATATCCACTTTACCCAGCATATCGGCTGTTTTCAGTGGAGCTTCTACCTGGTTCTGTAAGTAAACCAGCGGAAAATAAGCTTTGTAATCTTTGTCGTTTACAGTGATCTTACCATCGCCCTTGCTGATGAAAACGCGGGTAACGGCTTCTTTACGACGACCAACTGCATTTTTTTGTTTTTCCATTTATGTTGGAATTAGTTGTTAGAATTAGTTGATTAGAATTTCAATTCTTTCGGTTGCTGTGCGCTGTGTTGGTGTGTTCCACCTGCATACACGAAGAATTTTTTGATCATTTTACGACCTAAACGGTTTTTTGGAAGCATGCCTTTTACAGCTCTTTCCATAACCACTTCAGGGCGGCGTTTCAGCAGATCTTCAGCAGTTTCTTCTTTCTTACCGCCTGGGTAGCCGGAATAATTGATGTATTGTTTCTGCTCAGCTTTGTTGCCGGTAAAAACAACTTTCTCTGCATTGATCAGGATCACATAATCGCCGCAATCTACGTGCGGGGTGTAATAGGCTTTGTTCTTACCGCGAAGAACAGAAGCGATTTTCGATGCAATACGTCCTACGGTTTGATTAGTACCGTCAACCACATACCAGTTGTGCTGTACGGTAGCCGCGTTCGCATGCTTGGTGGTGAAATGAAGTTTACTCATAAAATTTCTTGTTTTAATTAAGCAGCGCTATCCCGCTGACTTTAAATGTCCCGATTTTTCGGGAGGCGAAGGTAGCCCCCACTCACTCAATTTTCCAAGAATTTTGGAAAGTATTTTGTAGCGTACCTTTGTAACTAACTGATTTTCAATAATAATTTTGGAGTGTTTTTAAATTATGATGCTGAAACAGGCTATTTTACTGCTATTTTGCCCCGGTTGCGCTCGCTTTTGCGAAGCTTCAACGGAGCATGGTTGCACACTTCAACGGTAACAAGCAGTTTGAGCAGGTGGAAAAACAGCATTCTTAACGTATAAATACGTAATCAGCCAATCATCCGGCTATCATAGTTTTGTAAAAGTTGGCAAATAGCCAACTTTTACTACCTTTATGGTGCAAAAGCCTGTTGATGATTCCTTCACCATAAAGATTGATTTAAAAGGAAGTTTAACCCGGGTGTATGAAAATCATCAATCCTATGCTGGTAGAAAATTTCTCCCGGCAACATGCCCATGCAAGAAAAAGTCTTGCGGCCTGGCGAAAAGCCACCGAAGAAGCCCACTGGAAAAAGAATCAGGATGTATTAAGAGATTTTCCAAACGCCACAATGTTACCAAATAAAAGAGCAAGATTTGAGATCTTACACAATACCTACAGACTGGTAGCCGAACTTGATTATGAAGACGGTATCTTAAATGTTCGGTTTATTGGTACACACAGCGAATATGATAAAATAGATGCCACAACAATATAGTTTATGAAAAACACATGGTACATTTTAGAGAACGAAGCAGATTATGAAAAAGCCTCAGAACGCTTTGAGGAAATAAGACATGCCCGGAAAGGATCTATTGATCATAAAGAAAAAATGTTGCTTGCTTTTCTACTTGATGATTACGGTAAAAAACATTCTACTCTTCTGGAACTGGACCCAATTGAATTCATCAAAATCAGGATGGAAGATTTTGGTTACAAACCCGCAGATCTCGCAAGGGTATATGGTGATAAAGGAACTGTAAGCAAGGTTCTTAATTACAAACAGGCTTTATCATTAACCATGATCCGTAAATTCAGCAAAATACTTCGCATACCTGCAGAAGCATTGATTAAAGAATACAAACTCCAGTAGCCCTTGTTGTACAAAAAATTCCAGGCCACCCAACTCTTCACCGGAACCGAAATGCTCGGTGCTGACAAGGTATTAATAACTGATGAACAGGGCAAAATTGAAGAGATCGTTGCATTACCCGATGCCGGAGATGATATTCAGCAATTCAATGGCGTATTAAGCCCAGGCTTTATCAACTGTCACTGCCACCTCGAGCTGAGTCATATGCGTGGACTGATACCGGAAGAAACCGGGCTGGTTGATTTTGTTTTTAAAGTAGTAAACGAACGCCATTTGCCCGAAGAAGAAATACTTGATGCCATCCGCATAGCCGAAGATGAAATGCTTGCCAACGGTATAGTTGCCGTAGGCGATATCTGCAACAATACCCTCACGCTTGCGCAGAAACAAAAACAAAGGCTGGCTTATTATAATTTCATAGAAGTAACCGGATGGCTGCCCATTGTGGCACAAACAAGATTTGAAAGATCATTGGAATTTTACGATGCTTTCAAACAACTCCTCCCGGCTAAGCCGGGACCAAACCCCAAACTCCAAACCTCCCTCTCCCCCCATGCCCCATATTCTGTTTCTGACCCTTTATGGAATTTGATATCACCGTATTTCGATCAGAAAACCGTTACCATCCATAACCAGGAAACCGATTTTGAAGACGCACTGTTTCAAAAAAATGAAGGTGATTTTACACGCATGTATGGCATGATGCATATGGATACCTCATTCTTTCAACCAACGGGCAAAAGCAGTTTACAGTCCTATTTTCATAAACTAAACAACGCAAAACAGTTGTTACTGGTGCACAACACTTTTACGAAAGAAGAAGATGTGGCATTCGCAAGTCTGGAGTCTGGAGTGGGGAGTCTGGAGTTGTTTTACTGTTTATGCCTGAATGCAAATCAATATATTGAACAAGCCGTGCCACCGATTGATATGTTCCGACGGAATAATTGTAACCTGGTAGTTGGCACGGATAGCCTTGCCAGTAACTGGAGTTTAAATATCCTGGATGAATTAAAAACCATCACCAAACATTTTCCATCAGTTCCGTTAAACGAATTATTACAATGGGCTACACTCAATGGCGCCAGAGCTTTGCAGATGAGTGACCTGCTGGGAAGTTTTGAAAAAGGAAAGAAACCGGGCGTTGTGTTATTAAGCGGGTTGCAGAATAATCAACCAACGCCGTTAAGCAGCAGTAAACGGTTGCTGTAGTTCGTGAGACGTGAATCGTCAGTCGTGAGATAAGAACCGGACACTCACGACTGACGATTCACGCCTCACGCTTCACGCCTCACGATAATATTTCTTGCAAAATCCCAAAACTTTTCATCTCCCCAAAATCGCTGATATGCAAGGATAGAAAGGTTTGGTATGCTGCCAATAACTCTCTTCGGGTTGTTCTGTTAAGAGAAATATTTTCCAGGTCGTTATAAAATTTCAGGGCCGACAGTTCAGAAGTTGTTCTTGCCAATGTCCCATCCAGGTAATAAGGGTGGGTGGGTTTATCTGCGATAAATACGCCTTCCTGCAGATCAAGTACCGGTGTGTGTGCACTATAGCTTCCCTGCAATTGAAACCCCAGCTCACTGCCAAGATGCAGTGTGAAGTATAAAGGCAGGTTACCTGTTAAGGTATCATTGCCCCTGTCTAATTGTTTTAAAGTGTCTTCAATCAGGTAGAATAATTCAGGATTGGCTTCGGGTTGTTTCAGGCTGTGCTGCAGTAATTCAATCACAAATAATGCAACTGTATTACGCACCACATCAAACAATACTTTTTCATACAAATAGGCCCACTGGTATTCTTTAATGAATTGCAGTTGTTTTAACTCGTTATGATACACTTCCATATCCAGTATGGCAGAAGGCTGAAAAAAGCCTGCTTTGCCTGCTGAAGTTTTACTGCTTTGCCGCACACCTTTCACTATATAACTCTGTATGCCGAATAACTCGGTATAGATGGTAGTGATGATACTGGTATCACCATACTTTACCGTTCGTAATACAATGCCTTTGGTGGCGTGAACCATGGGTTGAGAGAAATGGGTGACTGTAAAAGTACAGTGGTTTTTTCAACACAGCGCGCAAGGAGTGACAGAGATTTCTCTGTGAAAATCTTTATCTCTGTGTTGAAAAAAAATTACTCCTTCCCGCCAACAGGTGCCGCAACAGGCACGGGAATCAACTGAATGATACGTACCCGGTTCAGTACACGCATAATAAAATAAGTAAGATCAAACTCGAACCATTTTTTGGCAAAATTGGCGTCGTCTTTTGCATAATGGTGGTTGTTCTGAAACAACTCACCCATCAACAAAATCCCCCAGGGAGATGTGTTGCGGGATTGATCACCATTATCAAAATTGCTGTAGCCGTACTTATGACCGCACCAGTTTACAACAGCGCCTTGTATCGGCCCCATTAAAAAATGAATGGGCAATAAAAGAAACCACCACAGGTTAGGGGCGAAGTAAATATAGAAAGCAGTATATCCTGCCATGAAAAACAAACGGGTAACCCAATGATGGCCAAACTTATCCAGGCGATCCCAAACAGGCAGGTACTCTTTGGTAAACTGTTCTTCTGGCAACCGTGTGCCGGTAACAAAACTGCGGAAAATGAGAACAGTGCTGCGCATCATCTGGTACACATCAGTAAAGAAATGTGGTGAATGCGGATCTTTCTCCGTATCACTATACGTATGGTGCATTCGGTGCATTACACCATAGGCTCTTGGAACTAAAAAGGAAGAACCCTGTACCAGCCAGGTACTTACATAAAAAGCCCGTTCCCAGTTTTTACTGGTAGTGTACATTTTGTGAGAGCAGAACCGGTGTAAAAAGAAAGAATGGAAAAACAAAGACAGGAACCAATGTCCCAGGAAAAAACAAAGAATAGCAAGCATAGAAAGCGATTTCGGGGGGTTAGGCCGGTAAGATAGGTGAATATCGGACGTGCCCCTTAAAATCGGGTAATTATTCCTGATAATAACTGCCTGTTATACAATAGTTTATTTTATCAGATAACCTGATCCAATGCCTGTTAAACAAAAAGGGCCCGCCAGGCGGGCCCATATTATTAACAAGTTGTTTTGTTACACTACCCCTGTAAACTGCTTCAGAAAACGGATATCGTTCTGCGAATACAAACGCAGGTCGTTTACCTGGTATTTTAATTGAGTGATACGCTCCACGCCCATTCCAAAAGCAAAGCCGGTATATTTGTTAGAGTCGATCCCGAAATTTTCCAGCACATTCGGATGCACCATGCCACTGCCTAAGATCTCTACCCAACCGGTGTGTTTACAGATATTACATCCGTCTCCACCGCAGATCAGGCAACTGATATCCATTTCTGCACTTGGTTCGGTAAAAGGAAAATAACTGGGGCGGAAGCGGACTTTCACATCCTTACCAAACATTTCCTGTACAAAGAAGTACAGTGTTTGCTTCAGGTCTGCAAAGCTGACGTTTTCGTCAATATACAATCCTTCTACCTGGTGAAAGAAGCAATGCGCACGGGCGCTGATGGTTTCGTTGCGGTAAACACGTCCCGGGCAGATTACCCTGATCGGTGGTTTTTGTGTTTCCATTACCCTTGCCTGGGCACTGCTGGTATGTGTGCGCAACAGCCATGACGGGTTTTGATTAATGTAGAAAGTATCCTGCATATCGCGTGCAGGATGGTCTTCCGGCAAATTCATTGCACCGAAATTGTGCCAGTCGTCTTCAATCTCCGGGCCTTCTGCTACTGCAAAGCCCAATCTTTTAAAGATGGATACGATCTGGTTTCTTACAATATTCAACGGATGGCGGGTACCAACAGGCACGGGGTCGCCGGGTAAACTCCAATCTATTTGTTTGGCGTTTTGGGTTTGGAGTTTGGGGTTGTTTTCTTCTTTAAGGGTTTCGTACTTGCCTTCTACAAAAAGTTTAAAATCGTTCAATAGCTGGCCAAATTCTTTTTTGCGGTCGTTAGGTACGTTCCGCATCTCACCCATAATATTTTTAACGATCCCTTTGGTACCGAGGTATTTGATACGGAATTCTTCTGCGGCTTCCGGGGTATTTGCTTCAAAAGCTGCAATCTCCTTCCGGCAGGCTTCGATCTGTTGTACTATCTGTTCCATCGGGCAAAGATAAACGCAGATTTGATATGATTTGGAGTATGATCTGTATGATTTCTGAAGGATAGCCCATCTGCGTATTGTTAAATATCGTCGCAATCCAGCGCAAATAAAGCCCCTGACCGTATCAATCATATTCCAAATCATACAAATCTGCGCTTATTACTTACATTTGCCACAGCAGATGAATAATTATATGGAATACAATACCGAGCGAAATCACCTGGGTATGAAAGAATACGGCCGCCACGTTCAAAAGATGGTGGAGTACTTATTGACGATTGAGGACAAAGAAAAACGCCAGCAACAGGCACAATCAGTAATAGAATTGATGGGCTTCGTTAATCCTCATTTAAAGAATGTGGAAGATTTCAGGCATAAGCTCTGGGATCACCTTTTCTTTATCAGCGATTTTAAACTGGAAGTAGACAGTCCTTACCCCATTCCGCAAAAAGAAACCTACAAGCAGAAGCCCGACCCGATCCCTTATCCAAAAAGGCATCCGAAATATGCGCATTTGGGTAAGAACCTGGAAGTGGTGATTGACAAAGCCCTGAAAGAAGAAGATTCTGAAAAGAAAGCAGGCTTTGCGCATGCGATAGCTTATTACATGAAGCTGGCTTATAGTAACTGGCACAAAGAGTTGGTACACGATGATACCATCCGTACCGAGTTGAACAGTATTACCGGCGGACAATTAGAATTCAGCAACACACCGTATATCAAACACCGCAACCAGAATTTTGAACGCGATGAATACCCACGCAGTGGCGGCGGGCGCTGGCAGCAGAATTTTGGAGGAAGAAGCGGTGGCAGAGATAACAGAGGTGGCGGCGGAAGAGATAACAGAGGCGGCGGCAGAACCGACGGAAGAAACCGTGGCGGTGGCGGAAATGCCCAGCGTGGAGATAACCGTAACGGTGGCGGTAGGCAGGAAGGCAGGGGCGGACAGTTTAAAAAAAGGTATTAACCTGATAACGGTTCATCCGTTTATCGTTAAACAAATAGTTGGCACCGGAAAATTTCCCGGTGCTTTTTTATGTCACATAAAGGACTTCTTTAAGATGAAACAAATAAATCAGAAAACAAATAAAGCAGTAAGCTATATTCGTTACGTCAAAAAAGATCTGAGAATTCCAACCTGGATGATATGAGTTCATTTGAAGTAATTGGTGGCAATAAATTAAAGGGAGAGATTGTTCCGCAGGGAGCGAAGAATGAGGCATTGCAGATATTATCGGCTGTGCTGTTAACAGCAGAGCCTGTAACTATTTCCAATATCCCCGATATACTGGATGTGAACCTGTTGATAGAACTCCTGGGCGATATTGGCGTTAAAGTAACCCGCACTGCAAAAGACACCTGCGTTTTCCAGGCCAACGATGTTGATGCCGATTACCTTGCTTCGGAAGCATTCAGGAAAAAAGGTGGCAGGCTTCGTGGCAGTGTGATGTTTGCCGGACCCATGCTGGCAAGATTTAAAAGGGCCTATATTCCAAAACCTGGCGGGGATAAGATCGGGCGCAGAAGATTGGATACACATATTATCGGTTTTGAAAAATTAGGCGCCATTTATGAATATGATGACCTGCACGGATGTTTTCGGTTATCCTCGCCACAACTTAAAGGCTCTTACATGTTACTGGATGAACCATCTGTAACAGGCACCGCCAATATAACGATGGCAGCCGTGTTGGCCCAAGGCACCACCACTATTTACAATGCCGCCTGCGAACCCTATGTGCAGCAGTTATGCAAGATGCTGAACCGGATGGGCGCAAAAATTTCGGGCATCGGCAGTAACCTGTTGGTAATTGAAGGCGTGTCTTCTTTAAAAGGAACCACACACCGCATGTTGCCCGACATGATTGAAATAGGAAGCTTTATCGGTCTTGCTGCCATGACACAAAGTGAGATCATCATTAAAGATGCAGGTGTGGAACATTTGGGTATGATACCTGATAAATTTCAGCAACTGGGTATTCAGTTCGAATTCAGGGGAGATGATATTTATATTCCTGCACAGGATGTATACGAGATCCAAACCTTTCTTGATGGTGGCATCTTAACTATCTACGACCATCCATGGCCGGGCTTTACACCAGACCTGTTAAGTATTGTACTGGTAGTGGCCACGCAGGCAAGGGGCAGTGTATTAGTGCATCAGAAAATGTTTGAAAGCCGTTTGTTCTTTGTAGATAAACTGATTGATATGGGTGCCCAGATCATCCTCTGCGATCCGCACAGGGCAACGGTGATCGGACTTGGAAGAAAAAATAATTTACGTGGTATTACGATGAGCAGTCCTGATATACGTGCCGGGCAGGCTTTGCTGATTGCGGCTTTAAGTGCCGAAGGAAAAAGTGTGATCCAGAATATTGAACAGATAGACAGGGGTTACCAATACATTGATGAGCGCTTAAGAAATTTAGGGGCGGATATCAGAAGGGTGTCATGATGATTAATGATGTGAGCCGGATTTGTGTCCTCACAAATCTGGCACTGCTGGAGGCGGAGTGTTTGTGTCCTCACAAACACCATCGGTATTTTACAGGTATTAATACGCTATATCAGCTTTACTCTATTCCATATTTTGTGGATTGAATCTACAAACTTAGCTACATGGAATATGGTGCGCTCTACTTTTATACCTCTACTATTTTTAACTGGAGGCCATTAATTTATCAATACAATTTTTACGAAAGCATTACAGATTCATTATCATTCCTTCATAAAAAAGGGCATCTAAGGGTATATGGTTTTGTAATCATGCCCAATCATATACACCTGATCTGGCAATTATTAAAACAAAATGGAAAAGAAAGTCCGGTAGCCAGTTTTAAGAAATTCACGGCACATCAGTTTGAACAACACCTTGTTAAAAATAACCCAGCCGATTTATTGAATTATAAAGTAGACTGGCGAACAAGAAAATATAATTTCTGGCAACCTGAGCCTGATTGGTTTTTGCTTTTCAAAGAAGAAACTACCCGGCAAAAATTGAATTACATACACAATAACCCTTTGCAAGAGCGCTGGAAATTAGTTACTAATCCTACAGATTACAGGTTCTCTTCTGCGAGATTTTATGAAACAGGGGAAAAGGAGTTTGAGTTCCTGTATCATTATGCTGATTACGATGACAGGAATTCATAAGTGGGAGGCTTGTGGGACACAAGCCCTGCTCACAGAAAAGAGTTTAAGTTCCTGTACCACTATACTGATTATGATGGCGGGATTTCAGGAGGGGTCTTGTGGGACACAAGACCTGCTCACAGAAAAGAGTTTGAGTTACTGTATCACTATGTTGATTATGATGACAGGATTTCAGGGGCAGGTCTTGTGTCCCACAAGACCTGCTCGATTATGTGTAATAGTTAGTAGTTGATCTGACAGTTTAGGATTTTTCTTTTTCGGTTTTTATAGGATATTGGTTATTGAAGTTATGCTGCTGGACTTACGAGGTTCAGCAGTTTTTGTTTGGCTAAGATAATGG
>Ga0208519_100039_pt1 | contig 186877 bp, 169 predicted proteins | sample LakWasM130_HOW14_2_FD_183940 | JGI IMG/M metagenome (GOLD analysis project Ga0208519, IMG submission 183940) | Freshwater sediment methanotrophic microbial communities from Lake Washington under simulated oxygen tension - Sediment Metagenome... | ecosystem: Environmental > Aquatic > Freshwater...
CAAATTCTAGCACGGTTTTTAAAGAACCGTCAAACTTTTGAAAACTTTCTCTCTCCAGGCCCCAGCCGCTTGCAGCAACCAGATCCACCGAGCGAAGCCTTGAATTATATACCGGGTTTTTACCCAGACCAACCCAAAACCATCTTCTTTTTTTCCTCTGCATCCAGAGCCCTCACGAAGAGAGCTCACGGCAGCGAAGCCATAGACTATAGCACGGAAATGAGGCGGAAATTTCCCGCCCACAGTGCACTCAGCAATACCAACCCATCACACCTTCCACTTCTCCAGCAGTTTGTCGGGTCCCAAGGCGTCGTAGCCTTCAAAGGGCTGATGGATCCATGGATTGGTTGGCAGGAACTCCACCGAATAGTCTGGCGTGAAGGTTGACATGCCCTTGGTCCAGATGACCGCACTGCGCAATTCCGAGATGGGGGCATAGTTCGTCTTCAACATGTCCATCACCGCGTGCAGCGTGTGGCCAGAATCTGCCAGATCGTCCACCAACAACACACGTCCGGCTATTTCACCTTTGGGTGTAGTGATGAAACGTGCGATATCCAGATGCCCTTGAACCGTGCCCGCTTCAGCTCGGTAAGAACTCGTAGACATGATTGCCAAAGGCTTGTCAAAGATGCGACTCAGGATGTCTCCTGGACGCAAACCACCACGGGCCAGACAGAGGATGGTCTCAAACTCCCATCCCGATTGATGGACCTTGAGCGCCAGCTTCTCGATGAGATTGTGGTACTCGTCATAGCTTACGTAAAGGTGTTTGCCGTCTTCCGTCAACATACTTGCTCCTGAATCAATAGCTGGCAACGCTTTAAATTTAACTATCCAGGGGCTATGCCACGTAGGGATGGCGCATCAGGATGGTGTGGTCACGATCCGGACTGGTAGAGACCATGGCAATTGGCACGCCGGTGACTTCCGCGATACGCTCCAGGTATTGCCGTGCATTCAATGGCAGCTTGGCATAGTCCGTCACGCCAACCGTGGACTCACTCCAACCTGGCAACGTCTCATAAACGGGCTGGCAACGCGAAATGTCATCCGCCCCCATCGGCAGCAGGTCGATCAGCTCGCCGTCAAGTTCATAACCGGTGCACAGCTTCAACTCCGACAGGCCATCAAGTACGTCCAGCTTCGTGATGCAGAGGCCCGACAGGCCATTGACCTGTGCGCTGCGCTTAAGCAACGCAGCGTCAAACCATCCGCAACGACGACTGCGCCCAGTCGTTACACCCTTCTCCGCCCCCACCGTGCTCATGTGGTAACCCGGCGTGCCGGGCTTCTCCCAGTCCAGTTCGGTAGGGAAGGGACCGCCTCCCACGCGTGTGCAGTAAGCCTTGGTAATGCCGAGGATGTAATGCAGCATGCCGGGCCCGACACCAGAGCCCGCCGCAGCGTTGCCTGCAACGCAGTTGCTGGAGGTCACATAGGGATAGGTACCATGGTCCACGTCGAGCAAGGTACCCTGCGCACCTTCAAACAGCAGATTTGCGCCCGACTCGTGCGCATTGTTGAGCTCCCGCGAAACGTCCGCCATCATGGGCTTGAGCAACTCGGCATGGCGCATGGCTTCGGCGTAGACTGGATCGAACTGCACTTCACCGTCGCGCATATAGGGCTGAAGAGCATCACCAAAAACGAACTTGCCAGATCCCAGGAAAGTCGCCAGCACGTGGTTATGCAAAGAGAGCAGTTCGCGCAATTTCACAGCAAACCGCTCTGGGTACTTGAGATCCTGGACCCGCAGGGCACGGCGGGCAATCTTGTCCTCATAAGCGGGGCCAATTCCTCGGCCCGTAGTGCCAATTTTCTCCGTACCGCCTTGCTCACGGGCGGCCTCTCGGGCAACATCCAGCGCCGCATGAAATGGCAAGATCAGCGGACAGGCCTCACTGATGCGCAAGCGCGAGCGCACCTCGACACCGGCTTTCTCAAGCCCCTCGATTTCCTCGAAAAGCTTGGCAGCAGACAGCACCACCCCGTTGCCGATGTAGCACTTGACTCCAGGCCGCATGATGCCACTGGGGATCAGATGCAACGCAGTCTTCACGCCGTTGATCACCAGCGTGTGCCCTGCGTTGTGCCCTCCCTGAAAACGGACAACGCCCTGTGCGCTTTCCGTCAACCAGTCCACCAGCTTTCCTTTGCCCTCGTCACCCCACTGGGTACCGACCACGACCACATTGCGACCTTTGGTTGCTTTCATCTCAAACCCAATTCAATTGTCAATTGCTTCAATAGCTTGCACGACCCATTGACCCGAGGCCAGAACCAGCTCTCGATCGCAATGGAACTCATCAACTTCGCTTTCGTGCCCCGGCAGCACGCAAACCACGGTTTCACCACGATTGCGCAGCGCCGAAATGGCCGCATGAACATCGCCCGAATCGCCCCAGGGCGCACGAATGGCAGCCTTCAGTGCGCGCGGGGACACCACGCCGACCACCTGCTTGATGTCAAGGCTGAACCCAGCGGCAGGCCGGTTGCGCCCAAATACGGCACCCACTTCGTCATAGCGACCACCGCGCACCAGGGCATCGCTGGCTCCGGGAGCATAGATGGCAAAGCGCGCCCCACTGTAATAGGCATAACCCCGCAAATCGGCCAGATCAAAAGTGACACGAACACCCTCGAGACGGGATGCCAACAACTTCAAGTTGGATAGCAGTTCGCGCACACCAGGTGTGCGCTTGAGGGCCTGTTCTGCCTCAACCAAAATACTTTCATCGCCATAGAGTTGCAACAACGCCAGCAACCCCTCGCGCGATGCCACGGGAAAATTGCGGGCCAGAAAAGCCAACTCGCCGGCATCCTTGGTGGCCAAGGCTGCGTGAATGGCCTGAAGCAGGTTGCCATCCACCGTCACGCCTGCAAGCAAGCTACGAACGATCCGAACATCGGCAAGATCCACGGTGGTGTCCTGCACATTGGCGACCCGCAAGCAATGCAGCGCCAGCAGCAGCGCCTCAAGGTCTGCCTCCAGCCCGGCATGGCCATAGATTTCTGCACCGAACTGCAGCGGCTCGCGCGTCGCATGGGGACGGTCAGGCCGCGTGTGTACCACCGGGCCGCAGTAGCAGAGTCGGGTGACCCCCTTCCGGTTGAGCAGATGCGCATCGATGCGGGCAACCTGGGGTGTGGTGTCGGCACGCAGCCCCAAGGAGCGGCCTGAGAGCTGATCCACCAACTTGAAAGTCTGCAGACCGAGTGCCTCACCGGTTCCCGTCAGCAGAGACTCCAGGTGCTCCAGCAGCGGCGGCATGACAAGCTCATAGCCATAGCAACGGGCCGTATCAAGCAGCCCGCGACGCAATTCTTCGATGTGCCGCGCTTCGGACGGCAAGACATCGGCAATATGATCCGGCAGGACCCAAGCAGACATGGAAATGGGAAGGCTGTTAAAAACGTGATTCTACCGGCAGCGGTGAAACACACCGAGCGCGGCCATGGTCGCGGGATTGAGGTCCGCAGAATCAGACCAGCAGCATGGCGATGCCAGAAACGATGCACAGCAGTGCAAAAAACCGAATCTGGCCGTCGCGCAGCTGCACCATCTGCGTAAAGACACGGCGCCAGCCGGCAGGTGACACGAACGGCAAAAGCCCCTCGATCACCAACACCAACGCCAGCGCGGTCCAGAGACTATCGTTCAATTCCACGTGGCTTGGCCGGTGGCGTTACTTGCGCGCCGGCTGGACTGCAGGGGAAGCAGACCCGCCTCGAAAAGCCTTGAAAAAATCAGATGAGGACGGGTCCAGCACCATGACGTCGCTCTTCTTGCTGAAGCTGGCCTTGTAGGCTTCCAGGCTGCGATAGAACTGGGCAAATTGAGGATCACGGCCAAACGATTCGGCATAGATGCGTGCCGCCTCGGCATCCCCTTCACCCTTGACCTTTTGTGCATCGCGATAAGCATTTGCAATGGTGATCTCGCGCTGACGATCGGCATCGGCACGAATCTTCTCCCCCTCCGCCGCCCCCGTCGAACGCAGCTCATTGGCCACGCGCTTACGCTCTGCCTCCATCCGGCGATAAACGGATTCGGTGATCGCCTCGACGTAGTCCACCCGGGTGATGCGAACATCCACCACATCCACCCCCCACGGTTTGGCGCCGCGGACGGTTTCCAGGACTTCGCGCTTCACATCGGCCATCAGGTTCTCGCGCTTGAGCGACAACAGTTCCTTGACCGTCCGCTTGTTGATTTCCTCCTGAAACGCATTGCGCACCACCCGATTGAGCTGCATGGCCCCAGCAGTCTCATCCAGACCAACGTTGCGGATGTATTCGGTGGGTTCAGAAATTCTCCAGCGCACATACCAGTCAATGACCACACGCTGCTTCTCAGCCGTCAGCATGGGCTCGGTGTCAGTGCTGTCGAGGGTCAACAACCGCTTGTCAATATAGGACACGTTCTGAAAAGGTGGCGGCAACTTGAAGTTCAGCCCTGGTTCCGTAATGACCTCCTTGATCTGCCCCAAGGCATACAAGATGCCAAACTGGCGCTGATCCACGACGAAGAGCATCGAGCTCATCAATGCGAGCACTACCAAGACGGTAGAAGCAATAAATCCAACTCTGTTCACAAGATGCTCCTAGCGGGTTTCGCGGTCACGCGTACGACTGCTGTCACGCGTACGGGAATCGTTCGGCAAACTGCCAGCCGGTGCCGACGGAGGCACCGCCAAGGCCCCGCCAGCGCCGGGAGTCTCGACCGAACCGGATGATTGCGAGACACCCTGCATGATCTTGTCCAACGGCAGATAGAGCAGGTTGGATCCCTGCCGCGACTCCACCAGCACCTTGGTCACGTTGCCGTAAATCTGCTGCATGGACTCCAGATACATGCGGTCGCGCGTAACCTGTGGGGCTTTCTGATATTCCGCCAGAACGGAAGAAAACCGTTGCGCATCGCCCTGTGCCTGGGCCACGATGCGGGCCTTGTATGCAGCCGCCTCTTCCTTCAACCGGGAAGCTGAACCGACTGCACGAGGAACCACATCGTTGGCATAGGCCTCGGCTTCATTTTTCGCCCGCTCCCTTTCCTGTCCGGCCTTCAACACATCATCAAACGAGGCCTGCACCTGCTCTGGCGGACGCACGCCCCCCTGCTGCAGATTGATGCCGACCACCTCCACACCCACCTTGTAACGGTCGAGTATGGTTTGCATCAGCGCGCGCACCCGCGGCGCAATCTGATCGCGCTCTTCGGCCAGGGCGGTATCCATGCGCATCTTGCCCACCACTTCACGCACGGCCGTCTCCGCCGCCTGCACCACCGCATCTGCCGGATTCTTGCTCTCGAAGAGCCAAGCCCTGGCATCGCTCAGGCGGTACTGAACGGCGAACTTGATTTCGACAATGTTTTCATCTTCAGTCAGCATGGCCGACTCACGCAGGCCCGTGCTCTTGATCACATTGTCCCGCCCCACATCGGCAGAGCGAATCTGGGTCACAAAAACCAGTTCGTGGCGTTCAATCGGATAGGGAAGGCGCCAGTTAAAACCCGCCCCCTTGGTGCTTTGGTACTTGCCAAAGCGCGTGATGACTGCCTGCTGGCCTTCCTGGACAATGAAGATGCCGGTTCCCATCCAGATCACAAACACAATGCCGGCGATAAGACCAATGCCCATGCCCGCATTCTTCATATCCGGCTGAAAACCACCGCCATTGCCGCCACCAGGGCCCCGAGATCCACCGCTCTTGTTGCCGAACAGACCACCCAGCTTGCGATTGAGGTCGCGCCACAATTCGTCCAGATCAGGTGGCTGCCCCTTGGATCCAGAGTCGCGCCCACTGCCGCCTCCTGAAGGCGGCACAGGTGGACGCTCGGGCTCAGGACGGTTGCCATCCTCCGCCTTGTCCTCGCCGCGCCCCCATCGGGGGTCGTTCAAATTGAACATCCCACGGATGCGGTCTGGCAGCATTGCCCAGCGTGGGTTACGGTCTTGAAAATTCATGCGCAAAGTCTCTGGTTCTCTGGTGATATCGATGCAACCGGCATTGTGCCCAATCAGGGCGCCTGGGTCGGCAATTCAGCGAGATCGACTGGGGTCATGTCGGCTTGGACTGCAAGCACGGTTTGGGCCAATTTTTGCCGAAGTACATCAAGACCTTGTCCGCTGCGCGCACTGACAAACAGGCGGTCCACAGGTTGGCCCTCCAGTTCGTACATATCCTGCAACAAGGCGGGACGCTGCTCCGGCGCAATGGCATCGAGCTTGTTGAATACCAGCAGCTGAGCAATGTCGGCAGCGCCAATTTCGTGCAGTACCCGCTGCACTTGATCGATCTGCTCGGGGAAGTTGGGATTGGACGCATCCACGACATGCAACAGCAAGTCCGCATCCACCGCCTCTTGCAGCGTGGCCTGGAAGGCATCCACCAGTCCGTGTGGCAAGTCGCGAATAAAGCCGACGGTATCTGACAGCGACACGGATCTACCAGCCTCCCCCAGATACAACTGCCGTGTCGTGGTATCCAACGTGGCGAACAGCTGATCGGCGGCATACGCCCTCGCCTTCACCAAGGCATTGAACAAGGTGGATTTTCCGGCGTTGGTGTAACCCACCAAGGAAATATTGAAAGTATCACGCCGCTCTCGCTGGCGTCGCTGCGTCGAGCGCTGGCGCTTCACCTTGACCAGGCGTTCCTTGGTCCGCTTGACCGCGTCGCTGATCATGCGACGATCCAGCTCAATCTGGGTTTCGCCCGGCCCCCCGCGCGCACCAATCCCACCACGCTGACGCTCCAGGTGCGACCAGCGCCGAACCAGTCGAGTGCTCAGGTATTGCAGACGCGCCAATTCCACCTGCAGCTTGCCCTCGTGGCTTCGGGCCCGTTGGGCAAAAATTTCAAGGATCAGCAGCGTCCGGTCGTTGACAGGCAACTCAAGGTGGCGCTCCAGATTGCGCTGCTGTGCGGGACTCAATGCCTGATCAAAGAGCACCTCCACTGCACCATGCATCTGTGCGAGCATGCGGATCTCATCCGCCTTGCCCGAACCGACAAACAGCGCAGCATCGGGCGCCTTGCGCTTGCAGGTCAGCCGTGCAACAGGCTCCAGCCCGGCAGTCTGCGCCAGCAGCCCCAACTCCTCAAGGCTGGCATCAAAATGAGGCAGACCAAAATCGACTCCCACCAGAAGCACTGGAGTACGTGGAGCATTGATCGAATCAGAGGAACTCAAATGAACCGGCCCATCTTCGTGGCGGGTCTTTGTTGACCGGCCGTGCAGCACCGCGCCCAATCAGGCGCCGCTGTTTTCAGCATCCGGGGTGTCTGCTGTTGAAAAATTGACCGCACGTCCCGGCACAATCGTGGAAATGGCGTGCTTGTAGACCATCTGGGTCACCGTGTTGCGCAGCAGCACCACGTACTGGTCAAACGACTCAATTTGCCCCTGCAGCTTGATGCCATTCACCAGATAAATGGATACGGGCACGTGCTCCTTGCGCAGAGCGTTCAGGAAAGGATCTTGCAGAAGTTGGCCTTTATTGCTCACGATATTCTCCGTGTTCAAGTGTTGTTGTAAACCATCACCTTACCACAGCACGCACTGCGGCAAAGTGGATGCCACAGAATCCCTCTGGCACCCACGTTCTTGACTTAACTGTCGTCTTTGTCAGCGAAGGGGTTGTGAGATGTCTTCATTTCTATGCGCAGCGGTGTTCCCACCAAATCGAATTCCTTGCGGAAACGCCCTTCCAGGAAACGCTTGAAAGCATCCGTCACATGTTCCAGGGAATTCCCGTGGATCACAATCACCGGCGGATTCATGCCCCCCTGGTGGGCGTATCGCATCTTGGGGCGGAACATGCCCGCGCGCTTCGGTGCTTGAAACTGCACCGCCTCCAGCAGCACACGCGTCAGTACCGGCGTGGACATCTTGCAGGTCGCCGCTTTGTGCGCCTGGGCGATGGAAGTCCACAAGGGGCCCAAGCCTTGTCTCTTCTTTGCAGAAATGAAATGTATGGCTGCAAACTTCAAGAACGTCAGCCGGGTTTCAATGGACCGCTCAAGCAATTGGCGCTGGTAGTCATCGACGGCATCCCACTTGTTGATGGCTAGCACCACCGCCCGCCCACTCTCAAGGATGTATCCTGCAATATGCGCGTCCTGGTCTGTGACTCCCTGGGTGGCATCCAGCAACAGCAGCACCACATTTGCCGATTCGATCGCCTGCAGGGTCTTGACCACCGAGAACTTCTCGATAGCCTCAAACACCTTCCCCTTGCGACGCAACCCGGCAGTATCGACCAATTCGAACCGCTGCCCGTTTCGCTCAAAAGGCACCGTAATGGCATCGCGCGTGGTGCCTGGCATGTCAAAGGCAACCAGACGCTCTTCACCCAGCCACGTATTGATCAGGGTTGACTTGCCCACGTTGGGGCGGCCGGCCACAGCCAGCTTTATCACACCTTTATCTATGCCCTGCTCGGAATCGTCAGGCTCCGGCAGATGGAGCGGCTCCAGGGCCAGATCCACCAGCCCACGAATCCCCTGACCATGGGCTGCGGACACCGGGTAGACGTCACCCAGGCCCAATTCGTAGAACTCTGCCAGCTGAACGCCCTGCACCATACCCTCGGCCTTGTTCGCCACCAAAATACACGGTTTGCCAAGCCTGCGAAGATAATTTGCGATGTCGTGGTCCTGCGCTGAAACACCCGCACGGGCGTCCACCACAAAGATCACCACATCGGCTTCCGCCACAGCCTGCTGCGTTTGCTTGGCCATCTCGCGATAGATGCCAGTGGATGCATCCGGCTCGAACCCCCCGGTGTCGATAACGATGTATTCGTGCTTGCCTTGCTTGCCGTTGCCGTAGTGCCTGTCGCGCGTCAACCCGGCAAAGTCGGCCACGATGGCATCTCTCGACTTTGTGAGGCGATTGAACAACGTGGATTTCCCAACGTTCGGACGCCCCACGAGGGCGATAACTGGCTTCATTGAAAATAACCCATCAATCAGGACGGAAGCCATAGATCCCGCCATTGCGGGTGACAGCCACCAAGGTATCCGCAGCAACAACCGGAGCGGCGGCGATGCCGGAGGCATCTGTGGTCAATCGATTCAACGGGCCGCCATCATCGCGAGACAGCAGATGCAGGAGTCCGGCATCATCCCCCACAACAACCGACCGCCCCAAAAGCAGCGGCGCCGTCAGCTTTCGAAACTTGAGCCGGTCCGATGCCCAGGCACGCGTGCCATCGGCTCGGCGCCAGGCAAGCACCGCACCATTGCTCTCAGTTCCAAAAATGAGTTCACCGTTGCCATGAATACCCTCTGTTCCCGCCGCAAGCTGCGTCCAAGCCACAGTGCCACGCGCCGTATTCACGCATCCCACGGATGCTTGAAATGAGCGCGCGCAGACACTATCGCCGACACGCGAAACACGACCGACCAAGTCCACGAGACGCTCCACATCGTTCGTACCACGGGCACTGGCCAGAGGGGCTTCCCATCGCACACTGCCATTGTCCGGATTGAGGCCCACCAAGCGGCCCGACAATCCGACCACCAGCGTGTCACCAACCGCCAGGAGCACCCCGGATTGACGCAATACCAAGGGCTCTCCGGGACGGGACTGGGTCCATAAACGCCGCCCCGTCGCAGCATCATAGGCAGCAACTGACCGGTCGGCAGACAACACAAAAATGCGGTTTCCTGCCACCAGCGGAGCGGTAAAGGTTTGTGCCTGCAAAGGCTTGCGCCACAGCTCGCGCCCTGCCTCCATTGCTACCAGCATATTGCTGCGAGAAACAACGGCAGTCCATTTGCCGTCGCTGCCCACCCCCGCGGACAAGGGTTCACCCAGCGAGGTACGCCAGAGATCAGCCCCCGATCGGGCATCCAGAGCAACCACCACGCCGTCCGCCGATGCGACGGTCACCACATGGCCAGCAGCGTGAATATCCAGGGGCAACCCTGCAACGCTACCGATGCGCGCCGTCCATACCTGGCGAACGCCCAGAACGGGAACATTGGGGCCAAGATCCGCAGGCACGGGCTTGGAACTACCACCCCAGAGCGAGCAACCGCTCAGCACTGCCCCAGCTAAAAGCACGGATGCCACACGCTTGACACGCAAGATCGACAACGGCGAAAGCGGAGCCAAGGGCGAGGTTAGAACAAATCTCATTTTTTGACCTTGTCGGATGTAACGGCCACTGCGACAGCGTCTTGAGGATGAACGCCCAATGCGTTGAGCTTGACTTCCACCAGGCGGCGGTATTCCACACGATCATCAAAAGCCTTGAATGCGCGGCTGTACTCGGCTATGGCTTGCTCCTGCTTTCCCTGCAGCAGCAAGATATCGCCCTTGCGATCAGCAACCACGGCCTCGAACTCGGCCGGAAACGATCCCGAAACTTGCTGGAGTGCGCCATCCAGATCCTTCTGATCCATGAGCACGCTGGACAGGCGCAACCTGGCAAGCGCCTTGTAGCCATCATCACCGGCATTTTCAACGATCCAGGTTAAAGCGTCCTTCGCCCCCGTCGCGTTGCTGGCATCGAGCATGAATTTGGCAAGCACCAGCCCTGCCTGCGCAGTCTGCGCCGTTCCTGCATATTTGGAGCGTAGATCACCAAACGCCTGCTCCATGCGAGCCTGGTCACCGGCGCGGGAAGCCACATCCACGGCATCAAAAAGTGCCGCGGCCTGCGTTGACTGGCGATTCTGCCAATACTGGTAACCATTCCAGGCGGCGAGAGAGCCAAATACCAGCAACACCAGGGAACTGATCAATGTTCCCCAGGTATTCCAGAAATGCTTGAGTTGATCAAGTTGTTCTTGTTCTTCGAGATCGAGATGATTGGCCATGAATATGCTTGCTTGAAATTAACTGGGAAATTGCAGGGTGCTGGCCCATTCGGACACGTTATCCAGGCAGTGCTCTGTCTGCGAACCACTGCGATCTCGTAATGACTTGCACAAAACCATGCCACGCGCCAACTCATCCGATCCAAACACAAGCGCATGCCGGGCGCCACTGGCATCTGCCTTCTTGAACTGGGATTTCATGCTTCCCATGCCTTCACCCGACGCAGGGGCACCATGCATCTGTACGCTGACACCATGCACCCGCAAGCGCTCCAGCGTCGCAATGGCCACCGGCAAAGCGGTCACATCCGGAATGACCGCGTAAACATCCGGGGCCACCGGTGGAATGGCGCTGCCCTGCTCTTTCAGAAGTTCCAGCACACGCTCGACCCCAAGGGCCCAGCCAACGGCAGGCGCGGCCTTGCCTCCTATCTGCTCGATAAGATAGTCGTATCGCCCGCCACCGCAAATGGTGCCCTGGGAACCCAGCTGGTCCGTGACAAACTCAAACACCGTCAGATTGTAGTAATCCATGCCACGCACCAAGCGTGGATTGACCCGCCAGGAAACGCCATTCGCATCCAAAATGGCCTTGACCACGTTGAAATGCTGCAAAGACGCTTCGCCGAGAAAATCAATCAGCCGCGGCGCCGCCTCCACGATCTGCTGCATCGCTGGATTCTTGGTGTCCAGAATCCGCAACGGGTTGCTATGCAGGCGCCGTCGTGCCTCTTCATCCAGAGCATCGACATGGCGTTCCAGATAGGCAATCAAAGCGGCCCGGTGGGCCTTGCGTTCGTCCGGTTGACCCAGACTGTTGATCTCCAGGCGCACATTGTGAAGACCCAGCTCTTTCCATAATGCATTGGCCAACAGAATCAATTCCGCATCCAGTTCCCCACCAGGAAATCCGAGCGCTTCCGCTCCGATCTGATGAAACTGGCGATACCGCCCCCGCTGGGGACGCTCGTGGCGGAACATGGGACCCATGTAGTACAGACGCTTGCCGCCGTCGTACAGCATGGAATGTTCAGCAACAGCACGAACGACTCCAGCCGTCGCCTCCGGCCGCAAGGTCAGTTGCTCGCCATTCAGACGGTCCTCAAAGGAATACATCTCCTTTTCGACGATGTCGGTGACTTCCCCCAGCCCACGAACGAACAGCGACGTCGGCTCGACAATCGGCGTGCGAATATTGCGATAGGCATACCGCTCCATGAGCGAGCGCACCTTGCTCTCCAGCCATTCCCACCGCGCGGAGTCGGGCGGCAAGATGTCGTTCATGCCTTTGACAGCGGTTAGCTTTTCAAGCTTCGACACAGGGGTTCCTTTTTCAGTACGCACTGCGGTATTTTCTTTATGGAGATGAAAGGATAAGAAACAGGGCGCGCCAACGACCTGCAGGTCAAGCGCGCCGGGACCGCGCTCACAAACTACGCGGTCGAAGACACTGCCCCGAACCGCTTCTCGATGTAGTTTTCAACGATCTGGTGGAATTCATTGGCGATGTTGTCGCCACGCAGGGTGAGGGCTTTTTCCCCATCAATGAACACCGGAGCAGCAGGTGCTTCACCGGTACCGGGAAGGCTTATGCCGACATCAGCGTGCTTGCTTTCGCCAGGGCCATTCACGATGCACCCCATGACCGCAATCTTCAGATTTTCCACACCGGGATAACGCACGCGCCACACAGGCATCTGCGCGCGAAGGAAATCGTCAATCTGTTTGGCCAGATCCTGAAAAGTGGTGCTGGTCGTGCGGCCGCAACCAGGGCATGCCGTCACACTGGGGACGAAAATCCGCAACCCCAGCGACTGCAGGATCTCCGATGCCACCACAACTTCCTGTGTCCGCGATTCGCCCGGTTGGGGTGTGAGCGAGACGCGAATGGTGTCGCCAATGCCCTCTTGCAGCAAGATCGACAAAGCGGTGGCAGAGGCCACGGTTCCCTTGGTACCCATTCCCGCTTCCGTGAGCCCCAGATGCAGCGCATAGTCGCAACGGCGTGCCAATTCACGGTAAACCGAGATCAGATCCTGAACGCCACTGACCTTGCACGAGAGGATGATCTGATTGCCGTCCAAGCCCATGTCTTCGGCACGACGCGCGGATTCCACGGCTGAAGTGATCAGCGCCTCGTACATCACCTGGCGCGCATCCCACGGTTGGGAGCGACGGCTATTGGCATCCATCAGGCTTGCAAGAAGTTCCTGGTCAAGACTGCCCCAATTGACACCGATACGAACCGGCTTGCTCCACCGCATTGCAGCTTCGATCATTTGACCGAACTGGCGATCACGCTTGTCTCCCTTGCCGACGTTGCCCGGATTGATGCGGTACTTCGACAATGCCTGGGCACAATCCGGGAAATCGGTCAACAGCCGATGGCCGTTGTAATGAAAATCGCCGACCAGGGGAACGCTCTCCCCCATGCGATCCAGTTGCTCCCGGATATAGGGGACCGCTGCCGCAGCCTCCGGCGTGTTGACGGTAATCCGGACAAACTCGGACCCCGCCTGGGCAAGCTCCTTCACCTGGATAGCTGTGCCGATAGCATCCACCGTATCCGTATTGGTCATGGACTGGACGCGCACAGGAGCATCGCCGCCCACCGTGACGACACGAGATCCCCACACCACCCTCGCCTGCCTGGAGCGTCGAAGGGCAGGTGTTGACACGGAGATTGGCGCGGTATTGGTATCCATTGTTTCCACTATCTCACCTCGAAGCGAGCGACATTCTCACGGGACACGGAGCCAAGCTCATAAGGCTTGCCACGCACAAAAACCTCGGTGGCATCCGCTCGTCCGATGACTACCGCCAGAGGCAGTGCACCCGACACAGAAACCAGCTCGTCGGGTGCCAAATTGCGCTGAAATACCACGGCACCTGTCGCATCCCGAACCTGTATCCAAGACTCGCTCCTGGCCTTGAAGGCAAGCACACCGGCAGGTGCATCGACAGCAGACGGGGGGGCGGCAGATGCTTCAGCCGAAGACAGGGCAGGAACAGGTGGCACCTCCCCCGCCAACTCCTTGGAGTCACTGGTAAAAGCCGCGACCTCCACGCCAGAGGTGGCACTCGCCGGCGCGGGAATTGCGGTGGCTGGGCGCTCCTGCGCCACATCCACCGCAGGTGTGGAAATCACGGCATCTGGCGCTCGTAGCTTGAACAATGCCAACAGATCACCTTCAAGACTGCGGGGCAAAAAAACCATCAACGCTGCCCCGATCAGCAGCATGCCCACCACCCACACCAGCGTTTTCGAGCGTGAAACGACAAACGGCGTAGACGATGATTTGCTTCGGAAGCCCTTGACGGTCGCATTCAGCCGCCCGTCATTGGTGGACAGCCTGGGACTTTCTCCTTGGGGGAGAAGCGCCAGAACCGGCTCAGGGTTGATCTTCAGGGTACGGCAAATGCTGGACGCCAAAGCCCGCACAAATACGATGTCCGGGAGGGCAGAAAAATCATCCGCCTCCAGGGCTTCGAGCTTTCCCACAGGGACCTTCGTGGCTCCCGCCAGAGCAGCAATGTGCACCCCGGCAGCTTCTCGGGCCTCCCGCAACAACGCGCCCGCCGTCACCCCTCGCGCATATTGGCCATGCGATCCAACCCCCGGCTGCTCGCCCATCAACTCACTCATTGAATGCCCCGCGTTCATACGCGCCCCACTCGCGCGACTCAGGAAACCGCTTGCGCAACTGGTCTGCAAGCTGCCGCGCGGCCACCGTGTCCCCCAAGGCACGCTCCACCTTGATCCCGAGCCACAAAGATTCCGAGTTGGCATATTCGCTGTTGTTGAGGCGCCGAATGTAAAACTGCGCACGACTCAACTCATGGCGTCGCAACAGCAACGCCGACAGGTGGTACCCCACCACGGGGTTTGCAGCATCCAGTTCATAGGCCTTGATCAGGGACTGCTCAGCTTCTGCATACTGTGCTGCACCCACCTGGCACAGTCCTCTGGCCATCAGCGTCTTGCCACGGGCAGCATATGCAGGGTTGTCCAGCGCACGGACAAACTGCTGATCCGCTTCTGCATATTTTTTCTGCTGGCATAAAAGCCAGCCAAAGTTATGCAACAAATTGGGGTCACCTGGACGCAATGCCTGCGCCCGGCGAAAGCTTTCTTCCGCCTGGGCAAAATCGTTGAGACGCAAATAGATAAGACCACGCAGGTTGTAGGCGTCCGCATAGTTGGCATCAGCCGCAAGCGACTGCTTGACCTCGTCCAGGGCCACGGCAGTTTGTCCCATCTCGAAATAATTCGATGCCAGCTCCAGGCGAATTCGCGCACGGCGCCTTGCATCAGGCTCGTCGGACGGTGTCACCAGATCCGCAGTGGAGTCCGGAGCAGAGGCGCCCCCATTGGCCGCACAGCCACCAAGAGCAAAACAAAAGCCCAGGACACCACAAGCCATCAGTGTCCGGTGCCAATAGTGCCGCCAGCGACCACCAGTCGATCCCACCATGTAGCGCTTCCTTGATAAGTAGCGACCTAAGTCACCTGTTTGAGCACGATTGTGCGTTGCTTTGCCATACGCTCCACCACACGCGTGCGGTCTTTCACATCGCCTGCCAATTGACCGCAGGCAGCATCGATATCATCCCCGCGCGTCTTGCGCACTGTCGTGACAATGCCCGCTTCGCTCAGCACTTTTGCGAAGATTGCCACCTGTGCCTGGGAAGAACGCGTGAGCCCTGACGCCGGAAATGGATTGAACGGAATCAGATTGAATTTGCAGTGGATCGCCCTGCCAATCGATGGTTTGACCAGTTCAATCAGTTGATGGGCATGCTCGATCTGGTCGTTCACCCCATCCAGCATGCAATATTCAAATGTGATGAAGTCCCTTGGCGCATGCTCGAGATAACGGTGACACGCCTCCAGCAACTCCTGGATCGGGTACTTGCGGTTTATCGGCACCAGATAATCACGCAAGGCATCACTGGGCGCGTGCAAGGACACAGCCAAGGCCACAGGACAGTCCTGCGACAATCGATCCATCATGGGAACGACACCCGAAGTAGACACCGTTACACGCCTGCGCGACAGGCCATAACCATGGTCATCGAGCATGACCCTCAACGCCGGCACAAGGGCCGCATAGTTTTGTAGCGGCTCCCCCATCCCCATCATCACCACATTGGTAATGATGCGGGAAGAAGAGCCAAAGCGGGCGCGCAAGGCGTGCTCGGCAAACCACAACTGCGCAACGATCTCGCCCGTGGTGAGATTGCGGCTGAAGCCTTGATGGCCTGTCGAGCAAAATCGGCACCCTACTGCACAACCGGCCTGCGACGATACGCAGAGTGTTCCCCGATCATCTTCAGGAATGAACACGGATTCGACGGCATTGCCGCCACCCACGTCAAACAACCATTTGACCGTGCCATCAGCCGAAACATGTTCACTGATGACTGGCAGGGCCTGCACATGAGCACAGCCCTTCAACTTGGTCCGCAATGCAACGGCCAGATCGCTCATGCCGTCAAAATCGCTGACGCCCCGCTGGTGAATCCAGCGGAAAAGCTGTGTCGCACGAAAACGCTTTTCCCCGAGCTGACCACAAAAACCGATCAACCCATCCAAGTCAAAATCCAGAAGGTTGGTTGTCATGGCAGCCGCGCCCTCAGTCGGTCGCAACTGTCCCCAGCACTTGATTTCTCCAGCGAGACCAGAACGAGTGTGGGGACAATCATGTCAGCGCGAGTAGACGTTCATGCCGGCGAAGAAGAAGGCGATTTCCACTTGAGCGGTCTCAGGGGCATCGGAACCATGCACGGCATTGGCATCAATGCTGTCTGCAAAATCAGCGCGAATGGTGCCGGCCTCGGCCTTCTTCGGATCCGTTGCACCCATCAATTCGCGATTCTTCAGGATCGCGTTCTCACCTTCCAGCGCCTGAATCATGACGGGGCCGGAGATCATGAAATCCACCAGATCCTTGAAGAAAGGACGTGCCTTGTGCACAGCATAGAACTGCTCAGCTTCCAAGCGGGAGAGGTGGGCCATGCGGGCAGCGACAACCTTGAGGCCGGCGGCTTCAAAGCGGGCATAAATCTGGCCAATGACATTCTTGGCAACTGCGTCGGGCTTGATGATGGAGAGAGTACGTTCGATAGCCATATTGATTTCCTGGTGTGATGTTGCTGTGATTTTTGCCCATAGGGCAAAGCTTTTGATTCTAACCGGGCAAGAAAACGCCGGCAGGTCTAGCGATTGCCTCCGCGACGGGATCCACCACCCATACGGCGCTGATCCTGACGGTGGCGCGACAGACTGTCTACACCAATGTAGCCCACCGATGTTTTCATGGGATCGGGTTGTGCACTCCCGCGCTGGCGATCCGGGTTGCCGCCGCGCACCCCCGGATCATCCGATCGACGAGGCCCCTGGCCGCGCGCCTTGCCCCCTCCGCCACCGGCACCGGCACCTGCAGAACGCTTGCGAGCATCGCCCACGCGTTGCTGCCCCCCACGTCCGCGCCCCCTGTTGCCGCGCTCTGCGCCGCCAATGCCTTCCTCGCCACCCACTCCTCTGGCTTCTGAGCGTCCCGCCCCGGCAGCCTGCACCAGGGCGCGGATGTCGCTCTCATCGAGTTCCAGCCAGGCCCCCCGCTTAAGCCCACGGGGCAAGACCATTGCTCCATACCGGATTCGGATCAGGCGGCTGACCGCATGGCCCACGGCCTCCAGCATGCGACGCACCTCGCGATTGCGCCCCTCGGAGATGGTGACGCGATACCAGCAGTTGGAACCCTCCCCACCGCCGTCCTCGATCGAGCCAAACGCGGCCATGCCGTCGTCCAGCCGGACACCATCCAGCAATTGCTGTTTTTCTTCGTTGCTCAAGGCACCCAGAACGCGTACGGCATATTCCCGCTCCAATCCGAATCGGGGATGCATCAGCTTGTTGGCCAACTCACCCGAACTCGTGAACAAAAGCAGCCCCTCTGTATTCAGATCCAGTCGACCGACCGACTGCCATTTCCCCTGCTGCAACCGGGGAAGCTTGCGGAACACGGTCGGACGGTTTTGTGGATCATCGTGGGAAACCACCTCCCCGACGGGCTTGTGATACGCGATGACACGCGCCGGCGGAGGATCGATGCGGTAACGAATCGGCTTGCCGTTCACCTTCACCTGATCGCCAAACTGCACGCGCTGACCGGTGTGTGCCGGCTCGTTGTTCACCGAAATTCTTCCCTCGAGAATCAACTGCTCCATCTCGAGGCGAGAACCCAACCCTGCCTGTGCCAGCACCTTGTGAAGCTTGGGTGTTTCTGCCTGGGGCAATAAAACGCGCTTGGGGGCCACGTCCTCGCTGTTGACCTCGTCGGCATCGAAACGCCCGGAAATGACGTCTTCGAACTGGTAGCCACCCGCCGCAGAGGGGGGGGATCGCTTGCCGCGCCCAGCGCCTCCCGCGTGGCGCGGATTTGCCGGGGGCCTGGTGCCGGTCTCGCTGTGATCTTCCATCACTGGCGATTCCGCAACCTGAAACGCCACTTCCGCGCTCTTCAGCGGGACCGACAACACCGCAGCAGGCTCCGGTTCCACCGATTCTTTGGCGAGCGCGGCATGGGCCGCCACTGCCTCGACGGCACCATCCGCTGGCACCGCTTTCTTGCGAGAGGTTTTTCGTGCCGCAGATTTTTTCTGCAGCATTGCCGCCTCGGAATTCTCCGTCTCATGCGGCATGTTCTGTACATCGGAAGTGGAATCGTTCATAAATTATTTCCCGAGACACCCCCGGGGGCATCCTCTTGTTCATCGTGGAGATTGATCTCCACACTTGGCCTGGCCTGCATCTCCTGCAACGCTTCCTGGCGCTCCAGCCCCGGCAACTGATCGCTCACCGACGAAAAAACCTCGGGGATGCCGCCTCCATCCATCTCCAAAGCTCCCTGCAGGCTGGCTGCCGAGGCCATTGCCTCCAGTACCGAGGCACTGCCGGTGGGATCATCCAGTACAGGCAACTGATCCAGTGACTGCAAGCCCAGATCATCCAAAAACTGGCGCGTGGTCGCAAACAACGCAGGCCGGCCCACTGTTTCGCGGTGGCCAATGACCTCCACCCAACCCCGGTCCTCCAACTGCTTGACGATCAGGCTGTTGACGGTGACCCCCCGAATGTCCTCAATATCCCCACGCGTCACAGGCTGACGGTACGCAATGATGGCCAGTGTCTCCAGCGTGGCACGCGAATAGCGCGGAGGTTTTTCCGGATGCAGCTTGTCCAGGTATTCACGCATCTCGGGACGGCTTTGAAATCGCCACCCGGAGGCCACCTGCACCAGTTCAACGCCCCGCAATGCCCAGTCCTGCTGGAGTTCCTGCAACAGGACTTTCAGCGTGTCCGCCCCCAGTGCATCATCAAAAAGTACACGCAGCTCCCGTACCGCCATGGGCTGCGCAGCGCAGATCAGGGCGGTTTCGAGGACCCGTTTGGCATCCACCGTATTCATGGTTCAGCGATTCCGGGAAAAATTGGGCCACACAGCGTTTGCAGGCACTACACCAACTGCAGGAGTCGATCCATGGTGCACCAGAAAGACACTCTGGAACAAAGCACCGCGCGGCGGGAAACCGCCTTCGGGCGAATGCGGTCGGGCAGACCGTCAGGGCGGATTGTAGCCCAGCCCCCACTGGGACAGCGCCTGCTCCATATCGGGCGGCAACGGCGCCTGGAACTCAAGCGCAAGGCCTGAGACCGGATGCTGGAAACACAGCCGGTAAGCGTGCAGTGCCTGACGCTCCAACCCCGCAGCGGGAGCCCCACCATAAAGAACGTCCGCCACCAGGGGGTGCCCTATGGATGCCATGTGCACCCGAATCTGATGCGTGCGTCCCGTATGCAAGGTGCACTCCACCCAGCAACCCATGTCGTTGCCCGCAAGCCATCGCACATCGGTGCGCGCGGGTTTGCCGGCATGGCTGTCCAGATTGACCACGGCCATGCGCAAACGGTTGCGTGGGTCGCGCCCTATGGCGGCCTGCACCGTGCGGTTGCGAGGCCCCGTCCAGGGCCGGTGCGCCAGCGCAAGGTACTGCCGGTGCACGGTGCGCTGCGCAATCATGCGCACAAGTGTGTCCATCGTTGCCCGATCCCGGGCAACCACCATCAGGCCACTGGTGTCCTTGTCCAGCCGGTGCACGATGCCAGCGCGGGGCACCAGATGCGCCTTTTCGTCGCGTGCCAGCAACCCGTTCAGCAAAGTTCCGCCCCAGTTGCCCGGGGCGGGGTGAACCACCAGTCCCGCCGGCTTGTTGATCACGAGCAGATGTTCGTCCTCATAAACCACGTCGATAGGTAGCGATTGCGGTCGAAACGCCTGGCTCTGCAGCGTCGGGCGCAGCTCGATCACGAGCGGATCGCCCGCCTTCACCCGCGCAGCAGCCTTGGTCGCCGTATGACCACTCAGGGAAACAAGCCCCTGCGACAGGAGCTGCTGGAGATAGCTGCGGGAAAATTCGGGCACGAGCTCGACCAGCGCACGGTCCAGGCGTGCGCCATGCTGGGCGACGCCCACCTCCAGATGGCGCAGTTCGGATTCGGCCTCGGCAAGGCCACTGAATTCGTCCGAGAAGCCTGCGTCCTCCGCACTCTCTGGCAACCCATCTCCCTGCGCGATTACCAACGCCGGTTTTTTGTTCGATCCCCCCTTGTGGAGCGCATCAGACACAGCAGACAAGCTCAGCGCGCCGGCAGGTAGCGGACAGGGTCCACGGGTTTGCCCTGGCGGCGAATCTCGAAATGAAGCTTCACGCGATCAGCATCCGTGCTGCCCATCTCCGCGATTTTCTGCCCGCGCCGCACGGTCTGGTCTTCCTTGACCAGCAACGCCTGGTTGTGTGCATAGGCCGTCAGGAAGGTGTTGTTGTGCTTCAGGATGACGAGATTGCCGTACCCCCGCAAACCGGCGCCCGCATAGACCACCCGCCCGTCGGCTGCGGCGAGAACCGGGTCACCGGCTTTGCCTGCAATATCGAAGCCCTTGTTACGGGCCTCATCAAACCCCGCCAGCAGGGAGCCAGAGGCCGGCCAGATGAAAGGAACATCATCCTCCGACGAGGCGGCTGCATGCGCAGGCGCAGGGACGGGTGCTGGCACGGGCGCTGCAGTGCTGGCGGCCGGCCTGGGTGCACTGGCGGCCGAAGAAGGGGTGACAGCTGCGGAGGCAACAGGACGCGTCACCACGCCCGTCTCTGCGACGGCAGCCGAGGGCGGCACGACGCGCAGCACCTGCCCCACTTCGATCAGATTGGCATTGTCCAGGTTGTTCCAGCGTGCAATGTCTTTCCAGCCCTGACCATTTTCAAGGCCGATGCGAATCAGCGTATCCCCTGCCTTGACAGTGTAATAACCCGGTTTTCCAGCGTTCTCGGCGCCCGGCAAGGGCTTGGCGGATGCAACAACCACCCCGGGAGAGGAGGATGCCGAAGACGCTCCACGGTCCTCCACAGGAGCCTTCGTCATCCGGGTTCCGCAGCCGACAAGCACCAGCGCCGTCAACACGGCGGAAACACCAACGACATGACTACGCGATACCAACATAAGCATTCCCTTCAGGCAATCCCCGATTTTAGGGGGACAAAATGAACCGGCTCGAGAACGCTTTGTTTCAATCCGTGCGCGGTTTTGTCGATCACAAGCAACACTTGCTGGCCACCGGCAAGCGCCATGGGCGCAACGAGGCGCCCTCCCACGGCCAACTGGTCGCACCAGGCCTGCGGCACTGCCTCGCCACCGGCCGCCGCAATGATGGCCGCATAGGGCGCACCCTTGGCATAACCCTGCATGCCATCGCCAAACAGCAAATGCACGTTGGCCAGCCGCAGGTGGCGCAGGTTGTCACGGGCCTTTTCGTGCAGGCCGCGCAGCCGCTCGACCGAATACACCTCGCGTGCAACATGGCTGAGCACCGCGGCCTGGTAACCGCAACCGGTGCCAATTTCCAGCACCCGACCCAGCCCGCCAGCGCGCGCGCCGTCGGCCCCCAAAAGCAGCTCGCACATGCGTCCCACCACGCTCGGCTTGGAGATGGTCTGGGCCAGGCCAATGGGCAGACTGGTGTCTTCGTACGCCTGGTTCACCAGCGCACTGTCGACAAAGCGGTGCCGCTCCACAGTGGACATGGCCTGAAGCACCACCGGCGAGGAAATACCGCCTGCAGCAAGCTTTTGCACCATGCGGGCGCGCACCGCTGCCGAGTCCAACCCGACCCCCTGGGGCGCTGCGGGGGCACTGGCGCGCATCGGCATGGGTGCGACTCTGGAGGGAGCCCCCCCCGAACCATCCAGGCGCGCAGGAAAACCGGGCCTGCGCTGCATCACCATTGCGGGGCCGCTGGTCCAGCAGCCACCAGGCGGGACGCGGTTTGCGCCCAATAGCCAAGATTGTCATGGTCCGTCAGGTCCACTTTCAAGGGAGTGACCGACACATGCCCCTGGGCCGTGGCGTGAAAATCGGTACCCTCGGCGTCGTCCTTGGCCGCGCCAGCCCCGCCAATCCAGTACATCACCTCCCCGCGCGGGCTTTCCTGCACGATCACGCGCTCGGCCGCATGGCGGCGCCCCAGTCGGCACAGCTTCAGGGGGCGCAACGCCTGCAGCGGCATGTTCGGGATATTGATATTGAGCAGCCAGGGCGCTTCGGCCACCAGGTTCTGCGCCACCATCTGCGCAACGATTTCGCGGGTTTTGTGCGCCGCCGCCTCGATCTCGCCCCAGCCCTTGTCCACCTGCGAAATCGCCATGGCCGGAATGCCGAAAAGATACCCCTCCATGGCAGCACCGACCGTGCCCGAGTAGACGGTGTCGTCACCCATGTTGGCGCCGTTGTTGATGCCGGACACCACCAGATCGGGGCGGTAGCCGAGCAGCCCCGTGAGGGCGATGTGCACGCAGTCGGCCGGCGTGCCATTGACGTAGCGAAAGCCGTTGGCTGCCTGGTGCACATACAGCGGCGAATGCAGGGTCAGGGCGTTCGACTTGGCGCTGTTGTTGTGCTCGGGCGCCACCACCTCGACGTCTGCGATGGTCTTGAGCGCGTCATACAAGGCCACGATGCCCGGTGCCTGGTAGCCGTCGTCGTTGGATAGGAGAATCTTCATGGTCACTGTGCGGGGTTGCAACGGATTGTAGGTGGCACCCAGCCAGGATGCGCCCGTCGCTCGTGGGACATCGCACGCCCTTGGGCCACCCCTATCATGCAGGCCACCATTGACAGGAGACATCCCATGCACGCTTGGCTTTGCACCAACCCCACCGGCGTTGACGCGCTCGCCTGGACCGAACTGCCCACGCCCACGCCCCAAGCAGGCGAGGTGCTCATCGAGATCAAGGCGGCCAGCCTGAACTTTCCCGATCTGCTGATCGTGCAGAACAAATACCAGATGAAGCCGCCTCTGCCCTTCGTGCCGGGCTCCGAATACGCGGGCGTGGTGCAGGCGGTGGGCGAAGGCGTCACGCACTTGAAAGTCGGCCAGAACGTGGCCTGCCTCTCGGGAACGGGCGGCTTTGGCACGCACACCATCGCTCCGGCGACCCTGTGCATGCCCCTGCCAGAGGGTTTCTCGTATGTGGATGCCGCCGCCTTCATCATGATCTACGCGACCTCGCACCATGCGCTGGTGGACCGGGCCCAGCTCAAGGCCGGCGAGACGGTGCTGGTGTTGGGCGCCGCAGGCGGTGTGGGCACCGCCGCCATCCAGATCGCCAAGGCCATGGGCGCACGCGTGATCGCGGCGGCCTCCAGCGCCGAAAAATGTGCGCTGTGCACGTCCATCGGCGCCGACGCCACCATCAACTACAGCCAGGAAAACCTGCGCGACGCGATCAAGGCCCTGACCGGCGGCAAGGGGCCGGACGTAATCTACGACCCCGTGGGCGGTGATTTCGCCGAGCCGGCCTTCCGCTCCATCGCGTGGCGCGGCCGCTACCTGGTGGTGGGCTTTGCCTCGGGCCCCATTCCGGCGCTGCCGTTCAACCTGGCGCTGCTCAAGGGCGCCTCCATCGTGGGGGTGTTCTGGGGCGACTTTGCCAGGCGCGAGCCCCAGGCCAATGCCGCCATGATGGTCAAGCTGGCCCAGTGGTACGGCCAGGGCAAGATCAAGCCCGTGATCGACCGCACCATGCCCATGGCCGAGCTGCCCGCAGCCTACGCCCACATGGGCTCGCGCGGCGTGATGGGCAAACTGGTCATGGTCAACTGATGAATCACCAGACCAGGGGACTGCACGAAAAATTGCCGGCATCCGCCACCCGGCCTTTCCGGAAGGGCCGCTGCAGCACATTCTGATTCAGCGCCTGCTGGCCCCGCTAGGCCAGAGCGAAACCAGCACCGCGGCCCTCCAGCGCGCCAACAAGAGCATGTACCTGGCCAAGCGCTCGGGCAAGAACCGCGTCATGGCCGCCTGAACCCGCCCCACACCACCCACCCGCTGCCATGACACCCCTGCAACGCCGCGCCTTCCTGCAGTACGCCAGCGGGGCCGCCGCCGCCGGCACCCTGCCCCGCTGGGCCTGGAGCAACAGCCCGGTGCAGCACGACCCCTTTGCGCTGGGCGTGGCCAGCGGCGATCCCACATCGGAGGGCGTGGTGCTCTGGACGCGGCTGCAGCCCACGCCAGACCACCCATTCACTGCGCAGCTCACCGTGCACTGGGAACTGGCCGACGACCCGGCCTTTCGGCACATCGTGCAACGCGGCCAGGCCACGGCGCTGCCGGCCCTGGGCCACAGCGTGCATGTGGAGGTGACCGGCCTCGCCCCGGCGCGCTGGTACCACTACCGCTTCATGCTGGGCGATGCCGTCAGCGCCTCGGGCCGAACCCGCACCGCGCCCGCGGCCGACGCCCTGGACGCCCATCTGCGCATCGCCTTTGCGTCGTGCCAGCGCTGGGAACACGGCCACTACGCCGCCTGGCGCCACCTGTGCGCCGACCAGCCCGACCTGGTGCTGTTCCTGGGCGACTACATCTACGAATACGCGACGCCCCCCATCACGACAGGGCTGGCCCGCGTGCACGCGCTGCGGTACGCCAGCACCCTGGCCGACTTCCGCGACCGCTACGCACTGCACAAGAGCGACCCCGCCCTGCAGGCGGCCCATGCCGCGTGCCCCTGGGCCGTCACCTGGGACGACCACGAGGTGCAGAACGACTACGCCAGCGCCCAAGGCAAGGGCAGCCAGGGCGATCCTGCAGCCTTCCTGGCCCTGCGCAGCGCCGCCTGGCAGGCGTTCTACGAAAACATGCCGCTGCGCGCCGCCAGCCTGGCGTCGCCCGACTTCGGCACGCTGCAGGTGTACCGGCGCCTGCGCTGGGGCCGGCTGGCGAACGTGCATCTGCTCGACACCCGCCAGCACCGCTCCTGGCAGGCCTGCCGGGCGACTGACACGGGCGGTGCTGCTGCCGTGCGCCCCCAGGACTGCGCAGCCCTGGCCGACCCGCAGCGCAGCCTGCTGGGCGCCACCCAGGAGCAGTGGCTGGATGCAGGCCTGGCCGCCGACGCCCGGCACGACCGCACCCGCTGGAGCGTGATGGCCCAGCAAACCCTGTTCTCGCCCCGCCGCTACCCCTCGGGCGTCGTTTCCACCGACAGCTGGGACGGCTACCCCGGCGCCCGCGCGCGCCTGTTGCAGTCGCTGGCCCGCCACGCGCCACGCAACAGCGTGCTGCTGGGGGGCGACATCCACCAGAACTACGTCTGCAAGGTCCAGTCCGAGGCGGCGGGCGGCCAGCCATCCAGCCCGGAGGTGATCGCCAGCGAGTTCTGCGGCACCTCGATCAGCTCGCGCGCGGGCACCACGCAGGACAAGGTCGATGCCATTGCCCGCCACAACCCGCATGTGCTGCTGGCGCGCAGCGACCAGCGCGGCTACGGCCTGGCCGACATCACCCCGCAGCGCTGGACCACCACCCTGCGCGTGGTGGACGACCCGCTGCGCGCCGACAGCGGCGCATCCACGCAGGCACGCTTTGTGGTGGAAGACGGGCGGGCGGGGCCAGTGCCAGCCTGAACCACGGCGCTCATTAATTAATAGCTTCTTGCGCAACCCTATCAGGAGCCGCAAGCCAAAAACACTCATCATCTGCGCGTCTGTTCCGTAATGTAATAACGGCGCCGGCCGGCGCGGCAGCCCGGTACCATGGGTTTTCCGCCCACCCAAGGAGATCCCAGGATGCCCAAGCCCCCCGCCCTCCGCCTCGTGCTGATTGCCGCCGCTGCCGTGCTGGCCGCTTGCAGCAGCGCTCCTCCGCTGGCCTACACCGTTCCGGACCAGCCCGAAGGCTCGTCGGGCTACACCGACAAACCGGGCTGGGCCGCCGAGAAGTTCGCCGTGGCTGCCGCCAACCCGCTGGCTACCGACGCGGGCTACCAGGTGCTCAAGGCTGGTGGTTCGGCCATCGACGCGGCCATTGCCGTGCAGATGGTGCTGACGCTGGTCGAGCCCCAGTCGAGCGGCATTGGCGGTGGCGCCTTCCTGCTGCACGCCGCAGGCGCCCGGGTCGAAGCCTATGACGGGCGCGAAACCGCACCGGCGGCGGCCACCGACAAGCTCTTCCTCGGTGTGGACGGCAAACCCCTGCCCTTCAACGATGCCGTGGTGGGCGGGCGCTCGGTGGGCGTGCCGGGCACGGTGCGCATGCTGGAGCTGGCCCACAAGGAACATGGCAAGCTGGCCTGGGCCCAGCTGTTCCAGCCCGCCATCCAGCTGGCCGAGGGCGGCTTCAAGGTCAGCGCGCGGCTCAACGCGCTGCTGGCCAACGACAAGTTCCTGGCGCAAGACCCCGTGGCCGCCGCCTATTTCTACGACGCCGCAGGCAAGCCCTGGCCCGTGGGCCATGTGCTGAAGAACCCCGAGCTGGCCGCCGTGCTGCGGGCCATTGCACGGCAGGGTTCCAAGGCCCTGCATGAGGGCGACGTGGCCCAGGCCATCGTGGCCAAGGTGCGCAAGCATCCCACCAACCCGGGCCCGCTCAGCCTGGCCGACCTGGCCGGCTACCAGCCCAAGAAGCGCGAAGCCCTGTGCACCAGTTACCAGGTCGCGCCCCACGACTACCGCGTGTGCGGTTTTCCGCCACCAAGCTCGGGGGCCATCGCCATCGGCCAGATCCTGGGCATCCTCAGGAACACCGACGCGGCCGCGCTGCCCCTGCAAGAGGGCCTGCGCGGCCCGGCGCCCGGTGCCGACTGGCTGCACCTGTACACCGAAGCAGCGCGCCTGGCCTTCGCCGACCGCGCGCAATACGTGGCCGACCCCGATTTCGTGCAACCCCCCGGCGGCAGCTGGATGAGCCTGCTGGAGCCCGGCTACCTGGCCCAACGCGCCAAACGCATTGGCACGCAGAGCATGAAGGTGGCACAGCCCGGCACCCCGGGCAGCGTGCGCACCAGCCATGCCCCCATGCCCGACCAGCCTGAATACGGCACCAGCCACATCAGCATCGTCGACGCCTTCGGCAACGCCGTGGCCATGACCACCACCATCGAGGACCAGTTCGGTTCGCGCCAGATGGTCACGACCAACGCCGCGCGCCCTGGCGGCTTTCTGCTCAACAACGAGCTCACCGACTTCAGCTTTGCCCCCACCGATGCACAGAGCCAGCCCATTGCCAATCGCGTGCAGCCGGGCAAGCGCCCGCGCTCGTCCATGGCGCCCACGCTGGTGTTCGACAAGGCCAGCGGCGAACTGCTGATGAGCGGCGGCAGCCCCGGCGGCGCGGCCATCATCCACTACACGGCCAAGACGCTGTATGGCGTGCTCAACTGGGGGTTGATGCCCCAGCAGGCCATCAACCTGCCCAACTTCGGTTCGTTCAACGGCCCCAGCCTGCTGGAGGAAAACCGCTTCCCGCCCGCCACCGTGGAGGCCCTGCGCGCCCGCGGCGCCGAGGTGCGCGAGATGAACATGACCAGCGGCCTGCAGGCCATCACGCGCGGCCAGGTGCATGGCAAGAAGATGTGGCTGGGCGGTGCCGACCCACGGCGCGAAGGCGTGATGATGGGCGACTGAAAGCAATCAGCATTCAAAGAGGCTCTAGCGATTACCCATAAGCGCAAGATGCGACTCAAAACATAGCAAAAAAATCCGTAGACAACCGCCACGACCATGGCGGGCTGCCTCCACCACCCTGCCCATGCCCCACACCACCGCCCCCGCCACCCAGCACATTGCCTTTGCCGAACTGCAAGACCTGCTCACCCAGATCTTTCTGCGCCACGGTACCTCGCCCGAAGTGGCGGCGATCCTGGCGGCCAACTGCGCCAGCGCGCAGCGCGACGGCGCCGCCAGCCACGGCATCTTCCGCATCCCCGGCTACCTGTCCACGCTGGCCAGCGGCTGGGTCAACGGGCGGGCCGTGCCGCAGGTGCAAGACGTGGCGCCCGGCTATGTGGCGGTCGATGCCGGCAACGGCTTCGCCCAGCCGGCCCTGCAGGCCGCGCGCAGCCTGCTGATCGAGAAGGCGCGCCACAACGGCATTGCGCTGCTGGCCATCCGCAACTCGCACCACTTCGCCGCGCTCTGGCCCGATGTGGAGCCGTTTGCACGCGAAGGGCTGGTGGCGCTGGCCTTTGTCAACAGCATGGCCTGCGTGGTGCCCACGGGCGGGCACAAGGCCTTGTTCGGCACCAACCCCATCGCCTTCGCCGCGCCGCGCGCGGGGGGCGACCCGCTGGTGTTTGACCTGGCCACCAGCGCCATCGCCCACGGCGACGTGCAGATCGCCGCGCGCGCAGGCCACCGCTTGCCCGAGGACTATGGCGTGGACCGCCATGGCCAGCCCACGCGCGACCCTGCCGCCGTCCTCGATGGCGGCGCGCTGCTGCCGTTTGGCGGCTACAAGGGTTCGGCCCTGTCGATGATGGTCGAGCTGCTGGCCGCGGCGCTCACGGGCGGCAACTTCTCGTTTGAGTTTGACTGGTCGCAGCATCCCGGCGCCAAGACGCCCTGGACAGGCGAGCTGCTGATCGTGATCGACCCATCGAAGGGCGCCGGCCACTCTTTCGCGCAGCGCACCGAAATCCTGGTGCGGCACATGCGCGCCGCCGGCCAGGACCGCCAGCCCGGCGACCGCCGCTACCAGCAGCGTGCGCAATCCGATCGCCATGGCATTGCGATCGGCTGCGAGGAACTGGCCCGGCTGCACGGCCTGGCCGCGGCGCCGCTGCCGCCGGCCGGTTAAGCGCCAGACCCGTCTGCCTGTCGGCTATGGCGCCTGCAGCAACGCCAGCGCCTGCGGCAGATGGGCCGCGATGGCCGGCGCACTGGGGTCTGGCAGGCGGGGCACATGGCCCAGGAATGGCGCCACAAGGCCTTCCTCCAGCGCAGCCAGGTTGTCGGCCACATGGGGCATGGCCGCGTCCACGGTGTTGGCCACCCAGCCGGCCAGGCGCAGGCCGCGTGCGCGCACGGCCTCGGCCGTGAGCAGCGCATGGTTGATGCAGCCCAGGCGCAGGCCCACCACCAGCACCACCGGCAGCCCCAGGTCCACGGCCAGGTCGGCAGTGTCCCAGCCGGGAACGAGCGGCACACGGAAACCACCCACGCCTTCGACAAAGGCCATGTCGGCCCGCGCCGCCACGCCGCGCACGGCGGCCAGCAAGGCGTCGCGGGCAATGGTGCGGCCCTCCAGGCGGGCGGCAATGTGCGGTGCGCAGGGCGTGCGCAGCTGCAGCGGACCCACTTCGTCATCGCGCAGGCCCATGTTGCTGGCCGCACGCAGGCGCAGCACGTCTTCGTTGACCCAGCGGCCGTCCACACAATCCTGCCCCGCCGCCAGCGGCTTGATGGCGGCGGCGCGCAGACCCGCCTGCGCCGCCAGGTGCGTGAGCGCGGCGGTGATGGCGGTTTTGCCGATTTCGGTGTCGGTACCAGTGACAAAAAAACCGCGCGTCATGCCAGCTCCTTAGCGGCCTCGGCCAGCGCCGCCAGCAGGCGGTCGATGTCGGCCGCGGTGTGGGTGCCGCACAACGTGATGCGCAGGCGCGCCGTACCCGGCGCCACGGTGGACGGGCGGATGGCCGGCACGCGCAGGCCGGCGCGGTCGAGCACGGCCGCCACGCGCAGCGCGGCGGCGTTCTCGCCGATGATGAGCGGCTGGATGGGGGTGTCTGAAGCCACCAGCCGCCAGCCCAGTTGGGGATGGCGCGCCAGCAGGTCACCCACCCCGGCGCGCAGCTGCGCCTGCAGGCGCACGAGATTGGCGCGGCGCTGCGCGCCCTCGTCACCGGCCATCAGCGCCAGGCTTTGCAGCAGCGCATGCGCCACGGCGGGCGGCGCGGCGGTGGTGAAGATGTAGGCCCGCGCGGCCTGGATCAGGTATTGGATGACGGTAGGGTGCGCGGCCACGAAGGCACCGGCCACACCGGCCGCCTTGCCCAGCGTGCCGACCATGATCAGCCGCTCGCTGCGCAGACCAAAGTGCGCCAGCGTGCCGCGCCCCTGCGGCCCCAGCACGCCAAAGCCGTGGGCGTCATCCACCACCAGCCAGGCGTCGTGCCGTTCGGCCAACGCCAGCAGTTTGTCGAGCGGGGCCACGTCGCCGTCCATGCTGAACACCGCGTCGGTGACGATCAGCTTGATGCGGGCCGTGCAGGCGCCCAGCAGCGCGTCGAGCTGGGGCACGTCGCAATGCGCATAGCGCTGCACCGGCGCCTTGGCCAGGCGCGCGCCGTCGATCAGCGAGGCGTGGTTGAGTTCTTCCGAGAAGATCACCGCATCGGCATCACCCAGGGCCGTGAGCACTGCCAGGTTGGCCATGAAGCCGGTGCAGAAGAACAGCGCCTCGGCGTTCGGGATGGCGGGCGCCACGGCCGCCGCCAGGGCGCGCTCCAGCGCCGCATGCGCGCTGGAGTGCCCGCTGATGAGGTGCGACGAGCCCGAGCCTGCGCCATACAGTCGCGCGCCCTCGGCCAGGGCCTCGGCCAGCGCGGGATGGGCGGCCAGGCCCAGGTAGTCGTTGCTGCAGAACATCAGCAGCTCGCGGGATTGCCCATCGGCGCCGCGCACGCGCTGCACCGGCGCGGTGGCGCTCTCGGCCTCGCGCAGCACGCGCGTCAGATCCTTGGCGGCGATGGCCTGCAGCTTCTGGTTCAGGTGGTCAAGCAGCATCCAACACCTCCGCCAGCGTGGCCATCACGGCCTGGAACAAAAACTGCGCCGTGGGCGCGTCAATAAGGTAGGGCGGCATCAGGTAGACGGTGCCGCCAATGGGGCGGATCAGCAGCTCGTGCGCGCGCGCCGCCAGGTGAAAGCGCTCGGCAAACCGCTCACCGGGCTCGCGCACGTCGAACGCCAGGATCATGCCGCGCTGGCGCAAATGGGCCACGCGCGGGTCGCTGGCCAGCGGCGCGAAGGCCTCGGCCAGCAGCCGGGCCTGCGCGCGGTTCTTCTCCAGCACCTGGTCGGCTGCGAAGCGGTCGAGCACGGCATTGGCCGCCGCGCAGGCCAGCGCATTGCCGGTGTACGAATGCGAGTGCAGAAAGCCGCGCCCCACCTGCTCGCTCCAGAAGCTCTGGTACACCGTTTCGGTGGTCAGCACCAGCGACAGCGGCAGCGTACCGCCGCTGATGCCCTTGGACAGCGTGATGAAGTCGGGCCAGCCGCACTCGCCCTGCTCGAACGCAAAGAAGGTGCCGCTGCGCCCGCAGCCCACCGCGATCTCATCGGCGATCAGGTGGATTTCGAACTCGTCGCACAGCGCCCGCACGGCGCGCAGGTACGAGGGCTCGTGCATCGCCATGCCGGCGGCGCACTGCACCAGCGGCTCGATGATGAGGGCGGCCACATGGCCGCGCCGCTCTGCCAGCACGCGGCGCAGATCGGCCAGCGCGCGGGCCTCGGCGTCCGGGTCCTGGCGTGCATCGGGCGACTCGACGATGTGGGCGCGCATCAGCAGCGGGTCGTAGGCATCGCGGAACACTGCCACGTCGGTCACGGCCAGCGCGCCGATGGTTTCGCCGTGGTAGCCGTTGCGCAGGCAGACGAACTCGCGCTTGTCCGCCAGGCCCCGGTTGCGCCACGAATGAAAGCTCATCTTCAGCGCGATCTCGACCGCCGAGGCGCCGTCGCTGGCAAAGAAGGCGTGGCCCAGCGCTCCACCCGTCAGGGCCGCGAGTTTTTCGGCCAGCTCGACCGCGGGCGCATGGGTGCAGCCTGCCAGCATGACATGGGGCAGGGTTTCGAGCTGGTGCGTGATGGCGGCGCGGATGCCGGCATCCGAGTGCCCGAACAGGTTCACCCACCAGGAGCTGTTGGCGTCGAAATAGCGCCGGCCTTCCAGGTCGAAAAGCCAGGGGCCTTCACCCCGGGCGATGGCCAGCGGCGGCGTGACGGCGGCACGCGCCATCTGGGTACAGGGGTGCCACAGCGCAGCAAGGCTGCGCGCGGCGAGATCGGGGGAGTGCAGGGACGTCAATCAACAACTCGCTCGCCCGGGCTTGCGGGCAGGGATGGGACGAAAAAACCGCGGCAAGTATCGCACCCGGCTTGGCTGCAGGGGATGCCGCCAGATCTGCCCACCACTGCCGACTGCCCGGCATTGGAGGAAAAATGGCTTCAACGCCTGTTCAGAAGGCGCCAATAGCTATGAAAACGGAGCACCTTCGAATGCCCCTGCCGTGGCTGGCCGCCGTGCAATGGTCAGACGTCGATGGCCGCGGCCGAGCCCGCCTGCTTGCGCAGCTCGAACTTCTGGATCTTGCCCGTGGCGGTTTTGGGGATGTCGCCAAACACCACGGCGCGCGGCACCTTGAAGCCGGCCAGGTGCTTCTTGCAGTGCTGCACGATGTCTTCGACCGTGGTCTGTGCACCCGCCTTCAATTCGACGAAGGCGCAGGGCGTTTCGCCCCACCTGGCGTCGGGCTTGGCCACCACGGCGGCGGCCAGCACGTCGGGGTGGCGGTAGAGCACGTCCTCGACCTCGATGGACGAGATGTTCTCGCCGCCCGAGATGATGATGTCCTTGCTGCGGTCCTTGATCTTGATGTAGCCGTCGGGGTACTGCACGGCCAGGTCGCCGCTGTGGAACCAGCCGCCGGCAAAGGCTTCCTCGGTGGCCTTGGGGTTCTTGAGGTAGCCCTTCATGGCGATGTTGCCCCGGAACATGATCTCGCCCATGGTCTCGCCATCCCAGGGCACGGGTTGCAGGGTTTCGGGGTCGAGCACCCGGGCTGCGCGCTGCAGGTGGTAGCGCACGCCCTGGCGGGCGTTGAGGCGGGCGCGCTCGCCGATATCGAGGTCGTTCCAGGCTTCGTGCCGGGCGCACACCGTGGCCGGGCCATAGACCTCGGTCAGGCCGTAGACATGGGTCAGGTCGAAGCCCATCTTCTCCATGCCCTCGATCATGGAAGCCGGTGGCGCGGCGCCGGCCACCATGGCCTTCACGCCGGCAGGCACACCCTCCTTCATTGCGGCCGGCGCGTTCACCAGCAGGCCGTGCACGATGGGCGCGCCGCAGTAGTGCGTGACACCATGGTTGCGGATGGCATCGAAGATGGCCTGCGCCTCCACGCGGCGCAGGCACACGTTGACGCCTGCGCGCGCCGCCACCGTCCACGGAAAACACCAGCCGTTGCAGTGGAACATGGGCAACGTCCACAGGTAGACGGCGTGCTTGGGCATGTCCCACTCCAGCACGTTGCTGATGGCATTGGTGGCCGCGCCCCGGTGGTGGTAGACCACGCCCTTCGGGTTGCCGGTGGTGCCGCTGGTGTAGTTGAGCGCGATGGCATCCCACTCATCGGTGGGCAGCTCCCAGGCGAATTGCGGGTCGCCGCCGGCCAGAAATTCCTCGTAGGTGGTGGTGCCGAGTTTCTGGCTGGCGGGGCCGTAGACAGCGTCCTCCACGTCGATCAGCAGCAGCGGCGCCGGGTTCTGGCGCAGCGCCAGGGCCTTGGCCATGACGCCGGCGAATTCGGGGTCCACGATCACCGCCCTGGCCTCGCCGTGGTCGAGCATGAAGGCGATGGCCTCGGGATCGAGGCGCGTGTTCAGGGCATTGAGCACGGCGCCCGCCATGGGCACACCAAAGTGCGCCTCGACCATGGGCGGCGTGTTGGGCAACATGACGGCCACGGTGTCGTTCTTGCCTATGCCGGCGCGCTGCAGGCTGCTGGCCAGCTGGCGGCAGCGCGCATAGGTCTGCGCCCAGGTCTGGCGCAGGGTGCCGTGCACGATGGCCAGGCGGTCGGGGTAAACCTCGGCGGTGCGCTCGATGAAGCCCAGCGGCGACAGGGGCGCGAAGTTGGCTTCAGTGCGGGGCAGGTGCTGGTCGTAGATGGAGGTCATTGCGCTTCACAAGGAAAAAATGAACAGGAGCTAGACAGGCCACGCCTCAGGGGTGGTTGCTGCGGCTTTGCTTGACACGGTACATGGCCGCATCCGCGCTGGCCAGCAGCGATTGTGCGTCGGGCGCATCGCGTGGGAAAAGGCTCATGCCGATGCTGGCGCGCACCCGCAGCGATTTTCCGAACAGTTCCAGCGTTTGCCCAAAGGCCTGCTGCAGTTTCTCGGCAATCTGAAGCGCAGCTTCTTCGGTATCGACGTTCTCGCACAGCACGGTGAACTCGTCGCCTGCCAGGCGAGCCACCGTATCGGCCTGGCGCACGGCCGAGACGATGGCACGGCCCGTGGCCTGCAGCACCTCATCGCCCGCTGCATGGCCCAGGGCGTCGTTGATGGACTTGAAATCGTCCAGGTCCACAAAGAACAGCGCACACGCCCGTCCGCTGCGCCTTGAGAGCTCCAGCGCCTGCGCCAGGCGCTGCTCGAACATGCGCCGGTTGGGCAGCCCGGTGAGGAGATCGTGATGGGCCAGGTGCGCCATGCTGTCCCGGCTGGCGTTGAGTTCGGCGATCTGGCGGGTGATCTGCTGCTCCATGTCGCTCAGGCTGCGCGCCAGTTCACCCACCTCGTCCTGCCGCTCGACCGGCAGGGCACCGTGGGGCTCTCCCCGCGAAAAGGCGCGGGCCGCGCGCACCATGGTCTGCAGGGGCCTGGTCACCGCCCGGGACACCAGCGCGGCCAGCAGCATGCCCACCGCGCTCAGGACCAGCAGCATCTTGAGGATGCCGCGCCCCAGCTCGAGCACTTCGTCCTGCACCACGGCCATGGGCTGCGAGAGCCCCGCCACCAGGAAGCGGTCTTCGTCCGAATCCCCGACGGGCAAGCGGGTGAACGAGAACACGCGCGGTTCGGCACCATCCGCCTGCGCGTCCATCATGAGTTCGTGGGTGCGCCCTTCGATGATCTGCGCCACCGGCGCCAGGGTGTCCTGCAGAAGGATGCGTTGGCCACGATCGAAACCGAAGGTCTGGGTCGGATCGGGGTGCACCAGAATGTCGCCCCAGCGGTTGCACAGGTAAAACCCATAGTTCTCGGGCAGGCTTTTCCTGAAGTAGGCCAGGAAGGGGCTGGCCGCCACGCGCACTACCACCACGGCCTCGACGGTCCCCCAGCGCACCACGGGCGATGCCATGTTGAAGATGGGTTGCTGCTGCTCTTCGGTGGCATCGCCTTCGTGGTTGATGCCGAACTCGCTGAAGTACACCGCGCCCGAACGCAGCTTGAGGGTTTCGAAAACAAAGGGGAAATGGGCTTTTTCCTGCAGCGCGGCCTGGGGCGCCTCCACCAGGTCATCGCCCAGCCGGTCAACCCGCAGCAGCTCCAGGCCATGGTCGCGGGCACTGATGAGCCGGATCTGCAGGTACGAGGGGTGCGCAGCCAGGCTCGCCTTGAACACTTCGGCCAGCAGGCGGCGGTCGCGCACAGAAGGTGCATGCGGCGGCTGCGCCGTGCGCGGCTCGGTGGCCACGGCCGCCGCGGCCGCCAGCAAGGTGGCATCGCGCGCCACGGCCGAAAAACCGGCTTCGAGGTGGCGCGTCAGCACCTGCGTGGTGGCCAGCAGCGAGCGCTCGGCCCGCTCACGCAGCAGGTCGCGCGCGGCAGCATAGGTGTAGTAGCCCGCCAGCACCGCAGCCAGTACGCTGAAGGAGGCCAGAATCCAGCCCAGGCGCGACGCGATGCCCCAGCGCATGGCTCAGAACCCCTCGGGGCGCTCGCCCGATACGATGCGCCGCCAGAGCCGGGTGCGCTGCCCTTCGCTCTCCACCGGCTCCAGCCACACTATCGGGCTCGCCGCAGCGCCCGCCGCGCCGCCGGGAGGCTCCTGCAAGGTGTTGGCCAGCCCCTGGCGCCGGGTCAGTACACCGCTCACCGCCGGCTCAAGCATGTAGTCGATCCACCGGGCTGCCAGTGCGGGCTGGGCAGAGCGGCGCGTGATGGCCCAGCAGTCGAGCCAGGCCAGGGCCCCTTCCTTCGGGATGACATAGCCCACGTCGAGCCCCGCGTCGCGCAGCAGCTTGAGTTGCTGCTGGCCATAGTTGGCATGCATCACCGCGATGCGGTGGCGGCGGAACAGCTCCACCGACTCCTCGGGCACCGAATAGAACGACAGCACGTTGCGGCGAAGCGCCACCAGGTCGCGGGCCAGACCGCCGAACCGCGCCGCATCGATGTGAAAGGGCGCCAGCCCCCGGCGCTGGGCGGCCAGCGAGAAACTGTGGCTGCTACCGTCGAACGCCAGCACCCGCCCCTGCCAACGCGGATCCCACAGCACGTTCAGCTAGTCTGGCGGCACGCCGAACTGCCGACGGTCGTAGATCAGGCCCATTTCGGAATAGGTGTAGGGCAGCGCATACACGGCCCCTTCGCTGGTGATGCCGGGAATCGATGCCAGTTGCCGAAACCGGGGCAACTGGCGCCCGGCATTGGCAATGTCCTTCATCGGCAGCGGAATGAGGCGCTTTTGCGCGACCAGGCTGGCGATCTCGACCGTGTTGGCGGCCACTACGTCGTAGCCTGGGCCTGCCGGATCGGCCAGCTTGGCACGCAGGCTGTCGTCCGAGCCCACGGTGGTGATTTCGACGCGCACGGCATGGCGCTTTTCAAAGGCGGCCACCACATCGGCGTCGGCGTACCCGGGCCATGACAGGACGCGCAGCACCGGCGCCCCCGACGCGCACAGCGGCAGCCAGGCAACGGCTGCCGCGCGCAGCCACACGCCCAGCCGCGCTGCGGCACTGCGTGTCCACGGGGTCCCCGTTGTTGCCATGGAGATGTCTCGGCTTCGCCAAATGTTAACGAGTGTAACCACACTTTGCGCAGACAATAAGCCCCGTGTCGATTCCCCAATCTTTCATTCAGGAACTGCTTTCGCGCGTGGACGTGGTGGACATCGTGGGCCGCTACGTGCAGCTCAAGAAGGGCGGCGCCAATTTCATGGGGCTGTGCCCCTTCCACGGCGAGAAATCGCCCTCCTTCAGCGTCAGCCCCGCCAAACAGTTCTATCACTGCTTTGGCTGCGGCAAGAACGGCAACGCCATCAGTTTTCTCATGGAGCACGCCGGCATGGGCTTCATCGAGGCCGTGCAGGACCTGGCCCAGCAGGTGGGGCTGCAGGTGCCCGACGATGACATCTCGCCGCAGGAAAAAGAGCGCGCCGCCGCTGCCCGGCAAAAGCAGGCCACGCTGACCGATGTGCTGGAAAAAGCCGCCGAGGCCTATCGCCGGCAGTTGCGCATATCGCCCCGGGCCGTGGCGTATTTCAAGGGACGCGGGGTGTCGGGTGCGGTAGCCAAGCGCTATGGTCTGGGCTATGCCCCCGAAGGCTGGCGCAGCCTGGCCAGTGTTTTTCCGCACTACGACGACCCGCTGCTCGAAGAAAGCGGGCTGGTCATCGTCAATGACGAAGATGGCGGCAAGCGCTACGACCGCTTCCGTGACCGGGTGATGTTTCCCATCCGCAACGTCAAGGGCGAGTGCATCGGCTTTGGCGGCCGGGTGCTGGGCGATGACAAACCCAAGTACCTCAACTCGCCCGAAACCCCGGTGTTCCACAAGGGCCGCGAACTCTATGGCCTGTTCGAGGCCCGCGCCGCCATTCGCGAACAGGGTTTTGCGCTGGTCACCGAGGGCTACATGGATGTGGTGGCCCTGGCGCAGTTGGGATTCCCCAACGCCGTGGCCACGCTGGGCACGGCCTGCACACCCGAGCATGTGCAAAAGCTGCTGCGCTTTACCGACGCGGTGGTGTTCAGCTTTGACGGCGATGCCGCGGGCCGCCGGGCGGCCCGCAAGGCGCTCGACGGTGCCCTGCCCCATGCCAGCGACACGCGCAGCATCAAGTTTCTGTTCCTGCCGCCCGAGCACGATCCCGACAGCTTTGTGCGCGCGCACGGCTCCGATGCCTTTGCCCGCCACATTGGCGATGCGGTGCCTTTGAGCCGCTTCCTGATCGAAGCCGCCAGCGAAAGCTGCGACCTGGGCACGGCAGAAGGCCGCGCCCACATGGCGAGCAATGCCCGCCCCCTGTGGAGCGCGCTGCCCGAGGGGGTGCTGCGGCGCCAGGTGCTCACCGAACTGGCACAGCTGGCCCAACTGGAAGCCCACGACCTGTCCGACCTCTGGAGCAAGACCGCCGCCCAGGAGGCAGCACGCCACCCTGGCACCGTGGCCTCGCACCGCCATGCCGCCACCCCCACGGACGAGCCCCCGTGGGGCGCGCCTGCCGATGCCGGCTGGCAATCACCCGGCGGCTACGACTCGCCCCCGAAGCCACCCTTTCGCAAGGGGGGCGACTGGAAAGGCGGCAGCTGGAAAAAAAAGGACGCCGCGCCCTGGCCGCCCCAGCCACGCCTGCCACGCACGCCCACCGCCAGCCGGGCAGACCACGCCGCACGGCTGCTGTTGTCGCACATGGCGTTTCTGGAAGAGTTGACGCACGACGACCACGCGGCGCTGTGTGCCCAGCCTGCCCCGCATGGCCCGCTGTTCAGCTGGCTGGAAGGACAGTTCCACGAGCATGGGCCGCAGGCCTGGGCCTTGCTGCGGGAAAGCCTGCGGGGCAACCCCTGTGAAGCCCTGGCGGTGAAGGTCATGACCGGCTCGCACGCGCAGACCGAGGGCGATCTGCACGAATTGCGGCTGGAACTGCGGGATCTTCTGAACCGCATGCTGATCGAAGACATCAACGCCCAGCAAAAAAACCTGATCCTGCAGGCGGCGCAAGACCCCACGGCACTGGAGCGCTACCGCGCGCTGGAACAGCGGCGCAACGTACTGCAAGGCATATTGCCCCGCACCCCTTGAAATACCGGACAGTCGGTATAATGTAGGGTTTTTCGGCAAGAGCGACAGCAGCACCTCCGAGCCGGGCCACCGTGACAAACGCGCACCTATGCGCTGATGGGCCCACTTATCGCAAGGACTGCACACCAAATGTTCGCCCAGACATCTTGCCCCTGAGGGCCTCCCCTCAAAACGTGAAGCCACCCCAGCTTTGCGTTGCCACCCGCGCCGGGACCTGAGGCGCTTGCGTTTTCTTTGTGTCCGTTTTTGATTCTGAGGTTGTTCCATGCCCGCTCAAAAGTCCGCGAAGCCGCCCAAGTCCGCTCCAGGCACCGCCGCAAAGGCTGTCTCCAAAACCGCTGCCACAGCACCGGCCCAAGCCGCGCCCCGCAAGGCCGTTGCTGCGGCCCCTGCCGCGGCTGCCAAGAAAGTGAAAACCGTGCCCGTGAAAAGTTCTGCCGAGCTGACCAAAGCTGCCGATGAATTGCTGAAGAAGAAGCCTGCCCGCGCCGCAGCCGCCGCGTCCGACGGTGACGAGGCCCCCAAGAAACGCCCTGGCCGTCCGGCCAAGGCCGCAGATAGCGCCGAGGCCAAGACCCCCGCCAAGCGCGGTCGCAAACCCAAGGCAGCAGCGGGCGAAGTGGGCAGTGACGACGCAGACCTGTCGGATATCGAAGCCGACCTCGAAGGCGAAGTGGAGGCGGAGGCCGCCCCCACGGCCGAAAAGGTCAAACCCCTGCGCATGAAGATCAGCAAGGCGAAGGAACGCGCCTTGATGAAGGAATTCGGCCTGGACGAAACCGTCCTGTCCGAAGAAGACATGGCCAAGCGCCGTGCGCGCCTGAAGACCCTGATCAAGCTGGGCAAGACGCGCGGCTACCTCACGCACGTTGAAATCTCCGACCACCTGCCCGACAAGCTCGTGGATGCCGAAACCCTCGAAGCCGTCATCACCACGCTGAACGACCTGGGCGTGGCGGTGTACGAGCAGACGCCCGACGCCGAAGCACTGATCATCACGGACAACGCCCCCGCTGGCGCCACCGAGGAAGAAGCCGAAGAGGCCGCCGAAGCCGCCCTGTCCACCGTGGACAGCGAGTTCGGCCGCACCACCGACCCCGTGCGCATGTACATGCGCGAAATGGGCACGGTGGAACTGCTCACGCGCGAAGGTGAAATCGAGATCGCCAAGCGCATCGAAGGCGGCCTGATGGCCATGATGGAGGCGATCAGCGCATCGCCCGCCACCATCGCCGAAATCTTGAACATGGGCGAGGAGATCCGCGAAGGCAAGGTTGTCATCTCGACCATCGTGGACGGTTTCTCCAACCCCAACGAGGCCGACGACTATGTGGCCGAAGAAGACTTCGACGAATTCGACGAAGCCGATGACGACGACGGCAAGGGCGGCTCCAAGGCCCTGACCAAGAAGCTCGAAGAACTCAAGAAGCAGGCGCTGGAGCGCTTTGACAAGCTGCGCGAGCTGTTCGAGAAGGTCCACCAGATCTATGACAAGGAAGGCTACGGCACGCCCGCGTATGTCAAGGCCCAGGCGGCCCTGTCGCAGGAGCTGATGACCATCCGCTTCACGGCCAAGACCATCGAGAAGCTGTGCGACATGGTGCGCGGCCAGGTGGACGATGTGCGCAAGAAAGAACGCGAACTGCGCCGCATCATCGTGGACAAGTGCGGCATGCCCCAGGAAACCTTCATCAAGGACTTTCCGCCCAACCTGCTCAACCTCAAGTGGGTGGAAAAGCAGGCCGCTGCCGGCAAGCCCTGGTCGGCCATCATGGCGCGCAACATCCCGCCCATCCAGGACCTGCAGCAAAAGCTGACCGACCTGCAATCGCGCGTGGTCGTGCCGCTGGTCGAGCTCAAGGGCATCAACAAGCGCATGAACGAGGGCGAAGCCACCTCGCGCGATGCCAAGAAGGAAATGATCGAGGCCAACCTGCGCCTGGTGATCTCGATTGCCAAGAAGTACACCAACCGCGGCCTGCAGTTCCTCGATCTGATCCAGGAAGGCAACATCGGCCTGATGAAGGCGGTGGACAAGTTCGAATACCGCCGGGGCTACAAGTTCTCGACCTACGCCACCTGGTGGATCCGCCAGGCGATCACAAGGAGCATTGCCGACCAGGCGCGCACCATCCGCATCCCGGTGCACATGATCGAGACCATCAACAAGATGAACCGCATCAGCCGCCAGCACCTGCAGGAGTTCGGCTTTGAACCCGATGCGTCCATCCTGGCGGCCAAGATGGAGATCCCCGAGGACAAGATCCGCAAGATCATGAAGATCGCCAAGGAGCCGATCTCCATGGAAACGCCGATCGGCGACGACGACGACAGCCACCTGGGCGACTTCATCGAGGACGGCGCCAACACCGCCCCCATCGAAGCCGCCATGCAGGCTGGCCTGCGCGATGTGGTCAAGGACATCCTGGATGGCCTCACGCCGCGCGAAGCCAAGGTGCTGCGCATGCGCTTCGGTATCGAGATGACCAGCGACCACACGCTGGAAGAAGTGGGCAAGCAGTTCGACGTGACGCGCGAACGCATCCGCCAGATCGAGGCCAAGGCGCTGCGCAAGCTCAAGCACCCCAGCCGCTCGGACAAGCTGCGCAGCTTCATCGATTCGCTGTAATACGGTCTCGCATTCAAGCGGATAACTAGGCGGGAAGCCGCAGACAGTGCTCTAGCACGGCAAGGCGAACCAACGAAGTTATACGTTTGAAGGCAAAACCGTATCAGCCGTACCACCACAGCCCTGGCAACAGGGTGTGCCTTCAGGCGCCCCGGCCACCACTGTGGTGCCGGGGCGTCATGCTTTGGGAGTGACACAGCGCTGTGTACAGGTCCTGCCAGAGATTCCCCATGAAAGGCCTTTGGCGCTTGATGGATGAGCGCCATCAGTCCTATAAAAAGGAGCAGTCAGTCCAGCTTGAGCCCTGACTGCTTCACCAGCCGGGCCATGCGGCCAATCTCGCTGCGAAAGAATGCCGCCGTGGCGTCTGGCGGGGGGCTTTGCAGCTGGTAACCCTGTGCCAGCAAGGCATCGCGCACCTCCGGCGTGGCCACCGCGCTGCGCACCCCATGGTAGGCGCGCTCCACCTCGGCCTTGGGCAGACCGGCCGGCCCGACCACGGCCACCCAGCCGTCGAGCACGTAGTGGGACAGCCCCTGCTCGGCCATCGTCGGCAGATCGGGCAGCAGCGGTGAGCGGACGCTGGACGACAACCCGATGGCCCGCAGCGCGCCCGCCTTCACATGGGGCGCGGCAACGGCAATGGCAATGAACGCCATCTGAATCTGCCCACCCAGCACATCGGCGGTCAGCGGCCCCATGCCCCGGTAGGGAATGTGCTTGATGTCCACCTGGGCCTCGTGCACGAACATCTCGGCGGCCAGGTGCAGGATGGTGCCGTTTCCGGACGATCCGTAGTTCAGCGCGCCGGGTTGGGCCTTGGCCAGGGCGATGAGTTCGCGCAAGTTCCTGGCCGCCACCGATGGATGGGCCACCAGCACGAACGGCGTGGCGCCGATCATGGTGATGGGCGTGATGTCGTCCACGGCATCGTAGGGAATGTTCTTGAACACACTGGGGTTCACCACATGGTTGTTGGACACCATGCCCAACACCGAACCATCCTTGGGCGCCTTGACGATCATCGAGGTGCCCGTGATGCCACCCGCACCGGGATAGTTTTCCACCACCACGGGCCGCGCCAGCGCCTTGCCCAGGCTGGGGCCCAGCACGCGGGCCACACCGTCCACCCCCGAGCCCGCGCTAACGGGCAGCACCATGCGCAGCGGTTTGTCAGACCCTTGGGCCCAGGTCAGCGCCGGGGCCACGGCGCCGGCCACCGCGGCCGCCAGCAGCGTGCGGCGCGCAATGCCGTCTCGATGGAAGGAAGGAGGAAAAAGGCTGTGCGCCGGTGGCTGTGTCGTCATGGTTGTCTCCATCGTTGTCATTGGAATGCTGTCGCACGGGCCCGTGCATGGCCCTGGCGCCGAGGCAGCTCAGGCCACTGCCCCCTGGGCTTGCAGGGCCTGGACCTGATCGGGCGTGTAACCCAGCTGCTCCATCAGCTCGGCCGTGTGCTGCCCCAGCACGGGCGGCTGCAGGCGCACTCCCAGCCGCTGGCCGTCCATGCGCAAGGGGAACAATGTGGTGCGCGCCGTCTGCCCTGCCCGCTCGCCGTCGGGCAAGGTGATATCGGCCAGGCCTCCGGTGGCTTGGAGGTGCGGGTCATCGAATAGCTGCTCAGGCCGCAGGATGGGCGCAAACGGCAGGCCGTTTTTCTCGAAGATGGCTGCCAGCTCGGCAGCGCTGTGCCCGGCCAGGCGCTGGCGCAACGCTGGCATCAGCGTGAGGCGTGCGCGCACGCGGTCGTTGTTGGTGGCCAGCAGCGGGTCGGCCTTGAGGTCTGCAAACCCCATGGCGTCACAAAAGGTGACCCACTGCGCGTCGCTCACGGCGGCCAGGAAGATCTGCTCATCGTCTTTCACGCTGAAGACGTCGTACAGCGCCCATGACGAGATGCGGTCGGGCATGGGTGCCGCAGGCTGGCCGGTAACGGCGTACTGCATCATGTGCTGGCCGACCAGGAACACGTTGTTCTCGAACAGGGCCGAGTCCACCTCCTGCCCGCGCCCGGTGATGCCGCGCTGCATCAGGGCCGCCATGGCACCGATGGCGCCGAACATGCCTCCCATGATGTCGTTGACGCTGGTGCCGGCGCGCAGGGGATCGCCGGGGCGGCCCGTCATGTAGGCCAGGCCGCCCATCATCTGCACCACCTCATCCAGCGCCGTGCGGTGCTCGTAGGGGCCGGGCAGAAAACCGGTGTGGTTCACATAGATGAGGCGCGGATTGAGCTGGCTCAGTGCGGCGTAGTCCAACCCGTATTTGGTCATCACACCGGGCTTGAAGTTCTGCGCGACCACGTCGGACGAGGCCGCCAGCCGGCGCGCCGCCTCCAGCCCCTCGGGGCTGCGCAGGTCGAGCGCAATGCTCTTCTTGTTGCGGTTGAACATGGGGAAGAAACCCGCGCCCGCGCCCAGCAGGTGGCGGGTGCGGTCGCCCTCCACGGGCTCGACCTTGATGACCTCGGCCCCCAGGTCGGCCAGCACCATGCCGCAGGTGGGGCCCATGACCATGTGGGTGAACTCCACCACGCGCAGGCCTTCGAGCGGCAGGCGGGGAGATGGTGCGGGTTGTGTGTCGTTCATGTTCAGCGCATTCATAAGGAAAATCAGGCCGCCTGCAGCGCGGCGGATGCAGCATTCTGCGGCAGCCCCGCCTGCCACAGCGCGCCATGCAGCGTTTCGCCCGCCAGCCCCCCCGCCACGCGCTGGCGCAGGGCCAGCAGCGCAGCCACGTCGATGCCGGTGGCCACGCCCATGCGCTCCAGCATGAAGGTCAGGTCTTCGGTGGCAACGTTCCCGCTGGCGCCGGGGGCGTGGGGGCAGCCGCCGATGCCGGCCAGGCAGGCATCGAAGCGGGTGATGCCCGCCTGCCAGGCCGCGTAGACATTGGCCAGGCCCATGCCGCGGGTGTCGTGGAAATGGGCGCACCACAGGCGCTCGCCGACCAGGGCGCGGGCCTTCTCGAACAGGCGCCGCACGCTGGCCGGGTCGGCATAGCCCACGGTGTCGGCCAGACTCACGCGGTCGGCACCGGCGTCGAGCAGGGCTTGCATCAGGCGCAGCACCTCACCCTCGGCCACCTCGCCCTGCAGCGTGCAGCCAAAGGCCGTACCCACGCCGCCCTCGATCAGCGTGCGGCTACCGGCAGCGTCGCGCGCAGCGCGGATGCGCGCCACCTCGGCCACCACCTCGTCGGGCGTCTTGCGCAGGTTGGCCAGGCTGTGGGCGTGGCTGGCGGACAGCGGCACGATCATGAGATCGGCCCCGCACTCCAGCGCACGTTCGGCCCCCTTGAAATTGGGTACCAGCACCGAGGCCAGCAGGCCCGGCAGGGTTTTGGCGTGGGCCAGCACTTCGGCGGTATCGGCCAGTTGCGGCAGCAGGCGGGCGGGCACGAACGAGCCCACCTCGATCTCGCGCTGGCCGGCCGCGTAGGCGGCATCGATCCATGCGAGCTTGCGCGCGGTGGGCAGCACCGTGGCAATGCTCTGCAGGCCATCGCGCAACCCGACCTCGCGGACAACCGCCCGGGCAGAGCCAGAGGCCAAAGAAGAAGTCGATGATGGGATGTGGCTCACACTAAGTCTCCAGGCAGACGGGGTTGTGGGATTCTAGAAATTCCCACAAGAATCAGAAAATACATTTTGGAATCCTTATGATTCCCAAATGGAATATCAAAAAGCATTGCCCCCATGCGCCACCTGGACCTGCTGACCCTGCGGCTGTTTGCCGCCGTCTGCGAGCAGCGCAGCATCGCCCGCGTGGCCGAGCAGGAGTCCATCGTGGGCTCCGCCATCAGCAAGCGCCTGGCACAACTCGAAGACACCGTGGGCACACCGCTGCTGGTGCGCAAGCGGCGTGGCGTGGTGCCCACCCCGGCGGGTGAAACCCTGCTGGAGCATGCTCGCACCATGCTGGCCAGCATGGGCCAGATCGAGCGCGACATGGCGGCGTATGCCACCGGCATCCGGGGCCATGTGCGCATGCTGGTGACGGCCTCGGTGATGGCCGAGTCGCTGGCCGACGATGTGGCCGCCTTTTTGCAGCACCCGGCCCACCGCGACATCCAGGTGAGCATGGAGGAGCGCGTGAGCCCGGACGTGGTGCAGGGCATTCACGAGGGCAGCGCATCCATCGGCATCTGCTGGGATGCCGCCGACCTCTCGGGACTGGAAACCTGCGCCTACCGCAGCGACCACCTGGCCATCGTGGCCCATGAGTCCCACCCGGTGGCGCAGGCGGCCAGTGTCTGTTTCGCGGAGGTGCTGGGGTACGAATTCGTCAGCATGCCGGCCCTCAGCGCCGTCCAGGTGCTGCTGGCGCGCGCCGCTGCCGTGGAAGGCAAGACCCTGGCACACCGGGTGCTGGTGTCCAATTTCGACGCAGCCCTGCGGGTGGTGAGCGCCAACCTGGCCATCAGCGTGGTGCCGCGCGAGGTGGCCGAGCCCTTTGCCAGGACAGCCGCAGTGCGCATCGTTCCACTGGGCGACGCCTGGGCCCGCCGGAGCTTTGCCGTCTGCTACCGCAGCAGCCAGGCGTTGACCCCCTGCGCGCGCCTGCTGGTGGACCACCTGGCGCGCGCGGGCCACGCCGGCATCCCGTACTGAGGGCCCCGGAGGCCCGCCGCACCAGCGAAAGCAGCCCGGACGCGTACCATTTCAGGCCGCCGACCCGCCCCGTCGACCCGGTTCCGGCTTCGTGGCCCGCATGCAACACTTTAAAATGATTTGGGGCTTTCCTGAAGGTTGGATCATGTGTACTGTGCCTTTTGAGCTACCAAACTTGTAGCAAAAGAGGTTACGCGCTATAGTCGCAGCGCTCCCTCGGACGTGGTGCCTGTCGCGCCGCCCCGAACTTTGACCCACCACTCGCGCGAGGAGAAACATCCATGAGCTCCAAAGAGAATGCCGCCATCAACCAGCTGTTTGAACGGCTCGAATGCCGTTATGCACTGCGCGTGCTCTGGGCCTTGCGGGATGGCCACCCCCAGACCTTCCGTCTGCTGCAAGACAGCGTGGGCGGCATCACACCCAACACGCTGAACACCCGCATCAAGGAATTGCGCGAGGCCGGCTTTGTCGACCATGGCAGCGACGGCTACACCGTCACCCCCTCGGGCGCCGATCTGCTCAAGCGCCTGTCCGACGTGCAGGCTTTTGCCACCCGCTGGGTGGCGGGCCGTGCCAAGAAGGCCTGAAGCAGCGTCCATCCGCCGAGCCGGGTGGCCCCGCCCGCTCGCCAAGCCTTCGCTAGAATATGGAATAAATGGCTGCCAACGCTCTACAAAAATGCATTGGCAGCTATATTTTTAATAGCATTCAAGGAATTTCATCATGGCACTGACCACCACTGCATCCGGCCTGCAATACGAAGACACCGTCGTCGGCGAAGGCGCCGAAGCCACCAAGGGCCAGAACGTCTCGGTGCACTATACCGGCTGGCTGTACAACAACGGAGAGCAAGGTGCCAAGTTCGACTCCAGCCGCGATCGCAACGACCCCTTCGCCTTCTCGCTGGGCGCCGGCATGGTCATCAAGGGCTGGGACGAGGGGGTGCAGGGCATGAAGATCGGTGGCCAGCGCACCCTGATCATTCCCGCCGCACTGGGCTATGGCGCGCGCGGCGCCGGTGGGGTGATTCCTCCCAATGCCACGCTGAAATTCGATGTGGAACTGCTGGGCGTGCGCTGAAGCAGCACCCCGTCCTTTCACTTCAGCAAGCGGCCCGCGAGGCCGCTTTTTTGATTCCGCCCGTTGAAACCTGACCCAAGAGCAGCATCAGCTGAACAAGGCTTTTTCCAGCCGGGCAAATTTGGCATCGCCGACGGCATCCCGGATCTTGGGAGCCAATGCCGCCAGGTCATCAAAACTGCCCGCCCCCTCCACGGCCAGATTCAAGCGAAAACCGCGCAAACCCAAGCCAGCGGTCAATTCGGTGGCAATGAGGTAGGCGGCCTGGTAGCGCTCTGTATCAGACCGGCCACTGACCTCGTCCGACAACTCCAGCGACGACGAGATGCCATCACCGCCTGCCAACGACAACCCGGTAACCGCCAGCCCGGTGATCGGCTCCAGCAGCCCTTGCGCCAACATGGTCTGCACGTCTTCCTGGGTGATCCCCATCCCAGCAGTGGCTGCAAGCACGTCACGGGTCGTTCGTTTGCCATCAAACAAAATGAAAGCGGTGCGCTGGCGAGATGTCAGCCCCCCTTGCCTGTCTTTCAGAGACTCCTGACCCGCTTGCGTTTTAACCAGTACCATGTACCTCCTTCAAAGGTGGGATGACACGGCACCGGCGGTGCGTGCAATCTTTTGAAACAGTCTCGCAGGTTTGCCGCGTTTTGACATCGGGGGTTTCCATCAAGCAGGCACCTCGACAAACCGGCAATGGCCGCCGGCCAGGCCTTCACCGTGCGCAGGCAACTGGCCCTCACATCTCGGAGCGCACCACGGGCAGCGCGGGAGCCGGTCGCGTGATGCGGCTCACCACGGCGGCCACGATCAGCCCCGCAGGCACTCCAAACACCCCCGCAGAAATGGGTTGGATGCCAAACCACAGGCCATCCGCGAGCAGCCAGCCCACCCATGCGCGCATGGCGGCAACATGCGAAAGCATGTAGTACACCGCAACGCCCAGCCCGGCGAGCATGCCGGCCACCGCGCCCTGGCGCGTGGTGCCACGCCAAAAGATGCCCAGCACCATTACCGGCACAAAAGCCGATGCCGCCAGGGAAAACGATGCCGAAACGAGCGGCAGAATTTCGGCCGGCTTGAGCGCCGCCACGAATGCCGCCGCCAGCGCCACGGACAGCAAGGTGAACTTGGTCAGGATGACGCGCTGCTCGGGCGATGCCTCCCTGGGGGCGCCGCGGTAATAGAGGTCGCGCACCAGCGCATTGCTGATGGTCAGCAGCAGCCCATCGGCCGTGGACAGCGCCGCAGCCAGCCCGCCCGCCGCCACCAGGCCCGACACCACATAGGGCAGCCCCCCCAGCTCCGGCGTGGCCAGCATGATGAGATCGGCCCCCAGGCGGATCTCGCCAAACTGCACCAGGCCGTCGCCGTTCACGTCTTCCACCGACAGCAGCGACGCATCCACGCGCGCCCATTGCGCCATCCAGCTGGGCAAGGTATCGAAGCTGCTGCCCACCAGGTTCTGCATGACCTCGAACTTCACCAGCACCGCCAGCGCCGGCGCGCTGAGGTACAGCAAGGCAATGAAGAAAAGCGACCAGGCCACCGATGAGCGTGCAGCCGCCACGGTGGGGGAGGTGTAGTAACGGGTCAGCAGATGCGGCAGCCCCGCCGTGCCCACCATCAGGCAGAACATCAGTGCCAGAAAATTGCGCCGGGTGAGTTCATACTCCTGCCGCTCGTGCGGCGAGCCGTCAGGGTTGCCCGCATAGGCCTGGCTGTGCAGCGGCAGCCCCCCCAGGGGCCGGGCACGCTCGTAGTTTTCGCGCATCTCACGCGTCCAGCGCTCGCGTGCCGATACCGCATCGCGCGGCAGTGCGACCAGTTCCCGGCTGGCAGAAACGATCAGGCCCACATCGGCATTCTGGTCGCGCAGGGTACGAACACGCTCACGCGCCTTTTCGCGCTCACGCTCCAACGCACCTTCAACGTCCTTGAGGCGCGCCTCGTAGTCCTGGGCCCGCCGCAAATAGGCCACCACCACCTGGTGCTCTGCCGGCGAATCGAGCAGGCGTTCCTCCAGATCGGCAATCTTGCCCAGTTGCGTGCCATAGACCAGCGGTGCCAGCGGGTTGCCCAGCTGCTTGTAGGCCAGCCACGACACGGGGATCAGGAAAGCCAGCAGCAGCACCACATATTGCGCCACCTGCGTCCAGGTGATGGCGCGCATGCCCCCCAGGAACGAGCACAGCAGCACGCCCCCCAGCCCCAGCATGATGCCGATCTCGAACTGCACCCCCGTAAGGCGCGAGGCAATCAGGCCCACACCGTAGATCTGGGCCACCACATAGGTGAAGGAGCACAGCACCGCCGCCAGCGCCGCAATGATGCGCGGCCAGCGGCCACCAAAGCGCACATGGAAAAAGTCGGGCACCGTGTAGAGACCCATCGCACGCAGATGGGGGGCGATCAGCATGGCCACAAGGCAGAAACCGCCAGTCCAGCCCAGCAGGTAGGCCAGCCCACCGGCCTGGCCGCGTGTGCCAGAAAAGCCCTGCAGGTACAGCGCACCCGACAGGCTGATGAACGAGGCCGCGCTCATCCAGTCGGCCGCCGCTGCCATGCCGTTGTACACCGGCGGAATCCGCCGCCCCGCCACGTAATACTCTTCGGGATCGGTGGTGCGCCCGTACACCCCGATGCCGGCATAGACCATCACCGTGAGAAACAGGAAGATCGGACCGATCCAGTGCCGCGACAGCCCCTGCTGCTCGGCCCAGGCCATCAGAATCAGAAACGCCGCCACCCCCACCACATACAGGGCAAAGATGCGGTGCAGGCGCCACAGGTAGGCCTTGTCATCGCCCCCTTGTCCCGCGCCCCCGGGCTCAACCATGGGATGGGGCCCGCTCGATGGTCAGCGCGGCCATCCGCGCGGCGTCCTGGCGCTCAAACCGGTTCATGGCCCAGCAATAGACCACCACGATGGCAATGAACATCAGCACCGCACCCTGTGCAGCAATCCAGTGGCCCAGCGGCCAGCCTGCCACCACGAACGCTTGCAGATCGCGGGCGAAGTAGGCGGCCACGAAAGACACCAGCGCCCACGCCAGCAGCAGCCCCCCCTTGAGCCAGAGGTGGCGCACATCGTGCATGTCTGGCGGGAAGGGGCCCGCCAGTTCGGGTTCGTGGATTTTTTTCAGGGGCTGCATCCAGGGCGTGCTCGCATACCGTGGGTCGGACAAGGGCAGCCCCTGCGCACTCAGCGTGCCAGCTGCTGCCAGGTGGCGATCACGCTGTCAGGATTGAGCGAAATCGACGAGATGCCTTCCCTGGCCAGCCACTGCGCAAAGTCCGGATGGTCGCTGGGGCCCTGGCCGCAGATGCCGATGTATTTGCCCTGCGCCAGACAGGCCTTGATGGCCTGGTGGATCAGCGCCTCGACAGCCGGGTCGCGCTCGTCAAAGTCCTGTGCCAGCAGCTCCAGGCCCGAGTCGCGGTCCAGGCCCAGGGTGAGCTGGGTCAGGTCGTTGGAGCCGATGGAGAAGCCGTCGAAGAACTCCAGAAAGCGCTCGGCCAGGATGGCGTTGCTGGGCACCTCGCACATCATGATGACCTTGAGATCGTCCTTGCCGCGCTGCAGGCCGTGCGAGGCCAGCAACTTGGTCACGCGCTCAGCCTGGCCCAGCGTGCGGACAAACGGCACCATCACCTGCACGTTGGTCAGGCCCATGTCGTTGCGCACTCGCTTCAGGGCTTCGCATTCCATCGCAAAGGCTTCGCCGAAGTCCTCGCTGATGTAGCGGGCCGCACCGCGGAAGCCCAGCATCGGGTTTTCTTCCTCGGGCTCGTAGCGGCTGCCGCCAATGAGCTTGCGGTATTCGTTGGACTTGAAGTCCGACAGGCGCACGATCACGGGCTTGGGCCAGAAGGCGGCGGCAATGGTGGCTACACCCTCTGCGACCTTGTCCACGTAGAACGCGCGCGGGCTGGCATGGCCCCGGGCCACGGATTCGACGGCCTTCTTCAGGTCGGCATCGATCTGGGGGTAGTCCAGGATGGCCTTGGGGTGCACACCGATGTTGTTGTTGATGATGAACTCCAGTCGCGCCAGGCCAACCCCTTCGTTGGGCAGCTGGGCAAAGTCAAAGGCCAGCTGGGGGTTGCCCACGTTCATCATGATCTTGGTCTGGATGGCAGGCATCTCGCCGCGCTGCACTTCGGTCACCTCGGTTTCGAGCAGGCCGTCGTAGATGCGGCCGGTGTCGCCCTCGGAGCAGCTCACCGTGACCAGCGTGCCATCCTTCAGGCGCTCGGTGGCGTCGCCGCAGCCCACCACGGCCGGAATGCCCAGCTCGCGCGCGATGATGGCGGCGTGGCAGGTGCGGCCGCCCCGGTTGGTGACGATGGCGCTGGCGCGCTTCATCACGGGCTCCCAGTTGGGGTCGGTCATGTCGGTGACCAGCACGTCGCCGGGCTGCACCTTGTCCATCTCGGAAATGTGGTGCACCAGACGCACGGGGCCGGTGCCGATCTTCTGGCCAATGGCGCGGCCCTCGGCCAGCACGGCGCCGTGGCCCTTGAGCTTGTAGCGCAACTCGACCTGGCCCTTGGCCTGACTCTTCACTGTTTCAGGGCGGGCCTGCAGGATGTAGAGCTGGCCGTCGGTGCCGTCCTTGCCCCATTCGATGTCCATGGGGCGGCCATAGTGCTGCTCGATGACCACGGCATAGTGCGCGAGTTGCTCGACATCGGCATCGGTGAGCGAATAGCGGTTGCGCTGCTCGGTGGGCACGTCGGTGGTCTTGATGAGCTTGCCGCTCTGCGCCTTTTCATCGGGCGTGGCAAACACCATCTGGATCAGCTTGCTGCCCAGGTTGCGACGGATCACTGCCTTCTTGCCCGCCTTGAGCATGGGCTTGTGCACATAGAACTCGTCAGGGTTCACGGCGCCCTGCACCACGGTTTCACCCAGGCCGTAGCTGCTGGTGATGAACACCACGTCTTCAAAGCCGCTCTCAGTGTCGATGGTGAACATCACGCCGGCGGCGCCCAGGTCGGAGCGCACCATGCGCTGCACGCCGGCCGACAGGGCCACCACATCGTGCGCAAAACCCTTGTGCACGCGGTAGCTGATGGCGCGGTCGTTGTAGAGGCTGGCGAACACCTCCTTCATCTTGTGCAGCACTGCGTCGATGCCATGCACGTTCAGGAAGGTTTCCTGCTGACCGGCAAACGATGCGTCGGGCAGATCCTCGGCCGTGGCGGACGAGCGCACGGCAAAGCTGGCTTCGGGATTGCCTTCGGACAGGGTGGCAAAAGCCTCGGCAATGGCCTTTTGCAGATCGGCCGGGAAAGGCTGGGCCTCGACCATGGCACGGATCTCGGCGCCCACGGCAGCCAGGGCGCGCACGTCTTCGGTGTCGAGCGCTGCCAGCTTGGCGCTGATGCGGTCGGCCAGGCCCTCAAAGGCCAAAAATTCGCGGAACGCGTGGGCCGTGGTGGCAAAGCCCGTAGGCACCCGCACGCCATGCGGCAACTGCGAGATCATTTCGCCGAGGGAGGCGTTTTTGCCGCCTACCGCCTCAACGTCGGTCATTCTCAGGTTTTCAAACGGTACGACCAGGGCGGTCGGGCTGAAAAGTGCAGACATGGGAAAGCTCCAGAAGTTAAAACCGGGTCTGCGCGCCCGCCCGACAGGAGCAGGGAGGGAGCGGCCATGCACGGGCTGCAGCTTTTTGGTTGTGGTTGTGGGCCGACCGGGTGCATGGTGAGAATTGGATAATTGACGCAATTGTAGGCGGGCCGCACCGGCAACCGCCCGACGCTCTTGAAAAGGCCCCCATGCACTCGCGCACCGTATTCTTTGTGTCGGACGGCACCGGCATCACCGCCGAAACGTTCGGCAACGCCATCCTGGCCCAGTTCGAACTGGTGCCGCGCCGCGTGCGCCTGCCCTTCGTGGACACCGAGGACAAGGCCCATCAGGCGGTGCGCCAGATCAACCACACCGCCGAGCTGGAAGGCAAGAAGCCCATCGTCTTCACCACGCTGGTGAACATGGAGGTGCTCAAGGTCATCCAGGAGGGCTGCAAGGGCATGCTGCTCGACATGTTTGGCACCTTCGTGCACCCGCTGGAAGAAGAACTGGGTGTCAAGTCGCACCACCGGGTGGGCCGTTTCAGCGATGTCAGCCGCAGCAAGGAATACACCGACCGCATCGAGGCCATTAACTTCAGCCTGGCGCACGACGACGGCCAGAGCCACCGCGACCTGGCCGGCGCCGACGTGATCCTGGTGGGCGTGAGCCGCAGCGGCAAGACCCCCACCAGCCTGTACCTGGCCATGCAGCATGGCCTGAAGGCCGCCAACTACCCGCTGATCCCCGAAGATTTTGATCGCCGCCAGCTGCCGCCGGCGCTGATGGAGTTTCGCAAGAAGATCTTCGGCCTGACGATCAGCCCCGAGCGGCTGTCCGAGATCCGCAGCGAGCGCCGCCCCGACTCGCGCTACGCCAGCCTGCAGAACTGCCGCCACGAGGTGGCCGAAGCCGAGGCCATGATGCGCCGCGCCGGCATCCGCTGGCTGTCCACCACCACCAAATCCATTGAAGAGATCGCCACCACCATCCTGCAGGAGCTGCAGCCGGACCGGCTGGTGTATTGATGCGGCCGTGCGCGGGTCCCCGAGCTGCGCCGCGCAGCCGCCCGGCATGGCCGAACGGCGGCGCAATGCACCACGCGTGTGAGCCCCGGGCCGGGCAGTGGGTCCACCGTCTTTCACCCGATGGACCGGCTGCCCCGGGCCCCATCGGCGCACCCGCCCCCGTGTCGCGCCCCGCGCGCCCTTCAACCACCTGAATGCAGCTGGACCAGGCGTTGGCGCAAGGCTTCTGCAGCGGGAGCCAGCACGCGGTCGCGCCGCTGCAGCAATCCCAAGGTACGCCAGAGGTCGGGTTCTATCAGCGGCACGCCGCACACCTGGGGGTGCTCCGCCGGTAGCGCCAGTTGCGGCAGCACGGCCAGGCCCAGCCCGGCTTCCACCAGGGCCAGCGCTCCGGCAACATGATTGCACTCGTACCAAGCGACAGGTTGCTGGGGCAGATCGGCCGTGGCCTGGTCCAGGAGCAGCCGGTTGCTGCTGTCACGCGAGACCGACACCAAGCGCTGCCCCGCCAGTTCAGCCCATGCCACCTCCTTGCGCCCGGCCCAGCGGTGACCCCGCTGCATGGCCAGGACGTAGCGCTCGCGCATCAGTGCCTCGAAACGCAGTGCCGACTCCTGGCTGCCGGTAAAGCTCAGCCCGAAATCGGCGTCTCCCCGCACCACAGCATCGAGCACCTGGTTGGCGCTTTCGTCGATGACGTGCACCTGGACCTCCGGCTGCGCCACCGCGAAGGCCCGTAGAACACGGGGCAGCAGATGGCTCGCCACCGACGGAATGCAGGCGATCGCCACCCGCCCGCGGCGCAGATGGACCTGGTCATTCACGCGCTGCACCGCTTCATCCAGGCCCGCCAGGGCCGTGCGCGCCTCGTGCAGAAACTCCTGCCCCACCGCCGTCAATTCCACGCTGCGGGTCGTGCGCTCCAGCAACCGGACACCCAGAGCCGCTTCCAGCCGCTCGACGCGGCGGCTGAGGGCCGGCGGCGACAGGCACAGGGCTTCTGCCGCCAGGCGAAAGCTCGCCTTCTCTGCAGTGACCACGAATGCCTGCAGTTCACCCAGATCGAATTTGATGCGCAACATGCAATAGTCCTGTCATAAATTGCAATTCACAGATTATTGCGTCCTACCTAGACTGGCGTCCTTTCGCAAGGCCGACCGTGCATCGGCCACTTCTGGAATCCACCATGCAACGACGCTCCCTGATCGTGGCCGCCGCCCTGGCCACATGCCTCCCCCTGGTCCACACCGCCTCCCAGGCCCAGGACTTTCCTCCCAAGAAGCCCGTGACCCTGGTGGTCGGCTTTGCCGCCGGCGGTTCAGCGGACATCGCGGCGCGGTTGATCGCCAAGAAGCTGGGCGAGAACATCGGCCAGAGCGTGGTGGTGGACAACAAGCCCGGCGCGGGGGGCAACCTGGCCCACGCCCAGGTCGCCACGGGTCCGTCGGATGGCTCGGTGTTGCTGTTCGGCTCCATTGGCCCGCTCAGCATCGCCCCCCATTTCATGAGCGTCCGCTACGACCCGCTCAAGGATCTGGCGCCCATCACCATGGGCGTGAGCTTCCCCAACGTGCTGGTGGTACCGGCCAGCACCGGCATCAAGACCCTGGGCGAATTCGTGGCCAAGGCCAGGCGCGAGCCGGGCAAGTTCGACTTTGCCTCCACCGGCCCCGGCTCGGCGGCGCACCTGGCCGGTGAACTGCTCAACGACGTCGCCAAGATCGACACCGTGCACGTGCCCTACAAGGGCGGCGCCCCTGCGCTGCAGGATGTCCTGGGAGGGCGTGTGACCGCGTTCTATGCAGCGCCCCCCACCGCCCTGCCCCACATCGAGTCGGGCAAGCTCATTCCATTGGCCACCACTGGACTGACGCGTCCTGCCTATCTGCCCAACGTACCCACGGTGGCAGAGAGCTTTCCGGGCTTCAACGCCACGAACTGGTATGCATTCGTGGCTTCGGCCAAGACACCCAAGCCCCTGCTGGACCGCTGGAATGTCGAACTGGTGAAGGTGCTCAACACCCCCGAAGTGCGCGAGAACCTGCTCAAGCATGGCCAGACCGCATCGCCCAGCACCCGCGATGAGCTGGGCAAATTCATCACCGCCGAATACAGCAAGTGGGGCCGCATCATCCACGAGCGCAAGATAACCGCCGACTGACATAGCGGCCCGCAACCCCTACGACATCAATCAGGAGACATGACATGCAAACCTTCAAGCCAGCCACTGTGAGCCCCATCGAAATGCCCCGCCGCCGGGTGCTGAGCACCCTGCTCGGCGCCGCGTTGAGCCTGGGCCTGGCCCTGGGAGCGGCAACGCCCTCCAGCGCCCAGGCGGCAGAAATCCGCGTCGTCACCTCGGGCGGTTTCTCCGCTGCCTACGACCAGCTGATTCCCCTGTACGAGCAGGCCACCGGCCACAAGGTGGTCACTGCACGGGGCGCTTCGATGGGCAAGGCACCCGACTCCATCCCCAGCCGCTTCGCCCGCGGCGAGCAGTTCGACATCGTCATCCTGGCCGACTCGGGGCTGGAGGCCCTGGTGGCACAGGGCAAGGTGCAGCCCGGCAGCCGCGTGGACCTGGCCCGTTCCATGATCGGCATGAGCGTGCGCAAGGGCACGCCCAAGCCCGACATCAGCACCGTGGAAGCCCTCAAGCAGACCCTGCTGAACGCCAGATCGATCGCCTATTCCGCCAGCGCCAGCGGAACCTACCTCTCGAACGAACTGTTCCCGCGCCTGGGTGTGGCCGAGCAGATCAAGGACAAGGCCACCAAGATCTACAGCGAGCGCGTGGGCGCGGTGGTGTTGCGTGGCGACGCCGAGATCGGCTTCCAGCAGGTCAGCGAGCTGCTGCCCTTCAAAGAGCTGGAGTTCGTCGGACCGCTGCCGGACGAAGTCCAGCAGCGCGTTTTCTTCTCGGCGGGCGTGGCCGCGGGCGCAGAGAACCCCGACGCGGCGCGGCATCTGATCCGTTTCCTGGCAGCACCGGCGGCAGCCCCCATCGTGCGCAGCACCGGCATGGAGCCTGCGGCCGCCCGCTGACGCTCAGCCGACAGCGCGGCAGCCATCCTGGCGCCGCGCCAGGCGTGCGCCACGGCGCCGCCCTCCAAAAGAACAACCCCACCCCACCGCACACGGACACCCCGTGCGGCGCACCACTGCGCGCACCCCCATAACGACAAGGAGACACATGAAACCCCAACACCTGGCATGGCTGGCCGCACTGGCCACACCCGCGCTCACCCTGGCGCAGGGCAGCACCACCCTGTACGGCATAGCCGATGCCGGCGTGCGCCACACCGCCGGCATGACCGCCGCCAATGCACCCGGCACCGCCTCTGCGACCAGCCTGGCCAGCGGCGTCAACAACACCAGCCGCTTCGGATTCCGGAGCCGCGAAGAACTGGGGGGCGGTCTCTATGCACTCTTCAACTTCGAAACCGGTCTGAACATCGACAGCGGCAGCACCGCCAACGCCAAGTTCTTCGACCGCGCCGCCATCGTCGGCCTGGGCGGCGCCTGGGGCCAGGTCACGGCGGGCCGGCAGACCAACTTGCTGGCCGATGCCGTGAGCCCCGTTGACGCGGCGGGCATGCGCTTCGCTTCGTTCAACCCCAACATCGCCACGGCGGCCTTGAGCAGCCATGGCCTGGGCGTTGAATATGGCACGGCAGGTTCTTCCAGCGGCTCTTACCGGCTGGACAACGCCCTCAAATACACAGGCCGGTTCGGGCCCGTCACCGCACGCGCCATGTACAGCTTCGGAGAAAACGCCGGGAGCACCTCGGCCCAGTCCTCGGCAGGAGCGGGCCTCGCCTATGCCGCAGGGGATTGGACCGTCTCGGGCGCCGTCCAGCGCTTCAAAACGGCAGGCAACCTGTCGTTGCAGGCCTTCACGCTGGGCGCCGCCTACCAGCTGGGCAGCGTGCGCCTGGCCGCCAACACCGCGCGCAGCGAAGCCGACACGTCCACCACGGCGCGCACGGAACAGCGGGTGCAGTCAGCGGGGGCGACATGGTCGGTGACCGGTGCGGTGGACCTCACCGCCGCCGTGTACCGCCTGGACCGGCAGCGAACCGGCAAGCGGGAAGACGGCTACACCCGGGCCCTCCTGTTTGCCGAGTACAAGCTTTCGCGCCGCACCAAACTGTATGCAGAGCTGGACCGCACCCAGTGGCGCGACGGCTTCCAGGGCGCCGCCAACAGGGACCGCGCCACCGGCATCACCACCGGCGTGCTGCACACCTTCTGACCGGGCTCCAGACCCGGGCATTCAGAGCAAAAAAACGGCGGGACTGCTCCTCACAGCCCCGCCGCTTCCAATGGGATGGCTTCCCGCGCTCACCACATAAGCGCTACCGGCCGATTTCTTCTGAAAATCAAGCTGGCACGCTGGTGCGGATCAAATGATCGAACGCGCTCAGCGCGGCTGTGGCGCCGGCGCCTGCAGCAATCACGATCTGCTTGTAGGGCACCGTGGTGCAGTCACCCGCGGCAAACACGCCGGGCACGTTGGTCTGGCCCTTGGCATCGATCTCGATCTCGCCAAACTTGCTCAAGGCCACCGTGCCCTTGAGCCAGTCGGTGTTGGGCACCAGGCCGATCTGCACGAACACGCCGGCCAAAGGCACCAGATGTTCTTCGCCCGTGGCGCGGTCCTTGAATTTGAGGCCGTTGACCTTGCCGTCGGTGCCCGTGATTTCGGTGGTCTGCGCGTTGGTGTGGATAGTGACGTTGGGCAGGCTTTGGAGCTTTTTGACCAGCACGGCGTCGGCCTTGAGCTGGTCGGCAAACTCCACCAGCGTGACGTGCGCCACGATGCCGGCCAGGTCGATGGCGGCCTCGACACCCGAATTGCCGCCGCCAATCACCGCCGTGCGCTTGCCCTTGAACAGCGGGCCGTCGCAGTGCGGGCAGTAGGCCACGCCCTTGTTCTTGTACTCGGCTTCGCCGGGCACGTTGACGTTGCGCCAGCGCGCGCCGGTGGACAGGATCACGCTCTTGGCCTTGAGCGAGCCGCCGTTGGCCAGTTGCACCTCGATCAGCCCGCCCGGCTGCGTGGCCGGAATCAGCCTGTCGGCGCGCTGCAGGTTCATGATGTCCACGTCGTAGGCGCGGGTGTGGGCCTCCAGCGCGGCGGCAAACTTGGGGCCGTCGGTCTCGATCACCGAAATGTAGTTCTCGATGCCCAGCGTGTCGTTGACCTGGCCGCCAAAGCGCTCGGCGGCCACGCCGGTGCGGATGCCCTTGCGGGCGGCGTACACGGCGGCGGCGGCGCCAGCGGGGCCGCCGCCAATGATGAGCATGTCGTAGGGGGCCTTGGCCGACAGCTTGGCCGCGTCACGCGCGGCGGCTCCGGTGTCGAGCTTGGCCACGATCTCCTCCACCGTCATGCGGCCCGAGGCGAATTCCTGGCCGTTCAGGTACACCATGGGCACGGCCATGATGCCGCGCTCGGTTACTTCCTGCTGGAAGGCGCCGCCTTCGATGACCGTGGTCTTGACCTGGGGGTTGAGGATGGCCATGAGCGCCAGCGCCTGCACCACGTCGGGGCAGTTGTGGCAGGTCAGGCTCATGTAGACCTCGAAGTTGAAGTCGCCTTCCAGGGCCTGGATCTGCTCGATCACGTCCGCCTCGACCTTGGGGGGGTGGCCGCCCGTCCACAGCAGGGCCAGCACGAGGGACGTGAACTCATGGCCCAGCGGCAGGCCGGCAAAGCGCAGCTGGCTGGTGCTGCCCGTGCGCTGCAGCGTGAACGAGGGCTTGCGGGCATCGTTGCCGTCGGTGCGCAGCGTGATCTTGTCGCTGCGCAGCGACTGGATGGTTTGCAGCAACTCCAGCATCTCGCGGGAGGTGTCGCTGTCGTTCAGGGATGCCACCAGCTCGAACGGCTGCTGCACGCGTTCCAGGTATGCCGAAAGTTGGGTCTTGAGTTGTTCGTCGAGCATGGTGGTGTCCTTGTAGATTCGAGTGGCAGAGGGTGTGTGCTCAAGGCGCTTGTGGCGCCGCCCGCACAAAAAACGGACGTAAAAAAGCCGGACGGCATGGCGCGGGCGCCACAGCGTGGTCCGGCTTGGGAGCGCCTCCCAGGCGCTCCGCCGTCAAACAGTCTTGTGGCTTAGATCTTGCCGACCAGGTCCAGCGATGGAGCGATGGTCTTTGCGCCTTCGTTCCACTTGGCGGGGCAGACTTCGCCGGGGTGGGCGGCGGTGTACTGGGCAGCCTTGAGCTTGCGCAGGGTTTCCTTCACGTCGCGGGCGATTTCGTTGGAATGCACTTCCATGGTCTTGATCACGCCATCGGGGTTGATGATGAAGGTGCCGCGCAGCGCCAAGCCTTCTTCGGCAATGTGCACATCAAAAGCGTTGGTCAGCTGGTGCGTGGGGTCGCCCACCAGCGGGAACTGGGCCTTGCCCACGGCGGGCGAGGTTTCGTGCCACACCTTGTGCGAGAAATGCGTATCGGTGGTGACGATGTACACCTCGGTGCCAGCCTTCTGGAATTCAGCGTAGTGCTCGGCAGCGTCTTCCACTTCGGTGGGGCAGTTGAAGGTGAATGCGGCGGGCATGAAGATCACGACCGACCACTTGCCCTTCAGGCTCTCTTCGGTCACGGTGATGAACTTGCCGTTGTGAAAGGCTTCGGTCTTGAAGGGCTGAACTTGGGTGTTGATCAGGGACATTGCTGCTTCCTTGGTGGTTGGTTGACTGAACAGGACTGAAGTCTAGGCTTTTCAAACAAATCAATCCAATTAATTGAATTCATTGAATCAATTGGTTATTGCTATTTTATGACAAGGCCGCAGGCTGCTTCGCCACCCCGCCGCTCCTCGCAGGGGCTTGTGTTGCGCGCGTGCTGCCGGGCCGCGACAATCATTGCCGGAACAACCCACCAAGGAAACCACCATGAAGGGCGACACACAGGTCATTGGCCATCTGCAGGCCCAGCTCAAGAACGAGCTCACGGCCATCAACCAGTACTTTCTGCACTACCGCATGCTCAAGCACTGGGGTTTTGACAAGCTGGCCAAGAAGGAATATTCCGAATCCATCGGCGAGATGAAGCACGCCGACTGGCTGATGGACCGCATCTTCGTACTCGACGGCCTGCCCAACCTGCAGGACCTGGCCAAGATCCAGGTGGGCGAAGATGTGCCCGAAATCCTGGCCTGCGACCTGCGCGCCGAACAAGGCGCCCAGGCCACCATCAAGGACGGCATCGCCCACTGCGAAACGGTGCGCGACTATGTCTCGCGCGACCTGCTGCAAAAGATCCTGGACGACACCGAGGAACACATCGACTTCCTCGAAACCCAGATCGACCTGATAGCCAAGGTGGGCCTGCCCAACTACCTGCAGTCGCAGATGGGTGAAGTGGAGTGACGCTGCGCCGGCGTTGCTGATGCGACGCCTTGGTGCGCCCACACGCCCCGCGTTTCAAGTGCTGCAGGCCCACAGCGCTTGCGGATCAGGCGCAAGCGGCTATCGAAAAAGCGCATTGCCGAGACAGGGCGCCGGATCGGCGCACCCGCCCGCAGTCCGGTCACCGGCGCTCGCGCAGTGCCCGCTCGATGCGGTTGCGTTGCACGGTGGTCTTGGGCACCTTGAAGGGGAACCAGCTGCGCACGTCCTCTTCGAGCCCGATGCCGTGCATGTAGTTGTAGATAGCCTTCTTGAGCGCGCCGCCCAGGGCGTCGTGGTCCACGCCCGTGGGGTCGTGAAAGCCGATGTCGTTCTTGGCAAAGCTCACCGGCGGCAGCGGCTGCAGGGTCACGCCAAAGTCTTCGGGGTGCTGGCCCACCGGTGAGTGCACGGTGCAGGCAAAGCGGTGGAAAAAGCCGCTTTGAATACAGCCATTGGCAAACAGCTGGCGCACGTATTCCAGCGCATCCACGGTGTCCTGCACCGTCTGCGTGGGAAAGCCATACATCAGGTAGGCGTGCACCAGAATGCCGGCTTCGGTGAAGGCCCGCGTCACGCGCGCCACCTGGTCCACCGACACGCCTTTTTTCATGAGATTCAGCAGCCGATCGGACGCCACTTCCAGCCCGCCCGAGATGGCGATGCAGCCGCTGTCGGCCAGCAGGTTGCACAGCTCGGGGCTGAAGGTTTTTTCGAATCGGATATTGCCCCACCATGAGATGCCGGCATTGCGTGCGATGAGCTCGGTGGCCAGCGCCTTCAGGGCCTTGGGCGGCGCCGCTTCGTCCACGAAGTGAAAGCCGGTCTGCCCGGTTTCGCGCACGATGGATTCGATGCGGTCGGCCAGCACGGTGGCCGAGGCGCCTTCGTAGCGGCCGATGTAGTCCAGGCTCACGTCGCAGAAGCTGCACTTCTTCCAGTAGCAGCCATGGGCCACGGTGAGCTTGTTCCAGCGACCGTCGCTCCACAGCCGGTGCATGGGGTTGAGCATGTCGAGCAGCGAGAGGTAGCGGTCCAGCGGCAGGCCGTCCCAGGTGGGCGTGCCCACTTCGGCGAACGCCACGTCAGGTTCATGCAGGTTGATGTAGCGCACCGCGCCGGTCTCGACCTCGCGCACAAAGGTGCGCACCAGCCGCTGGCGGCCGCGCTGGCCCTGCAGATGTTCCAGCAGCGCCAGCAGAGGGCGCTCGCCCGCATCCAGCGTCACGTAGTCGAAGTGGTCGAACACGCGCGGCTCGGTCAGCTCGCGCAGTTCGGTATTGACGAAGCCACCGCCCAGCACCGTGACGATGTGCGGGTGGTGTGCCTTGATGGTCTGGGCAATGCGGAAAGCCGCATAGGCGGAGCCGGGGAACGGCACCGACAGCAGCACCACGGTGGGCGCGTGGCGCTGCACGGCAGCCAGCGTCAGATCGCGCAGGGTGTCATCCACCAGGTTGGGCGGCGCGGCCAGCGCCTGCGCCAGCGGCTCGAAGGTGGGCTGGCTGCCCGCCAGCGACTCGGCATAGCGCACGAATTCAAAGCGCGGGTCGACCGCATCGCGCAGCACATCGGCCAGGTCGTTCAGGTACAGCGTGGCCAGGTGCTTGGCGCGGTCGTGCAGGCCCAGGGCGCCAAAGGCCCAGCCCAGCGGGTCGCCGCCCTCGTCATCCACGTACACATCCAGTGACGCAAAGCGCGGCCCCTCGGGCAAAAAGTTGCGCCCCACGATGCGGTGCGCCAGGGTTGAATCACGCCCCTGCAAAAAAGCGATGGCGGGCGCGATGGTGGCCACGTAGCGATCGCGCTGCGCCACAAAGCTCTGCACCGCAGGGCTGTGCCTTGGCGCGGGCAATGCGTCCACCTGCGCCGCCACCGCGCGCAGGCCTGCGGGCGACAGCAGTTGCAGCACCAGAGCCAGCGCCAGGTCTTCCTGCACCGCCGCCACCCCGCGCGAACGCAGGAACCCCGTGAGGTATGCGGTGGACGGATACGGGGTGTTGAGCTGCGTCATCGGCGGGATGACGGACAGGACACGAAGGGCAGGCTGGGCAGGCATGGGGGATGGACAGGGTGGCCGCCAGTGCGTGGCGGGTGCGGAAGCGGGTGCTGATTATCGGCGCCCTCACCCAACGACGCCGCCAGGCCCCGCAAGCCATGGCATCCCGTGCGGAAACAGGGCCGAGCCACGGCGCCTCTCGTGCGCCAACACGGGCGGCCGCAGCCAGGCCGTTGCTTGTTTGCTACGCCACGACAATACAAATGAGATCAATTATCATTTGTATCGTAAAATTCGGTTTCCGCAAGCCACAGCCGCCCCGGCTGGAGCCAGCACCCACCCTGCCGAGACTTTTCGGGTTGCCTGGCTTGAACCACTCCATTGCCCCCACGGACCTTCGGTCTGCATCCCTGCCAGCCCGCGATCGGGCCGTGCAGGCGCGGGCAAGGGATTCGCGCAAGTGTCCGCCAAACCGTTAGCGCAAACCGCCCCGCCATGCTTTCTCCCGTCGCCATCCGTCGCTGGTCCTGGGTCCATCAATGGTCCAGCCTGGTGTGTACCGTGTTCATGCTGCTGCTGTGCCTCACGGGCCTGCCGCTGGTTTTTCACCACGAAATCGGGCACCTGCTGGACACCGAGGTCGAGACGCCGGCCATGCCCGCCAACACGCCGCGAGCCAGCCTCGACCAGGTGCTGGCCGCCGCACAGGCACTGCACCCGCAGCGCGTGGTGCAGTTCGCATCACAACCCGAGGACGGCGATGCGCTCTGGTTCGTCACCCTCACCCCCACGCCCGCGCCCACCGACGACTTCAAGTCGATCGCCGTGGACGCCCGCACGGGTGCCGTGCTGTCCGAGCGGCCGGTGGGCGAAGGCTTCATGCATGTGATGTTCCGCCTGCATGTGGATTTGTTCGCGGGGCTGGCGGGCAAGCTCTTCCTGGGGCTGATGGGCTTGCTGCTGCTCGTGGCCATCGTCACGGGCGTGGTGCTGTATGCGCCGTTCATGCGCAAGCTGCGCTTTGGCGAGGTGCGGCAGCACCGGTCCACCCGTGTGAAATGGCTCGACCTGCACAACCTGCTGGGCATCGTCACGCTGACATGGGCGCTGGTGGTGGGCGCCACGGGCATGGTCAACACGTGGGCTGATCTGGTCATCCAATACTGGCAGCACGACCAGCTGTCGGCATTGCTCAAGCCGTATGAAGGCCAGCCCATCGTGCCCGCCATCGAGCGCGGCCCGCTCCAGCACTCGCTGGAGGCGGCACAAGCCAAGGCGCCGGGCACCAGGCTGTCGTTCATTGCGTTCCCGGGCACATCGTTTTCCAGCCCGCACCACAACACGTTCTTCCTGCGCGGCAACACGCCCCTTACCTCGCGCCTGCTGCAGCCGGTGCTGGTGGATGCGCGCACGGCGCAGGTCACCGCGGCCCCCCAATTGCCTTGGTATGTGACGGCGCTGCTGGTCTCGCAGCCTCTGCACTTTGGCGACTACGGCGGCATGCCGATGAAGATTATCTGGGCGCTGCTGGACATTGCCACCATCGCGGTGCTGGGCAGCGGCCTGTACCTGTGGGTGCGCCGCAAGGCCCCGGCTGCGGCAACGCAGACCCCGTCCACGCCGCCCGGCAAGGGCCAGCCCCTGGTGGCCACGGCACTCACCCACGGCAAGCACACGGCATGAAAAAGTCGTCCTTTCTCGCCATGTGGGGTTGGCCCCTGGCCCTGGCCGTCTTGTCGGCCTCGGGTCTTGCAAGCGCCCTGGTGTCCGACACCTGGGGCGACTGGTGGTCCTGGCTGGGCCTGGGCCTGCCTGTGGCCGTAATGGGCTGGCACGCCTGGCCCCGTTCACGTGCCCTGCCCGCCCCGGTCGCTCCTGCATCGCATCACCGCTGCGGCGCCGACAACGCTTGCACACCTCACTCAACCCACCGCTGATCACCATGCGCAATTTCCACCTCTCTTCGCCATCCCGCAAACGCCCGGTCTTCGCCCCGACTCCCGCCGCCATCGCTGCCGCCATGCTGTGCGTGCTGGCGCTGCCCTCGGCGCAGGCCCAGACAGCGTCCACCACCACCGCGAACGACGACAAGACCTTGTCCACCGTCACGGTGAACGCCAGCGCCGACGCATCGGCCCAGGGCCTGTCGCCCGCCTACGCCGGCGGCCAGGTGGCACGCGGCGGCCGCGCGGGCGTTCTGGGCACGCGCGACGCCATGGAGACGCCGTTCTCCATCACCAGCTACACCAACGAACTCCTCCAGGACCGCCACGCCCGCAGCGTGGGCGATGTGCTGCAAAACGACCCCACCGTGCGCGTGGCGCGGGGCTTTGGCAATTTCCAGGAGGCCTACTTCATTCGCGGCTTCATCCTGGATTCGGACGACACCGCCTACAACGGCCTGTACAGCCTGCTGCCGCGCCAGTACATCGCCACCGAACTGTTCGAGCGTGTGGAAGTGCTGCGGGGCGCCTCGGCGTTTCTGAGCGGCGCCAGCCCCGGTGGTGGCGGCATTGGCGGCAGCATCAACCTGCTGCCCAAGCGTGCCCCCAATGAGCCGTTGAACCGCGTGACCTTTGGCGTGGGCAGCGGCGGCCAGACCCAGGTGGCGGCCGACATCGCTCGCCGCTTCGGTCCGGACGGCAGCACCGGCATCCGCGTGAACGCAGCCTCGCACCAGGGCGGTACCGCCGTGAACGACGAAGACGCCCGGCTCGGCCTGCTGGCCGTGGGCCTGGACTGGCGCAGCCGCGACGTGCGCCTGTCGGGTGACATCGGCTGGCAGGACCACAAGCTCCAGCGCACCCGCACCAACGTGACCCTGGGCCCCTCCGTCGCCAGCGTGCCCGCGGCGCCCGACAACCAGACCAATTTCGCCCAGCCCTGGAGCTATTCCAACGAGCGCGACACCTTCGGCACGCTGCGCGGCGAATGGGACATCAGCACCAGCGTGACCGCCTGGGCCGCAGCCGGTGCGCGCCGCAGCGAAGAAGCCAACGCGCTGGCCAACCTCACCGTCAACAATGCCGCGACGGGCGCCGCCACCACCTACCGCTTCGATAACACCCGCAAGGACAGCGTGAACACCGGTGAACTCGGCCTGCGCGGCAATCTGCAGGCGGGCGGCGTGGGGCATGAATGGGTGGCGGTGGCCTCGGCATTCAGCGCCGAGAAGAAAAACGCCTACGCCATGGACTACGCCAACACCCAGGCCACCAACCTGTACGGCCCCGTGGCCACCAGCCTGCCCGCCTTCAGCGCCAACGCCTTCCGGGGCGGCGATCTGTCCAACCCGCTGCGCACCGGCATCACGCGCCTGACCAGCTTTGCCGTGGGCGACACCCTTGCGCTCATGGACCAGCGCCTGCTGCTCACGGCCGGCCTGCGCCACCAGAAGATCGACATCGGCAACTACGCCTATGGCACCGCCGCACTCACCGACCGCTACGAGCAAAGCCGCACCAGCCCGCTGCTGGCTGGCGTGTTCAAGCTGGACAAGAGCGTGTCGCTTTACGCCAACTACGTCGAGGGCCTGAGCCAGGGGCAAACCGCGCCCAGCACCGCCGCCAACCGGGGTGACATGCTGGCACCCTACGTCTCCAGGCAAAAGGAAGTGGGCGTGAAATACGACGGCGGCCGCGTGGGCGGCAGCCTGGCCTTCTTCAGCACCGACAAGCCCCGCGCCTACCTGGACAGCAACAACGTCTTTGGCACCAACGGCAAAGACCGCCACCAGGGCCTGGAGCTGGCCGTGCAGGGCGAGGCCACCAAGGGCCTGCGGCTGCTGGGCGGCCTGACCTGGCTGGACGCCAAGCAGCAGACCACCGGCTCGGCCACGACCGATGGCAAGCGCGTGATCGGCGTGCCCAAGCTGCAAGCCAACCTGGGCGCCGAATGGGATGTACCCGGCGCGCCCGGCCTGGCCCTGGACGGCCGCGTGGTGCACACCGGCGCCAGCTATGCCAACGCCACCAACACCCTGCGCGTGTCCGGCTGGAACCGCCTGGACGTGGGCGCCCGCTACCTCACCGAAGTGCAAGGCCGCCTCGTCACGCTGCGTGCCCGCATCGACAACCTGACCAACCGCAACTACTGGGCGTCCGCCGGTGGCTACCCCGGCCAGGGCTACCTGGTGGTGGGTGCGCCGCGCACGTTGTCGATCAGCGCCAGCGTGGATTTCTGACGCGGCCTGCCCATTGGACTATTCTTGTTGAATAGGGGCGCCTCCCGGACGATCATATGGTCGCCTGTGGAACAGGTCCGGGGGCTCCTGATACCACGGCTTCATGGCTGTTGAACCGGTGGGTCTTGAGCACATCGGTGATGCGCCCAGCCACCACATCGATAGACTTCACATGGCCCATGGTCGCCAGTATGCTGGCAGCGTATGGCTACCGTGAAAGAAAACGACATGATGGCTTTATTGCGCAGAACGGTTGTGGGCTTATGGATCGTGTTCGCTGGAATCGGCGTGACATGGGCAGAAGATATAGCTGCCACAGTGGAGCCACCTGTTGTGAAGGCGCAAGAGCCGGAGGCATTTCTGGTGGTGCTCAATATCAGCGGCCCCACTTTGCTGGCCAGCAACCAGGACATCACAGACAACGGAAAGGAACTGGTCAGCCTGCCGCGCAACACATACAAGCGTTTGAGCATCGCGCCTGGCCCGCATGAATTCCGATTCAAACCTTTTCCGTCCGGCAAGCGTGTCGCCCATCTGGAAGCGCAGGCGAGCAACACGTATTACCTGGTGGTGGGCTACAGCCCTGGCAAGTCGTGGGCCTTTCCGCTGGGGGGCGACCCCATGACCATCAAGGTCGTGAGCGAAGAAGATGCGACGCCATTGATGAAGGAAATGATTGCTCAATGATTCGCTCTTGAGGCCAGCATGACCAACGTGCGCCCCAACCCGCGCGGCCGCCTGAGCGTGAACCGGGAACGGCGGGAGCGGGGTTGATCACCCCTCCGGGTCTGGCAGATTTTCACGCACGCTGCCCCGATATCTGGAACGCCCAAGCATCCCCTGGACATCGAACCGGGCTGCTCAATTGCTCCAGAACGGGCCCCTGCTGCAGTGCGTCACATGCGCCAGCGCCATGTTCTGCATTCGCCTTATGCTTGCGGCCATGAATGCCCCAGCGCCCCTCCCCATCCCGGACCCCGACAAGCCCGCAGCCGACATCGCGGCGCCTCCCGGTGCGCGCCCCACCCAGGCCCACAACCCCTTGCATGGCGTGACGCTGGAAGCCATGGTGGTGGCACTGGCCGACTATTTTGGCTGGCAGGGGCTGGGCGAGCGCATCCCGGTGCGCTGCTTCCAAAGCGACCCCAGCGTGTCATCGAGCCTGAAATTCCTGCGCAAGACGCCCTGGGCGCGCGCCAAGGTCGAGAGTCTTTATCTCTTCATGCTGCGCGAGCAGCGGCGCAACGCGCAAGACACCCCCTGAAGCTCCCGGCGCAAACACTGGCGCCTGGGGAGTGGCGGAACCGGATGCCTCAATCGGCTGCCGCCACCAGAAAGTCGCGGCTGATCCCCCCGCCCAGGTCATTCACCCGGTCCAGAAACTGCGTGAGATAGGCGTGCAGGCCGGTGGCCAGGATTTCGTCGATGCGCCCGTATTGCAGGTCTGCCAGCAGCCGCCCGGCACAGCGCTGCGTCTCGGCGGATTGCCCGTTGGCCACCATGGCCAGGTTGTCCACCACCTCGCGCAGGCTGGCATGCAGCGAGCGCGGCATGTCGCGGCGCAGGATCAGCAGGTCGGCCACCCGCCCCGGCGTGATCACGTCGCGGTAGACCTTGCGGTACACCTCGAAGGCGGACACGCTGCGCAGGATGGCGCTCCAGTGGTAGAAGTCCTTTTCCTGGTTGCGCTCGCTGGCGCGGCCGAAAAAATCGCTCTCGACCGCATGGAACTTCACGTCCAGCAGCCGCGCCGTGTTGTCGGCCCTCTCCAGGAAGGTGCCCAGGCGCAGGAAATGAAAGGCCTCGTCCTGCAGCATGGTGCCCAGCGTGACCCCGCGCGAGAGGTGCGAGCGGTACTTGACCCACTCGAAGAACTGCGCAGGATCGCGCTCGAAGGCGCCGCCTTCGAGCTGCCGGGCCAGTTCCAGCCAGGTCTGGTTCTGCGTTTCCCAGACTTCCGTGGTGAGTGCCCCGCGCACCGCCCGCGCGTTCTCGCGCGCTGCCCGCAGGCACGACAGGATGGAGGACGGGTTGTTGCCATCGCACACCATGAATTCGAGCACCTTGGCGGGGGCGACCTCCCCATGCTTTGCGGTGTAGGCCGGAATCAGTTCGCTGATCGACAGCAAGCCCAGCCAGCCCTCCTGGGCAACAGCGGTGGACTGCGGCAGCAGCGATGTCTCGTAGCTCACATTGAGCATGCGGGCGGTGTTCTCCGCCCGCTCGGTATAGCGAGACATCCAGAACAAGTGGTCGGCAGTGCGGCTCAGCATGTTTCCTCCCCTTCCTGTCCCAGTACCCAGGTGTCCTTGGTGCCGCCGCCTTGCGACGAGTTGACGACCAGCGAGCCCTCCTGCAGCGCCACGCGCGTGAGGCCGCCGGCCACCATCTGCACATCGCGCCCGCTGAGGACGAAGGGGCGCAGATCGATGTGGCGCGGAGCGATGCCGCTGTCCACATAGGTCGGGCAGGTGGACAGGCTGAGCGTGGGCTGGGCGATGTAGCCCGCCGGATTGGCCAGCAGGGCGCGGCGAAAGTCCGTGATTTCTGCCTGCGTGGCGGCTGGGCCGATGAGCATGCCGTAGCCCCCGGCGCCATGCACTTCCTTCACCACCAGCTCGGGCAGGTGCGCCAGCACATGCCGCAGATCGTCGGGCTTGCGGCACATCCAGGTGGGCACGTTTTGCAGGATCGGCTCTTCCCCCAGGTAAAAGCGGATCATTTCGGGCACATAGGGGTAGACCGATTTGTCATCGGCCACGCCCGTCCCCACGGCATTGCAGATGCCCACGTTGCCCGCGCGGTAGGCGTCCATGAGGCCGGCGCAGCCCAGCGTGGAGTTGCGGCGAAACACCTGCGGATCGAGGAAATCGTCGTCCACGCGCCGGTAGATCACATCCACACGCCGCAGGCCGCGCGTGGTGCGCATGTACACAAACCGGTCCTTGACCACCAGGTCCTGCCCCTCCAGCAGTTCCACCCCCATCTGCTGCGCCAGAAAGGCATGTTCGAAATAAGCGCTGTTGTGCATGCCGGGCGTGAGCACCACCACCGTGGGCGCGGCCACCGTGGGCGGGGCGCTGGCCCGCAGGGTTTCGAGCAGCAGGTCGGGGTAATGCGCCACCGGGGCCACCGCATGCGCGCTGAACAGCTCGGGAAAAAGCCGCATCATCATCTTGCGGTTTTCCAGCATGTAGGAGACACCCGAGGGCACACGCAGGTTGTCTTCGAGCACGTAGTACACGCCATCGCCCCGGGCGTCGGCGGCCCGCACGATGTCGATGCCGGCAATGTGCGCATAAATGTTGCGAGGCACCTGCACACCCACCATCTCGGGGCGGTATTGGGCGTTGTTCAGCACCAGGTCGCTCGGAACAACGCCGGCGCGCAGGATGTCCTGGCCGTGGTACAGGTCATGGATGAAGCGGTTGAGCGCCGTGACCCGCTGCACCAGGCCGCGCTGCACCTGCGTCCATTCATGCTCCGGAATGATGCGGGGAATCAGGTCGAACGGAATGAGCCGCTCGCTGCCCGCGCCACTCTCGTCCTTGGCGCCGTAGACCGCAAACGTGATGCCCACGCGCCGGAAGATCATTTCGGCCTCGGCGCGCCGGGCCTGCATGGCGTCTGCCGACTGGCGCGCGAGCCATTGGCCATAGCGCTTGTAGTGCTCGCGCACATCGCTGCCGTCAAAGGGCAGCATGGCGTACATCTCGTCGAATTTCTGCATCGGCGGGCCTCCTGGAAACCAGGATAGCAAGTTGCGCACCCACCACCTCTGTTCCATGACAAACCATGCAACCAGACCGCCCGCGCAGGCGTCGGCGCCTGACGCCGGTCAGGGTGCGAGGGTGTGCTGCCAGTAGCGCCGCCCGGTATCCCGCTCGCAGCGCACCTGCCGGGGCTGCAGCGACTGCCAGGTGGCCGCACCGCAGCGCGCGGACTCCACCACCCGGATCTGCCGCTCCTGGTAGCGCCCCAGCACCTCGGGAGCCGGGTGGCCAAAGCGGTTGCGGTAACCGGCCTGCACCAGGGCGGTGCGCGGCTGGACAGCGTCCAGAAACGGCGCGCTCGACGACGTCTTGCTGCCATGGTGCGGCACCAGCAGCAGATCGGCGGCCAGCGGTGCGGCGCCCGCCACCAGGGCCTGCTCCTGGGCCTGCTCGATATCCCCGGCCAGCAAGGCCACGGCGGGCTGCGGCCCCTGCGTTGCGATGCGCAACACGCAACTGGCAGCATTGGTGCGTGCGGCGCCCGTGGCGCGGGCGCCGTCGCCCACCGCCGGGTGCAGCACCTCGAAGGCCACGCCGTCCCAATCCCAGCGCTGACCCGCCACACAGGGCGTGACCGGGCGCAACGCCTGCAAGCCATGCTCGGCCTCGATCGATCCCGTCACGGCGGCCTGGGGTTGCTGGGCCAGCACGGCCGCCGCGCCGCCCGTGTGGTCGGAATCGCGGTGGCTCAGCATGAGCAGGTCCACCCGCTCGCCTAAAGCGCGCAGCAGCGGCACCAGCACCCTGTGGCCCGCGTCGCTTTCACGGCTGAAGCGGGGGCCGGCGTCGTACAGCAGCGCATGGGTGGCGGTGCGCACCAGCACGGCATTGCCCTGGCCGATATCGGTCGCGAGCACCTCAAACTCGCCCGGCGCAGGCCGCGCCGGTTGCCACCACAACGCGGGCACCAGCAGCGGCAGCGCCAGCGCGCGCACCGCCCAGGGCAGGCGCATGGCCAGCACGGCGCCGCCCATCACGGCCGCCACGCCCGCCCACAGCGGCGCCATCGGCACAAACGCTACCGCAAAAGGCCAGGCCGCCAGCCATTGCAGGAAAACAGCCAGGGGCTGAACCGCCCACGCGGCCAGGCTCCACAGCGGCGCCCACAAGACGCCCGCGAGCGCCAACGGAGTCACCACCAGCGTGACCCACGGAATGGCCAGCAAGTTGGCCGCAAACCCCACCAGCGACACCTGGCCAAACAGCAGCAGTGTGAGCGGCGTCAGTGCCAGCGTGACGACCCACTGCTCTCTCAAAAGTGCATAGAAATGGGCTCTAGCGCCCGTACCATCATCGCCACCGGCTATCGGATCCGTCGCAAAAAGCACCGCCACAGCGACAAAACTCAGCCAGAATCCCGCCTGCCACAGCGCCCAAGGGTCCGCCACAACCACCACAGCGCAGGCCAGCAGCCACACCTGCGGCCAAGGCCAGCGGCGCCCGCTCAGGCGCAGCGCGGCAATGGTGGCCAGCATCAGCACGGTGCGCTGCGCGGGCACGCCCCAGCCACTGAAGAGCGCATAGCCAGCGGCCAGCAGGACACCCGCCAGCAGCGCCGCAGAGGGCGCCGGCAGCGCCAGGCACCAGCGCGGCACACGGCACCACAGCCACCGCACCACCAGTGCCGCCAGCCAGGCAAACAGGGTGATGTGCAGGCCCGAAATACTCATCAGGTGCGCCACGCCGGTGGCGCGGAACACATCCCAATCGGCACGGTCAATCGCGCGCTGGTCGCCCGTGACCAACGCTGCCACCACTCCCGCAACACGCCCTGGGCCCTCGTCGCCAGCAGCGGCATGGCCGGCGAGGCGGGTCACGATGGCGTCCCGCACGGCCTGGCGCGCGCGCTCGACAGGGTGCCGCCAGGTGCTGCCCAGCCGCACCGGCGGCACATCCTTCGCGCCGGTGCGCACATAGCCCGTGGCCTGCACGCCCTGCTCCCACATCCAGAGTTCGAAGTCGAACCCATGGGGGTTGCGCGCACCGTGGGGGGCTTTCAGACGCACCGTCATTTCCCAGCGCTCGCCGGCCCGCAGTGGTGGCGGCTGCCGCCCTGCATCGGCAGGCTGCGCCCACCCCTGCGCCGGCTCGCCGTACCACGACACATCCACCAACGGCGGCAGCTTCACCACCGTGCCTTGCCACAAGGCAGACTCGATCTCCAGGCGCAGGCGCACACCCGCTTCATTCACCTGCGGCATGGTGGCGACCACGCCGGTCACGCGCAGGTCGCGCCCCTCCAGCCCCGGTGCCAGCGCATGGGACGCATAGGCACCGGCACGCAGCCCACACAGCGCAAACAAGGCCAGTGCCCCCGCACAGGCCGCAAAGCCCAAGGCCCACCACCGGGCCACGCGCCGCCCGGCAGCCAGGCGATACGCCACCCGCAATACCCTGTGCGAGCCACTGAGGAGCCACGCCACAACCGCCAGGGCCAGCATCACCCCATAGGCCCGCCCATTCCAGAGCAGGGGCTGCTGCAACTGCAGCGCCGCACCCACCAGCATCCCCAGCAAGCACGCCGGCAAGCGCCAAGCGCTCCGCGCGAAACTCTCCTCTGGCGGATGGGGCGCAGCAGGACGGATGGCGCAGGGCGCAATGGGTGGCATGGGCACATGCTAAACCCACCTTCCATCGCAGAAATGGGCGGTTTTCGCGCAGGCTTGTGCAACACTGGCGCCCTCTGCACCGAAATCCAGGCGCCGCACTCTATTGCACGCCTGACCGGACTTTCCCTTCACCCCTCCGAGGAAAACCATGAGCGTTTACGACAAGCTGAAAGAACTCCAGATCACCCTGCCCCCCGTGTCGGTGCCTGCGGCCGCCTATGTGCCTTATGTGCAGACCGGCAACCTGGTGTTCCTGAGCGGCCATATCGCACGCAAGGACGGCAAGCCCTGGGCCGCCCAGTTTGGCCGCGACATCACCACCGAAGAAGGCAAGGCCGCCGCCCGGGCCGTGGCGATCGACCTGATGGGCACGCTGCACGCAGCCTGCGGGGGGGACCTCAACCGCGTCCAGCGCATCGTGAAGGTGATGAGCCTGGTCAACTCCACCGGCGACTTCACCGAACAGCACCTGGTGACCAATGGCGCCAGTGAGCTGCTGGGCCAGGTCTTTGGTGAAAAAGGGGTGCACGCCCGCAGCGCCTTTGGCGTGGCGCAGATTCCCATGGGAGCGTGTGTGGAAATCGAATTGATCGCCGAACTGGCCTGAAAGACGGAGCGTACTGTGATCAGTCCGCGCCAAAAGGCACTCATACGGTCTCGCATTCAAGCGGATAACTAGGCGGGAAGCCGCAGACAGTGCTCTAGCACGGCAAGGCGAACCAACTATCGTTTACGTTTGAAGGCAAAACCGTATCAGCCGCCAGGAGCCGCCGCCAGGCTGCTCGCCTGATGGGCGCTGCTGGCACTTTGCTGGACGGTGCTGGTGAACGGCTCCATGGCGACCGCCGCTGCCTGCAGGGTGCCGGAACCCGCGCTTTTGTTTTTCTGCAACCCCCGAGCGCTCCCGTTGGGCGTCCCATTCCGGCGAAAAAGCCGGCGCACAGCCACTATTCGACGCGCGTCACGGATGCGGGCTTGAAGCCTAAATCTGCGACCTTGCCCTTGCGCCCCCGTGCGGCGCGGGCATTGTTGAGCGAGCGGATTTCCAGCGTTTCTTCCCGCGCCTTGCCGCCCCGCCCCACACCCTCGATGCGGATGCTGCGCGTGTAAGCGGCAGCCCCCGCCAGCTGGTCTTTGGGCTCCAGGTCGATCAGCACCAGGCCGCGGCCACCGTTGGCCATGGTCTTGAGTTCGCTGATCTCGAACGTCAGGATACGCCCCCCCGCCGAGGCGCAGGCCACATGCGTGGCGGCGGGCAGCGGCTGTCCCCCGGTGCTGCCCGCCGCATGGGAAGGAGGGCACACGCTCTCGCCATCACCCAGGGTCATGAAGGACTTGCCACCCTTCTGGCGCGACACCAGGTTTTCCACACTGGCCAGAAAGCCATAGCCACCCGAATTCGACAACAGCAAGGTGGCGCTGGCCGGGCCGGCGAAGTAATGCAGCAGCTGCGTACCCGATTCCAGCTCGATCAGGGTGGTCACAGGCTGCCCGTCACCTCGCCCGCCGGGCAGTTGCGCCACCGGCACCGAATAGACGCGGCCATTGCTGCCAAACACGATGAGCGGGTCCACGGTGCGGCATTCGAACGTGGCGTAGAGCCCGTCACCCGCCTTGAAGGCAAAGCTGGCCGCCTCGTGGCCATGGCCGTTGCGGGCACGCACCCAGCCCTTTTGCGAGACGACCACCGTCACCGGCTCGTCCACCACCTTGACTTCGGCCACGGCCTTCTTCTCGGCCTGGATGAGTGTGCGGCGCGCATCGGCAAAGGTCTTGGCATCCTGCTCGATCTCCTTGGCCATGGTGCGGCGCAGCGAGCCGGGGTTGTTCAGAATGTCTTCGAGCTTGCCCTGGCTTTCGCGCAGTTCTTTCAGCTCCTGCTCGATCTTGATGGCTTCGAGGCGCGCCAGCTGGCGCAGGCGGATTTCGAGAATGTCCTCGGCCTGCCGGTCGCTCAGGCTGAAGCGCGCGATCAGCGCGGCCTTGGGTTCCTCGGCCGCGCGGATGATGGCGATCACCTCGTCGATGTTGAGCAGCACGGTCTGCCGCCCTTCGAGGATGTGGATGCGGTCCAGCACCTTGGCCAGCCGGTGCTGGCTGCGGCGGGTGATGGTGGTCTGGCGGAACGCAATCCACTCCTCCAGCATCACGCGCAGCGACTTCTGCACCGGCTTGCCATCGAGCCCCACCATGGTGAGGTTGATGGGGGCCGAGGTCTCCAGGCTGGTGTGGGCCAGCAATGCGGTGATCAGCTCCTGCTGCGGCGTCTTGCCCGTCTTGGGCTCGAACACCAGGCGCACGGGGGCATCCTTGCTGGATTCGTCGCGCACCACGTCCAGCACGGCCAGCATGCTGGCCTTGAGCTGCGTCTGGTCCTGGCTCAGCGCTTTTTTGCCGGCCTTGACCTTGGGGTTGGTGATTTCTTCGATTTCTTCGAGCACGCGCTGTGTGCTCACGCCGGGCGGGAGCTCGTTGACCACAAGCTGCCACTGGCCACGGGCCAGTTCTTCGATCTTCCAGCGCGCACGCACCTTCAGGCTGCCACGGCCCGTGCGGTACGCGTCGGCAATATCGCCCGCGCTGCTGATGATCTGGCCGCCACCGGGGTAGTCCGGGCCGGGCACCAACGCCAGCAGGTCTTCGGCGCTGAGCGAGGGCGTCTTGATGAGCGCAATGCAGGCGTCGGCAATCTCGCGCAGGTTGTGGCTGGGTATCTCGGTGGCCAGGCCTACGGCAATGCCGCTGGCGCCGTTGAGCAGCGCAAACGGCAGACGCGCGGGCAGCTGGCGGGGTTCTTCCGTGCTGCCGTCGTAGTTGGGCATGAAATCCACGGTGCCTTCGTCGATCTCGTCAAGCAGCAGGCTGGTGATGCGCGACAGGCGCGCCTCGGTGTAGCGCATGGCGGCGGCGCCATCCCCGTCGCGGCTGCCGAAGTTGCCCTGGCCGTCGATCAGCGGGTAGCGCTGGGCAAAGTCCTGCGCCATGCGCACCAGTGCGTCGTAGGCCGACTGGTCGCCATGGGGGTGAAAGCGCCCCAGCACATCGCCCACCACGCGGGCACTCTTGACGGGCTTGGCCGCCGTGCTGCGCGTGGGGCCGCTGTAGCCCAGGCCCATGCGGTCCATCGAGTACAGGATGCGCCGCTGCACGGGCTTGAGGCCGTCGCACACATCGGGCAGCGCGCGGCCCTTGACGACGGACAACGCATATTCCAGATAGGCGCGCTGGGCATAGCCCGCCAGATCCAGGGAGTCACCCCCGTCGCCAGCGGTGGTGAAATCGAGAGTGGGTTGATCGCTCATTCGTTCGGGTTCGGTTCAATCACGTTCTGGTGCGAAGTCACGCGTGTCTGGAAGCTTGTCCCGGCCCACGGCGCCGCCCGGGAGCTCCATGCGCACGCGGCCCGGAGCAGCGCGCTGGGCCAGCACGGTCGTTGGCGGCTTGAGCTGGGCATACAGGCCAAGCACGGTGCGCACATAGTTCTGGGTTTCCTTGAAGGCCGGAATCTGGTTGCCCGCCTTTTTCACCGCGCCCTCGCCCGCGTTGTAGGCGGCCAGGGCCAGGTCCATGCGGCCGGGAAACAGATCGAGCAGGTAGCGCAGATAACGGGTGCCGGCAGACACATTCACGGCCGGGTCGACGAGTTTCTGCGCCACGGTCCGGCGGGCGTCCGCCGCCACGCCGAAGCGTCCCGCCGTGGCCGGCATCACCTGCATCAGGCCAATGGCGCCCTTGGGCGAGACGGCGCCGGCGTCAAACCCCGATTCGGTGGCAATCAGGGCCTGCAGCAATTCATAGTCCACCCCCTGGTGGCTGGCCGATGCGCGCAGGTGGTGCCTCACGCGCTGGTAGTCGGGCGAGATGTCAAAAAACGCCAGCAAACGCGCACTGGCCGCGGGCAGCGCCCCCGGCACAGGCCGCACCGCACCCTGCGGCCCATCGCTCGATGAATCGAATTGCGTGCCGCGAAAGAACAGCTGGTAACGCGCATCCGTCTGCTCTGCGGCGAAGTGGGTCACGCCGCGTTCGTCCACAAAGGCCCACAGGTCTGCATGCGCCGGTTGTTGCGCTATCCATAGCAGCAGCACAGCCAGAAAGCGCAAAAGGCCTGAAGAACGATGCATCATGGACATGGCAAGTACCGGCAATGCGTGGTCAGATATCCACTTCCACTGCATCGCCATGCAGCTCCATCAGCTCGCGCCGCGAAGCGGCCTCGCCCTTGCCCATGAGCTTGGTGATGAGCCCTTCCGTGGCAGAGAAATCCGTGCCCCCCAGCTGCACGGGCAGCAGGCGGCGCGTGTCGGGGTTGAGCGTGGTTTCCCACAGCTGCTCGGCATTCATCTCGCCCAGGCCCTTGAAGCGGCTGATCTGGCATTTTTCGCGCGGCACGCCGTCTTTCGCGCATTTGTCGAGAATGGCGGTGAGCTCGCCTTCATCGAGCGCATACATCTTGGCCGCGGGCTTCTTGCCGCGCGCGGGAACATCCACGCGAAACAGCGGCGGGCGCGCCACATAGATATGGCCGGCCTCGATGAGCTTGGGGAAATGCCGGAAAAACAGCGTGAGCAGCAGCACCTGGATGTGCGAGCCATCCACGTCCGCATCACTGAGGATGCACACCTTGCCGTAGCGCAGGCCCGACAGGTCGGGTGAATCGTTGGGTCCGTGCGGGTCCACCCCCATGGCCACCGAGATGTCGTGGATCTCGTTGTTGGCAAACAGCCGGTCGCGCTCCACCTCCCAGGTGTTGAGCACCTTGCCGCGCAGCGGCAGCACGGCCTGGTTTTCCTTGTCGCGGCCCATCTTGGCGCTGCCACCGGCCGAGTCACCCTCGACCAGGAACACCTCGTTGTAGGCGATGTCGCGGCTTTCGCAATCGGTGAGTTTGCCGGGTAGCACAGCCACGCCCGAGCCCTTGCGCTTTTCCACCTTCTGGCCGGCCTTCTGGCGCGTCTGCGCGGCCTTGATGGCGAGTTCGGCCAGCTTCTTGCCGTATTCGACATGCTGGTTGAGCCAGAGTTCGAGCGCGGGGCGCACAAAGCCGCTCACCAGCCGCACCGCATCGCGCGAGTTCAGGCGCTCCTTGATCTGGCCCTGGAACTGGGGGTCCAGCACCTTGGCACTGAGCACATAGCTGGCGCGTGCAAACACATCTTCGGGCATCAGCTTCACGCCCTTGGGCAAAAGACTGTGCAGCTCGATGAAGCTCTTGACGGCGTTGAACAGGCCATCGCGCAGGCCACTCTCGTGCGTGCCGCCGGCGCTGGTGGGAATCAGGTTGACGTAGCTTTCGCGCACGGGCTGGCCGTCTTCGGTGAAGGCCACGCACCACGAGGCGCCCTCGCCCTCGGCAAAGTTGTCGTTGCCACTATCGGCAAAGCCCTCGCCCTCGAAGAGCGGGATCACCGGGTCGCCGTTGAGCGTCTGCTGCAGGTAGTCGCGCAGGCCGCCCTTGTATTGCCAGGTTTGCGTGTCCCGCGTCTTCTCGTTGACGAGCGAGACCGACACGCCCGGCATCAGCACCGCCTTGCTGCGCAGCAGGTGGGTGAGCTCGCCCAACGGCAGGGTGCTCGATTCAAAGTATCTGGCATCGGGCCACACGCGCACCGAGGTGCCCTGCTTGCGCTCGCCGGCCTCCAGGGGACGGGCCACCAGGGGCTCGATCACGTCACCCGCCGAGAACACCAGGCGCGCCACCTGCCCTTCGCGGTGGCTGCAGGCTTCCAGGCGCGTGGCCAGGGCGTTGGTGACGCTCACGCCCACGCCATGCAAGCCGCCCGAGAAGCTGTACGCGCCGCCCTTGCCCTTGTCAAATTTGCCGCCAGCGTGCAGGCGGGTGAAGACCAGCTCGATCACCGGGGCCTTTTCCTCGGGGTGCAGGCCAAACGGAATGCCACGCCCATCGTCCTCGACGCCCACCGAACCATCAGCGTGCAGCGTGACCTTGATCTTCTTGCCATAGCCGGCCAACGCCTCGTCGGCGGCGTTGTCGAGCACCTCCTGGATGATGTGCAGGGGGTTGTCGGTGCGGGTGTACATGCCCGGGCGTTGCTTGACAGGCTCCAGCCCCTTGAGCACACGGATCGAACCCTCGGAATATTCGCTGGCGGACACAGAAGACGGTTTGGCAGACATGGGGCGGATTGTAGTGCCGCAGCCGTGCATGAACTGGATGAATACCCAGTCATGGAATCCCACACCGTCCCAGGTCATGCAGGTGTCAGGCAGATGCGTGCGGTATTCGCTACATTCCCCGCATGCCTACGAATCCTCCCAAACTGTCCATGTTCCAGGTGCTGGCCTGCGGTGCCGCCATCGTGACGTTGTCCATGGGCATCCGCCACGGCTTCGGGCTATGGCTGCAACCCGTCACCCAGGAAATGGGCTGGACGCGGCAGTCGTTTGCGCTGGCCATTGCCATCCAGAATCTGTCCTGGGGCCTGATCGGCATTTTTGTTGGCATGGTGGCCGACCGTTTTGGCGCCTTTCGCGTGCTGGTGGGCGGCGCGGCGCTCTATGGCCTGGGTCTGGCCGGCATGGCGCTGTCTCCCACGCCCACCCTGTTTGCGCTGACTGCGGGTGTGCTAATCGGCGCGGCCCAGGCCGGCACCACCTACGCCGTGATCTACGGGGTGCTGGGCCGCCAGATCGCACCCGAAAGGCGTTCCTGGGCCATGGGCGTGGCGGCGGCGGCCGGCTCGTTCGGGCAGTTTCTGATGGTGCCGGTGGAGGGCTGGCTGATTGCCAGCCTGGGCTGGCAGCAGGCGCTGCTGGCACTGGCGCTGATGGTGCTGCTCATCGTTCCGCTGGCTTTCGGCCTGCGCGAGCCCGGATTTCACGGATCGGCACCCGCTCGACGCGACCAGACCATTGCCCAGGCGCTGGGCGAGGCGTTCCGCTACCCCAGCTTCCTGCTGCTGACGGCGGGGTATTTCGTATGCGGCTTCCAGGTGGTCTTCATTGGCGTGCACATGCCAAGCTACCTGCGCGACCATGGGCTCTCGCCCCAGGTGGCCAGCTATTCACTGGCGCTGATCGGGCTGTTCAATGTGTTCGGCACCTACATTGCGGGCACGCTGGGCCAGCACATGCCCAAGCGCAGGATTTTGGCCTTCATCTACTTTGCGCGGGCTGTGGTCATCACCGTTTTTCTGCTGGTGCCCCTGTCGCCGCTGTCGGTGTATGTGTTTTCCGCCGTGATGGGGGCACTGTGGCTGTCCACCGTGCCCCCCACCAATGCCACCATTGCGCAGATTTTTGGCGTGCAGCACCTGTCCATGCTGGGCGGTTTTGTCTTTTTCAGCCACCAGGTCGGCAGCTTCATGGGCGTGTGGCTGGGCGGGTACCTGTATGACCGCACGGGCAGCTACGATGTGGTGTGGTACATCGCGATCGGGTTGGGAATTTTTGCGGGACTGGTGAATCTTCCCGTCAAGGAAGCTCCCATCCGCCGCGCCGCGCCGCTGCCCGCCTGACCACACCCGTTCCTCCGCACAATCCGTCCATGGCCCTGCACAACCCCACTCCACGCCTTGCATTCCGCACTGCCCGGCTGCTGGGCTGGGTGGTCGCTGTGCTGGCCTTGCTGGCGGTGTTTGCGCTGTACACCGCGCCAGGCTTCATGGTCATGCTGTCAGACCAGCTCTGGGCATGTTTCTGAGAATTTCAAACCTTCTAGGCCACGAGCGCTCATGAATCAATCGCCAGCAGCTCTTATTGCAATAGCAAACATTTCCCATGCACGGCACTGAAGCCCCTTCAGACTGGGTGCGCCGCTGGTCTCCCCTGGCCCCGCCGGGCAGCGCGGTGCTGGACGTGGCCTGCGGCGCGGGCCGCCACCTGCGGTGGATGCACGAACGCGGCCACCCCACGGTGGGCGTGGACCGCTCCGCCGATGCCGTGGCCGCCTGCGCGGCCTGGGGCGAGATCCACTGCGCCGACATCGAAGCGGGTCCCTGGCCCTTTGCCGGCCGACAGTTTGGTGCGGTGATCGTCACCAACTACCTCTGGCGCCCGCTGCTGCCCCTTCTGGTGGACAGCGTGGCCCCCGGCGGCGTGCTGATCTATGAAACCTTCGCCAGCGGCAACGAAACCGTGGGCCGCCCTGCGCGCGCCGACTTTCTGCTGCGCCCCGGAGAGCTGCTGGCCGCCTGCGCGCGCCTGCGCACCATTGCCTACGAAGACGGTTTTGTGGACGCCCCCGCGCGTTTCGTGCAACGCATTGCGGCCGTGCGCGAAATCGAGCACCCAGGCCAGCCCGTCCGATACCGCCTGGACCTTCCGGTCTAGTTAGAATGCCCTTTTACCGTTTACCACTGCGGACATGACCTCTTCTTCCGTGCCCCTTACCGGCAGCATCGTCGCCCTTGTCACCCCCATGCACGAGGACGGTAGCGTGGACTACCCTGCCCTGCGCAAACTGATCGACTGGCACATCGCCGAGGGGACCGACTGCATCGGCGTGGTGGGCACCACGGGTGAATCGCCCACGGTCAACGTCGAAGAACACTGCGAAATCATCCGCGTGTCTGTGGAGCAAGCGGCCAAGCGCGTGCCCATCATGGCCGGCTGCGGCGCCAACTCCACCGCCGAGGCCATCGAGCTGGCCAAGTTTGCCCGCGGTGTGGGGGCCGACAGCCAGCTGCAGGTCGTGCCCTACTACAACAAGCCCACGCAAGAAGGCCAGTTCCAGCATTTCAAGGCGATTGCAGAGGCCACGGGCGACCTGCCCATCGTGCTCTACAACGTGCCCGGCCGCTCGGTGGCCGATATGCAGCACGACACCGTGCTGCGCCTGGCCCAGGTGCCCGGCATCATCGGCATCAAGGAAGCCACGGGCAACATCGAACGCGCCCAGTGGCTGATCCGCGACCTGCCCAAGGGCTTTGCCGTGTATTCGGGCGATGACCCCACCGCTGTCGCCCTGATGCTGTGCGGCGGCCACGGCAACATCAGCGTGACCGCCAACGTGGCGCCCCGCCTGATGCACGAGCTGTGCGTTGCAGCACTGGCCGGCAATGCACGGCGCGCCATGGAAATCCAGTTCCAGCTGATGCCGGTGCACAAAAACCTGTTCATCGAAGCCAACCCCATCCCCGTCAAATGGGCCATGGCCCGCATGGGTCTGTGCGCAGGCACCATGCGCCTGCCCATGACGCCCCTGAGCCAGGGCAACGAATCCACGGTCGAAGCAGCCCTGCGCGCCAGCGGCCTTCTGTAAGCCGCCCGTCCCCCGACACTTGAGACACTCTGAGGATTTCCGCGTGAATCACACCGCACGACTGGGCCTGCTGGGCCTTGCCATGGTCCTGTCCGCCTGCTCCGTCCTGGAAAGCGACAAGATCGACTACAAAAGCGCCACCCAGGGGGCCACGCTGGAAGTGCCGCCCGATCTGACACAACTGTCGCGGGACAACCGCTACGCGGTGCCCGGCACGACCGTCTCTGCGGCAGCATTCCAGGCAGGCCAGAGCGCGAAAACATCGAACACATCCACCGCAGCAGCCACCAAAATTGGCGACGTGCGCATCGAACGCAATGGCAACCAGCGCTGGTTGGTGATCGACCGACCGGCCGACCAACTGTGGGAGCCCGTGCGTGAATACTGGCTGGAGAATGGTTTCAACCTGGTTGTCGATCAGGCCGACTTGGGCATTCTGGAAACCGACTGGGCGGAAAACCGCGCCAAGCTGCCGCAGGACGTGATCCGCGCCACCCTCGGCAAGGTTTTTGATTCGCTGTATTCCACCGGCGAACGTGACAAGTTCCGCACACGCCTGGAGCGCAATGCCGCAGGCGGCACCGAAATCTATGTCACCCACCGCGGCATGGTGGAGGTGTACACCAGCGCGGCCAAGGACAGCACCGTCTGGCAGCCCCGCGCCGCCGATCCCGAACTCGAAACCGAATTCCTGCGCCGCCTCATGGTCAAGCTCGGTGTGAGCCAGGAGCAATCCAAGGCGGTGGCGGCAGCGCCCGCACTGAAGGCGGCCACGGTGCGCATGGCCTCGGTGAACAACGTTCCCGTGGTGCAGATGGACGAGGGCTTTGATCGCGCATGGCGCCGGGTAGGCTTGGCCCTGGATCGCACCGGTTTCACCGTGGAAGACCGCAACCGCAATGACGGTCTGTACTTTGTGCGTTATGTCGCTCCAGGAACCGACAAAAAGGAGCCCGGCTTCTTCAACAAGCTGCTGGGCGGCGGCTCTGCCGCAACACCACCGCTCAAGTACCAGGTGGTGGTGCGCAGCCAGGGCGACGCCACCACGGTTTCCGTGCTGAACGAGGCCGGCGCTCCCGAATCGTCTGCCAACGCCGAGCGCATCCTGCGCGTGCTGGCAGACGACCTGAAATAAGAGCCTGACTGCCAATGCTGCGCTTTCGCAGCTTGGGCAGCGGCAGCTCAGGCAACGCCACTGTGGTGGAGGCAGGCGACGGATCACAGATTCGCCGCCTGCTGGTGGATTGCGGCTTCGGCATCCGGCAGCTGGCCACGCGGCTTGGCGCTGCGGGTCTGGGCATCGACCAGATCGATGCCATTTTCATCACGCACGAACATGCCGACCATGTGGGTTGCGCCAAAGCTTTGGCGTTGCGACACCGTATTCCCGTATGGATGAGCGCCGGCACCCACGCGGCACTGGGTTTTCCCGATCTGGATGGGCTGCTGCAGGTGGCCTACGACATGGCGCCGATCGACCTCGGTACCCTGTGCGCATTGCCCTTCACCGTGCCACACGATGCACGGGAACCGCTGCAATTGCGCTGCACCGATGGCGCCTCTCACCTGGGTCTGCTCACCGACCTGGGCCACGCCAGCAGCCATGTGCTGCAGCAACTGCAGGGTTGCCACGCACTTTTGCTGGAAGCCAACCATGATCCGGACATGCTCGAGGCATCCGGCTACCCCGCCTTTCTCAAGCGGCGCATCGGCGGCGAGCACGGACATCTGGCCAACCATGCGGCCGCCAGTATCCTGACGGCCGTTCGGCACGCAAGCCTGAATCGGGTGGTGGCGGCCCACCTCAGTGCTCAGAACAACCAGCCCTGGCTGGCACAACAGGCGCTGGCGCAGGCGCTGGACTGGCCGGCTCAGGCTGTGGACGTTGCCTCGGCCGTCGCAGGCACTGAATGGATCGACGTAACGTTGTCCCGCTAAGCGATGGATTCACACCCATCAGGCGGTTGGCGGTCAATACACACACCACTGTTGCGGGAATAGCCCCCTGAACACGGAAGCCACCCACAAAAAAGCCCCGTACCTGCAGAGGTCGGGGCTTGCGGCTTCAGAAACCCCAGCAACGCTGGAAGCCTCTGAAATCGTTGCTGGCTTTACTTGGCAGCGGAAGCGGCGCTGGTGGCGGCAGTAGCAGCAGCGTCCACAGCGGTCTGGGCGCCAGTGGCGGCCGTTGCGGCAGCGTCAGCAGCAGCCTTGGCAGCGTCTACAGGAGCAGATGCGTCAGCGGCGGGAGCCGGAGCTTCCACAGGAGCTGGGGCAGGAGCAGCAACGGGCTCTTCTTTCTTGCCACAAGCGGCAAGGGCAGCAGCAGCGATCAGAGTAGCCAGAACGAGGGATTTCTTCATTTCAATTTTCCTAAATAGACAGACAAAGAACCGGAATTGCCACCACGATCAGCTTCGACATCTGTTGACGCGTTGGTGGAATGCATTTGCATGCGTTTCAGCGCAGTCGGAAATTATATTGGGGATTCGTCAATACCGACTAACACTGACTGAGCGCAAGCAATGCATTCAATCTTTCAGATACACATCAGTATTAACGCTACAAGCCCAAAGTGGTTGACGGAAAGCCAGGAGAACTTTTACTCCGCAGCCACTCATTGAGCGATTCACGCAGCAAAACGCGCCGATCCGGTTCGAACCCGCTGACCCCCACACAGTGCAAGGGATCAATCCGGTGCAGCACCCAGGCGGGAGACCACAAAACACTGGGAAGGTCCAGCGGATCTGCCGACGGGCTGCGCCGGCAGGTAATGATGTGATCCCAGGTGCCGCGCCAGCGCACAAAGCGCGCATGCCGCCGAATCACCTCATCAAACGTGCAGGCCAGCATGGTGAATCGCCGGCCACTGCGCGCCCACTGCTGCAATGACTCGATCACGGCGAGTTCACCCAACGGCCAGTCATGGAAATTGGCATCACTCACCACGATCTCCGTCCAGCCGTCGCGGGCAGCCGTAGCCAGACCATTGCGCACCAACTGCATGAAGGCATCCCGACCGCTGAACCGCCCCGAAGGCAAGTCAGGCAGCGCAGGAGCTGAGGGCGCCGCATCGGTCATGGGGTTTCCTTGGCCTCTTGACAGGCATGGGCCCAGCCGGCGTCGCACCAGGCAGACAACAGCTCCAGGGCATCGTCACTCGCACGCGCCAGATCGCGGCTTTGCAGCCGGCGCTGATCCGCCAGGCGCCGCATCAGCGTGGCGTCACGGCCTGCCGCACGATAGCTTTCGCCATTGATGAAAACGTGGTGCGCGTCATACATCATGCGGGTGCGCCGATCCAGCGCAACGCCCTCCAGCATCACCCCTGCGTCATTCGCCTCGAACCACACGCTGGGCTTGGGCTCGGTCAGGTACTCCCCCAGCGCGCGCTCCAGCACCAGTGGCTCGCTCAACGCGCGTTGCAGGGCCTCGCGGGCAAAGTCGTGCAGCCGATCCGGGATGGCGGCAGGCTGCTCCACCGCTTCCTGGCCCGCGTCGCGGTACAGCACGGGCGCGTCCTCCTCGCCCGCATCTTCCGCCACCCGCGTCAGGAGTTCCTGGGCCAGCTCTGCACGGGCCGGAGCACGGAACCCGATCGAGTAGGTCATGCACTCCCCTTCGGCGACACCGTCATGGGCATACCTGGGCGGAAGGTACAGCATGTCCCCGGGTTCCAGCACAAACTCCTGCTCGGGCTCGAACTGCGCCAGCACTTTCAGTGGAATATCGTCCCGCAGGCTCAGGTCTTTCTGGCGCCCGATGCGCCAGCGGCGGCGCCCGTGGGCCTGCAGCAAAAATACATCGTAACTGTCAAAATGCGGGCCCACGCCTCCACCGTCACTGGCGTAGCTGATCATCAGATCATCGAGCCGCGCCTCCGGAACAAAACGGAATTGCTGCATGAGGGCATGCACCTGGTCGTTGTGCAGATCGACGCCCTGCACCAGCAAGGTCCAGTCAGGCTGCTGGAGGACAGGCAATGCACGGCGCGAAAACGGTCCGTGGCGCAGCTTCCAGACATCCTTGACCTTTTGCACCAGCCGGGATTCCACACCCTCCTGTGCAGCCAGGGCAAAGAGACCGGCACGCAACACGGGCGGCTTGAATCCGGGGATGGCCTGGCGTACCAGCAAGGGCTTTCTCTGCCAGTGCCGCTGCATGAATTGCGTGGGGGTCAGGCCACCAAGGAGGGTGAGGGGTTGCTGGCTATCCATGAATACCTGTCCGCCCCATGACAGGGCCATTGATCAAACTGCGACAATTCTCCTATGGAAATTACCCAACAATGCGTGGTCGCACTGACGTGGACCCTGAAAGACACCCTCGGCGAAGAACTCGACGTGCTCGATGACCCTGTCGAATTCCTGGTGGGCGGCGATGACCTGCTGCAACGGATAGAGGAAGCCCTGCAAGGCCACGGCCCTGGCGCCACACTTGCGCTCCACCTCGAACCCGAGGATGCCTTTGGCGACTTCGACGATCAATTGCTGTTCCTGGAATCCCGCAACCTCTTCCCCCCCGAAATCGAAGAAGGCATGACGTTCGACGGCAGCGCGCTGCCGGAAGGCGTCAACCCTTCCGCACCCCGCAGCGGGCTCTACACCGTGACGGAAATCTATCCAGACCATGTGGTACTGGACGGAAACCACCCTCTTGCCGGCATTGCACTGCGGCTGCAACTCACGGTGCGGGGGGTGCGCGAAGCCACCGAAGACGAGATTGGCAAAGGCACTGCAGGCACGGGCTTCTTTCGGATTCAGCCCCAGGCGCCTGGCAACTCGCTGCTGCATTGAATGCCACGGCGGCCGGCTGCGGCCGCCGTGGTGTGCCTGCTATTTACAGCCGGGAAATCTGGCCGTTGTAGAGACGTACCCGGTCACCAGGGCGCAGATCGCCCGGATGGCTCACGTCATAGGAACGATAGCCCCCCTGGTCGAGCTGAATCGAGATGCGGTAGCCCTGTACCTCTGCGCCACCGGCATCGCGGTTGCGCCCTTCGATGGCATTGCCTGCCAATGCGCCACCGACCGCGCCCACCGCTGTGGCGGCAGTGCGGCCCGAGCCCCCACCCACCTGGTTGCCCAGCACCCCGCCCACCACGGCGCCCAGCACGGCACCGACACCGGTGGTCTGCCCCTGGCTGCGCGCCTGCAGCACTTCAATGTTGGCCACACGTCCATACTCGGTGCCCATGGGCTGGTTCGAATAGACCGGCGCATTGCTCTGGTAACCCCCGGAGGAATATCCGCCCGAAGGGTATTGGGTTGGGTATTGCGAGGGGTAAGGCTGCTGCGGCGCACATGCGGCCAGCGCTCCCAGCAAAAGGGCAGAGCCTGCCAGCGTGGCGAAACGTGTGATCTTGCGCATAGGGGTTCTCCTTGAAATATTCCAGTGGTGGCAGGCCGTGGTGAAGTCATTGCCCCTGGCCACCCAGTGAATCGATTGAAGCATGGACCCGAGGTTCCCCGGGACGGTGAAGTACGAACGCAAAGGTCGGCCTGGAGCTCTGCACCGCGTAGGAATGCGCCGACACACCGATGGTACAAAAACGGCCCCAGGGCCACCCGTCGCCACTCACCCCTTGCCGGTGGAGCCGTAGCCGCCCTCGCCGCGCGTGGTGGCCTCGAACTCGGTCACCACATTGAACCGCGCCTGCACCACAGGAACAATCACCAGCTGGGCCAACCGCTCCATGGGCTCCAGCGTGAAGGGCACCGTGCTGCGATTCCAGGCACTGACCATGAGCTGCCCCTGGTAATCGCTGTCGATCAGACCCACCAGATTGCCCAGAACGATGCCATGCTTGTGCCCCAGCCCCGAGCGGGGCAGGATCAGCGCAGCGTAACCGGGGTCTCGGATGAACACGGCGATGCCCGTGGGCACCAGATGCCAGGCATTGGGGGCCAGCACCAGGGGCGCATCCAGGCAGGCCCGCAGGTCCAGGCCCGCGCTGCCCGGCGTGGCATAGGCCGGCAACTGTTCGGCCATGCGCGGATCGAGAATCTTGACGTCAATCTTCACTTCTTGCTTTCTGATGCGTAGTGGTGGGAGTGCGGGAACATTCGGCGCCCGTCCGTGAGCGCTCGCCCCGCATGAGGGCCACAGTGCCGGCGGCGCGCGCCACGGCCTGCGCTTGCGGATTCACTCGGGAGGCAGGCGCCGGGCGATCTCGGCAATCAGCTGTTGGGCCAGTACACGCTTGGAGGCCCGGGGCAGCTCGCGATGCCCCTGCGCATCCACCAGCAGCAGGGCATTGTCGTCCTGCCCGAAGGTGGCGGGGCCGATATTGCCCACCAGCAGCGGCACGCCCTTGCGCTGGCGCTTGGCCGTGGCGTGCTGCAGCAGATCGTGGCTTTCGGCCGCGAACCCGACGCAATACAGGTCGCCCACCAGCGCATGCTGCGACCTGGCCACGGTCGCTAGGATGTCGGCGTTTTCAACAAAACCCAGCACCGGCATCTGGCCCGGGCCATCCTTCTTGATCTTCTGGGTGGAGGGCATGGCAGGCCGCCAGTCGGCCACTGCCGCTGTCGCGATGAAAACGGAAGCTGCCTGCGCACGCTGTTCAACCGCCGCAAGCATTTCCTGTGCCGATTGCACATCCACGCGGTGCACACCACGGGGCGTTGGCAGATGCACGGGTCCCGCGACCAAAGCGACCTCGGCGCCCGCCTCCCGGGCGGCACGCGCAATGGCAAAGCCCATCTTGCCGCTCGACAGATTGGTAATGCCGCGCACCGGATCGATCGCTTCGAAGGTCGGGCCCGCCGTGATCAGCACCTTGCGGCCCGACAGCAGCTTGGGCGCAAAAAAAGCCACCAGCTCGTCCAGCAGCTCCAGGGGTTCGAGCATGCGCCCGTCGCCCGTCTCACCGCAGGCCTGGTCGCCATGGCCCACGCCCAGCACCACGGCGCCATCCTGTGCCACCTGGGCCAGGTTGCGCTGGGTGGCCGGGTGGGCCCACATCTCGCGGTTCATGGCCGGCGCCAGCAGCAGCGGCACGCGCCCCGTGGGCCGCGCCAGGCACAGCAGGCTCAGCAATTCATCGGCCCGCCCCTGTGCCAGGCGCGCCACGAAATCGGCGCTGCACGGCGCAATCACAATGGCATCGGCCTCGCGGCTCAGGTTGATGTGGGGCATGTTGTTGGCCTCGCGCGTGTCCCACTGCGAGCCATAGACCGGCCGCCCCGACAAGGCCTGCATGGTCACCGGCGTGATGAATTGCTCCGCCGCCTCGGTCATCACCACCTGCACGGTGGCACCCTCCTTGATGAGCTGGCGGCACAAGTCAGCCGCCTTGTAGCAAGCCACGCCCCCGCTCAGACCCAGAACAATGTGTTTGCCAGCAAGCTCATTCATGGACGCGAATTTAGCAGACGGCAGAAGGCCCCGCCGTCCCCGCTTGCCGGGGGGCCATCTATAATCCCGATTTCCCACCACCAAAAAAGACATGACCAAATTTGTCTTCGTCACCGGCGGTGTGGTGTCTTCCCTCGGTAAGGGAATCGCCTCAGCCTCCCTTGCCGCGATCCTCGAATCGCGGGGACTCAAAGTCACCCTCATCAAGCTTGACCCCTACATCAACGTAGATCCGGGCACCATGTCGCCGTTCCAGCACGGCGAGGTTTTCGTGACCGACGACGGCGCGGAAACCGACCTCGATCTGGGCCACTACGAGCGTTTCATTGAAACGCGCATGAAGAAGTCCAACAACTTCACCACCGGCAAGATTTACCAGTCGGTGCTCGAAAAAGAGCGCCGTGGCGACTACCTGGGCAAGACCGTGCAGGTCATCCCGCATGTCACCAACGAAATCCAGGAATACATCAAGCGTGGCGCGGGCATTGGCACCGACGATGCGGTGGACGTGGCCATTTGCGAAGTGGGCGGCACCGTGGGCGATATCGAATCACTGCCGTTCCTCGAAGCCGTGCGTCAGCTCAGCCTCAAGCTGGGCCCCAACAACTCGGCTTTTGTGCACCTCACCTACCTGCCCTGGATTGCCGCGGCCGGCGAGCTCAAGACCAAGCCCACGCAGCACACCGTGCAGGAGCTGCGCAAGATCGGCATCCAGCCCGACGCCCTGCTGTGCCGTGCACAAAAGCCGGTGCCCGAAGAAGAGCGCGAGAAGATTTCGCTGTTCACCAACGTGCCCGAGTGGGGTGTGATCAGCATGTGGGATGTGGACACCATCTACAAGGTGCCCCGCATGCTGCACGAGCAGGGGCTGGACGGCCTGATCTGCGACAAGCTGCGCCTGAACACCCCGCCCACCAGCCTCAAGCGCTGGGACGAGCTGGTGTATGAAACCGAACACCCCCGGGGCGAAGTCACCATCGCCATGGTGGGCAAGTACGTGGATCTGTCGGACAGCTACAAGTCCGTCAACGAGGCACTGCGCCACGCGGGCATGAAGAACCATGTGCGCGTGAAGATCGAGCACCTGGACTCCGAAACCATCGACCACGCCAACGCCGCTGAAAAACTGGCCCGGTACGACGCGATTCTGGTCCCCGGCGGCTTCGGCAGCCGTGGAGTGGAAGGCAAGATCAGCACGGCCCAGTTTGCCCGCGAGCACAAAGTGCCCTACCTGGGCATCTGCCTGGGGATGCAGGTGGCCACCATCGAATACGCGCGCCATGTGGCGGGCCTGGCCAACGCCAACAGCACCGAGTTCGATCCCACAACGCCCCACCCCGTGATCGCCCTGATCACCGAGTGGAAGGATGCGGACGGTACCATCAAAAAACGCGACGAAAACTCGGACCTGGGCGGCACCATGCGCCTGGGCGCGCAAAGCTCGGATGTGCAAAAGGGCTCACTGGCCCACAGCATCTACGGCGACGTGGTGACCGAGCGCCACCGCCACCGTTACGAAGCCAACGTGAACTACCTGGACCAGCTGCGCAAGGCGGGCCTGGTGATTTCAGCCCTGACGCAGCGCGAGCAGCTCACCGAAATCGTCGAGTTGCCCAGCGCTGTGCATCCCTGGTTCATCGGCGTGCAGTTCCACCCCGAGTTCAAGTCAACGCCCTGGAACGGCCACCCGCTGTTCAACGCCTTCATCGAGGCGGCCGTGGAACACCAGAAGCAAGCGGCGCAAGCCTGAGGGAAACTACCATGCAACTGTGCGGATTCAACGTCGGCCTCGACCAGCGCTTCTTCCTGATCGCGGGCACCTGCTCCATCGAAGGCCTGCAGATGTCGCTGGACGTTGCCGGCCAGCTCAAGGAGGCCTGCACTGCGCTGGGCATTCCCCTGATCTACAAAGGCTCGTTCGACAAGGCCAACCGCTCGTCTGGCACAAGCCAGCGCGGCGTGGGCCTGGAAGCGGGCCTGAAGATCCTGGACGAGGTGCGCCGCCAGTTGCAGCTGCCCATCTTGACCGATGTGCACGACGCATCCCAGGTGGCCGAGGTGGCCAGCGTGGTCGATGTGCTGCAAACGCCCGCCTTCCTGTGCCGCCAGACGGATTTCATCCGCGCCGTGGCGCAAAGCGGCAAGCCGGTGAACATCAAGAAGGGCCAGTTCCTCGCGCCCTGGGACATGAAGAACGTCATCGACAAGGCCCGCGCGGCTGCGGCGGAGGTGGGCCTGTCGGAAGACCGCTTCCTCGCCTGCGAGCGCGGCGTGAGCTTTGGCTACAACAACCTCGTGGCCGACATGGCCAGCCTGGCCGAAATGCGCAAGTCCGGCGCGCCCGTGGTGTTCGACGTGACCCACTCGGTGCAAAAACCCGGCGGCCTGGGCGCCGTGAGCGGCGGCGCCCGCGACATGGTGCCGGTGCTGGCCCGCGCCGGTGTGGCTGTGGGCGTGGCGGGCCTGTTCATGGAAACCCACCCCAAGCCGGCCGAGGCCTGGTCGGACGGGCCGAACGCCGTGCCGCTCAAGCACATGAGGGCCCTGCTGGAAACCCTGGTGGCGCTGGACGACGTGACCAAGAAGAGCGGGTTCCTTGAGAACCACTTCGACGCCTGATTGGCAGTATATTTTTGGTAGCTAGAAGCGATTACCCCATAAGCGCTACAGGCCAAGATGGCCTGAAAAATTTTAAACTTCCCATCCAAGGAAAACCATGAGTGCCATTGTTGACATCGTAGGCCGCGAAGTGCTGGACAGCCGCGGCAACCCCACCGTCGAATGCGACGTGCTGCTTGAGTCGGGCGTGATGGGCCGTGCCGCCGTGCCCTCGGGCGCATCCACCGGCTCGCGCGAAGCCATCGAGCTGCGCGACGGCGACAAGAGCCGCTACCTGGGCAAGGGCGTGCTCAAGGCCGTGGAACACATCAACACCGAAATCTCCGAAGCCGTGCTGGGCCTGGACGCTTCGGAGCAAGGCTTTCTGGACAAGACCCTGATCGACCTCGACGGCACCGAGAACAAGAGCCGCCTGGGCGCCAACGCCATGCTGGCCGTGTCAATGGCCGTGGCGCGCGCTGCGGCCGAAGAATCGGGCCTGCCGCTGTACCGCTACCTGGGCGGCATGGGCAGCATGCAACTGCCCGTGCCCATGATGAACGTCATCAACGGCGGTGCGCACGCCAACAACAGCCTGGACCTGCAGGAATTCATGATCATCCCCGTGGGTGCACCGAGCTTTCGCGAGGCCGTGCGCTGGGGCGCCGAGGTGTTCCACGCGCTGAAAAAGATCATCCACGACAAGGGCATGAGCACCGCCGTGGGCGACGAAGGCGGCTTTGCGCCATCGGTGGAAAACCACGAAGCTGCCATCCAGCTCATCCTGCAGGCCATCGAAGCCGCCGGCTACACGGCAGGCGAGCAGATTGCCCTGGGCCTCGATTGCGCGGCCAGCGAGTTCTACAAGGACGGCATGTATGTGCTCGAAGGTGAAGGCGGCCTGAAGCTCACCGCCCAGCAATGGACCGACATGCTGGCATCATGGTGCGACAAGTACCCCATCATCAGCGTCGAAGACGGCATGCACGAAGGCGACTGGGACGGCTGGAAGATCCTGACCGAACGCCTGGGCAAGAACGTGCAGTTGGTGGGCGACGACCTGTTCGTCACCAACACCAGGATCCTGAACGAAGGCATCGACAAGGGCATCGGCAATTCGATCCTCATCAAGATCAACCAGATCGGCACCCTGACCGAAACCTTCGCCGCCATCGAGATGGCCAAGCGCGCCGGCTACACCGCCGTGATCTCGCACCGCTCGGGTGAAACCGAAGACAGCACCATCGCCGACATCGCCGTAGGCACCAATGCCGGCCAGATCAAGACCGGCTCGCTGTCGCGTTCGGACCGTATCGCCAAATACAACCAGCTGCTGCGCATCGAAGAAGACCTGGGTGAAATCGCCCACTACCCTGGCCGCGCTGCGTTCTACAACCTGCGCTGAAGCATGCCAAGCGCCTGGCTCCGCTGCGCTCGCCCCACGGCCCCCGTACGCCCTGTGGCGGTGGGGCAGTGGCTGGGTGCAACGGATGGCACACACCTCCTTTCCAGGCGTACCATTTAAGCCATGGTGTCCCGTCTGGTTCCCGTTGTCCTGCTGGCCCTGCTGGCAGCCCTGCACGCCCAGCTTTGGCTGGGGCGGGGCAGCATTCCGCGCGTGCAGGAGATGCAGCGCCAGCTGGCCACGCAGACAGCCGCCAACGACCAGGCCCGCCAGGCCAACGAACGCCTGAACTCCGAGGTGCACGACCTCAAGGAGGGGCTGGACATGGTGGAAGAAAAGGCACGCAGCGAGCTGGGCATGGTCAAGCCCAACGAGGTCTACGTGCAATACACCCCCCGCTGAACCGCCAGGCCGTCATCTTGCCTGCGCCGCAGACCATTGCCCTGCTGGGGGCCCCCGGCACCGGCACGGCCGAACTGGCCGAGGCCCTGAACCTCCGTCTCGCCGATGCCGCGCTCACGGTCCAGGCCATTGCACTGGCAGATGCCCCGCATCTGCCCGACGCGATGCGCCACACCCTGCACGGCGCCGCCATCACCTTGCTGATGGGCCTGGATGCGCCCTGCCCCGCACCCGAGCAAGCGCGGCGCGAGGCTTTCGACGCACGCCTGCGCGCCCTGCTGACAGATGCGGCCGTGCGCTACCAGGTGGTGTACGGCCAGGGGGCCCAACGCATCGACAATGCATTGCACGCTATTAAAGCAGTAGCAACAAAAGCACGATCAAAAAGCGCAAGAAACCAGCTTGACGACAAGCCCATGCGCCTGCGCGCCTGGGATTGCGAGAAATGCAGCGACCCCGACTGCGAGCACCGCCTGTTCAGCACCCTTGCCGGCCGGGGCACTGCCAAGCGCATCGCAGGGCTTACTGGATTCCGGGAGACACCGGAGGCTGGCTGATGGCCGGCGAGACAAAGATCTGCGCCGCATCCACTGCGTCGAAGCGGTACTGCTGCCCACAGAATTCGCAGCCCACCTCGACATCGTCGCGCTCGGCCAGAATGCTCTCGATCTCGTCCCGGCCCAGGTTGCGCAGCATGTTGCCCACGCGTTCGCGGCTGCAACTGCAGGCAAAGCGGGGCCCGGTTTCACCCTGCTGCGGCTCGAAACGCAGCAGCTTTTCTTCCCAGAAGAGGCGGCGCAGGATGGTGTCCACATCCAGGGTCAGCAGTTCCTCCCGGGTCAGGCTCGATGCCAGGTGGGCAATGCGGTTGTAGTCCTCGTTGCGGCCGATCTGGTCTTCATTCTCGCGGTGCGTCAGGCCTGCCGCCAGGTTGCCCTCACCCTTGAGGGGCATGCGCTGGATCAGCAGGCCGGCCGCCACGGTGTCGTTGGCCGCCAGCACCAGCACGGTATCGAGTTGCTCGGACTGCAGCATGTAGTGCTGCAGCACATCCGACAGGCGCTCAAGCTTTTCATGCTGATCGCCATGCAGTGGCACCACGCCCTGGTAGGGTTGCTGGCCCGGGTGGCGGTCCTTGGGGTCGAGCGTGATGGCGCAGCGCCCGCCGCCCGCCACATTGAGCATCTGGCTCAGGCGCGCACCGTCGGCCACAGGGCCGTTGACCGTGGCGGTGGCACGCAGGCTCAGGTCGGACTGCACCTCGGCCACGGCCAGCTTGACCGGGCCGTCGCCAAACACCTGCAGCACCAGTGCACCGTTGAACTTGATGTTCGACTGCATCAGCACGCCGGCGGCGGCCATTTCGCCCAGCAGCTCGCGCACAGGCGCGGGATAGGGGCCGGTGGCGGTGTTGCTGGCGCGGCGCTGCAGGATGTCGGTCCAGGCCTCGGTCAGGCGCACCAGCATGCCGCGCACGGGCATGCCATCGAAAAGAAACTTGTGGAGTTCAGACACGCAGGGGATTCCCGGAGAAATAAATCGGCAGCGGCATTCAGCCGATTCTGTGCAGGCCGTTTTGAAAGCGGCGTGCGTTGTCCATGTAGTGCCGGGCACTCTGGCGCAAGCCCTCGATCTGCTCGGGGCTGAGTTCGCGCACGGCTCGGGCAGGGCTGCCGATGATCATGGAACCATCCGGAAACTCCTTGCCCTCGGTCACCAGCGCGCCCGCGCCCACCAGGCAGTTCTTGCCGATCCTGGCGCCGTTGAGCACGATGGCGCCGATGCCGATCAGTGTTTCGTCGCCAATGGTGCAGCCGTGCAGCATGACCTGGTGGCCCACGGTCACGCGCTCACCCACCACCAGCGGCTTGCCGAAGTCGGCATGCAGCACGCTCGCGTCCTGGATGTTGGAGCCCGCACCGATGGTGATGGCCTCCGTATCGCCGCGCACCACGGTGCCAAACCACACGCTGGCGTCCTCGCCCAGCGTGACGTTGCCGATCACCTGCGCACTGTCGGCCACCCAGGCCGAATCCGCCACACGGGGAGCCGCGCCATCCAGTTCGTAAATCGCCATGCACCATACTCCGTAAAAATGGATCTGCCTGTGGGTGACAGAGCATGTGCTCTGGCCCGCAGTGCAGGGCCTAGAATTGTAAGGATGGAGCTTCGCCAACGTGCACTGCAGGTCTTGTGCCTCTCAGACCCAGAACAAAAAACGGCCGCAGCAATTGATTTTCATGCGCAAGCAGCTACGTTTTCAATAGCAGAACAAACCCCCACTGTCCCGGTGGATGCCTGCGCCCTGCCCGGCCATCCCGAGCGCCCGGCATTGCTGCGTCACACCGAGGTCGCTCGCCGCTCTCCGGCCACGGCCGAAGGCCGCGCCGTTCTCATCCACGCCATCGCGCACATCGAGTTCAACGCCATCAACCTGGCCCTCGATGCGGTCTGGCGTTTTGACGGCATGCCGCAGGCCTATTACCTCGACTGGTTGCGCGTGGCGGCCGAAGAGGCCAGGCACTTTCGGCTGCTGCGCGACCACCTGCGCCGACAGGGCCATGACTACGGCGATTTCCCGGCCCACCAGGGCCTGTGGACCATGTGCGAGAAGACCCAGCACGACATCGTGGCCCGCATGGCCCTGGTGCCGCGCACCATGGAAGCGCGCGGACTCGATGCCACGCCGCAAATACAGCGCAAGCTGCGCCAGGTGGGCACGCCCGATGCCCTGGCAGCCGCAGGCATCCTCGACACCATCCTGCACGATGAGGTGGGCCACGTCGCCATTGGCAACCACTGGTACCGCTGGCTGTGCGCGCGCCAGGGGCTGGACCCCGAAACCCTGTACGGCGAGCTGGTGCGCCAGTACGAGGCGCCGCGGCTCAAGCCACCGTTCAACGAGGCCGCGCGCCGCAGCGCGGGCTTTACCGAAGCCGAATTGCTGTGGTTGCAGCAGGGCTGATCGAACCACCCCGATCACCGGTTTTTCCACCATCGCCAGAGGCCGCATCTGCCCTCCTGCGCGGTCACCGAAGCGCTGGTGGGCAAGAAGCCCATCTTTGTCAATGGCACCCACGAAAGCCTGACGGGGGCCACCTCGAATGGGTGGACCCCGACAAGGTCATGCTCGAAATATCCCCTGTACCACACCGCTGGCGCCGAGGTGGCAATTCGTTCCTGGGATACTGGTTCGCCCGCCCCGCGCTCACCGAGGCCCAACCGCTCCCGGCCTCGCAGGCCGGCATCACCCGTGCATCAACCTGGCCCATCTGCAGGCACTCGCCTGGGCGGACCAGCGCACGGATTGATCTCCCGGGCAACGGCCCCGGTCTAGAATGCCCCGGAACCTCTCCCGCAACCCCTGACCAGCGACACCCATGTCGAGCACCCACGAACAAGACATCCCGGCAGCCGCAGTCACCGCATCCGATGGCACAGAGAACGAAAATCTGGCCATCATCGCGCGCCAGGCCATCGTGGATGCCAACCGTGCGGTCTATGGCTACGAGCTGTTCGACCGCACCACGGCATCGAACTCCCACACCGCCGCCAGCGATGCCGCACTGCTGTTCAACGCCCTGTCGCATGCCGGCACCGAAGCCCTGGTCGGCAAGAAAACGGTGTTCATCAACTGCACGCACGAAAGCCTGGCAGGCGGTCATCTGGAGCTCATCCACCCCGACAAGGTGGTGCTGGAGGTTCCCCCGCTTGCCGATAGCGCCACGGCCGAGGACATCGAAGCCCGGGTTGCCACGCTGGACGCCCTGCGCACCCGCGGTTTCCGGCTGGCCTTCGACCAGAACGTGCTCAAGCCCAGCTACGTCTCGTGGTTGCCGCTGGCAGGCTTCATCAAGCTGGACATGCAGGCCTTCCAACCCGAACTGGCGGGCCCGCTGGTCAAATTTGCCAGTATCCACAGCCAGGCCACGCTGGTGGCGGAGAAAGTGGAAACCTCCGAGCAGTATCAGCTGATGGCGGACCTGGGGGTCCAGCTGTTCCAGGGCTACTGGTTCGCCAAGCCCTCGCTGGTCAAGGCCACCACCATCCGCCCCTCCCGGGCGACCATCATCCAGTTGATCAACCTGGTGCACAAACAGGCCAGCACCGCTGAAATTGAAGACCTGCTCAAGAAAGACCCCACGCTATCTTTCAACCTGCTGCGCTTCATCAACTCCTCGGGTTTTGGCCTGTCGTGCGAGGTCACCTCGTTCCGCCATGCGGTCATGATCCTGGGGCTCAAAAAACTGTTCCGCTGGGCCGCCTTGCTCATGACCACCTCGCGCGCGGGTGGCGCGCCGCCAGCCATAGGCACCACGGCGGTAGTGCGGGGCCGGCTCATGGAACTGCTGGCGGCCGAACTGCTGACCCCCGAAGAATGCGACAACGCCTTTGTCGTGGGCGTTTTCTCGCTGCTCGATGTGATGCTGGGCGTGCCGCTCGAAAAAGCCCTCGCCTCGGTGGCATTGCCAGAGCCCGTGACGGATGCGCTGCTGCATGGCACGGGCGTGTTTGCGCCGTTTCTTGAACTCACGCAGGCCTGCGAAAGCGGCGACGAAGTGGCATTCGCCAAGGCAGCAGAGGCCCTGCACCTGTCCAACCGCCAGGTCAACTGGGCCCACCTGCAGGCCCTGACCTGGGCCGAGAGCCTGGGCGAAGAGTAATCCGGCGGCAGCGCCGCCCGGACGGAACCGCAGCGGCTTGAGCCCCGGGCTCAGTTGCCCTGGATACCTGCACTGCGGATGATGCGGGCGTTGTTCTCGGATTCCAGCGCGATCTGGCGGGCAAACTCGGCCGCCGTTCCACCCGTCGGCACGTTGTCGGTGGCATCGAGCTTGTTGCGGATGTCGGGCTGCGCCAGCGCCTTGTTCAGCTCGGCATTGAGCCGGGCCAGCACGGCGGCAGGGGTTTGCGCCGGCGCATAGATGCCGAACAGCGACGACATGTTCGCGGCCGGCAGCCCCAGCTCCGCCAGCGTGGGCACATCGGGCAGGCTGTCGAGCCGTGCGGGCGCGCCCACCGCCAGGGCCTTGAGCTTGCCCGACTTCACATGCTGCAGCACGGCCGGGCCGGCATTGGTGGAAAGCACCTCGAACTGCCCGCCGAGCGCATCGTTCATCTGCTGGCCACCCCCTTTGTAAGGCACGTGGGTGATCTGCACCTGGGCGCTGGCCATGATCTGCTCCAGCATGATGTGGCCCAGCGAGGCCGGGCCCGAGGTGGTCCAGCGAATCTCGCCAGGTTTGGCGCGCGCGGTGGCCAGCAGATCGCGGAAGTCGCGCGCCTTGCTGGCGGGCGTGCCCAGCAGCAGCACCGGCGAATACATCACGCGGACCACGGGGGCGATGTCCTTTTTCGGATCAAAGGGCGACTTGCCCAGGTGCGGGTTGAGCGCCAGCGGACTGATGGAGGCAAAGCCCAGGGTGTAGCCGTCAGGGGCGGCCTTGGCCACCGCATCCACGCCAATGCTGCCGCTGGCGCCGGCCTTGTTTTCAATCACCACCGGGGTGCCCAGCTGCACTGCCAGCTTGTCTGCCAGTGCGCGCGCCACCGTGTCGCTCACCCCTCCCGCGGGGTAGGCCACCACGATGCGGATGGGTTTGGCAGGCCAGGCTGCCGCTTGCGACTGGGCGTGGCCCAGGGGCGCCAGGGCGCTCAGGCACAGAGAGGCCAGCAGGCGGCGACGGCTTTGGAATGGCATTGCGGGGTTTTCAAAAATCGGGAAAAGAGCGATTTTCGCGCAGATCACGGGGCTGCGCCCGCGCACTTTTCACCCCCGTGGATGGTGGCGTTCGTGCAGCGCCTTCAGGCGCTCGCGCGCCACATGGGTGTAGATGGTGGTGGTGGAGATATCGACATGGCCGAGCAGCAGCTGCACCACCCGCAGGTCTGCGCCATGGTTGAGCAGATGGGTGGCAAAGGCATGGCGCAGCGTATGCGGCGACAGCGGCACCGTGATGCCCGCCACCGCGGCCCATTTCTTGACGATCATCCAGAAACTCACGCGCGTCATGCCGGCGCCGCGCTGGGTGACAAACAGGTCCTCGGTCTGCTGGCCGCCCAGGATCACGCCACGCGATTCCTGCAGGTAGCGCTCGATCCATAGCCGGGCCTCCTCGCCAAACGGCACCAGACGTTCCTTGCTGCCCTTGCCCATCACCCGCAGCACGCCTTCATTCAGGCCGAGTTGAAAGGTCTTGAGCGTGACCAGCTCGGTCACGCGCAGGCCGCTGGCGTACATCAGCTCCAGCATGGTGCGGTCGCGCAGGCCCAGCGGGGTGCCCACGTCGGGGGCGTTCAGCAGGGCCTCGACCTGCGCCTGCGACAGGGTTTTGGGCACGCGCAGCGGCTGGCGCGCCGCCTCCAGCCGCACCGTGGGATCGGCGCGGATGCGCCGCTCGCGCAGCGCCCAGTGGAAATAACGCCGCAGCACCGTCAGGCGCCGGTTGGCCGACGTGGCCCGCGTCTGGGCATGGCGCTCGGCAAAATAGGCCTGCAAGTGGTGCTCGGCCGTGCCATCCAGCGCCAGCGCGGGCTGCTGCTGCGCCAGCCAGGTGGCATACAGCGTGAGGTCACGTCGGTAGGCCGCCAGCGTATTGCGCGCCAGGCCATCCTCCAGCCACAGGGCATCCACAAAGGTATCGATGGCGGTCAGGCTGGCGGCAAGCATGTAAGAACCTGTTCAAAAAACCATAGCACGTAAAAAAGCCGCCCGGGGGTGCGGGCGGCTACAGGGGGCAAGGTGGGGGATTATTCCAGCGTGAGTTTCTGCTTGGCCACCACGTCCTTGTAGACCGCGTACTCGGCCTTGATCTGCGCGCTGAACTGCTCCGGCGTGTTGCCCACGATGAGCGAGCCCGTGTCTTCGATGCGTTTCTTCACGGCCGGATCTTCCAGCGCCTTGCGCACGGCGGCATTGACCTTGTCGACGATATCCTTGGGCAGCCCCTTGGGGCCCACGATGCCGTAGTAGGCCATGCGGTTCACCGGCTCCAGGCCCAGCTCCTTGAAGGTGGGCACATTGGGCAAGGCCGCCACGCGCTGGGGTGCGGCCACCACGATGGGCACCAGGCGGTTCTCCTTGATGAAAGGCAGCGCCGAAGGCAGGTTGTCAAAGATCATGGGCACCTGGCCGGCCACGGTGTCGTTCAGTGCGGGGCCTGCACCGCGGTAGGGGATGTGGGTCACGAAGGTGCCCGAGAGGTTCTTGTACAGCTCCATCTGCAGGTGGCCGATGCCGCCCGTGCCCGACGAGGCATACGAGTATTTTCCAGGCGACTTCTTGACCTCGGCCACGAACGACTTGTAGTCCTTGGCTGCGAAGCTGGGGTGCACCGCAATGATGTTGGGCGTGGCCGCGATGTTGATGATGGGCGTGAAATCGGTCAGCGGGTTGTACGGCGTCTTGGGGTTGATGGCCGGGTTGGCCGCCGTGGTGGACACCGTGGCCACGCCGAGCGTGTAGCCATCGGGTGCCGACTTGGCCGTCTCGTTGGCGCCCACGATGCCGCCGCCGCCCGACTTGTTTTCCACGATCACGCTCTGGCCCAGCGCACGGCCCAGCGGGTCGGCAATGACGCGGGCGATGATGTCGGTGGTGCCACCGGGTGCAAAGGGCACCTGCAGCTTGATGATCTTGGTGGGATAGCCCTGGGCCGCGGCGGTGCCAGCAGCGGCCGCGAGGGTGAGAGCGAGCCATTGACGACGATGCATTCAGTTCTCCTTTGTGAGGGTGACAGACCGGCCAATGGTATGCGCAATACGTGTACGCCTCGCCCATGGATTCCCCATAGGGGCTAACCCGCAGCCAACGGCCCCATCAGGTATTCTCGGCGCCGTGAATTACGCCCAGCTCCTTCTCCCCGACTTCACCCTCATCCTCTTTGGCTACCTGGTCTGCCGCTACACCGCCCTGAACCGTTCGGTCTGGCAGCCGGTGGAGAGCCTGGTGTACTACCTGCTGTTTCCCGTGCTGCTGTTCCAGTCCATCGTGAAAAGCCCGGTGGACGTTCGGGCCGCCTCCGGCCTGATCGGCGCGGGGGTGCTGTCGGGCCTGGCCGGCATTGCACTGGCCTACAGCCTGCCGCACTGGCCCTGGCTCGGCAAGCGGCTGGACGCCCGTGACCATGCGGCCAGCGCCCAGGTGGCGTTCCGCTTCAATTCCTTCATCGGCCTGGCGCTGGCCGAGCGGCTGGCCGGGGCGCAAGGCCTGCTGATGATTGCCGTGCTGATCGGTGTCTGCGTGCCCCTGTTCAACGTGGCGGCCGTGTGGCCCATGGCACGCCACGGCCAGCACGGCTTTGCACGCGAGCTGCTGCGCAACCCGCTCATCGTCGCCACCGCATCGGGACTGGTGGCCAACCTGCTGGGCTTTCGCATCCCCGTGTGGCTGGAACCCACCGTGAGCCGCATCAGCGCTGCCTCGCTGGCGTTGGGGCTGATGGCAGCAGGCGCGGGCATGCAGTTCGGCCTGCTCACGCGCAGCAAGATGCTGAGCACCGCCGTGCTGTCCATCCGCCACCTGGCGCAGCCGCTCATTGCCTTCGGCATGGCGCGCCTGTTCGAGCTCAACCCGGTGCAGACCACCGTGCTGCTGGCTTTTTCCGCCCTGCCCACCGCGTCCACCTGCTACGTGCTGGCGGCGCGCATGGGCTACAACGGGCCCTATGTGGCAGGTCTGGTGACGCTTTCGACCCTGCTGGGCATGGTCAGCCTGCCCTTTGCGCTGGGGTTTTTGCGATGAATGTCCAGGCATGCACACCCGACTCACGCCGCCCCAGCCCCCGCACGCCGGCACGCTGCCAACCACGGTGCTACTGGCCAAGGAATGAAATTCCCGTTTTGATAGCTGCCAGCGCTGACCCGACCAGCGCCAGCGGCACTTGTCATTCAAGCCCCAGCGCCCAGGCCACATGCTCGCGCACCAGTGCGCTGGCGTCCTCGGCCCGCGACTGCAGCGCCGCACGCAAGGCCTCGTCGCCCGTGGCGTGCAGCGCGTTGCCCAGCGCCACGGCCACGTTGCGCAGCCAGCGCTCATGGCCGATGCGGCGGATGGGGCCGCCCTCGGTCATGCGCAAAAAGGTGGCCTCGTCCCAGGCAAACAGGTGCACCAGCTGCTGGCCGGCCAGCCCCTTGCGCTCGTCAAAATCCGGCAGGCGGCTGACCTGGGCGAACTTGTTCCAGGGGCAGATCAGCTGGCAGTCGTCGCAACCATAGATGCGGTTGCCCATCAGCGGGCGCAGCTCCACAGGGATCGGCCCCGCGTGCTCGATGGTGAGGTACGAGATGCAGCGCCGCGCATCCAGCCGGTGCGGCGCAATGATGGCCTGCGTGGGGCACACATCGATACAGGCGCTGCAGCTACCGCAGTGCGCGCTGACAGGCTCGCTCGGCGGCAGGGCCATGTCCACGTAGATCTCGCCCAGAAAAAACATCGAACCCGCCTCGCGGTTGAGCACCAGCGTGTGCTTGCCGCGCCAGCCCTGGCCGCTGCGCGAGGCCAGTTCGGCCTCCAGCACCGGCGCCGAATCGGTGAACACGCGGTGGCCGAAAGGGCCTATGGCCTCGGCAATGCGGTCGCTGAGCTTTTGCAGGCGCGCGCGCAGCACCTTGTGGTAGTCGCGCCCCCGGGCATACACCGACACAATGCCCTCCTCGGGGCGTGAAAGGCGTGCCAGCTCGATGGCCTGCCAGCCCTCGGGCGCCTGCACTGGCGTAACGCGCGGCAGGTAGTCCATGCGCGCGGTGATCACGCTCACGGTGCCCGGCACCAGTTCGGCCGGGCGGGCGCGCTTGAGGCCGTGCGCCGCCATGTAATGCATGTCGCCATGGAACCCTTGCGCCAGCCATTGCATCAACCCGGGCTCGGACGCGGACAAATCCACCCCCGCCACGCCAATTTGGGAAAATCCCAGTTCGCGGGCCCAATCCCGCAATTGAGGAACGAGTTGACTGTTGCACCACATATCGGCCGGATTGTAGAAACTGCCACCGCCGAGGCTCCCGCCAATACCCCGCGTGTGCTGACCTGGCACAGCGAGGACGACACGGCAGCCTTTGCCCGCGCCCTGGCAGCACAGCCCCTGCTGGCCAATGCCTTCCTCACGCTGCATGGCGACCTGGGCGCCGGCAAGACCACCCTGGTGCGCCACCTGCTGCGCGCCCTGGGCGTGCAGGGGCGCATCAAGAGCCCCACCTACGCCGTGGTCGAGCCGCACGAAGCCCCGGGCCTGGCGATCTGGCACTTTGACTTCTACCGCTTTGACGACCCGCGCGAATGGGAAGATGCGGGTTTTCGGGATATTTTTGCCAGCCCGGGCCTCAAGCTGGCAGAATGGCCAGAGAAGGCTGCAGCACTTACCCCGCCTGCGGACCTTGCTATACACATTGAAGCAATTGATGACACCGAAAGGAAAGTCACGCTGCATGCCCCCACCCCCCTGGGCCGCAGCCTGCTGCAAGGAATGACCGCATGACCCCTGCCACCGGCCAGCCACGGCCTGCAAAGCCTTCCGTCCCATCGCGCCGCACCGTGCTGCAGGCCGGCAGCCTGGTGCTGCTGCTGGGCACGCAGCAGATAGCGCGGGGCGCCACGATCGTGGCGGTGCGCGTGTGGCCCGCGCCCGAGTATTCGCGCGTCACCATCGAATCCGATGGGCAACTGACCACCAAGCAGTTGTTCGTCACCACCCCACCCCGCCTGGCAGTGGACATCGAAGGCATCGACCTCAGCCCCGAGTTGCGCGAACTGGTGGCCAAGGTCAAGGCCGACGACCCCAACATTGCCGGCATCCGCGTGGGCCAGAACACACCAGGGGTGGTGCGCCTGGTGATCGACCTCAAGCAAGCCGCCATGCCCCAGGTCTTCACGCTGACGCCCGTGGCCGCCTACGGCCACCGGCTGGTGCTGGACCTGTACCCTGCACAGCCCGTGGACCCGCTGGAAGCCCTGATTGCCGAGCGCCTGCGGGATGCACCTGCTGCCCCGGCTGTGGCCACAGCGCCCGCCGGCACCCGGGCAGGCGGGGCGCCACACGCCACCGCCGCAGCCTCGCCCTCTGCCGAGACAGACCCCCTGGGCGAGCTGATGACCCAGCGCGCCACGCGTGCGCTGCCACCCGAAGCGCCCCCGGCCGTGGTCACCGCCACGGCCCCCGTCCCGGCACAGCCCACCACACCGCCGACACGCAGCACCGGCAGCTCCCGGGCCAGTACCCAGCAGACCGACCGCATCATCATCGTGGCGCTGGACCCCGGCCATGGCGGCGAAGACCCCGGCGCCATCGGCCCGGCCGGCACCCGCGAGAAAGACGTGGTGCTGCGCGTGGCCCACCTGCTGCGCGACCGCATCAACGCCACCACCGTGGGCGGCAACCCCATGCGCGCCTACCTCACGCGCGATGGCGACTACTTCGTGCCGCTGGGCACCCGCGTCGAGAAAGCGCGGCGCGTGCAGGCCGACCTGTTTGTCAGCATCCACGCCGATGCCTTCACCACGCCCGCAGCGCGCGGTGCCAGCGTGTTTGCACTGAGCCAGGGCGGCGCCTCCAGCACCGCTGCGCGCTGGCTGGCGAACAAGGAAAACCAGGCCGACCTGGTGGGTGGCCTGAACGTGCAGTCGAAAGACCAGCATGTGCAGCGTGCCCTGCTCGACATGAGCACCACGGCGCAGATCAACGACAGCCTCAAGCTGGGCACCGTGCTGCTGGGCGAAATCGGCAACGTGGGCAAGCTGCACAAGCCGCGCGTGGAGCAGGCCGGCTTTGCCGTGCTCAAGGCGCCCGACATTCCGAGCGTGCTGGTCGAAACCGCCTTCATCAGCAACCCCGAGGAAGAAGCGCGCCTGCGCAGCAGCGCCTACCAGGTGCAGCTGGCGGACGCGCTGATGCGCGGCATCACGCGCTATTTCGCCAAGAACCCGCCGCTGGCGCGCAGCCGGTCGGTTTAGAGTCGATCCATTCATCCTGCTGTACAGGAGACAACCCATGGCACTTACCCACACCCCTTCTGGCCAGGTCGTCAGTATCCTGCCGCTCGGCGACCACCTGGCACAGGCCACCTCCAGCGCCATCCTCAAGGCCGGCCAGCTGGAAGTCATGCGCGTGGTGCTGCTTGCCGGCAAGAGCATGCGCGAGCACCACACCCCCGGTGAAGCGACCGTGCAGTGCCTGGAAGGCACGGTGGAGTTCAAGGCCGGCGGCGACATGCACTTGCTGCGCGCGGGTGATCTGGTGCACCTGCAGCCACGGGCCCTGCACGCCCTGACGGCCGTCGAGGACGCCTCGCTGCTGGTCACCCTCTGCCTGGCGCCGGGCTGAGCACCGGCACGCGCCCGGCGCAGGCCGGAGCCGGACCAGCCCACCAGCCCCCAGTGGCGCCCCTGTCCTACACCGTCCGGTCGGTGCTTCCTACAGCGCAGCATCCACTGGCGCGCGATAGTGGGGTCGTGGCCCCGCGGTGGCCCTGATGGCCTTGCCGCCACGGTCTTTCCACAGCACTTTCAAAGGATTCCCGCCATGAAAATCCGTTTCGCTCTTGCCACCTCTGTCTGCGCTGTCACCCTGGCCCTGGGTGGATGCGCTTCCAAACCCACCAATGCCCAGATCGGTACCGGCGTAGGCGCCGTGGTCGGGGGCGTTGCCGGCAATGCCGTGCTGGGCGGCACACTGGGCACCGTGGGCGGTGCCGCCGCTGGCGCACTCATTGGCAACGAACTCGGCAAGGACCGCGACCAGTCCAAGCCCCGTCGCTGATTCAGCGCCACAAAAAACAAGGGCCTGGCGCAGACATGTTCCGCGCCAGGCCCTTGTTTTTCTCGGCCCCCTCAGACCGCGTCGGCCTTGCGGCCCGCACGCCAGGCGCCGAAGATGGCCATCAAGCCGGGAATGAAGATCATGGCCCAGATGATCTTGTCCAGGTTGTCCTTCACCCAGGCAAAGTTGCCAAAGAAATAGCCAGCTGAGCAGATCCCCAGCACCCAGAGCAGGGCGCCACCGACATTGAAGGCGGTGAACTTGGCCCGCCCCATCTGTGCCACGCCGGCCACGAACGGAGCAAACGTACGAATGAACGGCATGAAGCGCGCAATCACGATGGTGATGCCGCCATAGCGTTCGTAAAAATCATGGGCCTGGTTGAACGCCCGCCGGTTGAACCAGCGCGAGTCTTCCCACTGGAACACCCTGGGACCAAAGTAACGGCCAATCGAATAATTGCACTGGTCGCCCAGAATGGCCGCGGCGATCAGCACAGCGCTGGCGAGCGGAAAACTCATCATCCCCGCGCCGCACAGCGCGCCCACGATGAACAGCAGCGAGTCGCCCGGCAGAAACGGCATGACCACCACGCCGGTTTCCACAAACACGATCAGGAACAGCAGGGCATACACCCAGGCCCCATAGCTGGCGACAAAGGCTTCGAGGTATTTGTCGACATGCAGGATGAAGTCGATCAGAAAGGTCACTAATTCCATGGAGGTTCCGGCAACACAAAGGCAGCGCGCATTATCCCCATCGGCCCGTGCCGCCCCGCCCGATGTCCCTGCGCGGCCCCGCCCTAAAATCGCCCGGTGAACGACGCCACCCTCTCCCCACCGCCCCGCCGCCCCATCCGCGACCTGCCCGACGAACTCATCAGCCAGATCGCCGCCGGCGAGGTGGTGGAGCGCCCGGCCTCCGTGGTGCGCGAACTGGTGGACAACGCGCTCGACTCGGGTGCCACGCAGATCACCGTGCGCCTGCTGGCTGGCGGCGTGCGGCTGATCGCCGTGGAAGACGACGGCTGCGGCATTCCGCAGGAAGAGCTGCCCATTGCCCTGCGCCGCCACGCCACCAGCAAGATCACCAGCCTGAGCGACCTCGAAACCGTGGCCACCATGGGCTTTCGGGGCGAGGCGCTGGCCGCCATCGGCTCGGTGTCCGAAATGGCGCTGCTGTCGCGCCCGGCACACCAGCCGGGCGCCTTTTTGCTCGATGCCCGCAGCGGCGAGCTGCGCCCGGCGGCGCGCGGCACCGGCACCACGGTCGAGGTGAAAGAGCTGTTTTTCTCCACCCCCGCGCGCCGCAAGTTCCTGAAGACCGACGCCACCGAGCTGGCCCACTGCATCGAATCGGTGCGCCGCCACGCGCTGGCGCGGCCCGATGTGGGTTTTGCCATCTGGCACGAAGGCAAGCTGGTGGAGCAGTGGCGCGCCACCTTCGTGCCGGGCGACGCCAACCTGCAGGACGCCCTGGCGCGCCGCCTGGCCGATGTGCTGGGCGACGACTTTGTGGCGCAGTCGGTGGCCGTGCAGCACCGTGCAGGGCCCATCACCGTGACAGGCCGCGCAGGCCTGCCCGACGCCGCCCGCTCGCGCGCCGACCAGCAGTACTGCTATGTCAACGGCCGCTTCGTGCGCGACAAGGTGCTCACGCACGCGGCGCGCAGCGCCTACGAAGACGTGCTGCACGGCCACAAGCAGCCGGTGTATGCGCTGTATGTGGAGATCGACCCGGCCCGCGTGGATGTGAACGTGCACCCTACCAAGATCGAGGTGCGCTTTCGCGACAGCCGCGAGGTGCACCAGGCTGTGCGCCACGCGGTCGAAAACGCGCTGGCCGCCCCGCGCGCCGCCGCACTGGCCACCGGGGCATCGCCCCCCCCCGAAACGGCTGCCATCCCCGGCGGCGCCGAGGATTTCAAGCCAAAACAGCCGCTAGCGCAGATTTGGCAAACGCAAGCAGCTATCCAGTTTGAAGAACGTGGCCACCATGTAGCCGACCTGCAGGCCCTGTGGGGGCCGGCAAAGGACAGCGCGGCTGCCATTCCTGACGGGCCCACCGCGCCACGGGTGGACTGGATGGCCGCCAGCAGCAGTGCGCAGACGGACACCCTGCCCCCGTCCCCGGCGCCCATTCCCCTCAACCCACGCAACAGCGACCAGGCCACCTGGCCGCTGGGCAAGGCCGTGGCCCAGCTCCACGGCGTGTACATCCTGGCCGAGAACGCCCAGGGCATGGTGGTGGTGGACATGCATGCCGCCCACGAGCGCATCGTCTACGAGCGCCTCAAGGCCCAGGTGGACAGCGGCGCCCGCATTGCCAGCCAGCCGCTGCTGATTCCTGCCACGTTTGCCGCCACCCCCGAAGAGGTGGCCACCGCCGAGGCGTCGGCCGAGGTGCTGGCCACGCTGGGGCTGGAGGTGGTGCCCTTCTCCCCCAAGACCCTGGCCGTGCGCGCCGTACCCACCACGCTGGCCACCGCGTCAGGGTTTGGCGACCCGGTGGAGCTGGCCCGCAGCGTGCTGGCCGAACTGGCGGCGCACGACGCCAGCACCGTGGTACAACGCGCGCGCAATGAAATCCTGGGCACCATGGCCTGCCACGGCGCCGTGCGCGCCAACCGCAAGCTCACCATCGACGAGATGAACGCCCTGCTGCGGCAGATGGAAACCACCGACCGGTCGGACCAGTGCAACCATGGCCGCCCCACCTGGCGCCAGCTGAGCATGAAAGAGTTGGACGCGCTGTTCCTGCGCGGCCGATAACCGCTCCACGGGCCGGCAAAGGTCAGAAAAGAAAATCGGCCCCGAAGGGCCAACAGAGCGATCAAGCGAAGCGCTGCCCTCGCGCCGGCACGGCCGAACGCCAGCGCTCCCGCGCAAGGGCCGCCCCGCCGCGCTGGGAGCGTCCCCCTTTGGGGGATGGCGCGCAGCGCCTCAGGGGGCTTCAATTCTCCCGCGCGGCCTTGGCGTGGTCCGGGAAATCGCTGAACACGCCGTCCACGCCCAGGTTGAAGAACAGCTGGTATTCGGCCTTGGGGTCGCCCTTGAAGTCCGACGCCAGGCGCTTGGCCTCGCTGCGGAAGGTGTAGGCATGCACGAACAGGCCGGCGGCGTGGGCGTCCTTCACCACGCTGGTGGGCGCCATCATCACGCGGTCGCGGTCGTCGATCTTGCCGTCCCCGTTGAGGTCATCCGGCTTGCCGTCATTGTTGGCGTCCACCTGCCTGGAAGGAATGAGGTAGGGCTTCCAGGGGCCCACGCCGTCGGCATAGGTCTTCACTTCCTTCAGCCCCGCAGGGGTGAGCAGGCTGGCGAAGGTGCGTGCATCGCCCGCCACGGCAAAGTCGTAGGGCTTGTCGTAGGGTGCCACCAGCGACATGCTGCCGTCCGCCTTCACATCGTCCGCGTCCACCAGTTGCACCAGGCGGACCTGCGTCTTGGTGCGCAGGTATCGGAGGTTGGACACCTCGAACGACTGCACGATCACGGGCGACGCCTTGGTGGTGTAGCCGTACCTGGCCAGTGTGGCCAGCAGGCGGTCTTCGAGCTTCAGGCCCAGGTTGACGTGGTAGGTGGGGTGCTTGGTTTCGGGGTACACGCCCACCGTGCGGCCGGCCTTGGCGCCTTCGCTCCTGGCGAGGTCCAGCACTTCATCGAGCGTGGGAATCTGGTATTTGCCATTGAACGACTGGTCGCGGTCGGCCATGGGCTGGATGGCGCGCAGGGTCTTGATTTCCGCCAGGGTGAAGTCCGAGGCAAACCAGCCCTCTTCTTCCACGCCATCGACCACTTTCCTGGTCTTGCGGCTGGCAAATTCGGCGCGGGTGGACACGTCGGTGGTGCCGGTGATGTTGGGCTCGTGGCGGGCGATGAGCACGCCGTCCTGCGTAGCCACCAGATCGGGCTCGATGAAATCGGCACCCATCTCGATGGCCTTCCTGTAGCCTTCGAGCGTGTGGTCCGGCAGGTAGCCGCTGGCGCCGCGGTGCCCGATCACCAGGGGCCGCTCGCCGCTGAGCGTCGGGTAGTTCGGCCCGTCGCCGCCGCCGCATGCCACCAGCGCAGTGGCTGTTGCCAGGACAAGCAGCCCGACTTTTGCAATGGGTTGTTGACGCATCTCTTCCGCCCCTCTGGTGTGTATTGGAAACGGTCCACTGTGGTGCGCAAGGGTGACAAACACATGACATGCAAACGCACCAAAAGCGGTCAACAGAACGCACCAAAAACCGGCAGAACCCGCCAGAAATGCCCCACCACGGTGCAGAACCATGCATGAGTGCATGTCTTTTTGACATAATTCAGTGCTGCAACGCCGCATATTTCGTTTTTTGCACAGAAAGTCCTTTCCATGAAGTACGAGTCCGTAGACAGCTTCCTCGCGCAGGTCGCACAGCGCAACCCTGGCCAACCTGAATTTCTGCAAGCTGTCACAGAAGTCATGGAAAGCCTGTGGCCCTTCATCGAAAAGCACCCCCGCTACGCCGAGCACGGCCTGCTGGAACGGCTGGTGGAACCCGAGCGGGTGGTGATGTTCCGCGTGTCGTGGGTGGACGACCATGGCAGCGTGCAGGTCAACCGCGGCTACCGCATCCAGCACAGCATGGCGATTGGCCCCTACAAGGGCGGCCTGCGCTTCCACCCGTCGGTGAACCTGTCGGTGCTCAAGTTCCTGGGGTTCGAGCAGACCTTCAAGAACGCGCTGACCACGCTGCCCATGGGCGGCGGCAAGGGCGGGTCCGATTTCGACCCCAAGGGCAAGAGCCCTGGTGAAGTGATGCGCTTTTGCCAGGCCTTTGTGTCGGAACTGTTCCGCCATGTCGGCGCCGACACCGACGTGCCGGCCGGTGACATCGGCGTGGGCGGCCGCGAAGTGGGCTACATGGCCGGCATGTACAAGAAGCTCAGCAACCGTGCAGACTGCGTGTTCACGGGCAAGGGCCTGTCGTTCGGCGGCTCGCTGATCCGCCCCGAGGCCACCGGCTACGGTACGGTGTACTTTGCGCAAGAAATGCTCAAGACCCGCGGCCAGTCGTTTGACGGCAAGACCGTGTCGGTATCCGGCTCGGGCAATGTGGCGCAATACGCAGTGGAAAAGGCCATGGCCCTGGGCGCCAAGGTGCTGACGGTGTCCGACTCCAGCGGCACGGTGTATGACAAGGATGGTTTCACGGCAGAAAAACTGGCCATCCTGATGGAAGTGAAGAACCACAAATACGGCCGCGTCAACGACTACGCCCAGCTGGTGGGCGCCGAGTTCCAGGCCGGCAAGACGCCATGGCACATCGCCGTGGACGTGGCCCTGCCCTGCGCCACGCAAAACGAGCTCAACGCCGACGATGCCGCCACCTTGATCAAGAACGGTGTGCTGTGCGTGGCCGAAGGCGCCAACATGCCTTCCACCATCGAGGCGGCCAAGGCGTTTGAAGCCGCTGGCGTGCTGTACGCACCGGGCAAGGCCTCGAACGCCGGTGGCGTGGCCACGTCGGGCCTGGAGATGAGCCAGAACGCGGCCCGCCTGAGCTGGCCCGCCGAAGAGGTGGACGCCCGCCTGCTGCAGATCATGCAGGGCATCCATGCCGCCTGCCTGAAATACGGGCAGCGCGCCGATGGCTCGGTCAGCTACATCGACGGTGCCAACATCGCCGGCTTTGTGAAGGTGGCCGACGCCATGCTGGCACAGGGAGTGGTGTAATCCGCTGCGCGGATTCGCACACAGGAATCAGGGGGGCATTCGCCCCCTTTTTTGCGCCGCACGCTCCAGCGGATATGCTCGCCGGGGCATACAAATCGTCACATTGAGCGGAATTCACCGTGGAAATCTTCAGCTTCCTGAACGCCCTGGTCGAGAACGGCGGCTCTGACCTCTTCTTCAGCGTGGGCGCTCCCGTCAACCTCAAGGTCGAAGGCGTCACCCATCCGCTGACGATGCCCGCCCTGCTGCCGGGGCAGGTCAAGCAGCTGGCTTATTCGGTGATGAATGAAAAGCAGATCAGCGAGTTCGAGGCCAGGCTGGAAATGAACCTGTCCATTTCGGCCGAAAACCTGGGGCGCTTTCGGGTGAACGTGTTCGTGCAGCGCGGCGAGACCGGCATGGTGATTCGCTACATCAAGAGCAAGATCCCGCCCCTGGCGGCGCTGGGGCTGCCGCCCATCCTTGAAAAGCTGGTACTGCGCAAGCGCGGCCTGGTGCTGGTGACCGGCGCCACGGGCTCGGGCAAATCGACCACGCTGGCGTCGATGATCAACTACCGCAACGAGAACGTGACCGGCCACATCCTCACCATCGAGGACCCGCTGGAGTTTCTGCATGTCCACAAGCGCTCGGTGGTGGACCAGCGCGAGGTGGGCATAGACACCCTGTCGTACGAAGAGGCGCTCAAGAATGCGCTGCGCGAGGCTCCCGATGTGATCATGATCGGCGAGATCCGCGACCGCAACACCATGAAGCAGGCCATTACCTATGCCGAAACCGGCCACCTGTGCCTGTCCACGCTGCACGCCAACAATGCCAACCAGGCGATGGAACGGGTCATCAACTTCTTCCCCGAAGACGCGCACCACCAGTTGCTCATCGACCTGAGCATGAACCTGGCGGGCGTGGTGTCGCAGCGGCTGATTCCGGGCCTGCACGACAAGCTGGTTCCGGCGGTCGAGGTGATGCTCAACTCGCCCTACATCGCCGACCTGATCGCCAAGGGCGAATTCACGGGCATCAAGGAGACCATGGGGCGCAGCACCGAAATCGGCATGTGCACCTTTGACCAGGCGCTTTACGCGCTCTACACCGAAGGCCGGATTTCGCTGGAGGAAGCGCTGCACAATGCCGATTCGCGCACCGACCTGGCGCTGCGCGTGCGGCTGGCCGCCGGCGTCCGCACGGTGGATGCCGGCGATCTCGCGATCGACACCTCCTCGCCCATGCAGCCAGCGTCCAAGCTGTCCTGAGCACCTCCTCACGCGGTTGTGCCGAGGGCTGGCAAGGCATTTTGCGGCCCTGCATCTGCTACCCTCCAGCGCATGTCTGACGCTTCCTCCGCCCCGGCTCGCACGGGCGCTGCGACCATGCCGGCCGGGCTGGTCATTGGCCTGCTGGCGCTGCTGCTGGGCCTGCAGCCGGTCACCACCGATCTGTATCTGCCTGCGCTGCCCACACTCAAGGCGCAGCTCCTGGCCAGCATGGCCCAATCCCAGCTCACGCTCACGGCCCTGCTGCTGGCGTTTGGCTGTTCGCAGCTGGCGTGGGGGCCGCTGTCGGACCGCTGGGGGCGCCGCCCCATTCTGCTGGCGGGGCTGGCGGCCTATGTACTGGCCGCGCTGGGCTGCGCCCTGTCGCAATCGATGGAAACGCTGATCTTCTGGCGCACCGTGCAGGGCGCCGCCATGGGTGCCGGCGTGATGGGTGCGCGCGCCGTGGTGCGCGACCTGTATGCGCCGGTCCAAGGCGCGCACGCCATGTCCCGCGCGCTCACGGGCCTGGGCATCATTGCCTGCCTGAGCCCGCCCCTGGGCGGCCTGCTGGCGGACCACCTGGGCTGGCGCGCCACGATGGCGGCACTGGGCTGCTTTGGCGGCTTGGCGCTGCTGCTGGTCCTGCTGCGCTTTGAGGAAACCCTGGCCCGCCCCAACCCGCTGGCGCTGCGCCCCGCGCACCTGCTGCGCACCTGGGGACAGATCCTGCGCCACCCGACCTTCCTGGCTTTTTCGGCCACCACCACCTTCACCTATGCGGGCCTGTTCACCTACCTGGCGGCCTCGTCGTTCACCTTCATCCAGGTGCTGGGCTGGAGCCCCGCCGCCTACGGCCTGCTGCTGTCGTGCAACGCGGCGATGTACATCAGCGGCACGGTGCTGTGCAGGCGCCTGCTGGTGCGCTGGGGGCTGCGCCGCAGCATGGCGCTGGCCGGCCTGCTGAGTGCCACGGGCGGCACGCTGATGGGCATCTGTGCGCTCGCCGGCGTGCAAAGCGGCTGGGCCTATGCCCTGCCCTTCCTGCTGTACCAGATTGCGCATGGCATCCACATGCCCTGCAGCCAGAGCGGCGCCGTGGGCCCCTTTCCGCAAGCCGCCGGCACGGCCGCTGCACTGAACGGCTTTGTCATGATGCTGGTGGCGTTTGGCGTGGGCCACTGGCTGGGCCAGCGCATGGACGGCACGGTGCTGCCGCTCGCCCTGGGCGTGTGGTTCTGGGGTCTGTGTGCCGCCCTCGCGGCCTGGACGCTGGTACAGAAATTCGGGGAGCCGGCCAAGCCATGAGCAGCCCACTGCCCGCCATCGCCATCGCCGGCCCCACGGCCGCTGGCAAGACGGCCGGCGCCCTGGCGCTGGCCGCCGTGCTGGCGCCGCGCCTGCCGGTCGAGATCATCAGCGTGGATTCGGCACTGGTGTACCGGGGCATGGACATCGGCACGGCCAAGCCCACGCGCGCCGAGCAGGCCGCCGTGCCGCACCACCTGATCGACATCCGCGACCCGCTGCAGGCCTACAGCGCCGCCGAGTTCGTGCAGGACGCCCAGCGGCTGACCGCCGAAATCCGCGCACGCGGCGCCCTGCCGCTGCTGGTGGGCGGCACCATGCTGTACTTCAAGGCGCTGTTCGACGGCATCGATGACATGCCTCCGGCCGACCCCGTGGTGCGCGCACGGCTGGAGGCCCAGGCCGCCGAACAAGGCTGGCCGGCCCTGCACGCCGAACTGGCCCGCGTGGACCCCACCACCGCCGCCCGCCTGGCGCCCGCCGACAGCCAGCGCATCCAGCGCGCACTGGAGGTGTGGCATGTCTCCGGCCAGCCCCTTTCGCACTTTCACACGACAAAAAAGAGAGCTGACAGCGCACAACCCACAAACGCGACAGCCCTTTTCTCCCTGGAACCCGACGACCGCGTCTGGCTGCACGAGCGCATCGCACTGCGTTTTGACGCCATGCTGGCGGAAGGCTTTGTGGAAGAAGTACGCCAGTTGCGTGCCCGCTGCGACCTGCACCCCGACCTGCCCTCGATGCGCTGCGTGGGCTACCGCCAGGCCTGGGAAGCGCTCGATGCCCAGGCCGCAGCCGGCCCCGGGGCGCCGCTCGACCTGGCCGGCCTGCGCGAACGCGGCATCGCCGCCACCCGCCAGCTGGCCAAGCGCCAGATCACCTGGCTGCGCAGCATGCCGCAGCGCCAATCCATCGCCTGCGACCAGCCCGACGCCACCGCGCGCCTGGTCCAGGCCGTGCTGCAGCGCCTGGAGATTCCTGCACCATGAACGGCCCGCTGCAGGTCGAAGCCCTGGGCAAACACTACGGCGGCACGCCGGTGTTTGCCAACGTGCAGTTCACCGTGCAGCCGGGCGAATTCGTGGCCATTGTGGGCGATTCGGGCGTGGGCAAATCCACCCTGCTCAACTGCCTGGCCGGGCTGGACCGGTGGGACGCGGGGCGCATCGTGCATGGCGGCACCGACCTGGCGCCGCTGGATGAAACGCAGCGCGCCCTGTGGCGGCGCGCCCATGTGGGGTTTGTGTTCCAGGCCTTCCATGTGCTGCCGCACCTCGATGTGGCGCAGAACGTGGCCTTGCCGCTCCTGCTGCTGGGCCGCGCCGACCCGGCGCGGGTGCAGCACATGCTGGCGGCCGTGGGCCTGGCGGGTCTGGGTGAGCGCCTGCCGCAGCAACTGAGCGGCGGCCAACTGCAGCGCGTGGCCATTGCCCGCGCCCTGGTGCACCGCCCGGCCCTGCTGCTGGCCGACGAGCCCACCGGCAACCTCGACCCCGGCACCGCCGCGCGCGTGCTGGACCTGCTGCTCGCACAGACGCGCGAACATGGCGCCTCGCTGGTGCTGGTCACGCACTCGGATGCCGCCGCAGCGCGCGCCGACCGGGTGCTGCGACTCACGGCGGGCGGCATCGCCGGCTGAGCCAGACTTATTCGATGTTGAGCCGCTGTGCGCTGCCGCCCTGCTTCTTGGGCAGCGTGAGCGTCAGCACGCCGTTGTCGTATTTGGCCTTGGCCTGCGTGGCATCCACATCCACAGGCAGCTGAAAGCTGCGCGCCACCGAGCCAAAATAGCGCTCGGAGCGCAGCACCTTCTCGCCCTCGGTCTTCTGGTCGTGCTGGCGCACCTCGGCGCGCAGGCTGACCACATTGCCATCGATCGCGACGTGGATGTCCTCCTTGGGCACACCCGGCACCTCGGCCTGCACGGTGTAGCCACCATCGGTTTCCTTCACGTCCACCTTGATCTGCGCCGGCGAGGGCACGCCGTCGCCATGCAATGGGCGCACATAGAAACCGGGGGCGACGTCCTTGAAAAAGTCATCGAACAAACTGCCACGGGTAACCAGAGAATTCATGGTGAAGCTCCTGAACGTAAGGGTTGGACAACCGGGCCGGCAAGGGAGCACCAGCCCCACTGTCAAGATACGAACCGCCCGACCCCATTTCAAGGGCTGCGGCAGTCGGGTTTGATCTGCCTCAATGGTCTGCCCTGTCGGCGCCGCGCCGTCACAATCGGGTCATGCTTGCACTGCTTCGCACCTTCTCCTGGCAGGAGCTGCGCCACCACCCCTGGCGCAGCGCCGCAGCGGTGGTGGCCGTGATGCTGGGCGTGGCGCTGGCCTTTGCCGTGCATGTGATCAACAGCTCGGCCCTCGACGAGTTCGCGCAGGCCGTGCGCGCCGTCAACGGCCAGCCCGATCTGGAGCTGCGCGCCATGCAGGGCCTGCTGCCCGAGGCACTCTATGGGGAGGTGGCCGCCCTGCCGCAGGTAGTGCAAGCCAGCCCATGGCTGGAGCTTTCCACGCTGGCCCAGGTGGATAAACCCGTCGCCGCACCCGCGCCTGCATCGGCCCGCGTGGTGCTGCGGGTGCTGGGTGCGGATGCGCTGCTGCTGCCGGCCGTGGCACCCGCGCTCATGCCCCGCGCCTTTGCTGGCAGCGAACGGCTGGCCATGCTGGCGCCGGCCACGGTGTTTCTCAACGCGGCGGCCTTGCAGGCGCTGGGCCTGGCGAGTGACGGCAGTGGCGCGGCACCGCTGCGGCTGCAGGCCGGCGCGCAGGGATCGCACATTGTGCGCGTGGCCGGTACGGTGGCAGCGGGCGGCGCGCCCCTGGCCGTGATGGACATCGGCGCGGCGCAAGACCTGTGGGGCCAGGCGGGCCACCTGACCCGCATCGATCTGCAGCTGCAAGCGGGCACCGACCGCACAGCCTTCCGGCAGCGGCTGCAATCTCTGCCCTGCTGGCCCGCCAACGCCATGCTGGCCGAGCCGGGTGACGCGGTGCAGCGCATCGGCAGCCTGTCGCGCGCCTACCGCGTCAACCTCACGGTGCTGGCGCTGGTGGCGCTGTTCACGGGGGCGTTTCTGGTGTTCTCGGTGCTGGCCCTCAGCGTGGCGCAGCGTGCTCCGCAGTTCGCGTTGCTGGCGGTGCTGGGTGCCACGCCGCGCCAGCGCCTGGCCCTGGTGCTGGCCGAGTCGGCCCTGCTGGGGCTGGTGGGCAGTGCCGCCGGCATCGCGCTGGGAACGGCGCTGGCGGCCACCGCCTTGCAACTGCTGGGGGGGGACCTGGGAGGCGGCTACTTTGCCGGGGTGCAGCCGGCACTGCAATGGAGCGGCCCGGCCGCGCTGCTGTATGGCGCACTGGGTGTAGCAGCCGCGCTGGTGGGTGGCTGGTGGCCCGCCCAGACGGCCCGCCACCTGCCGCCGGCCCAAACCCTCAAGGGCCTGGGCGCCGCGGCCGGCCCGGGTTCGGGCGCCACGGTCGGTGTTGTTTTGATCGCTGGAGGTGCTTTGCTGGCAAGCGCTCCACCCGTATTTGGCATTGCATTGGCCGCCTACATCGCCATTGGCTTGCTGCTGGTGGGCGGCATTGCGCTGCTGCCCTGGGGCATGAACTGGCTGCTGCAACGCCTGCGCCCATGGGTGGCCGGCCACTTGCTGCTGGTGCTGCCCCTGGAGCGCGCACGCCGCATGCGCGGCGCGGCCGCCATCGCCGTGGGGGGCGTGGTGGCCAGCCTGAGCCTGGCCGTGGCGCTGACGGTGATGGTGGCCAGCTTTCGCGGATCGGTGACCGAATGGCTCGATGCGGTGCTGCCCTCGCCACTGTATGTGCGCTCGGCCCTGAGCGCGGCGGGGGGCGAGGCGGCCCTGCTGCCGCCCGGATTCGACCAGGCCGTGGCGCTGCTGCCCGGTGTGGCCCGCGTGCAGCCCCAGCGCGCCAGCCCGCTGCAGCTGGACGCCGCACGCCCCGCCCTCATGCTGCTGAGCCGTCCGCTGGGCAGCGACCCGGCGCGCACGCTGCCCCTGGTGGGCGCGGCGCTGCCCGTGCCCCAGGGCCGGATAGGGGTTTACATCAGCGAAGCGGTGGTGGACCTGTATGGCCTGCAGCCCGGCATGGAGTGGCCCGCTCTTTCAAAGGCTTTCAGCCCTCTGGCACCGGATGGAAAAGCGCAAGCAACCATGTTTTTCATCGCAGGCGTCTGGCGCGACTATGCCCGCCAGTCGGGCGCCGTGGCCATGGACCGCGCCGACTACCTGCGCCTGACGGGCGACGCACGTACCAACGACTTGGCACTGTGGCCGCGCGATGGCACCGACCTGGCGCAACTGCAGCAGGTGATCCGAGCGCTGGTGGCCGATTCCGGCGCAAAAACAGGTGAGGGTGCAGCAGGGCTGGAGTTTGTCTCGGCCGGCGCCCTCCGCGAGCGTTCGCTGCGCATTTTCGATCGCAGCTTCGCCGTCACCTACTGGCTGCAGGCCGTGGCCATTGGCATCGGCCTGTTCGGCGTGGCGGCCAGTTTCAGCGCGCAGGTGCTGGCGCGGCGCAAGGAGTTCGGCCTGCTGGCCCACCTGGGCCTGACCCGCCGGCAGATACTGGCCGTGGTGGCCGGCGAGGGTGCGGCGTGGACTGGCGTCGGCGCGGCCGTGGGCCTGCTGCTGGGCCTGGCCGTGGCCTTGGTGCTGGTGCATGTGGTCAACCCCCAGAGCTTTCACTGGACGATGGAGCTGCGCGTGCCGGCCGCCCGATTGCTCGCCCTGTGCGCCGCCGTGGTGGCCTCCGGCACCCTCACGGCCTGGCTGGCGGGCCGGGCGGCAGCGGGGCAGGATGCGGTGCTGGCGGTCAAGGAAGACTGGTAGCCGCAGCGCGGGGATGCCGCGTATGCAGCGCAGGCGTTGGGACACAATCCACGCCATGCCTGCGCAAGACTGGGCTATCGAAGCCACCGGGAGAACCCGCACCGCCGCCCACCAGCGCCTGGATGCCCCGCTGCCCAGAAACACCCATCGCACTTGCCCATGACGTTCACCGCACTGCCCTTCCACACAGCCCTGTACACGCGCCGCCAATGGCTGGCGCTGACCCTGGCTGGGGGCGCGTCAAGCACACGGGCGCTGCCCGCGCGTGCCCTGCAGTTTCCCCGCGACCATGGCAGCCACCCGGACCTGCACACCGAATGGTGGTACCTCACGGGCCATGCGCAGGCCGCAGGCCGGCTGTGGGGCTTTCAGGTGACGTTCTTTCGCTCCCGCGTGGATGCCACGCAGGGCCTGAATTCAGCCTTTGCGGCCAAGCAGCTGCTGTTCGCCCACGCGGCGCTGACCGATGTGCAAGGCCAGCGCCTGCACCACGACCAGCGCATTGCCCGTACCGGTTTTGGTGTGGCGCAGGCCAGCGAGGCCGACACGGCCGTCAGGCTGCGCGACTGGTCGCTGGCGCGAACCGCCCTGCCCGCCAGCGCCCCGCGTGCAACCCAGGAGAGCGGCGCCGGGCCAGGCCCGGCCCCCACCGGCAGCCGTTATGCCGCGCAGGTCGAGGGCGACGGCTTTGGTCTGGACCTGCAATGCGATAGCACGCAGCCACCGCTGCTGCAGGGCCAGCAAGGCCTGTCGCGCAAAGGCCCCGAGGCCAGCCAGGCCAGCTATTACTACAGCCAGCCGCAGCTGGCGGTGAGCGGCGCCATCGTGCTGAACGGGCGGCGCATGGCCATTGAAAACAGCACCACCGACAGTGCCACCCACCGCGCCTGGCTGGACCATGAATGGAGCGACGCCCTGATGCACCCCGACGCCGTGGGCTGGGACTGGATCGGCATGAACCTCTTCGATGGCAGTGCGCTCACCGCGTTTCGCCTGCGGCGCGCCGATGGTTCGGCACTGTGGTCGGGCGGCTCGCTGCGCCCGGCCGGGCAGCCCACCCAGGTGTTTGCCGACAACAGCGTGGCCTTTGTCGCGCAACGCCACTGGAACAGCCCGCACAGCGTCGCCCGCTACCCGGTGCAGTGGCGGGTCGATACCCCTGCCGGCCCGCTGAGCGTGCGGGCGCTGCTGGACAACCAGGAACTCGACAGCAGCGGCTCCACCGGCGCGGTTTACTGGGAAGGCCTGTCCGAGTTGCGCAATGGGGCGGGCGCGGTGATCGGCCGGGGCTATCTGGAGATGACGGGATACAAAAAGCCGCTGCGCCTGTGACGCAGCGGCTTTCACAATGCCCACCCGAAAAGAGCTACGGGAGACTCAGCCCTTGCTGCCGGCCTTGCGGCGGCCCAGCCAGGCAATGATTTCACCCATGATGCCGCGGCGGAACGACAGCACGCAGATCACAAAAATCAGGCCCGTCACCATGGTGACCGATTCACCCAGGGTGTTGAACCACTCCACGCTGGTCAGCGTGGCCAGGAAATGGCCGATTTCGCCCAGCTTGTTCTCCAGCAACACCACCACCGCCGAGCCCACCAGCGGCCCCGACAGGGTGCCCAGGCCACCGACCAGCGTCATCAGCACGACGTGGCCCGATGCCGTCCAGTGCACATCGCTCAGTGTGGCAAAGCCCAGCACCAGGGTCTTGAGCGAGCCGGCCAGCCCGGACAGCGCGGCCGACAGCACAAACGCCAGCAGCTTGAAGCGGTTGGTGTCATAGCCCAGCGAAATGGCGCGTGGCTCGTTCTCCTTGATCGCCTTGAGCACCTGGCCATAGGGTGAATGCACCGTGCGCACGATCAGCAGGAATGCCGCCACCACCACCACCAGCACCACGTAGTACATGGTCATGTCGTTCTGCAGATCGATCAGGCCAAACAGCTTGCCGCGCGGCACGCCCTGCAGGCCATCCTCACCACCGGTGAAGGGCATCTGCAGGCAGATGAAGAACAGCATCTGCGCGAGCGCCAGCGTGATCATCGTGGAATAGATGCCTGCGCGGCGGATGGCGAAGAAGCCAACGATCAGGCCCAGCAGCGCACCGCTGGCCGTGCCCAGCAGCAGGCCGACTTCGGGGGTAAAGCCCCACACTTTCATGGACTGGCCTGCCACATAGGCCGAGCCCCCCAGAAAGGCAGCATGGCCGAAGGACAGCATGCCGGTGTAGCCGAGCAGCAGGTTGAAGGCCGAGGCAAACAGCGCAAAGCACATCAGCTTCATCACGAAAACCGGGTAGGCGCCGAGCAACGGCGCCGCCAGCAGGCCGACAAACAACAGGCCGTAGCCGACAGCGGAAAGATTCTTGGAATTCATGTGTGCAGCCCCTTATTTTTCTTTGCCGAACAGGCCGGCGGGGCGAATCAGGAGAACGATGACCATGATGACGAACACCACGGTCGAGGATGCTTCGGGATAGAACACCTTGGTGAATCCCTCGACGATGCCAAGACCCAGGCCGGTGAGGATGGAGCCCATGATGGAGCCCATGCCACCGATCACCACCACGGCGAACACCACGATGATGAGGTTCTGCCCCATCAGTGGCGACACCTGGTACACCGGCGCGGCCAGCACACCGGCAAAGGCGGCCAGCGCGGCACCAAAGGCATAGGTCAGCGTGATCATCAAGGGCACGTTCACGCCGAACGCTTCCACCAGGCGCGGGTTTTCTGTGCCCGCACGCAGGTAGGCGCCCAGCTTGGTCTTCTCGATCACGTACCAGGTGGCAATGCACACCGTAATCGATGCCACCACCACCCAGGCACGGTAGTTGGGCATGATCATGAAGCCCAGGTTGGTGGCGCCTTCGAGCAACTCGGGCGTGTCGTAACCCAGGCCCGAGACGCCATAGATCGAGCGAAAGACACCCTCGATCAGCAGCGTCAGGCCCAGTGTGAGCAGCAGGCCATACAGATGGTCCAGCTTGTAGATCCAGCGCAGCAGCAGCCGCTCGATCACCACCCCGAACACCCCCACCACCAGCGGCGCCAGCACCAGCATCAACCAGTAGTTGATGCCAAAGTAGTTCATGGCCATCCAGGTAATCACAGCCCCCAGCATGAACAGCGCACCGTGCGCAAAGTTGATGACGTTGAGCAGGCCGAAAATCACGGCCAACCCGAGGCTGAGGATTGCGTAAAACGAACCATTGACCAGCCCCAAAAGGAGCTGGCTCAAGAGGCCCGGCAATGAGACACCAAAAATTTCCATGGCAGGCGGCAGGTGGGAAGAGGTTCAGGTTAGCGGGTTATTTCCAGAGCGCGCACTTGCTGTCGGCCTTGGTGGTGAACACCTGGTCACCCGGGATTTTCTTGATGATGTTCAGGTAGTCCCAGGGCTTCTTGGAGTCGGCCAGGGCCTTCACCTGCACCAGGTACATCTCATGGACCATGCGGCCGTCAGGGCGAATCACACCGCCCTTGGCGTAGAAGTCGTTGATGGGCGTCTTCTTCATGTATTCCATGACCTTGTCGGCGTCCGTGCTCTTGACCGCTGCCACCGCCTTCAGGTAGGTGGTGGTGGCAGAGTAGTCAGCAGCCTGAACGTCGGTAGGCATGCGCTTCATCTTGGCAAAGTAGCGGTCAGCAAACTTGCGCGACTCGTCGTCCTTGTCCCAGTACCAGCTCGTGGTGTGCAGCAGGCCTTCGGTGTTCTTCAGACCCAGGCTGTGGATATCGCTCAGGAAAACCAGCAGGCCGGCCGTCTTCATGCTCTTGTTGATACCGAATTCCTTGGCGGCCTTGATGGAATTGATGGTGTCACCACCCGCGTTGGCCAGCCCCAGGATCTGGGCCTTGGAGTTTTGCGCCTGGAGCAGGAACGAAGAGAAGTCGGAGGCATTCAGGGGATGGCGCACTGCACCTGCGACCGTGCCGCCCTTGGCCTTGACCACGGCCGTGGTGTCGTTTTCCAGCGAATGGCCGAACGCATAGTCGGCCGTCAGAAAGAACCAGCTCTTGCCGCCGCTGTCCACCACCGCACCGCCTGTGCCCTTGGCCAGAGCCACGGTGTCGTAGGCGTAGTGCACGGTGTAGGGAGTGCATTGCTCGTTGGTCAATGCAGAGCTGCCAGCGCCGTTGTTGAAGTAGACGCGCTTTTTCTCCTGCGCCACCTTGGCAGTCGCCAGGGCGGTGCCGGAGTTGGTGCCGCCGAAGACCATGGTGACACCTTGCGTGTCAATCCATTCACGGGCTTTCGAAGCGGCAATGTCGGCCTTGTTCTGGTGGTCGGCCGTGAGCAGCTCGATGGGCTGCCCCAGCACCTTGCCACCGAAGTCATCGATGGCCATCTGGATGGCGGTTGCGCCGCCCTTGCCTTCCACGTCCGAATACAGGCTGGACATGTCGGTGATGAAACCGATCTTGACTTTCTCCTGCGCATGGACGGCCGAAGTGGCCAAGCCGGCTGCGCCCAGCATCAGTGCCAATGCTTTGAGTTTGCTTTTCATGGATGTCTCCTGTTGTGGTGAGAGGGATTGCGAAAAACGGGACGTAGCGGCCTGGCCGCTCAGACACCGAGAAGGTCGTTGAGCACCGGCATTTTTTCTTCCAGCTCGCTGGCACCGAATTTCTCGACGATGCGGCCGTGCTCCATGACATAGAAGCGGTCGGCCAGTGGCGCGGCAAAGCGGAAATTCTGCTCGACCATGACCACGGTGTAGCCGCGCTCGCGCAGCGTGATGATCATGCGGGCCAGCGCCTGCACGATGACGGGGGCCAGGCCTTCGGAGATTTCGTCCAGCAGCAGCAGCTTGGCACCGGTGCGCAAAATGCGTGCTACCGCCAGCATCTGCTGCTCACCGCCCGACAGGCGGGTGCCCTGGCTGTTGCGGCGTTCGGCCAGGTTGGGAAACATGGCGTAAATTTCATCGATCGACATGCCCGGCGTCCCCGTCTTGAGGACGGGCGGCAGCAGCAGGTTTTCTTCGCACGACAGGCTGGAGAAAATGCCCCGCTCTTCGGGGCAATAGCCCACACCCAGATGCGCGATGCGGTGCGTTGACATGTGGATGGTCTCCACACCATTGATCTTCACGGAGCCCTTGCGCGCCCCGGTGAGGCCCATGACGGCCCGCATGGTGGTGGTGCGCCCGGCGCCATTGCGCCCGAGCAAGGTCACCACTTCGCCGGGCTGCACCACGATGTCCACGCCGTGCAGCACATGCGACTCGCCGTACCAGGCTTCGAGGTTGCGGATTTCGAGCGCGGGGGTATTGGAGGCAGTGGTCGCCATTTCAGTGGGCTCCCTGCAGTTGGCCGTCGGTCGTGCCCATGTAGGCTTCCATCACTTGGGGGTTGTTCGATACTTCGGCGTAAGGCCCCTCGGCCAGCACGGCGCCACGCTGCAGCACCGTGATGCAGTCGGCAATGGTGGACACCACCTTCATGTTGTGCTCCACCATCAGGATGGTCCGGCCAGCCGACACTTTCTTGATGAGCTGCGTCACACGGTCCACATCCTCATGGCCCATGCCCTGCGTGGGCTCGTCGAGCAGCATGAGCTCGGGCTCCATGGCCAGCGTGGTGGCGATTTCCAGGGCGCGCTTGCGGCCATAGGGCAGATTCACCGTGAGCTCATCGGCCAGGTCTTCCAGCCCCACTTCGGTAAGGAGTTCCATGGCGCGGGCATCGAGCTGGCGCAGGCTGCGCTCGCTGCGCCAGAAGTGAAAGGCCGTGCCCAACTTGCGCTGCAGCCCGATGCGCACGTTTTCCAGCAGCGTCAGGTGCGGGAACACCGCCGAGATCTGGAACGAACGGATCACGCCACGGCGTGCGATCTCTGCGGGCTTTTCACGGGTGATGTCCTGACCGTTGAACCGGATCAGACCCGAGGTCGGCTCCAGAAATTTGGTCAGCAAGTTGAAGCAGGTGGTCTTGCCGGCACCATTGGGCCCGATCAGGGCGTGGATGGAGCCGCGGCGCACCGACAAGGTCACATTGCTGACCGCGGTGAAGCCCTTGAACTCTTTGGTCAGGCTTTGGGTTTCAAGAATGACGTCGCTCATTGCGCCTTGATCGCTCCATGGGGATGCTGAGGAAAGAGCCTTGCCACAAGGTCTCCGTGGGTTCTTATGTTGCATCGCATCGTAAGTCCCGACGTGGGGATGCAGATACTGGGACAAATGCCTATGTATAAATGCCTACGCCCTGCGTGCCCCTTGCCTCGCGAGGCCCGCAGCGCACGGCGTGCTCCACCCACTCCAGAAAAAAGGGCTGCATACCCCGGGCGCAACGCCCCTCGGCGCAGCCTACACTGGCCCGATGGCAACACCCTCCCCCCTGCATGCGCGAGGCGCTCCGCGCTCCCTGTCGGGCCTGCTTCCTTTTCTACGGCCCTACCGTGCCCGCATTGGCCTTTCGCTGGTCTTTCTGGTGCTGGCAGCCGTTGCCACGCTGGCCTTTCCCCTGGCATTGCGCAACCTGATCGATGGTGGGCTGCTGGCATCGGACCACGGCAACCAGACGATGGCGCTGCGCGGGCATTTTCAGGCGCTGTTTGCCGTCGCCATTGCCCTGGGCATTTTTTCAGCCGCACGCTTTTACATGGTGAGCTGGCTGGGCGAACGGGTGACAGCGGATCTGCGCAATGCCGTGTACAGCCATGTGCTTGAGCAAAGCCCGCAATTCTTTGAAACCACGCAGACTGGCGAGGTGCTGTCGCGGCTGACGACCGACACTACCCTGGTCCAGACCGTGGTGGGTTCGTCACTTTCGATGGGGCTGCGCAATGCCGTCATGGGCGCGGGCGCACTGGTGATGCTGGTGTGGACCAATCCCTACGTGATGTCGGTGGTGCTTCTGCTCTTGGTGCTGGTGGTCTTGCCCAGCATGTGGATAGGACGGCGCGTGCGGCGCCTCTCGCGCGACAGCCAGGACCGCGTGGCCGACTCCAGCGCCATCGCGGCCGAGGTGCTGAACGCCGTGCCAGTGGTGCAAAGCTATACGGCCGAAGCGCGCGAATCCTTGCGTTTCGCCGACGCTACCGAAAACGCCTTTCAGGCTGCCGTGCGCCGAACGCGTGCACGCGCCTTCCTCGTGGCATTCATCATCATTGCCAACGCAGGCCTGCTGCTATGGGGTCTCTACCGGGGTACGCAGGCGGTGCTGGACGGGCACATGACAGCGGGCCACCTGGGGCAGACGGTGGTGTACGTCATCTTGCTGGCGGGTGCCGTGGCGGTACTGGGAGAGGTCTACGGCGACCTTCTGCGCGCCGCAGGAGCCACGGAGCGCCTGATGGAACTGATCGCCAGCCAATCCCCAGTCACGGAGCCCGTGCTGCCCCGGCCGCTGCCAACGGGAGTCCGGGGGCTGAGCGTGGATTTTGAAGCGGTGAATTTCCACTACCCCTCCCGGCCCGATCAGCCGGCCCTGCAGGCCTTCACACTCCACCTCGAACCGGGTGAGACCGTCGCCCTGGTAGGCGCCAGCGGAGCCGGGAAAACCACGGTGTTTCAGTTGCTCCAGCGCTTCTACGACATCGACCAGCACCCGGACGAAGCTTCGCATGGGCGCATTGCGGTCAATGGCGTGGACATCCGGCAACTGGGACTCCAGCAATTGCGTGCCCACATTGGCACGGTGCCCCAGGACGCGGTGATCTTCTCGGCGTCTGCCTTTGACAATATCCGGTACGGTCGCCCCGATGCTTCAACGGATGAGGTGATCGCCGCGGCACGGGCGGCTTTTGCCCACGACTTCATTGAAGCACTGCCCGAGGGGTATTCCACCTTTCTCGGAGAGCGCGGCGTTCGCCTTTCCGGCGGGCAACGCCAACGGATCTCGATTGCACGTGCGCTGCTGAAGAATCCCCCCTTGCTGCTGCTGGACGAAGCCACCAGCGCACTGGATGCGGAAAGCGAGCGCATGGTGCAGGCCGCCCTCGACTCTGCGATGCAGCGGCACACCGGCCAGCGGACCACCCTGGTCATTGCACACCGCCTGGCCACGGTGCAAAACGCCGACCGGATCGCGGTGCTGGAAAACGGCCGCATCGTCGAACAGGGAACCCATGCCGCGCTGCTCACCCAGGGCGGCGTCTATGCCCGCCTGGCAGCGATGCAATTCACGGCGTGATCGATCAGCATCGACATCGGCCATGTCGATTCACCCGGACCAGAGCCTTATTGCAAGGTTTCCTTGGCCGCTTCGGGCAACAGCAGCGGCAGCACCGCAATGCCCTCATCGAGCAACTGCAATGCCTCTTGGTGTGAAGCCTGGCCTCGTATGGCCCGCTCCTCGACCTCGCCGCGGTGGATGCGCCGGGCCTCTTGCGCAAACTGTGGGCCCACGTCTTCCGTATGGGCCATGACTTTGCGCGCCAGCGACAACCAGGCAGCCTGCAGATCCACACCAGATACTTCAGCAGGGTTGCGGTCAGCAGAGGCGTCCGCAACCGGTGCAACAGGCTCGACCGCCGGTTGCCGGGCGCCCAGATTCAGCCTGGGGGCACTCAGCCTTTTGGCGATGTGGGAGTCCGAGCACATCGGGCATTGCACGAGTGCCTCACGCAACTGCCGCTGAAACTCATCCTCGGACGAGAACCACCCCTCAAAGACATGGCCCTGCCCACAATGCAGGTCAAGCACCTTCATGCCAGCAAGCTCTCAACCGCCGCATCAGCCGTGGCGGCGCAGCAGATAGCGGTAAACAAAACCGGGAAATGCCAGCGTGAGGAAAAGGGTGCCCGTGACGGCATAGAACTCCCACCCCTGCGGAGCAATCTGTCCGGCACGGCGCTCCAGCAAGAGGGCCATGCCTCCCACCAGGAAATACAGCGCCACCAGTTCCACCAGCCGCACCGGCAAAGACTTCTTTGGCTGCTTCAACGGACCGATCACCATCAGCCTGTGGTTGATAAACGGAAGATTGGCCGCGAAGAATGCAGCAACGATGATGAGCCAGATAGCGCCAGTTTGCGACACGGAAATACCCTGCTCGAACTCAGGTCGCCAGGGCCCGCACGATGGCATCGGCACACAAGGCCATCAAGCCACCAGGCAGCAAACCCAGTCCCAGTACCAGCGCGCCATTGACAGTCAAGACAACCCGAACATCCAAGGGTGCGGATACGCTGGTCGCCGTCAGGGGCGCATCAAAATACATCACCTTGACAACGCGCAAATAGTAGAAAGCACCGATCAGGGATATCACGACGGCAAACACGGCCAGCGCAATATAGAGCCCTTGCCCCGATGCCACCAATGCCTGCAATACCGACAACTTGGCGTAAAAACCCACCAGTGGCGGAATGCCCGCCATGGAGAACAGGCAGACGGCCATCACGCCGGCATACAGCGGACTGCGCTGGTTCAGGCCCGCCAGATCCGCAATCTCTTCGCTTTCAAAACCTTCGCGGGCCAGCAACAGGATCACGCCAAACGCAGCCAGGGTGGTCAGAACATAGCTCACCACGTAAAACATGGCGGAACTGTAGGCACTCTCCACAGCGGCGGCATCCACATTGCCGTTGATCACACCCGACAACAGGCCCAGCAAGACAAAGCCCATCTGTGCAATGGTGGAGTAAGCCAGCATGCGCTTCAGATTGGTCTGCGCAATGGCGGCCAGGTTACCCACCAGCAGCGAGCCAATGGCCAGCACCGCAAGCATCTGCTGCCAATCGATGGCCAGGGGCAGCAACCCATCCACCAGCAGCCGGATGGCGATCGCAAATGCGGCGAGCTTGGGCGCGCCACCGATCATCAGTGTCACGGCCGTGGGCGCACCTTGGTAAACGTCGGGAATCCACATGTGGAACGGCACCACACCCAGCTTGAAAGCCAGGCCTGCGACCACGAAGACCAGTCCGAACACCAGCACCTGGTGCCGGATCTGGCCGGAATTGACGGCCTTGAACACTTGCCCGATATCGAGCGATCCCGTGGCGCCATACAGCATAGACAGACCATAAAGCAGGAAACCACTGGCCATGGCACCGAGCACGAAATACTTCATGGCGGCCTCAGTGGCCGTTGCGTTGTCCCGGCGCAATGCCACCAGGGTGTAACTGGACAGGGTCAGCAGCTCCAGGCCCAGGTAGATCACCAGAAAGTTGTTGCCGGAGATCATGATGGACATGCCCAGCAACGCCAGCATCGACAGGGTGAAAAATTCACCACCACGCAACATGTCACGATCGGCAGCGTAAGGGCGCCCGTAGACCAGCGTCACCATCATGGCCACGGTGGCGAAACATTTGAGCCAGTTGCCCATGGCATCACTGACGACCATGTTGCCGAAACCGTAGAACGTGTTTCCGCTGCTGGCATACAGCCCCTGCAGGGCGGCAACCACGGCCAGCGTGAGCATGGTGAGGACATAAGTACCGGTACGGCGTGGGCTGCGGACCCCCAGGTCCACCAGCATGATCACGCAGGCCATGACCAGCAGCACGATCTCGGGGTAAACGGCAAGCCAGCTGATGTTGTCAATCATCTCGAATCTCTCAGTTCAGTCTGGTCAGTTCAGCTTGGACAGGGCCACATGCTTGAGCAACTCCGCCACAGAGGTGTCCATCACGTCGGTGAAGGGGCGTGGATAAAGGCCCATCGCCAGCACGGCAATCGCCAGCAGCGACATCACGAGGAATTCACGGCTGTTGATATCGGAGAGCTCCTTGACGTGATCGTTGGCAACAGGGCCCAGATAGACCCGCTTGAACATCCAGAGCGTATAAGCGGCGCCAAAGATCAACGCCGTGGCGGCTGCGCCACCGATCCAGAAATTGGCTTTCACCGCACCCAGGATCACCATCCACTCGCCCACGAATCCGGCGGTTCCCGGCAGTCCGCAATTGGCCATGGCAAACAGCAAGGCAAATGCCGTGAAGTTCGGCATGGTATTGACGACGCCACCATAAGCAGAAATTTCGCGGGAATGCACCCGGTCGTACAGCACGCCAATCGAAAGGAACATGGCACCGGAGACAAAGCCATGCGCAATCATTTGCACCAGACCGCCCGAAACACCCAGATCATTGAAGATGAAGAAACCGAGCGTGACAAAACCCATGTGCGCCACGGAGGAGTAAGCCACCAGCTTTTTCATGTCCTTCTGGACCAGTGCCACCAGGCCCACATAAATCACGGCCACCAGGGACAGCGCAATCATGAGCCAAGCCCATTCGCGCGACGCATCCGGCGCAATCGGCATGGAGAAACGCAGAAAACCGTAGGCTCCCAGCTTCAACATGATGGCCGCCAGAACAGCGGAGCCGCCGGTGGGGGCTTCCACGTGCACGTCGGGCAGCCAGGTGTGGACCGGCCACATGGGTACCTTGACCGCAAACGCGGCGAAGAAAGCAAAGAAAAGCAGCGTCTGCGCGGTGGCGCTGAGCGGCAACTGGTGCCATGCAGCGATGTCGAAACTGCCACCCGACTGGTTGTACAGGAAGATGAGCGCAATCAACATCAACAGCGAGCCGAGCAGCGTGTAGAGGAAGAACTTGAACGCCGCGTAGATCTTGTTGGGCCCGCCCCAGATACCGATGATCAGGTACATCGGAATCAGGGTTGCCTCAAAGAACACGTAGAACAACAGGCCGTCAAGGGCGCAGAACACACCGATCATCAACCCCGAAAGGATCAGAAAGGCACCCATGTACTGGTTGACGCGCTCGGTGATCGACTCCCAGGATGCGATCACCACGATGACCGTGATAAACGCGGTAAGTGGCACAAACCAGAAGGAAATGCCATCCACACCCAGGTGGTAATGGACATTGAAACGCTCAATCCAGGTGGTCTTTTCGACAAACTGCATGGCCGCAGTACCCAGCTTGAAGCCATCGTACAGAGGCAGCGTGACCAACAAGCCGATGATGGCGCCAATCAGCGCGACCCAGCGGACGGCACGGGCGTGTTCATCCCGCCCGACCGCCAGCAGCAGAACACCAAAGACGATTGGCGTCCAGATTGCAAGACTCAACAGACCCATTTTGTTCTTTTCCTTATTTGATGAGCTGCAGGAAATAGTCGCGCCAGACAAACCAGGTCATCAGCGCAAACACGCCCAGAATCATCACCAGGGCATAGTGGAAGATGAACCCGGTCTGCATCCAGCGCACCACGCCGGAAATCCAGCCCACCAGCTTCCACGATCCATTGACCAGGGCACCATCAATGATGGCGCGGTCTCCCACTTTCCACAGACCCGAGCCGAGGGCGCGTGCACCACGCGCCAGGATGTTCTCGTTGAGCCAGTCCAGGTAGTACTTGTTTTCCAGCAGCGCATAGAGCGGCTGCACGCGTGCCTTGATGGCCGTGGGCAAAGCGGGATTGACCATGTACATGTAGTAGGACAACGCCACACCCGCCAGCGCCAGCCAGAACGGGGCCGTCTGCAATCCATGCAGGGCCATGGCCATGGGACCGTGGAAGATTTCGGCCAGTTTGGCCATGGCGGGATGCTTGACTGCATCCACAAAAATCACGTCCTTGAAGAAGTCGCCAAACAGCATGGGCTGGATGAACATGAAACCCACCACGACAGACGGGATAGCCAGGAGAACCAGCGGTACCGTGACCACCCATGGCGATTCGTGGGGCTCATGGTGCTCGCCATGACCATGTCCATGATCGTCCGCATGGTGCGCATCTGGATTCTGGTCAAAGCGTTCCTTGCCATGGAACACCAGGAAATACATGCGGAACGAATAGAACGCCGTGATGAAGACACCTGCCAATACGGCAAAGTGGGCAAACCCAGCAGCTGGCAGGTGGCTGAAATGGACGGCCTCGATGATGCTGTCCTTGGAATAGAAACCCGAGAACAGGGGTGTGCCGATCAGCGCCAGCGAACCGAGCAGCGAAGTAATCCAGGTGATGGGCATGTACTTGCGCACGCCGCCCATCCAGCGGATGTCCTGGTTGTGGTGCATGCCCATGATGACCGAACCAGCGCCCAGGAACAAAAGCGCCTTGAAGAACGCGTGGGTCATCAGGTGGAACACGGCCACCGAGTAGGCCGAGGCCCCCAGGGCCACCGTCATGTAGCCGAGTTGCGACAAGGTGGAATAAGCCACCACGCGCTTGATGTCATTCTGGATGATGCCCAGAAAGCCCATGAACAGGGCCGTGATGGCGCCAATGACCAGAATGAAATTGAGCGCCGTATCCGACAGTTCAAACAGCGGCGACATGCGGGCCACCATGAAAATGCCGGCCGTCACCATGGTTGCCGCGTGAATCAGAGCGGAAATGGGGGTTGGACCCTCCATCGAATCGGGCAGCCACACATGCAATGGAAACTGGGCGCTTTTGCCCATGGCACCAATGAACAGGCAGATACAGATGACCGTGATGAGCATCCAGTCGGTTCCCGGGAAGGACAGACCACCCAGTTCAGCCGTTTTGCCAAACACCTCGCCGTAATTGAGGGTGCCGGTATATGCCGCTATCAATCCAATGCCCAGAATGAATCCGAAGTCACCCACACGATTGACCAGGAAGGCCTTCATGTTGGCGAAGATGGCAGAGGGCTTGTTGAACCAGAAACCAATCAGGAGGTACGAGACCAGACCCACCGCTTCCCAGCCAAAGAAAAGCTGCAACAGGTTGTTGCTCATGACCAGCATGAGCATGGAGAACGTGAACAGCGAAATGTAGGCAAAGAAACGGTTGTAGCCGTCGTCCTCTTCCATGTAGCCGATGGTGTAGATATGCACCATGAGCGACACGAAAGTCACCACCACCATCATCATGGCGGTAAGACTGTCGATGAGGAAGCCGACTTCCATCTTGAGCCCGCCCACGACCATCCAGGTGTAGAGCGTCTCATTGAAGCGTGCGCCATCCAGAGCCACGCTCTTGAGCGTCATGGCCGACAGGATGAAGGCCACCAGCACACCCAGGATGGTCAGCGTGTGGCTGAGGCGTCGGCCGATCCAGTTGCCACCAAAGGTGGTGCCAAGGATGCCGGCCAGCAAGGCGCCCGCCAGCGGCGCCAGCGGAACCGCCAGAAGCGTTGAAGCAGAAAGGGTTTGACTCATTCTTGAGAACCTTGGGAATGCGTGCGACTCAACCCTTGAGGGTGTTGAGGTCGTCCGCGTTGATGCTGGTCTTGTTGCGGAACAGCAGCACCAGAATGGCCAGACCGATGGCCGACTCGGCCGCAGCCACCGTCAGGATGAAAAACACGAAAACCTGGCCGTGCATGTCGCCCAGATAGTGCGAGAACGCCACGAAGTTCATATTGACCGCAAGCAACATCAATTCGATCGCCATCAGCAAAACGATCAGGTTCTTGCGATTCAGGAAAATACCGATCACGGCAAGGGCGAACAACATGGCGCCCAGTGAAAGAAAGTGGCCCAGCGTCAATGTCATGCTTTTTTCTCCTCGCCCGCAGGCTCACTGGCGACTTCGGGGGCGGGTTTCTGGGTTGCCGCCAGCTTCACCACCTGCAGACGATCACGCGCCCGCACCCTGATCTGCGTCGAGGGGTCGATCGCCTTGGTGTCCTTGCGCTGACGCAGCGTCAAGGCAATGGCGGCAATCATGGCCACCAGCAAAATGACGGCGGCAATTTCCACGGGATACAGATATTCCGTATAGAGCAATTTGCCCAGCGCCTTGGCGTTGGAGTAGGGAACCACCTGCCCCGCCGCATCCAGCACGACCGCGACGGCCTTGGGTTCATCCATGCCCCGAAAGCCACCCATGAGAACTGCCGCCATTTCCAGGGCGATCATGGCGCCCACGAAGGCGGCCAGCGGAAAATGCTTCCAGAAACCCTTGCGTATCGTATCGATGTGGATATCCAGCATCATCACCACGAACAGGAAAAGCACCATGACCGCCCCCAGATACACCAGGACCAGCACGATGGCGAGAAACTCCGCCTTGAGCAGCAACCAGATCGCAGCAGCCTGAGAGAAGGCCAGGATCAGGTTCAGCACCGCATGCACGGGATTGCGCGCGGTAATCACCCGGAATGCTGCGAACAGCAGCACCACCGAGAAGAGATAGAAAAAACCAGTCTTGGCGTCCATGAATCGGTTCTTTGTAGAAAGTCTGGCCTAAGGAACTCGCATCAGTACCGCATTAGCGGTACTTGGCGTCAGCGGCCTTGGCCGCAGCGATTTCACCTTCGTAGCGGTCACCCACCGCCAAAAGCATGTCTTTGGTGAAATACAGATCGCCCCGCTTCTCCCCGTGGTATTCGAGGATGTGCGTTTCAACGATCGAGTCCACCGGGCAGCTCTCTTCGCAAAATCCACAGAAGATGCATTTGGTCAGGTCGATGTCGTAACGCGTCGTGCGGCGCGATCCATCCTCACGCACATCCGACTCGATGGTGATGGCCATCGCAGGGCAGACAGCTTCACACAGTTTGCAGGCAATGCAACGCTCTTCACCGTTGTCATAGCGGCGCAATGCATGCAGCCCCCGGAAACGCGGCGACAAAGGCGTTTTTTCCTCGGGGAACTGCACCGTCACCTTGCGGCGAAAGGCGTAGCGTCCGGTCAGGGCCATGCCCTTGACCAGCTCCACCAACATGAAGCTCTTGAGAAAGTCTTTGAACGAAAAAGGTGCAGCAGCAGCAACAGCAGTCATTTGTGTCCCCGCTTATTTCCAGATATTCCACGGCGAGAGCAACCACCCGCCAACAATGAGCAGCCACACCAGCGTGACCGGAATGAAGATTTTCCAGCCCAGACGCATGATCTGGTCGTACCGGAAACGGGGGAAAGTCGCCCGGATCCAGATAAACATCGACACCACGGCAAAGGTCTTCAGACCCAGCCAGATCCAGCCCGGAATCCAGTTGAACAGCGCGCTGTCAATGGGAGACAACCAGCCACCGAGGAACATCAGCGCGGCCAGAATGGACACCAGCCACATGCTGGCGTATTCGGCCAGGAAGAAAATGGCAAAACCCATGCCCGAATACTCAACCATGTGTCCCGCCACAATCTCGGCCTCTCCCTCCACCACGTCAAACGGGTGGCGGTTGGTTTCTGCCACGCCGGAGATCAGGTACACCAGGAAAATCGGCAGCAGGGGCAACCAGTTCCACGACAGGAAACCCAAACCCTTGTCGGCGGCCATGCCACGCCCCTGCCCCATCACGATTTCGGTCAGGTTCATGCTGCCAGACACCATGATCACCACCAGGAAGCAAAAGCCCATGGCGATTTCATAGCTGACCATCTGCGCCGAAGCCCGCAATGCTCCCAGAAAGGCGTACTTCGAATTGGACGCCCACCCGGCAATGATCACGCCATAGACTTCGATGGAAGTAATGGCCATCACCAGCAGCAGGCCCGCATTCACATTGGCCAGAGCGACGTCTGGGCCAAAGGGAATCGCCACCCAGGCCGCCAGTGCGGGCATGATGGCCATGACCGGCCCCAGCACAAAGAGGCCTTTGCTCGCCGCGGTAGGCTGGATGATTTCCTTGGTCAGCAGCTTCAAGGCGTCCGCAATCGGCTGCAGCAGTCCGAAGGGGCCGACCCGGTTGGGACCATGGCGAACCTGCATGAAGCCCAGCAGCTTGCGCTCCCACAGCGTCAGGTAGGCAACCGCACCCATCAGCGGCGCCAGGATCACCACAATTTTCAGCAGGATCCAGAGTACGGGCCAGACGATGGCAGTCCACCAGCCATAGCTCAACAGGTTCAAACCTGCGTTGTGGATTGCATCAATCATGCCGCGACTCCTTCCTGCGCACGACGTGCATCCGCCGTCAGTTGCAACGAAGTGGCCCGTCGCACCAGTCCGTCCAGCTGGTAGATGGACGCCACGACCGGCTCACCCACTGCAGAGTTGGCAGCCTGTGGCAGCATGGCCTGGGCGTTATTCAACAGCGCAGATGACACCGTTGCCGTGCCACCTGCCGGAGTGCCGGTCGCCTTGGCAAGCACATCCTGGGACGTCTCGAAATCAAAACCCGGAACGTTCAGCAGATTGGCCAGCACCCGCAGCACCTTCCAGGCAGGCCGGGTTTCACCCAACGGCCGGACGACTGCATGGAAACTCTGCAAACGGCCTTCGGCGTTCACAAAGCTGCCCGATGTCTCGGTAAATGGTGCAATCGGCAGCAAGACATCGCTGAAAGCCATGTTGGCCTTGAACGGGCTCAGCGTGACCACCATATCGGTCTTGGCAAGCGCCTGACAAGCGGCTTCACCACCGGCCGCATCAAAGGCGGGCTCGGTATTCAGCAGGATGGCAGCTTTCAGGCTTCCACCAAGCATCTGGCCGGCATTCTGACCACCGTTGACAGGCATGGCACCGGCAAACTGTGCTCCCACCGTGTTGGCAGCCTCCGTGAGGTAACCCACCGTGGCGCCCGCCTGTTCACCGATCCACTGCGCCAGCGCCAGCAAGCGGCTGGCATGTGCATGGTGCGCAGCTGCGTTCCCGAGCAAGATGGCCTTGCGCTCGCCACCCAGCAGGGAACGGGCGATGGCCAAAGCCGAGCCGTCCACCGGAGCGGTCCCATCGGGAGCCGGTATGCCTTTTTCCTGGGCAATGGCGGCGGCAACGCTGGCGAGCGCCTGTTCCCATGCGCCGGACTGCTGCACCAGCGTGTGTGCCACGGGCATGGCCCAGTCATAAACTTCAGAATTGATGGCACTGACCGCACAACCATGGCGCGCTGCCTGGCGAATACGCTGTGCAAACAGCGGATGGTCCTTGCGCAGGTTGGAGCCGACCACCAGCACACGCTGCAAAGTGGAAAGCGATGCGATGGAGGTGCCCAGCCAGCGAATTCCGGCTGGTGCCGGGAATTCGGCATTGCGCAGCCGGTAGTCGATGTTCTCGCTGCCCAGTCCACGCACCAGGGAGCCTGCCAGATACAGCTCTTCCAGCGTGCTGTGCGGGCTCACCAGGGCGCCAATAGCGCCAGCGCCATGGTCGTTGCGAACGCAGCGCAAACCGTTGGCGACATATTCGAGTGCCGTCTGCCAGTCCACCTCTTGCCAGGTGCCGCCCTGCTTGAGCATGGGCCGGGTCAGGCGTTCGTCGCCGTTGAGCGCTTCATACGAAAAGCGGTCGCGGTCCGCAATCCAGCATTCGTTGACCTCTTCGTTCTCAAACGGAACGACGCGCATGACCTTGTGATTCTTCACCTGGACAATGAGGTTGGCGCCGGTGGAGTCATGGGGGCTGACCGACTTGCGGCGCGAAAGCTCCCAGGTGCGGGCGCTGTAGCGGAAAGGCTTGCTGGTCAACGCACCCACCGGGCAGATGTCGATCATGTTGCCCGAGAGCTCGGAATCGATCGTTTCGCCCGTCACGGTGGTAATCTCGGAGTGTTCACCCCGATGGATCATGCCCAGTTCCATGACGCCAGCCACTTCCTGGCCGAAGCGCACACAGCGGGTGCAGTGGATGCAACGGCTCATCTCCTCCATGGAGATCAGCGGGCCCACATCCTTGTGGAGCACCACGCGTTTTTCCTCTTCGTAACGCGACGAGGAAGCACCATAGCCAACGGCCAGATCCTGCAGCTGGCATTCCCCGCCCTGGTCGCAGATGGGGCAATCGAGCGGGTGATTGATGAGCAGAAACTCCATCACCGACTTCTGCGCCTGAATGGCTTTGTCGGTCTTGGTGCGCACGATCATGCCTTGCGTCACCGGAGTGGCGCATGCAGGCATGGGCTTGGGCGCTTTTTCGACGTCCACGAGGCACATGCGGCAATTGGCCGCAATCGACAATTTCTTGTGATAGCAGAAGTGGGGAATGTAGGTGCCAGCCTTTTCGGCAGCATGCATCACCATGGAGCCCTCGGTGACTTCTACCTTCTGACCGTCCAGTTCAATTTCAACCATATGCTTTTCTCGCGATCAGGCAGAGGGCGCAGCCTGAGGGGTCTTGTTCCGGATCAACGCTTCGAACTCGGGGCGGAAGTGCTTGATCATGGCGCGCACAGGCATTGCCGCAGCATCGCCCAGGGCGCAGATGGTGCGTCCCATGATGTTGCTGGCCACGGAATCGAGCACCTCCATGTCGGCAGGACGACCCTCACCACGATGGATGCGGTCCACCAGACGCCAGAGCCAGCCCGTGCCTTCGCGGCATGGCGTGCACTGTCCGCACGACTCATGCATGTAGAAATAGGACAGGCGCTTGAGGGACTCCACCATGCAGCGCGAATCGTCCATGACGATGACGGCACCCGAACCCAGCATGGAGCCGGCCTTGGCAATGGAGTCATAGTCCATGGTGCATTCCATGATGATGGATGCCGGCAACACGGGTGACGACGAGCCGCCAGGAATCACGGCCTTGAGCTGGCGCCCCGTCCGTACACCACCCGCCAATTCGAGGAGCTTGGCAAACGGCGTGCCCATGGGCACCTCGTAATTGCCGGGACGCTCCACATCGCCACTGACCGAGAAGATCTTGGTACCACCGTTGTTGGGCTTGCCGCAGGCAAGGTAGGCTGCGCCACCGTTGCGGATGATCCACGGCACCGCCGCAAAGGTTTCGGTGTTGTTGATGGTCGTGGGCTTGCCATAGAGGCCGAAGCTGGCCGGGAATGGCGGCTTGAAGCGGGGCTGCCCCTTCTTGCCTTCCAGCGATTCGAGCAAGGCCGTTTCTTCGCCGCAGATGTACGCGCCAAACCCGTGGTGCGCATGCAGCTGAAAACTAAAGCCGCTGCCCAGGATGCCGTTGCCCAGATAACCCGCAGCGCGCGCCTCTTCCAGCGCGGCCTCGAAGCGCTCGTAGACCTGGAAGATTTCACCGTGGATGTAGTTGTAGCCCACGCTGATACCCATCGCGTAGGCAGCAATGATCATGCCCTCGATCACGATGTGCGGGTTGTACATCAGGATGTCGCGGTCCTTGCAAGTACCTGGCTCACCCTCGTCCGAGTTGCACACCAGGTACTTCTGCCCGGGGAACTGCCGTGGCATGAAGCTCCACTTCAGGCCGGTGGGAAAACCCGCACCGCCACGACCCCGCAGACCGGACTCCTTCACGGTCGCAATCACCTGGTCCTGCGTGAGCCCCTCACCACCATCCTTGCCCAGGATGGCGCGCAGCGCCTGGTAGCCACCACGCGCTTCATAGTCCTTGATACCCCAGTTGGAGCCATTCAGGTCGGCGTAGATCTGGGGCGCAATGTGGCGGTCATGGAAGCAGGTTTCGACACCTGCCGCCTGGAATTGTGCAAGCACCTGGGCAGCCGTCGTCATTGCTTGGCCTCCACTGCACGCAGGCTGTCAACCAGTTGGTCGAGCTTGTCATTGCCCATGAAGCTGCACATGTTGCGGTCGTTCACCAGCATCACGGGCGCATCGGCGCAGGCACCGAGGCACTCGCATTGCTGCAGGGTGAACAGGCCGTCCGACGTGGTTTCCCCCATGGAAATGCCCAGCTTGTGCTCAAGGTGCTCCAGCGCCTTGCCGCCGTCACGCAACAGGCATGGCAGATTGGTGCAGACGTTGAGCTTGTACTTGCCCACCGCCTGCTGGTTGTACATGTTGTAGAAGGTGGTGACTTCGTGCACGGCGATCTGCGGCATGCCGAGGTACTCGGCAATACCCGCTTCACTGGCTTCGCTGACATGGCCCTGCTCCTGCTGCACGATGGACAGGCAGGCCATCACGGCCGACTGCTTCTGCTCCGGCGGGTACTTGGCCACTTCTCGCGCGAATCGCGCTTTGGTCGCTTCGGTAATCATCGATCAATCTCTCCGAACACGATATCCATGGTCCCAATGATGGCCACGGCGTCCGCAATCATGTGGCCCCGGGCCATTTCATCCAGCGTGGCCAGATGCGCAAAACCGGGGGCACGGATCTTCAGGCGATAGGGTTTGTTGGCACCATCGCTCACCAGATAGATGCCAAATTCCCCCTTGGGATGCTCCACTGCCGCATAGGCTTCGCCCTCGGGAACATGGAACCCTTCAGTGAACAGCTTGAAATGGTGGATCAGCTCTTCCATGTTGGATTTCATGGATTCGCGATCAGGCGGTGCAATCTTGTGGTTGTCGGTGATCACTGGCCCCGGGTTGGCACGCAGCCAGTCCACACATTGCTTGATGATGCGGTTGGACTCGCGCATTTCCTGCATGCGCACCAGATAGCGGTCATAGCAGTCGCCCGTCTTGCCCACAGGCACGTCGAAGTCCATGCGGTCGTAAACGTCGTAGGGCTGCGTCTTGCGCAAATCCCACGCAATGCCGGAGCCGCGCAGCATGGGACCGGTCATCCCCAGATTCAGCGCCCGCTCGGGCGTCACCACGCCGATACCCACGGTGCGCTGCTTCCAGATGCGGTTGTCGGTGAGCAGGGTTTCGTACTCGTCCACACAACCCGGGAAGCGCTGGGTGAAGTCGTCAATGAAATCAAGCATCGAACCCTGGCGGTTCTTGTTCATGGCCTCCAGGGCCTTGGCATTCTTGATCTTGCTGACCTTGTACTGCGGCATGCTGTCCGGCAGATCACGGTACACACCGCCGGGCCGGAAATACGCCGCATGCATGCGCGCACCGGACACGGCTTCGTACATGTCAAACAGGTCTTCGCGCTCGCGGAAGGTGTAGATCAGGATGGTGGAGCTGCCGCAATCGTTGCCATGCGAGCCGAGCCACATCAGGTGGTTCAGCAGACGCGTGATTTCAGCAAACATCACACGGATGTACTGCGCGCGCAGCGGCACTTCGATGCCCAGCAGTTTTTCAATCGCCAGGCAGTAGGCATGCTCGTTGCACATCATCGAGACGTAATCGAGCCGGTCCATGTAAGGCAGCGACTGGATATAGGTCTTGTGCTCGGCCAGCTTTTCGGTAGCCCGGTGCAGCAGACCAATATGCGGGTCGGCGCGCTGCACCACTTCGCCATCGAGCTCCAGCACCAGACGCAGCACACCGTGCGCGGCCGGGTGCTGCGGACCAAAATTCAGGGAATAGTTCTTGATTTCCGCCATGATGGATCACGTGAGACGCCCAGCGGCTCAGTGCAGGCCTCCGTACTTGTCTTCGCGAATAATGCGGGGCGTGATTTCCCGAGGCTCGATGGACACGGGCTCATAGACCACGCGCCGCTGCTCGGTGTCGTAGCGCATTTCCACATGCCCGGACAGCGGAAAATCCTTGCGGAAGGGGTGGCCGATGAAGCCATAGTCGGTCAGGATGCGGCGCAGGTCGCTGTGGCCATCGAACACGATGCCGAACAGGTCAAAGGCCTCGCGCTCGTACCAGTTGGCCGAGTTCCACAGATCGGACACCGACGCCACCACCGGAAAATCATCGTCCGGGCAGAACACCTTGACGCGCACGCGCTGGTTCAGGCTGACGGACAGCAGGTGCGACACCACGCCATAGCGGGCACCCTCGTTCACGGCGTCGGCATAGGCAGAATAGTCCACGCCACACAGGTCGATGAGCTGCTCGAAGCGGCAACCCTCGGCATCGCGCAACACGCGCATGGCATCCAGGTAATCAGCAGCAGCCACCACCACCGTGACTTCGTCCAGGGCCACCGTGATTTGGAGCGCCCGGGCGCCCAGGGCCGCAGCAATGTTGTCTTGGAGTTTTTCCGGCCGAATGGCAACAGCAGTCATCATCAACCCTTCAGACACGAGCAATGGTGTTGGTGCGGCGGATCTTCTGCTGCAACTGGATGATGCCGTAGATCAACGCTTCGGCCGTGGGCGGGCAGCCAGGCACATACACGTCCACCGGCACGATGCGGTCACAGCCACGCACCACGGAATAGCTGTAGTGGTAGTAGCCACCGCCATTGGCGCACGACCCCATCGACAGAACCCAGCGCGGCTCCGACATCTGGTCATACACCTTGCGCAAAGCCGGTGCCATCTTGTTGCAAAGCGTGCCGGCAACAATCATCAGATCGGACTGTCGCGGGCTGGCGCGGAACACCTCGGCACCAAAGCGCCCGATGTCGTAGCGCGCAGCGGCGGCATGCATCATCTCGACCGCGCAGCATGCCAGACCAAAGGTCATGGGCCACAGGGATCCGGTCTTGGCCCAGTTCACCACGGAGTCGTAGCTCGTGGTGATGAAGCCTTCCTTCATCACGCCTTCAATCATTGCATCAGTCCTTGTGAAGCCCGCTCATTCCCAGTTCAGGGCGCCTTTTTTCCACTCGTAGGCAAAACCCACGACCAGGATGGCCAGGAAGATCACCACGGCGACAAAGCCGGTAATCCCTACCTCCTGCAGCGACACGGCCCAGGGAAACAGGAAGGCGATTTCCAGATCGAACAGGATGAAAAGAATGGCCACGAGGTAGTAGCGCACATCGAATTTCATGCGCGCATCCTCGAAGGCTTCGAAGCCACATTCGTAAGGGGAGTTCTTCGCCGTGTCCGGGCGATTGGGGCCCAGCACATACCCCAGGGCCAGGGGAACGACACCTACGGCGATGCCGACCAAGATAAACAAAAGGACGGGGAGGTACTGTTCGAGGTTCATCTGGAGGATGTGCTCACCGCTGTGGCCTTGCCCGTCAGAACCCTGGCCGGGTCATGCAGGCAGGCCTTTGTTTTGGTGCCGTCGGCGAGACTCGAACTCGCACAGCTTTCGCCACTACCCCCTCAAGATAGCGTGTCTACCAATTTCACCACGACGGCTGATTTTTCATCTGGATGGCATGAGGAACCTTGCGGTTTTGGCTTTCCAGACAATCCGGAATTCTACTCCGGAAAAACCCTGCTCCGGAGCCAGAAAACCAATTTAGTGCAGTTTATTTCGTCGGGATCTGCGCTGCACCCGAGGCGGGCGCTGCAGGCGCAGGAACCACCGCATTCGATCCTGCCGTCGCAGGCGCTTCCACCGAAGCCGCGGGAACCACTGCAGCCGGCGTTTCCAGCACGCTGCCCGAACTGGCGGGACGCACATTGCCAAAATAAGCCAGCGCCAGCGTCGCCACGAAGAACACCGTGGCCAGCACGCCCGTGGTGCGCGAAAGAAAGTTGGCACTGCCACTGGCACCAAACAGGCTACCCGAACTGCCGCTGCCAAAGGCCGCCCCCATGTCGGCACCCTTGCCATGCTGGACCAGGATCAGGCCAATCATGCCCAGCGCCGTCAGCATCTGCACACCCAAAATCACATTCACAAGCACATTCATTCTCTGTTCACTCCTGATTTAATCGCTGCCAGCGCAATCCCTTATTGGGCGGCAGCAATAATTTGCAAAAAGTCTTGGGCCTTCAATGCCGCACCGCCCACCAGACCGCCGTCGATATCTGCTTGCGCCAGCAACTGCGCTGCATTGGCAGCGTTCATGCTGCCGCCGTACAGCAGGCGAATGCGGTCCGCATGTTCACTGGCGGCGGCCAACTGGGCCCGCAGCACGGCGTGCACCTGCTGGGCCTGCTCTGGCGAAGCCGTGCGCCCGGTTCCAATGGCCCAGACGGGCTCATAGGCCACCACGATTTCGCTGATGCAATGGCCGTTGAGATGGATCACCGCCGCCAGCTGGCGCTTCACGACCACCTCGGTCTGGCCAGCCTCCCGCTCGGCCAGGGTTTCACCCACGCAAACAATGGGCGTGATGCCCAGCGCCAGCGCCCGCTGCGCCTTGACGGCCACCACGGTATCGCTCTCGCCGTGGTACTGGCGGCGCTCGGAGTGCCCCACCAGCACATAGCGCACACCGAATTCCTTGAGCATGGCTGCCGAGGTTTCGCCCGTGTAGGCGCCCGCCTCATGCACCGAGACATCCTGCGCAGCCAGCGCCAGCGCCGACCCCGCCGCGATGCCCGCCACCTGCGCCAGATAAGGTGCCGGCACCGCCACCGCCACGTCGCAGGCGGGTTGCCCCATGCCAGCGATCAGGGCGCGCACCAGCGCGTCGTTGGCAGCCAGGCTGCCATTCATCTTCCAGTTGCCTGCGATGAGTTTCTTTTTCATGATGACCACGTCAAAACAATCTTGCCGATGTGCCGGTTGGACTCCATCAGCGCATGGGCCTGCGCGGCATCCGCCGCAGCGAAAGTGCTGTGAATGACCGGGCGGACCGTGCCCGCCGCGATCAGGGGCCAAACATGCTCACGCAGCGCGCGCGCAATGGCACCCTTGAACGCCACCGGGCGCGGCCGCAAGGTCGAACCCGTGATGGTCAGCCGGCGCCGCAGCACCAGCCCCGCGTTGAACGCACTCTTGACCCCACCCTGCACGGCGATGATGACCAGGCGACCGTCTTCGGCCAGGCACTCCACCTCACGCGCCACATAGTCGCCGGCAACCATGTCCAGCAACACATCCACGCCCTTGCCGGCGGTGATGCGCTTGGCCTCCTCGACAAAGTCCTGCGTCCTGTAGTTGATGGCATGGTGCGCGCCCAGCGCCAGGCAGGCCGCACATTTTTCATCGCTGCCCGCCGTCACGATCACCGTGGCACCCAAGGCGCGCGCCAGCTGGATGGCCGTGACGCCAATGCCGCTGGTGCCGCCCTGCACCAGCAGGGTTTCGCCCGGCTGCAGGCGTCCGCGGTCGAACACGTTGCTCCACACCGTGAAGAAGGTTTCGGGCAAAGAGGCCGCCTCGATGTCGCTGAGCCCGGCGGGCACTGGCAGGCACTGCTCGACCGGCGCCACGCACCACTCGGCATAGCCGCCACCGGCCACCAGCGCGCAAACGCGGTCGCCCACCTTCAAACCAGCCCTGGACAGAGCAACAGCATCGCCGCTTTCCACGACACCCGCCACTTCCAGCCCCGGAAGGTCGGAAGTACCCGGTGGCGGCGCGTAATGGCCCAGACGCTGCAACACGTCGGGCCGGTTGATGCCACTCGCACTGACGCGGATCAGCAACTCGCCCGTCCCCGCCTGGGGCATGGGGCGCTCGCCCAGGCGCAACACCTCTGGAGCACCAAAGGCCGTGATTTCTACAGCGCGCATACCGGAACCCTTCGCACGTCCATCTGAATGATTTTGACCTCCAGCACTTGTGCAAGAAGTGCCAGAAGCTCCTATATCAACAGCAGATCAATCAACCGTTCAGCTGGCCCGCGCTGCCTTCGGAAGACACCGCTTGCTGCTGCTGTTGCTGCTGCTCGGCGGGCTGGCGATCACGGCCACCATCGCGGCGCTCGCCACCGCGGTCACCCCGCTCGGCCGGAGCCGGACGATCACTGCCGCCGGCTGGACGTTCGGCCAGGGCCTTCATCGACAGCTTGACGCGGCCCTTTTCGTCGGTCTCCATGACCTTGACCTTGACGATCTGGCCTTCGGTCAGGTAGTCGCCCACGCGCTCGACGCGCTCGTGCGCAATCTGGCTGATGTGCAGCAGTCCGTCCTTGCCGGGCAGCAGGTTGATCAGCGCGCCGAAGTCCAGGATCTTGGTGACCGGGCCTTCGTAGATCTTGCCGATTTCGACTTCGGCCGTGATCTGCTCGATGCGGCGCTTGGCTTCGTCGGCCTTGGCGTTGTCGGTGGCGGCGATGGTGATGGTGCCGTCTTCCTCGATGTTGATCTGGCAGCCGGTTTCTTCGGTCAGCGCACGGATCACGGCGCCGCCCTTGCCGATCACGTCACGGATCTTCTCGGGGTTGATCTTCATGGTGTAGAGCTTGGGCGCGAAGTTGCTCACCTCGGTCTTGGCTTCCCCCATGGCTTCCTGCATCTTGCCCAGGATGTGCACGCGCGCTTCCTTGGCCTGAGCCAGTGCCACCTGCATGATTTCCTTGGTGATGCCCTGGATCTTGATGTCCATCTGCAGCGCCGTGATACCGGCGGTGGTGCCTGCCACCTTGAAGTCCATGTCGCCCAGGTGATCTTCATCGCCCAGGATGTCGGTCAGCACGGCAAAGCGGTTGTCTTCCTTGATCAGGCCCATGGCGATACCGGCCACATGCGCCTTCATGGGTACGCCCGCGTCCATCATCGACAGGCAGCCGCCGCAGACCGAAGCCATCGACGAGGAGCCATTGGATTCGGTGATTTCCGACACCACGCGCATGGTGTAGGGGAACTCTTCCTTCGTTGGCAGCACCGCCACCAGCGCGCGCTTGGCCAGGCGGCCGTGGCCGATTTCGCGGCGCTTGGTGCTACCCATGCGGCCCACTTCGCCGGTGGCGAAGGGAGGCATGTTGTAGTGCATCATGAAGCGGTCTTCATACTCGCCAGCCAGCGCGTCGATGCGCTGCGCATCGCGCTCGGTGCCCAGCGTGGTCACCACCAGCGCCTGGGTCTCGCCACGCGTGAACAGGCTGGAACCGTGGGCGCGGGGCAGCACGCTGCTGCGGATTTCGATGGGGCGCACGGTGCGCGTGTCGCGGCCATCGATGCGGGGCTCGCCCGCCAGGATCTGGCTGCGCACGATGCGCGCTTCGATGTCGAACAGCATGCCTTCGACCTTGACGCTGTCGAACACGACACCGGCTTCCTTCAGGTCGGCCATGACCACGGCATAGGCCTCGCGGCAGGCGTGCGTGCGGGCCTGCTTGTTGCGGATCTGGTAGGCAGCGCGCAGCTTGCCTTCGGCCAGCTCGGTCACCTTGGCGATGAGCGATTCGTCCTTGGCGGGGGCTTTCCAGTCCCACACGGGCTTGCCGGCCTCGCGCACCAGCTCGTGAATGGCGTTGATGGCCACATTGCCTTGCTGGTGACCGAACACCACGGCACCCAGCATGATTTCTTCGGACAGTTGCTGCGCCTCGGATTCGACCATCAGCACGGCCGCTTCGGTACCGGCCACGACCAGGTCCATCTGCGAGCTCTTGCGCGCCGTCTGGCCGGGGTTGAGCACGTATTCACCGTTGATGTAGCCCACGCGCGCAGCGCCGATCGGGCCATTGAATGGGATGCCCGAGATGGCCAGCGCGGCGCTGGTGGCAATCAGGGCGGCAATGTCGGCGTCCACTTCGGGGTTCAGCGACACCGTGTGGATGACCACATGCACGTCGTTGTAGAAACCTTCGGGGAACAGCGGGCGGATCGGGCGGTCGATCAGGCGGCTGGTCAGGGTCTCGTGCTCGCTGGGCTTGGCTTCGCGCTTGAAGAAGCTGCCGGGGATCTTGCCAGCGGCGTAGGTCTTCTCGATGTAGTCCACCGTCAGCGGGAAAAAGTCCTGCCCCGCCTTGGCCACCTTGGAGGCCACCACGGTGGCCAGCACCACGGTGTCGTCGATGTTCACCAGCACGGCGCCGCCGGCTTGGCGGGCGATTTCGCCCGTTTCCATGATGACGGTCTTGTCACCCCATTGGAAAGACTTGGTGACCTTGTTGAAAATGCTCATGTTCAGCTCCTGTTTTAATAGCTGGCAGCGATCTGCCAGATTGGCTTGGAGAGCAATTCAGAACACGATGCCATTCCAGTGAACCTGCCTGCCACCCGCGTGGGGCAAGGCCATTGGAATGACACAGCTTCGCTCTGTTTTGCGGCTCCGAAGTAAAAAACGCCTGAGCTAGCGGACTAACCCAGGCGTTTTGGCATGCAAATCAGATTACTTGCGCAGACCCAGCTTGGCGATCAGCGCGGTGTAGCGGTCGGCGTCCTTGGCCTTGAGGTAATCCAGCAGCTTGCGACGACGGCTCACCATGCGCAGCAGGCCACGGCGACCATGGTGGTCCTTGGCATGCGTCTTGAAGTGGGGCATCAGTTCGTTGATGCGGGCGGTGAGCAGGGCCACTTGCACTTCTGGGCTGCCCGTATCGTTGGCAGCGCGTGCATTGGCCTTGACGACTTCGGCCTTGATGGAGGATGCGATCATTGATTTTTCCTTGATGAAGACCTGCAGCAAAGCCACAGGCCAATAGTTTTTACTTGCGCCTGCGGCTGGAACGGCCATGGGCGTGCGTCTTGCACCGTGCAAAACCTGCGGATTATAACCCGAGCCAGTTTTTGAGTCGCTCCACCCCCTGCACCAGGCGCTGCGGGTCCTTGGAGGCAAAACACCAGCGCAGCCAGCCCTGGGCCTCCTCGCCAAAGGCATTGCCGGGCGCCAGGCCCAGCCCCGCCTCGGCCACCAGGCGCTTGGCCGTGGCCAGCGAGTCGCCATGCCCAGGCAGGCGAAAGAATGCATACATCCCACCGCGTGCGCTGGCCACCTCCACGCCGGGCAGGGCCTGCAAAAGCGGCACCAGGGTGTCACGGCACTGCTTCAGGTGCGCCACCACGCGCGGCGTGATCGCGTCCGCATGCTGCAGCGCCGCAATACCAGCCCGCTGGGTGAACACGCTGGCACACGAGGTATTGAACTCGACCAGCTTGCCCATGTGGTGCGTCATGGAGGGCGGCATCACCAGCCAGCCCAGGCGCCAGCCTGTCATCAAAAAACTCTTGGAAAAACTGTGCACCACCACCAGGCGGTCCTCGGGCTCGGCCAGGTCCAGGAAACTGGGGGCACAGCCGTTGGCCGTGGGCTCGTAATACAGGCGTTCATACACCTCGTCGGCCAGGATCCAGGTGCCCGTGGTGCGGCAATGCGCCAAAATGCCTTGCTGCTCCTGCGCCGTCAGGGTCCAGCCCGTGGGGTTGTTGGGCGCGTTCACCACCAGCAATTTCGTGGCCGGCGTGATGGCGGCCAGCAATTCAGCCATGTCCAGCGCCCAGGCACCGCCCGGCTGGGGGCGCAGTGAAACACAGCGCAAATCCGCCCCCATGATCAAGGGCTGCGCCGTGAGATTGGGCCACACAGGTGTGACCGCCACCACCTCATCGCCGGCGTCCACCAACGCCTGCACCGCCAGCATCAGCGCATTGACGCCACCCGACGTGATGGCAATGCGGTCGGCACCCACCGGCCGGTGCAGCCGGCTGGTATAGGCCGCCACTTCGGCGCGCAACTCTGGCAAGCCCAGGTTGTGGGCATAAAACGTTTCCCCCCGCTGCAGCGAATCGATGGCTGCCTGGCGCACCACATCGGGCGTACCCTCGTCACTCTCGCCAAACCAGAAGGCCAGCACATCGCTGCGCCCCATGCCAGCGTTGGCAACTTCACGGATACGGGATTCTTCGAGGTTCAGCAGGGCGTGGCGCATGGCAGGATGGACGTGGAGAATGTCAAAGCCGCATCGTACGGGATGCCGGCCACGAACCACCCACCCCATCCACAGCCATGGAGCACGCATGTCCCTCAACCATTGCAACCAAGTCCCGCCAAGCCCCTGGGAGAGCGCACTCCTGTGCGCCTGCATGGCACTGGGCCTGATGGCCCCCTCCTTTGGCGCGCAGGCAGCGTCCCCAAAGAACGCCGCAGCAACAGTCGCCAGCGAATCCGTCAAAAAGAAGGGTTCAGTGAAGGTGAAGCACCAGCGCAGCGCGTCGGAAGAAAGCACCGCCGAGCGCGACCGGCGCCTGTACCGCGAATGCCAGGGCCGGCCCAATGCGGGAGCATGCCTGGGATACACAAGACGCTAACAAGACCACCAGGGAAGACCAGGGCGCCAACGAGACCAGCGCCCCTGCTGATCCGGCCCGATGATGCTGGAACCGTTCGCGCCCAACGCGTCGAAGGGCGTTGACCCGCTCAGCCCAAACGCCATTCGGGATTTCAAAGGACCGAATTTAAACGCTCAACTGCCATTCGTCCAACCACAGCACCACGGTAGCCAAAGACACCGTAAATCCATAGCATGCGCTGCAGGCCTCGCAACACCCCCCATACAGGAAGTCGCCGCCATGCCGTTGAACCGCCAAACCACCCGCCGCCCCGCGCTGGCGGCAAGTGCCCAAACCCGCCGGCTCCAGGGCTTCAGCCTGGTAGAGGCGCTGATCGTGCTCAGCATCGCGGCCATCCTCATGGGGCTGGCCGTTCCGGCATTTCAGGGGCTACAGGAATTGCGCCGCCTGGAAGGCCACGCAGCGGAGCTGGCCACAGACATCCAGTACATCCGCAGCGAGGCCGTGACCAAAAACCGGCAAATGCACCTGCGCTTTGGGTCTGACGCGGCAGGCACTTGTTATTTATTGCACAGCGGCAACACCGGCACCTGCACCTGCACCAGCGCCGGGGCCGCGCAATGCACCGACCCCGCCAACTCGCCCGTGAAAAGCGTGGGCCTGGCTTCCAGGGAGGGCGTGCGCCTGCAGGCCAATGTCACCACCATGCTGTTCGACCCGGTTCGCGGCACTACAACCCCAGCAGGATCGGTCAACCTGATCGCCGACAGCGGCAAAACCATCCGGCATGTGGTCAACATCATGGGGCGTACCAGAACCTGCTCGCCCCAGGGCAGCGTCAGCGGCTACACCACTTGCTGAAGCCAGCGGCCACCCGTCAGCCAACCAGGAAACCCGATAGGCGGCCCGGCACAATCGACCAACGGCACATTCGAAACATTTTTTTCGAAACCTTACGCGGCAAAATGGGGGCATGAAAACCTCTATCGCACCACAGGTACGTCGCCAATCCCCCAAGCCCAATGGGTTCACGCTGATCGAACTGATGATCGTCGTGGCGGTTGTGGGCATTCTTGCAGCCGTCGCTTACCCTTCGTACGCCGAATATGTCAGAAAAAGCCGCAGGTCGGATGCCATGGCAGCTATTTCCAAAGTCCAGCAGGCTCAAGAAAGATGGCGCGCTAATAACGCCAGTTATAGCGCCGACGTTAGCTCTTCGCCCACGGGCTTGAAGTTGGTATCTAACGCCACCGTAGCGTCAAGCTACAACCTCCCCTCCGGCTACTACTCAATTGGGATCAGCGGCCAGTCGGCCACCGGATACACCGTTACAGCAACGGCTATAGGCGCCCAAGCCAGTGATGCCAAGTGCACCACGCTAACTGCGACTTTGGCAAATGGCACTATTACCTATGGAAAAACTGGGACAGGTACAGTAAAAACCTGCTGGAACCAATGAAGCGCCCTATTAAAAATCCCAACGCCAAGGGATTCACACTCATTGAGTTGTTGATATCTGTGGCACTGATTGCAATCATTGCGTCTCTTGCAGCACCATCATTTACTACCATGATAGCCACGCAAAGAATCAAAGGTTTGGCAAATGAAATAATGACAGACCTATCTTTTGCAAAAATGGAGTCCGTACAGAAAAATCAATGTATTGCCGTTGATTTCAGTGCACAAGGCTACACCATAACTCAGTTGACTACATGCACCACAACGACAGGGGCAACGATTAAGACCGTCAACAACATTTCGGCCAGCAACAATTCTTTCTCCCCTTCTTCAGGCACCACCTATTTGGGAATAAAGTTTGAACCTGTCAGAACCACTGCGACCATTACCGGCACGGATCTTGTCATATCCAATACCAACGCAAGCACGCGCTCATTAAAAATAGTGGCAAACACAATGGGTCGAGCAGAAATATGCAGCCCAAGTGCAACCATCACAGGATTCAAACCATGCTAAAAAACCCGCTGAAACGCTCCAGACAGAAAGGGTTTAGTCTGGTAGAGAGCATGGTAGGCATCACGCTGGGATTATTTGTAGTGACCGGCGCTTTGGTGCTCATGTCAACTATGACAAAAAATAATCGCGACCTGATGATGGAAACCCGATTGGTTCAAGACTTGCGCACCAGCTCTGATCTGGTCGCAAGAGACATCCGCCGCGCAGGATACTGGGCAAGTGCCGCAGATGGTGTTTATGTACCACCTAGTGCAGGCAGCCCGGTGGCTGCTGCGTCCTTACCTCAAAATCCCCATCAAAATCTTATTCCTGGCAGTTGCGATACTTCAACTCTGCCAACCCCAGTCAGTTCGCCAGCATCTGGTACTGCGCTTACCGCCATGTGTTATTACATAGATGCGGGAATGTATGGCTTTAAGCTAGATGCAACGACGGGTGTTTTGTATGCGTTTGTTGCAGGCAATACCCCGCAAGCGCTCAGCGATCCCAACACCGTCAAAATTACCCAATTCAACCTGATTGCTTCACCTTTGCAAATATCCCTACCTGGCAATTGTGCAGCAGCCTCAGTTCCCAACCCACCTCAAGTGGTTGTTCGCCAATTTGAAGTGGAATTGCGTGGGCATCCACCATCAGACCCTACGTTGGTTCGCGGCGTAAGAACCAAGGCAAGAGTTCGAAATGATGCAGTCAGCGGGAGTTGCAGTTAATGAATAATCACACCAACAGGCAGATTCTTTGCATGCCTGGAAAAAATCAGCACAGATATGAACGCGGAGCAGCATCTGTTGTCGTGGTTGCATTACTTCTTCTGATCATGGCCATCGTGGTCGCTTTTGCCAATCGAACCATAATTTTTGAGCAAAAAACATCGGCCAATCAGTACCGTGCCACGCTGGCCTTCGAAGCTGCTGAAGCGGGTCTTGCATGGGCTCAGGCAATGCTCAACGAGCAAAAATATATTACTACAGCCTGTACGGAGACCACAACACCGGGTAATGAAAGATTTAAAAATCGTTATCTTAATATCCAACCAGATACCACTATAGAGTTTACATACGTTAACTCTGTCACTCCACCAGCACCCATAGCTGCTTGCATTTACAACCAAGCAGGCGGCAGCATGAATTGCAGTTGCCCTGTACGGGCAGGCCCCTACCCCAACCCACCCATACTTCCTCCTACAAATACGCCGAACACACCCAACCCCTCCGTACCCACAGCAGGCTCAGGATATAACCTACGGTTTGATATTTCTTTCGAAAGCAACACAAGAACAGGAACGGTGAACATTATTTCTCAAGGCTGCACGTTACCATCTGGCGCTGCAGCATGCGCTGGCGGCGACGCCAGTGCAACCGTCAGAGCAACCTTGGGCCAAATCTCTGGATTAGCGACTCCGCCAGCCTCACCACTTACCGCACGAGGCAATGTCAGCATTGGAAACGCCGCCCTAGGCGTCAGCAATCCAGACCCTAACACCAACGGCGTCACGATCAATTCTGGCGGCACCATAGACGCCGCAAGCGCGATAATTACCACCGTACCGGGCACACCGCCCAAAGCGACGCTGGTAGGGAATGATGCTTCTTTGCGGGATAAAACGGAGGACAACTTATTCTCCTCATTTTTTGGCATGAGCAAAGACGCATACAAGAGCTTAAGCTACGTATTACCGTGTACCGCATGCACTGATACTGATTTAATTGCCGCCTACAATGCAGGCGAAAGGCAAATCTGGGTACCAGGCTCAATGACCATCAATGCGAACTCTACAATCGGAACATCCACAGATCCTTTTGTCATGGTCGTTGACGGTGCGGTCAATATCAGTGGTGGCCCTCAAATTTCCGCCGTAATCTACTCCACCGCTGCCACCTGGAACTCCACTGGCGGTGGCAGCGCATTGTTTCGCGGCGCCATCATTTCCGAAGGCGACTACACCGGCAACGGCACCCCGAATTATTACTATGACCCAGAAGTCATGAGAAAAATTCGATCAAGTGCAAAATCATTTGCGCAAGTACCTGGCAGCTGGAGGGATTTTTAATGATTAGAATAAATAAAAGCAGCCATGGCAAGCATGGCATCACCACCCAACAGCGCGGTATCGCACTGATTGAAGCCATGGTGGCGTTGCTGATAGTTTCTCTTGGCGCACTCGGCTTGGTAGGAATGCATTTATTCCTGAACCGCAATGCCGACGTCGCCAAGCAACGCAGCGAGGCAGCCAGGCTGGCGCAGGCCCAGATGGAAGAAATGCGCGTTTACAGGACCATAGGAACAAGTTCTGATGCATTGTTCTGGACAAATATCATTAAAAATGACACAAGCGCTGCCCCTGTAACAACCGGTACGGCCAGCAATCCATACACCTCCAATACGACTTACGCTCTACAGCGCAGCGTCCCTGCTTCAGACCCGTCCGCCGGCAAATACAAGGAAGTTCAGGTACGGGTCACTTGGCTGGACCGCAGCGGTGAAAATCAAGCTATTGTTTTTAGAAGCGTGATGAATGGAGTTGATCCGTCCACCGCGGTATCGCTATCGCTTGTCCCCAACGGTTCCAATGTGCGCGACACCTTGGGTCGTAACGTGAGCATCCCCATTCCATCGAAAAATCTTGGCGATGGCACCAGCGTTTTCAAACCCCGCTCGGACGGTGCTACCGCCATTGTTTTTGACAACACTACCGGATTGATCAAAAAAATATGCAACAGAATAACATCAACAACACGGACCGCACAAATCACACTTTCAGATGTCGCCAGTTGCGATTCCCAAACCGGCTACTTGTTAAGCGGTTATATACGTTTTAAGGATGGAAGTTTCAACACCAATTTCGATCCAGTGAGTGCCAATGATCCCGTACCAACCAAAACTACTTGGGAGGTTGGCATGACCATGAATGATGTTGCGCCAGCGACCGGAAAACAAGGTTTGCTGTCCCTTTTGGCAAAAACTTCACCTGCCTGGACGAGCAACATTTCTAAAAATAAATACTCGACCCTACCCACCTGTTTTGCCGAACCATTAAAAACCATATCATTCACGGCATCGGTCAACTACAGCTTCACCAATGATGGCGCTACAACCTCCTCGACGAGCACCAAGGTCTATTTAACCGTGCCGGTGGGAACTGAATTAACACCAGCAGCCATTGCCGAACACACTACATACCCGCAAACCGCCATTTCAAATATCGTCGATCAGAACGAGCGCTTTATTGGTTACTCTTGTATTATTTATCCTATTGACTTGGACAACAATCCATTAACAGCAAATGCATGGACCGGCTTAACCAAGTTGATCGTCACAGGTACAGACACAGCTGCCAGCGCCTCTATAGGCACTACTTACAAGGTATGCCGATTCAGCGCAGACTACAACCTTAACGGCTATGTTTGGACGCCAGCAACACCATTACCTGACACAGCAACCACTGAGAGTGTCGATAAAATTGACAACGAGGAGCATCCCTATGCCTACCTCAATGTGCAAAGATCTCTCAGTAATCAGAATTTTCTGGTGATTGCTGGAAATCAAAATTGCCCATCGGGTTCCGCTGTCGAGGTGAATGGCACTGGCAGTGAGGTTTATACAGACACCACGACCGTATTGCACCAACCTTAATTATAAAAAGCGAGCAGCTGATTGCGTGCGCACCCCAGACTTGACCCTGCGTGGCGCACGCAACACAAAAATCATCGTTACAAAATGCCAAGGCCCATAGCGCCTGCATTACCATCACCGCGCAATGATCACACCAGCGCACTTCACCTCCCAAGCGCTTGGGCTCGCCGCCCAGGCGCTTTTTCTTTCCAACCCCAACCCCCGCGTGGGCTGCGTGCTGGTGGCGCCCGATGGCCGGGTGATTGGCCAGGGTTTCACCCAGCAGGCCGGTGGCCCGCACGCTGAAGTGGTGGCACTGCGCGACGCGGCGGCTGCCGGGCAGGATGTGCGGGGCGCTACGGCCTACGTCACGCTGGAACCTTGCGCCCACCAGGGCCGCACGGGACCTTGCTGCGACGCGCTGGTGGCGGCGGGCATTGGCAAGGTGGTGGCCTCCATTGCCGACCCCAACCCCCTGGTGGCCGGCCAGGGCTTTGCGCGGCTGCGCGCTGCGGGCGTGGCGGTGGAGGTGGGGCCGGGTGCAGCCGAGTCGCGCGAACTCAACATCGGTTTTTTCAGCCGCATGGTGCGGGGCATACCCTGGGTACGACTCAAGGCGGCGGCGTCACTCGACGGCACCACGGCATTGCACAACGGCACCAGCCAGTGGATCACCTCACCCGCTGCGCGCGCCGATGGCCATGCCTGGCGCGCGCGGGCCTGCGCGGTGCTCACCGGCATTGGCACGGTGCTGGACGACAACCCGCGCCTGGATGTGCGCGAGGTCCCAACCCCACGCCAGCCGCATGTGGTGGTGGTAGACAGCCAATTGCAAACCCCGCCGGATGCGCGCCTTTTCATCGCCGGCCGCACTTGCATGATCTACGCAGCCACCCAGAATGATGGCAAAAAGGCCGCACTGGAAGCGCGTGGCGCCACGGTGGTTTATTTACCCAACCCACAGGGCAAAGTGAGCTTGCCCGCCATGCTGCGCGACCTGGCCCAGCGCGGCGTGAACGAGCTTCATGTGGAAGCCGGCAACAAGCTCAATGGCTCATTCGTGCGCGAAGGGCTGGTGGACGAGATGCTGGTGTACCTGGCGCCTACCTTGCTGGGGCCAGGCCTGGGCATGGCCCATGTCGGTCCGTTCGATACCTTGGCGCAAGGCCTGGCCATGGACTTCACTTCGGTAGACCGGGTAGGGCCAGACATCCGCCTCGTGGCAAGAGTGCGCGGGCGCGACGCTTTTTGAGCGCAATGGCGCAGGGCCTGTGGGGCCGGCCTTTTTCACCGGCAAACCAGCTGGCTGCCCTGCCCCGGCGCCCGCACCTGCATGCCACCGATGGCGGCAGCCGCTGCGAAGCCGGCCTGGTGAAAAGTGTCGAGCACGCGCGCCAGCGCGCCGGGGCTGCAGCTCACCAGCAGGCCACCGCTGGTCTGGGGGTCGGTCAGCAGGTGGCGCTGCCATTCGGGCACGCCAGGGGCCCAGGCCACATCGGCACCATAGGCGGCCCCGTTGCGTGCCGAGGCCCCCGTGACCACGCCCTCGGCCGCAAACCGCGCCGCGGCCTCAATGACGGGCACCTGGGCCAGCTCCACCTGGGCTGAAAGCCCCGAGCCCCGGCACACCTCCAGCAGGTGGCCTGCCAGGCCGAAACCGGTGACGTCGGTCATGGCGTGCACGCCATCCAGCGCACCCAGGGCAATGCCCACCCGGTTGAGCTGTGTGGTGTAGCGCAGCATGTCGGCGTAGCCAGCTGCATCCAGCAGGCCTTTCTTCAGTGCCGCCGAGAGAATGCCCACCCCCAGCGGCTTGCCCAGCACCAGCACATCGCCCGCCTGCGCGTCGGCATTGCGGCGCACGCGCTGCGGGTGCACCAGGCCCAAACCCACCAGGCCATAGATGGGTTCGAGCACGTCGATCGAATGCCCGCCCGCGATGGGGATGCCGGCGTCGCGGCACACGGCGGCTCCGCCTTCCAGCACACGGCCAATCACTTCGGGCGGCAGCTGGGCAATGGGCATGCCCACCAGGGCCAGCGCCATGATGGGTGTGCCGCCCATGGCGTAGATGTCGGACAGCGCATTGGTGGCGGCAATGCGGCCAAAGTCATAGGGGTCGTCAACGATGGGGGTGAAGAAATCGGTGGTGGCCACCAGCGCCTGGCTATCGTTCAGGCGGTAAACGGCCGCATCGTCGCTGGTTTCGGTACCCACCAGCAGTTCGGGCGGGACGATGCCCTGCGGTGCGCGTGCCAAAATCTCCTGCAGCAGGCCCGGCGCTATCTTGCAACCGCAACCGCCGCCGTGCGAGAACTGGGTAAGACGAATGGGTTTTGAATCAACAGTCATGGTGCGCGCGATTGTGCCAGCCGGCCGCCGGCCCGCGAGGGGCAAGGGCCTGGCGCCATGAGCCACCGCGGCCCCGTGCGCGTGGCGGACCGCCATGCTTTTCACACCCTGATCGATGCGCGCTCGCCCGCCGAATACGCGCTCGACCATATTCCCGGCGCCATCAACTGTCCGGTGCTCGACGATGACGAGCGCCGCATCGTCGGCACCCTCTACAAGCAGCAAGGTGCCTTTGAGGCACGGCGCGTGGGTGGCGCCATGGTGGCAGCCAACCTGGCGCGGCATTTGCGCACGCAGTTTGCCGACCAGCCCGCCAGCTGGAAGCCCCTGGTGTACTGCTGGCGCGGCGGCATGCGCAGCGGCTCGATGGTGACCTGGCTGCGCCTGGTGGGCTGGGATGCCCAGCAGCTGGCCGGTGGCTACAAGGCCTGGCGCCGCCATGTGATAGACCGGCTGGCCGAGCTGGCGCCGCAGCTGCCCCTGCGCGTGATCTGCGGCCCCACCGGCAGCGCCAAGACGCGCGTGCTGCAGGCCCTGGCCGCGCGCGGCGCGCAGGTGCTCGACCTGGAGGCCTGCGTCCGCCATCGGGGATCGGTGCTGGGTGCCTGGCCGGGGGTGGAGCAGCCCTCGCAAACCGCCTTCGAGACCACTCTGCTGCATGCACTGGAGCCCCTGGATCTGCAGCGCACCATCTATGTCGAGGCCGAGAGCAGCAAGATTGGCCGCCTGGCGGTGCCCCAGCCCCTGGTGCAGCGGCTGCGCGCCAGCCCCTGCATCGAAATCGCCGCCAGCGTGCCGGCGCGGCTGGATTTCTTGCTGCGCGACTACGCCAACCTGGGCGACGACCCGGCCCTGCTGGCCCGCCAGCTGGGTGTGCTCAAGGAGCTGCACGGCAAGCAGGTGATTGCACGCTGGCAGGACTGGGCCGCAGCAGGTGCGCTGGCGCCGCTGTTTGCCGAGCTGGTGGCCTTGCACTACGACCCGCTTTATGCCCGCTCGCAAAGCACGCACCTGCACCAGTGGGCCACGCGGCTCAGCCTGGCCAGCGACGATCTTTCTGCGGCCGGCATTGATGCCCTGGCCGAGCAGCTGCTGGCGCTGGGTTGACTTCCCCGGCACCAGGCTGTGCTCCCCCACTGACCATCAAAAAATCGCTTTTCGCGCTTGCCAGCAAAGCGCCAGAGCCATCTTTCCTCATTGTTTTTGCACTTGCCTCAAGGCAACGCCCCATGATGGGGCGAACTGGCGGTGCACCTCTATGGCTTTTTTGGCGCGTTTATTGCTTAATTTTGGTGCAAGTCTGGCGCCTGCGTCCAGATTGCACCAGAACTGATCAATTCAAAGCACGAGGAAGTTATGAATGCACACCAACAGGGCGGCGATGCCTTGTTCATATTGCTGGGCGCCATCATGGTGCTGGCCATGCACGCCGGTTTTGCGTTTCTGGAGCTGGGCACGGTGCGCAAAAAGAACCAGGTAAATGCCCTGGTCAAGATCCTGGTGGATTTTTCGGTGTCCACGGTGGTGTATTTTTTGGTGGGCTACGGCGTGGCCTATGGCACGCATTTCTTGGTGGGCGCGGAGACACTGGCCCAGCAAAACGGCTTTGCCCTGGTGAAGTTCTTTTTCCTGCTCACCTTCGCGGCGGCGATTCCGGCCATTGTGTCGGGCGGCATTGCAGAGCGTGCCAAGTTCTGGCCCCAACTGCTGGCAACCGCCGCCATCGTTGGCTTTGTGTACCCATTTTTTGAAGGTATCGCCTGGAACGAGCATTTCGGCATCCAGGCTGGCATTGCCGCCCTGACCGGCGCCACCTTCCATGATTTTGCCGGCTCGGTGGTGGTGCACGCCGTGGGCGGCTGGATTGCCCTGCCCGCCGTTCTGCTGCTGGGGTCACGCGCCAACCGCTACCGCAAGGATGGCGCCATCTCGGCCCATCCACCCTCCAACATCCCTTTTCTGGCGCTGGGTGCGTGGGTGCTGGTGGTGGGTTGGTTTGGTTTCAATGTGATGAGCGCGCAAACGCTGGACAAGCTGTCGGGGCTGGTAGCGGTCAACTCGCTGATGGCCATGGTGGGCGGCACGCTGGCCGCGCTGGTGCTGGGCAAGAACGACCCCGGCTTCGTGCACAACGGCCCGCTGGCCGGCCTGGTGGCTGTTTGCGCGGGTTCCGACCTGATGCACCCGCTGGGTGCGCTGGTGGTGGGCGGCGTGGCCGGCAGCATCTTTGTGGTGATGTTCACCCTCACCCAGAACCGCTGGAAGATCGACGATGTGCTGGGCGTGTGGCCCCTGCACGGGCTGTGCGGCACCTGGGGCGGCATTGCCGCAGGCATTTTCGGCAGCAAGGCCTTGGGTGGGCTGGGCGGTGTCAGCCTGTGGGCGCAACTCATGGGAACGGCCATGGGCGTGGTGTGGGCGCTGCTGGGCGGTGCACTGGTGTATGGTGTGCTGAAGGCCACGCTGGGCCTGCGGTTATCGCAGGAAGAGGAGTTCGACGGTGCCGACCTGTCGATCCACAAGATCAGCGCAACGCCGGACCGCGAAGTGAGCTGGTAAGCCTGCAGCCGCCAGGGCCCGGATGCGCCGTGCCCCGAGAGCTTGGTTTGGTGTGTTGAAACGACGGCGCCACGTCTGACATCCACCGGGCGCGCGGCCCGCTACGCTGGGGCGCACCCCGTTGGGAGTGCCCGCCACCGATTCACGCCGCTACGCCCGCCCATGACCCTCGCCCTTGTTTTCGGTTTTCTTCCCGCGCTGCTGCGCCGGCACCTGCCGCCATGGTGGGCTGCCCTGCTCATTCTTGCGCTGAGCGGTTGCGCCGAATTGCCCAAGAATGTGCAGCGCCCTGTTTCCACGGCGCTCGAAGCCACCGCCGGCACCGCACTGGCCACGCTGGTGAACGAGCGCCGCGCTGCGGCAAATGCGCGCTTTGAATCAGGCTTTGTGCTGCTGGCCGGCCCCCAGGCGGCCTATGGCAGCCGCCTGGCCCTGGTGGAAGCGGCGCAGAAAACGCTGGACCTGCAGTACTACGCCATCCACGCCGACGCCAGCACCGAGCGGCTGCTGCTGGGTGTGATCGCCGCCGCCCGGCGCGGCGTGCGCGTGCGCGTGCTGCTGGACGACTTTCACAGCACCGGAAAAGACGCACAGGTGATGCGCCTGGCCTTCGAGCCCAACATCGAAATGCGCATGTTCAACCCGGTGGCCGGCGCCCGCAACTCCACCGTGTGGCGCATGGTCAGCGCCCTGGGCGATTTTTCGCGGGTGCAGCAGCGCATGCACAACAAGCTCTTCATCGCCGACAACGCCATGGGCGTGGCCGGCGGGCGCAACCTGGGCGATGCCTATTTCGGCCATGACACATCGGGCAACTTTCTCGACCTCGATGTGCTGGCGGCCGGCCCCATCGTGCAGGATCTGTCGCGCAGCTTCGACAGCTACTGGAACAACGAGCGCGCTTACCCTGTGCAGTCGCTGATCACGCCCAAAGAGCTGGACGCCCTGCGCTCGTCGCTGGCCACCACCGACCAGGAGCCAGGCACCCACGCCGGACCTACCCCGGTGCGCGCGGCCGCCTCCAGCCCGTTGGCCGCGGCTTCCACCCCGGTGGCACCCGACGCCGACACGGCCGCCAGCCAGGCCCGGCGCAGCCGGGTCTGGGACCAGCAGCCGCTCGACTTGAAGGCCGCACGCTTGGTGTGGGCCCCCGCCGTGGTGCTGGTGGACAAGCCAGCCAAGATTCCGGCCGAGTCCTCCGCCGCCATTCAGCCGCTGTTGCCCCAGCCCGCCACGCCCTCGCCGGGCATCACGGTGGCGAAGGCGGTGGCCCAGCAGCGCAACGCCAAAGCCCCCCGCCCCGGCAATGCCGCCGATGCGCCCGCCGGCGATGTCGCAGGCGCAGCACAGAGTGCTTCGGCTGACGATCTGGACGGCGGGGAAGACACGGTGGTGGACGGCCTGCTGCAGCTCATGGGCCAGGCCCGCAGCGACCTGCTCATCGTTTCACCCTATTTCGTGCCCGGGCCCGAGATCACCGCCGCCTTTGCCGCAGCGCGGGCCCGGGGCGTGCGGGTGCGTGTGCTGACCAATTCGCTGGCGTCGAATGACGCGCCCATCGCCCATGTCGGCTACGCGCGCCACCGCAAGGCGCTGCTGGCCATGGGCGTCGAGCTGTACGAGATGCACAGCGAGGCTACCGACCTGCGCCGGGCCTTCAGCGCCACGGGCGGCAGTGGTGGCAGTGGTGGCAGTGGTGGCAGCACCGGGTCTTCGCGCGCCATGCTCCACTCCAAGCTGCTGATCATGGACAACCGGCTGCTGGCCGTTGGCTCCATGAACCTGGACATGCGCTCGCAAAAGCACAACACCGAGATCGCGCTGCTGATCCGCAGCACCATGCTGGCACGCCAGGCCGGCACCAGCATCGAGCAGGCGCTGCGCACGGCCGCATGGCAAGTGGAGCAGCAGGCCGGCGGTGGCCTGGTCTGGCGGGCGCCGCAAGGCAGCAAGCTGCCGGACGCCACCGCCGATCCCGACACCAGCCTGCCGCTGCGGCTGATCCTGTGGCTGCTGGGGCCGCTGGCCCCCGACCATCTGCTGTAGCCCGGCCTCAAGGCTGCAAGCCAGCCACCCAGGCGGTGATGGCGCGCTGATCGGTCATGGTGCGCACCTGCTGAAAGGCCTGCTCGGCCTGCGGGTAGCGGCGGCGCAGCAGATTGAGCCATTGCTTGAGCCGGCCGGCCCGCTGGCGTGGCTCCAGGTCGTTGCACACCAGTTGCCAGAACGCTGCCAGCTGCGGCAGCAATGCCGGCCACTCCACCGGGTCGGTGCCGGACTGGCCCCGGTCTGCAGCGCGGATGGCGCGGGCCAGGCCGGGGTCGGCCACCATGCCACGGCCCAGCATGAGGGCGTCGCAGCCCGACACCGCGCGGCAGCGCTGTGCATCGGCCACGGTCCAGATCTCGCCATTGGCCACCACGGGGATGTGCACGGCCGCGCGGATGGCCGGAATCTGCTCCCAGTAAGCGGGCGGGCGGTAGCCATCGGCCTTGGTGCGCGCGTGCACCACCAGCTCGCTGGCGCCACCGGCTTGCATGGCCTGCGCACACTCGCGCGCCAGGCTCGCATCGTTAAAGCCCAGGCGCATCTTGGCCGACACCGGCAGGTGGGCCGGCACGGCGCGGCGCACGGCGGCCACCAGCGTGGCAATGCGCTCGGGCTCCTGCAGCAGCGCCGCGCCGCCGCCGTGGCGGTTGACCACTTTGGCCGGGCAGCCAAAGTTCAGGTCGATCCCCTCGGGCCCCAGCGCGGCCAGGTGGGCCGCGTTGTCGGCCATGCACGCCGGGTCGGAGCCGAGCAGCTGCGCGCGCACCGGCACGCCCGCCAGCGTGCGCCCGCCATGGCGCAGCTCGGGCAGGTAGCGCAGAAACACCTTGTCGGGCAGCACGGTGCCGGTGACGCGGATGAACTCGGACACGCAGCGGTCCACGCCGCCCACGCGGGTCAGTACATCGCGCAGCACAAAATCCAGAAGCCCCTCCATGGGGGCGAGCAGCAGGGTCATGGGACGATCCACCCGCCAGGGCGGGTCGGAGGATTTTCAGAGGAAATTGACAGCAAAACAGGCCATTGCGCCTATGTAGAAAGCGTCAAAAGCTACTATAAATATAGCAAAGCAACACCCCGCCGAAGGCCGCGGCAGAGCCCGCCATTGTGCGGCAGCCCGGCGCGGAGCCCGGCCGGCCGGCCATGCCGGGCACTAGGCACTAGGCACTAGGCACTAGGCACTAGGCACTAGGCACTGGGCACTGGGCACTGGGCACTGGGCACTGGGCACTGGGCAGGTCATGACAGCGTCATCGCGCGCTGCTGGAATGCGTGCACTCCCCTTCCGTGATCCGCGCGCCCATGTTGCTCCAACGAACCGAAAAAGCCCGCCGTGAACTCTCGCCCGGCGTTCGCACCCTGAGCCTGCGTGAACGCTCGCTGCTGTTGCTGGCGGACGGCAGGCCCCTGGCCGAACTGCAGGCCATGTACAACGGAATCGGCGCGCAGATGGTGGAGCACCTGCTGCACGAGGGCTACCTCACCGATCTGGCCACCACCGACGCCACAGGCACTGCCGCCCCCGCGCCACCAGCGCCCCCCGAGCCGACCGAAGCCCTGCGCTCCCTGGCGGGCACGCGCATGTACCTGTTCGATCTGTCCGAGCGCCTGTTTGCCCGCCGCGACCCCGATCTGGCCCGCGCCTACCACGCGGCCCTGCGCGCAGCGCGCGACCGCCAGAGCATGCTGGAAGTGGGCGAATCCCTGATCGCCGAGGTGGCCAAGGTGGCCGGTCAGGAGCGCGCCCACGGCATCCGCGAACGCCTGGAGCAGCTGCAGCCGCCAGAACGCGCGCTGTCGGCCGCCATGAGCGACTGAGCGGGCAGCGCAGCCCCGTCACCCCATCGGTTGGGATCGATCAGGCCGCCGCCAGACGCCACAGGGAGGTGACTTCCGCCGCGCGGGCCGCGTGCAGGGCATCGCTCGCGTCGACCGCCTTGGCGTGGCGCGGGCGCATGTCCGCGCGGCCCAGCACCTGCAGGCCGGCCGCGGCGATCCAGCCCAGCAGCTGTTCGCGCGAGCGCAAGCCCAGGTGCTCGGCCAGGTCCGACAGAATCAGCCAGCCCTCGCCGCCAGGCTCCAGGTGATCGGCCAGCCCCGCCAGAAAGCCCCGCAGCATGCGGCTACCCTCGTCGTACACGGCATGTTCAATGGGCGAGCTGGGGCGTGCAGGCACCCACGGCGGATTGCACACCACCAGCGGTGCGCGCCCGGCGGGGAACAGGTCCACCGGCTGCAGCTCGACCTGCGGCAGCACGCCCAGGCGCTGCAGGTTGTCACGGGCACAGGCCAGCGCGCGCGGCGCGTTCTCGGTGGCCACCACGCGCTGCACGCCGCGGCGCACCAGCAGGGCCGACAGCACGCCCGTGCCCACGCCGATGTCAAAGGCCAGCGCCTTGGACGGCAGGGTTGCGGCTGCCACCAGGTCCACATATTCGCCGCGCACGGGCGAAAACACCCCGTAATGCGGATGGATGCGGTTGTTCGGCGCGGCGCCCAGCGCGGGCACCTCCACGCCCTTCTTGCGCCACTCGTGCGCTCCCACCAGGCCCAGCAGCTCGCGCAGCGAGGCCACCGAGCGCTCGCCCGTAGCCGGACCCCAGGCTTCGGTGCAAGGCTGGCGCAGGTCGGGCGCACGGCGCAGCGCAATGCCGTAATCACCCTCCAGCGGGATCAGCAAGGCCGACAGCACGCGTGCGCGCTGGGCCTGCGCCTGGCGGTGCAGGTGAAACACCTCGGCCGCCGTGGCTGCCGCTATCTTCTGGGCGGCCTTGGCCGTCGCCTTGGGTGGCTTGCGGTCCACCCGCCGCATGAGGGCCTGCAGCAGCATGCGGGCGTTCTGGAAGTCGCCCTGCCACAGCAGGCCGGTGCCTTCACAGGCGAGCCGATAGGCCGTGTCGGCAGGCAGCGTGTCATCGGCCACCACCACGCGGCGCGGTGCAGCCGCCCCGCTTTCGGAGCGCCAGCGGGCTTCGTGGGTCTGGCCCGAGTCGCTCCAGGAGATCATGGGATGGCCTTAGTTGATGGGGCGCTTGAGGCGCACTTCCTCGATCTTCACGCCGCCCACCACGGCCGTCTTGGCGGTGGAGAGTTCGCGCTTGAAGCCGGCCATTTCATGGAAGCGGATGGCGCGTTCGTTGCGCAGGGGCACCCACGCGGTCACGTTGGTGCAGCCTTCTTCGTGCAGGCCGTCGCGGGCAGCATCCCACAAGGCCAGGCCTACGCCCTGGTTCCAATGGGTGGGCGCCGCGTAGATGGCCCAGATTTCACCGGTGGTGGGGCGGGATTTTTCATCGCGCGAGCGGTCATAGCCGACAAAACCGACGATCTTTTCACCATCGATGGCGACCTGCACCTGGGGTTCGCAATACTCGATGGCCTCGCGCCAGTAGGCTTGGCGCTTTTCGACCGACATGGATTTCAACTGCTCGTCTGGCACCAGACCTTTGTAAGCCTCTTGGGCGGATACGGTGTGGATCTGTGCAATGGCTTTGGCATCGCGAAGCGTGGCGGGACGAACCTGGATACTGGACATGGAAAAACCGAACGAAAACAGGGAGTGGAAAAACAAAAAGGACCGGCATTGTCGCCGAAACGCTTTTTCACCCTGCACCGCCGGTTAATCCGGGGGCCTGCACAGGCCCCTGCACCCGCCCTCAGGCAAGCGCCAGCGCAGCCGCGCGCGCACCCTGCGCCAGGGCCCGCTTGTTGCGCGGACGCGGCACTTTCACGGCCGGCGGCACCCCGTTGATGGCGCCCAGGCCCAGCACCAGCGTCACACTGAGCGAGGCGTCCTCGCGTTCATCCGGTGCGTAGGGGCGATAGCTGCCGTTGCCGGGGCCATGGCTGCGCTGCACGGCATGGAACACCATGCGTGCTCCCTCGCGGCTGGTACCCAGGGGCACCACGCGCAAACGCGCGCCGTGATCGAGGGCCAGGCCCATGTGGCCGGGCCGGTTGATCAGGTCGGTGCGGATGGCGCGCCAGGTCTGCCCGTCGTCCAGCGAAAACTGCCAGGTGCCCGCCTGCGCATCCAGGTATTCAAGGACCACGCCGACCGATGGCAGCAGATGGGGGCAGTTTTCCTGGACCAGCCGGGCTACGGTGTTGCCCCCCACGCCAGCACCCGCAACCGTTGCCACGGTGCGCGGATGGGCCATGTGTGGGTGGGTTGCGGAAGCTCCGGCGGCAAAATGCAAAGCACTGGCACTCATGATGAACCTCTTTTTTGGACAACCAGGACAGGATCGGCGGTACGTTGCGGCCCAGCTGCGAGCCCTCACAACGCCTGGGACAAAGTCTAGAAAGCGCACGCCGGTGCGTCCATCGCACAAATGGACTAGGCCCACGCCCGGGCGTTGTGCGCAATACTCGCCACATGCCCGCCAGCCTGCTGCTTGTTGACGACCACACCCTGTTTCGCACCGGGCTGCGCCTGATCGTGCAGGACCATCCCGCGGTGGCCTGCATTTCCGAGGCCGGCACGGTGGCCGAGGCCTGCGCGCTGCAGCTGGACGACGCGGACCTGGTGCTGCTGGATATTCAGATGCCCGGCATGAGCGGCCTGGACGGCCTGCGCCTGTTGCGCCAGGCCTGCCCCCGGGCGCGCATCGTGCTGGTATCCGCCAGCATGGCACCCGACGCCGTGTACGAGGCCCGCATGCGCGGCGCCGACGGCTTCCTGCCCAAGTCGGCCAGCGGCGAGGACATTCTGGAGGCGATCACCTGCGCCCTGTCGGGCGCGCCCTGCTTCCCCCCCAACAGCGGCAACGCCGCCGCCACCCGTGCCCCGGCCGCGCCCTCGCTGACGGCACGCCAGCTCGATGTGCTCGCGCTGCTGTGCACCGGCAAGCCCAACAAGGTGATTGCGCGCGACCTGGGGCTGAGCGAGAACACGGTGCGCGTGCATGTGGCCGCCATCTTTGCGCAGCTGGGCGTCAACAGCCGCAGCGCAGCCTTGCTGGCTGCGCAGCGGCTGGGCCTGTCGCTGCCGCCACTGCAGACGCTGCCTGACCATGACGCCGGCTGAAGCGCTGGGCATCGCGTTGCGCTGGCCCTGGCCGTCGCTGCGCTGGGAGCGCGATGATGTCCTGCGCGAGCAGGTCGCGTTGCTGCGGCAGAACTTTCCCATGACCCTGCTGGCCTCGCTGGCCACGGCACTGGGCACCCTGTGGGTGATGGGCAGCGGGGTCGACGGGCAGGCGCTGGCCGCCTGGCTGGTCTCGCACCTGCTGGTGGTGGCGGGGGTCTATCTCGCGCTGCGCAGCATGGACCCGACCCACGCACCCGCCCGCCCGTCGGCCTACAAGCTCATGGCCTGCATGGCCGGCATGGGGCTGAGCTGGGGCAGCCTGGGCCTGGTGGTGATGCAATGGGGCAACGCCGACAGCGTGATCTATGCGATCGGCATCATCAGCACGGTGTCATCCGGCGCCCTGGGGCTGGGGGCGCCGCTGTACCGCGCCTACCTCACCTACCTGAGCTGCGCCATCGGCGGCGTGCTGCTGGCCATTGCCATGGCGGGCGGGCCGGTGCTGTGGCCGGCGCTGGTTCTCACGCTGGTGTACTACGGCCTGACCTGCATGCAGGCCAGCACCACCGACACGGCCACGCGCCGCAGCATTGCCCTGAAGCTGGAAAACGTGCGCCTGGTGGGCGAGTTGCGCGCCGAATCCCAGCGCGCCCTGGCGGCCCAGAAGACTGCCGAAAAGGCCGATCGCGACAAATCCCGCTTCCTGGCGGCAGCCAGCCACGACCTGCGCCAGCCCCTGCATGCCATGGGCCTGTTTCTGGAGAGCCTGCAGCGCAGCCCCCTGAACGAGCACCAGCAGACGGTGCTGGACCATGCCCATGCCGCATCCAGCGCCGCGGCAGAAATGCTCACCACCTTGCTCGACTACTCACGGCTGGAGGCAGGTGTGGTCAAGGTACGCCCGGCGGCATTTGCCGTGCAGCCCCTGCTCACGGCCCTGGAGCAGGAGTTTGGCGTGCAGGCCGACAACGCGCGCCTCGTGTACCGCACGCGCGAGACTTCGGCGGCCGTCCACGCCGACCGCGCGCTGGTCGGCCTGGTGATGCGCAACTTCATCTCCAATGCGCTGCGCTACACCGCCCGGGGCGGCGTGCTGATTGCATGCCGCCGGCGCGGCCAGCGCGTGGCCCTGGAGGTGTGGGACACCGGGGTCGGCATTCCCCAGCACCAGTGGGATGACATTTTTCAGGAGTTCCTCCAGCTCGACAATCCGGAACGCGACCGGCGCAAGGGACTGGGTCTGGGCCTGGCCATCGTGCACCGGCTGGTGCGCGAGATGGGTACCACGGTCGAGCTGCACTCGCAGCCGGGCCGGGGCTCGGTGTTTCGCCTCTGGCTGGATGCGTGGGACGGTGCACTGGAAGATGAAGCCGCGCCACCATCCGACGACCACAGCCTGGAGGGCCTGCATGTGCTGGCCATCGACGACGACGAAGCGGTGCTCCTGGGCATGCAGTCGCTGCTGCAAAGCTGGGGCTGCCGCTGCACCGTGGCCGGATCGGGCGCGGAAGCGCTCGCGCGCCTGGGCGAACGCCGGCCGGATCTCATCATCACGGACTTCCGGCTGCGCCACGAGGAAACCGGCAAGCAGGTGCTGCAGGCCCTGCGCACCCGTCTGGGCATTGCGGTGCCGGCCATCATCATGACGGGCGACACTTCGCCCCAGCGCCTGCGCGATGCGCAAAGCACCTCGGCGCTGCTATTGCACAAGCCCGTGTCCACCGGCCAGCTGCGCGAGGCCATGGTGCAGCTGCTGGCCCAGGGCCAGGAGCGCCCCGCCACCCGAGGCACATTGACAGCGGCGCTTACAGCCAGCGGCGCAACAGCCCCATGATGCGGTCGAACCGCGGGCCGTACGGCGGATAGAGCAGCGAACCCATGGCCCAGCGCGACTGCACCAGCACCGACTTCTGGTGGCAAAAGCGCAGGAAACCCTGCTCGCCGTGGTAGGCGCCCCAGCCGCTGTCGCCCACGCCGCCAAAGGGCAGGTTGTCGTGGGCGAAGTGCATGAGCGTGTCGTTCACCGTGACACCGCCACTCACGGTACGGCGCAGCACATCGCGCTGCACCGCTTCACTGCGGCCAAACCAGTACAGCGCCAGTGGGCGGGGCCCCGCATTGATGTGGGTGATGGCATCGTCCAGCCGGTCGTACGAGATCACGGGCAGGATGGGGCCAAAAATCTCCTCCTGCATCAGGCCCATGCCCGACGTGGCGCCAAACACCAGCGAGGGCGCCATCTGGCGGCTGGCCCCGTCGCCCAGTGTGCCCACGGTGGCGGCCACAGGCTTGCCTGCGGTGGGATCGATGGTGTGCACCTCTGCGCCCTGCGTCTGGGCCTGCTGCAGCAGGGTGCGCAGCCGCGCATAGTAGCGCGGCGTGATGATGGAGGCGTAATCGGGGTTGCCCTCGATGCTGGGAAACAGGCGCGCCACCGCGGCCTGGTAGGCCTGCAAAAACTCGGCCTCGCGCCCGCGGGGCAGCAGCACGTAATCGGGGGCAATGCAGGTCTGGCCCGCATTGAGCAGCTTGCCGTGGGCAATCTTGAGCGCGGCGTCCTGCATGTCGCAATCGGCGTCCACGATGCACGGCGACTTGCCCCCCAACTCCAGCGAGGTGGGCGTCAGGTTCTGCGCTGCCGCCTGCGCCACCTTGCGCCCCACCGCGGTGGAGCCAGTGAACACCAGGTGATCAAACGGCAGTGAGGCCACCAGTTGCGCCGTGGCCGCATCGCCCTGTACCACGCAAAACTCATCCGCCGCAAAGAACTGCGCCACCAGCAGGGCCAGCTGTGCCGATGTGTGAGGCGTGAGCTCGCTGGGCTTGAGCATGACGCGGTTGCCCGCCGCCAGCGCCGTGATGGCGGGCGCCAGCGCCAGTTGCACGGGGTAGTTCCAGGGAGAAATCACACCCACCACGCCCAGGGGCTGGCGCGCGACCCAGCCCCGCGCAGGCTGCAAAAAGAAGGGCGTGCGCACCCTCTGGGGTTTCATCCAGCGCGCCAGGTAGCGCAAGGTGTGCGACAGCAAGGTGCGCAGCACGAAAAAATCGGCCATCTCGGTCAACCGCGGCGAGCGCATGCCGAAGTCGGCCTGCACGGCGGCGACCAGCACGGGGCCGTGCTCGTCGAGCATCTTCTGCATGCGCAGCAAGCGCTCGCGGCGGACCAGCAGGGGCACGTCAATGTGCTCGCGGCTGGCCTGGTGTTGCAGATTGAATTGGGCGCGGATGTCGTCAGGTGTCATGGCAGCCATCATAGAAGACGGCCCCCCTGCCTGAAACGTAAGAACCTGTGCCTTGCCAGCTTGCCGGCTTTACCGCAAATCGGCTGGTTCGCGCGGTTCGCGCGGCTCCACGTCCACCACCTCGCCGGCCCCCGGCAGCACGCCCGCGCGGCGCGAGGGCGTACCGGCAGCGGGCGCGGTGGACCAGCGCTCGGTGGAGCGGTACACCGTGCGCCAACCCGTGCGCGGGTCCACCCGCATGGTCCAGGGCACAACGGGCCGGCCGGTAAGGCGCGCCCAGACCGCCCGCAGCCCCCACGCCAGTGCGAGCACCAGCACAGCGGCCAGCAGGCTCAGAAACATCACCAGCCCGGCCACCACCACCACGGCCCGGATGAGCCAGCGGGTCAGGCCCACCACAAAATCATTCAAACAACCTCCTCAGGCATCCACCAGTTCTTTGCATTCAATAGGCCATCAGCGCTTATTTACAAAGCGCCAATAGCTATTTTATTTATAGCGCCCTGATTCCATCCATCACGCCGACGCGAATGCGCCGAAGTGAAAGACGCCGGGCTCCCGCACCGGATCGACATCGACCGGGATCACGCTCTTGGGCGGGAAGCGCCCTTCCAGCAGCAGTTTGGACAGCGGGTTCTCGATGCGCTGCTGGATCGCCCGCTTGAGCGGCCGCGCACCAAACACCGGATCGAACCCCACCTTGGCCAGCTCTGCCAAGGCGGCGTCAGACACCTGCAACTCCAGGTCCATCTTCGCCAGCCGGGTTTGCAGCAACTGCAGCTGGATCTTGGCGATCGATGCAATGTGCTGCGCATCGAGCGCATGGAACACCACGGTCTCGTCGATGCGGTTCAAGAACTCGGGGCGGAAATGGTTCTTGAGCTCGCCCCAGACCGCATCCTTGATGTCCTGCGAGTCCTGCCCCACCATGGCCTGGATCAGATGCGAGCCGATGTTGCTCGTCATCACGATCACCGTGTTCTTGAAGTCCACGGTGCGGCCCTGGCCATCGGTCAGGCGGCCATCGTCCAGCACCTGCAGCAGCACGTTGAACACGTCGGGGTGGGCCTTTTCCACCTCGTCGAGCAGCAGCACGCTGTAGGGCTTGCGGCGCACGGCCTCGGTGAGGTAGCCGCCCTCCTCGTAGCCTACGTAGCCGGGCGGCGCGCCGATCAGGCGGGCCACGGAATGCTTTTCCATGAACTCGCTCATGTCGATGCGGATCAGGTGCTCCTCGCTGTCGAACAGGAAGCCCGCCAGCGCCTTGCACAGCTCGGTCTTGCCCACGCCCGTGGGGCCGAGAAACAGGAACGAGCCCGTGGGACGATTCGGATCGCTCAGGCCCGAGCGCGAACGGCGGATGGCGTTGGCCACGGCGGCAATGGCCTCCTGCTGGCCCACCACGCGCTCGTGCAGCTTGGCTTCCATCTGCAGCAACTTGTCTTTTTCGCCCTGCATCATCTTGGCCACGGGGATGCCGGTGGCGCGGCTCACCACCTCGGCGATTTCCTCAGCGCCCACCTGGGTGCGCAGCAAACGGTTGGCCTGGGCCGCACCGTCCTTGCCTTCTTCCTTGGCCTGGGCTTCCTTGAGCTGCTTTTCCAGATCGGGCAGCTTGCCGTATTGCAGCTCGGCCACCTTGTTGAAGTCACCCTTGCGCTTCAATTCCTCGATCTGCAGCTTGACCTGCTCGACCTGCTCGCGCACCTGCTGGCTGCCCTGGGCCTGGGCCTTTTCGGATTGCCAGATTTCGTCGAGGTCGGCGATCTCTTTTTGCAGGGAGGCGATTTCTTCCTCGATCAGCTCAAAGCGCTTTTGCGAGGCCTCGTCTTTTTCACGCTTGACGGCTTCGCGCTCGATCTGCAACTGGATCAGGCGCCGGTCCAATTTGTCCATGACCTCGGGCTTGGAATCGAGCTCGATCTTGATCTTGCTGGCCGCCTCGTCAATCAGGTCGATCGCCTTGTCGGGCAGGAAGCGGTCGGTGATGTAGCGGTGCGAGAGTTCCGCCGCAGCCACGATGGCCGGGTCGGTGATCTCCACGCCGTGGTGCACCTCGTACTTTTCCTGCAGGCCGCGCAGGATGGCAATGGTGGCCTCCACCGTGGGCTCGCCCACCAGGATTTTCTGGAAGCGCCGTTCCAGCGCCGCGTCTTTCTCGATGTACTTGCGGTACTCGTCGAGCGTGGTCGCGCCCACGCAGTGCAGCTCGCCGCGCGCGAGCGCCGGCTTGAGCATGTTGCCGGCGTCCATCGCGCCCTCGGCCTTGCCCGCCCCCACCATGGTGTGCAGTTCGTCGATGAAGACGATGGTCTGGCCCTCGTCCTTGGCCAGCTCGTTGAGCACGGTTTTCAGGCGTTCCTCGAACTCACCGCGGAACTTGGCACCGGCCAGCAGCGCCGCCATGTCGAGCGACAGCACGCGCTTGCCCTTGAGCGATTCAGGCACCTCGCCGGCCACGATGCGCTGGGCCAGCCCCTCGACGATGGCCGTCTTGCCCACGCCGGGCTCGCCGATGAGCACGGGGTTGTTCTTGGTGCGGCGCTGCAGCACCTGGATGGCACGGCGGATCTCATCGTCGCGGCCGATCACCGGGTCGAGCTTGCCGATGCGGGCGCGCTCGGTCAGGTCGATACAGTATTTCTTCAAGGCCTCGCGCTGGCCCTCGGCCTCGGCGCTGTCCATCTTCTGGCCGCCGCGCACGGCGTCAATGGCGGCCTCCAGGCTCTTGCGCGTGAGGCCGTTTTCCTTGGCGATGCGCGCGGCCTCGCCCTTGCTGTCGATCACGGCCAGCAAAAACAGCTCGCTGGCGATGAACTGGTCGCCGCGCTTGATGGCCTCCTTCTCGGTGGCCTGCAGCACGCGGCCCAGCTCGGGCCCGACCTGCACCTGGTCCTGGCCCTGCACCTGGGGCAGGCGCTTAACGGCCGCTTCGGCCGCTGCCAGCAGGCCGGGCACATTGACGCCCGCCCGCTGCAGCAGCGCCTTGGGGCCGTCGTCCTGCTGGAGCATGGCCACGAGCATGTGCACGGGCTCGATGTAGGCGTGGTCGTTGCCCAGCGCAATGCTCTGGGCATCGCTCAGGGCTTCATGGAACTTGGTGGTGAATTTGTCGAGACGCATGGGTCAATGTCCTCCGAATTGCAGAGCACTTGGGGCAGGGGCTGCCTGATTTCAAGGCAGTGCCCTGCCTGCCGGTTGCGCTGTGTCAATGCACCATTCAGAAGCCATCGCCCCTGAAAACTACTTTTTTGATAGCTGCCAGCGCTTTACCAATCGCCATCAAAGGCCAATTTCATCCAAATTCTCCATGTCGAACAACGCCCAGGGCTTCAGGCATTGCTCGCCGTGATGCCCCAGCGTGCCAGGGCGGCGTCGTCGCTCACGCGCGCATCCACCCAGCGTGCGCCCTGGGGCGTTTCTTCCTTCTTCCAGAACGGTGCCTGGGTCTTGAGGTAGTCCATCAGGAACTCGCAGGCCTGAAAACTCTGGCCCCGGTGCGCGCTGGTTACGGCCACCAGCACGATCTGGTCGAGCGGCTGGAGCAGCCCGACGCGGTGGATCACGCGGGCACCCAGGATGTCGAAACGCCGCAAGGCCTCGTCCACCATGGCTTCGATGGATTTCTCGGTCATGCCGGGGTAATGCTCCAGCTCCATGGACGACACCGCGTCCCCCTCGTTCCTGTCGCGCACCGTGCCAATGAAACTGCATACCGCACCCACGCCCTTGTTCTCCCGGCGCAGAGCGGCGATTTCACAGGACAGGTCGAAGTCCTCGGTCTGGATGGAAACGCGGGGCAGGTTCATGGCAAAACGACTTTCATGCGACAGATTCACGGCGAGCGGTGCAGCCGGGGTGCGGCCAGCAATGCGCGCTCTTCCTCCACCACCTTGTTCAGTTGCGCGAGCGCGGGCGAGGGCGGCAATTGGGCCAGCAGGGTTTGCAGGCGCGTGACATCCGCCACGGTGGGGGCCACCTTGATCTGCGCGATGGCGGCGGGCAGGTTGCCGCCCCGCACCAGCGCCAGCACCTTGGCGGGCCATTCACTTTTATTGCGTGCCATAGATTGTGAAACAGGTTTGTCTGTACGATTCGCCCGCACTGTACCCGCACTGCAACCCCCTGCACCTGATTACCATGGCCACCCAAACGATTCAGACCGATCTGTACAAGCTCTATCCGTCCCCGCGCAACACGGTCCGCGATGTGTTCGAGTGCCAAGTCTTCGTACCCCACCCCTACGCCATCATCGACCTGGCGGCCATGGAACTGGCCGGCAAGACCACGCTGTTTGCCGCCTGCCGCCTGTCGGACATGAAGATGGGGCAACTGGTCACGTTCGCGCTGGCGGCCGACCAGGCCAAATTCGAGCGCCTGTTCACCCCCGACTGAACCGTGCCCATGGACGACGACAACCAGATCCACGTGCCGCCCTCCTTCCTGGCGGTGTACACCGACGCCCGCGGGCGCCTTACCGGAAAGGCCGATGAAGTGCGCAGCCGCTACGAGCTGTGCGAAGACCTGGCGGGCCACCTGGTGGAACACGCCCAGACGCTGTACCACGTGCAGGCGCCCTCCGAGGCCGAGATCCTGCGGCGCATCCATGCGGGGCTGTGCACGGCGGAATCGGGTGTGTCAGTGCCCGAAGCCACCTGGATCGTCACCCGGCTGGCCGAGTTGCTGGCGTGGCAGTGCCCTGAACTGGCCCCGGCGAAGGATGCAACGGTGAGCGACTGACGGGTGGCGCCGCCACGCCATCCCAGCGCCCCAGGTTGCTGCGTGCAGCGATCAGAGCGACAGAATCCATTTGACGAGCTGTTTGGCCTCAGCCTCACTGACCAAGGGCCGCTCGGAATCGTCGGGCATCTTGGCGATGCCCCAATGCCGACCGCTCCCGCCGTCACTGCCCTTCCGAATGGTGGCCACCAAGGTTTTCTCGGCACTCCGATCACCTTTCCACCGAACCGCAATCTTCTGGAATGCAGGGCCCGCGCCATCCTTGGTGATCGAGTGACACTGCATGCATTGTTTTTCGTCAGCGAGCTGGGGGTTGGCCCACGCAGAAAAGCCCATACCCAGCAAACCTGCGACGACGAGGAGGTGGAACGTCTTCATAAATATCCCCTTGCGGTTTGGCGACATGCCACATGCAAGATATTCCTGACGCAACCGCACGTCAATTGGCCCGCAACCAAATGCCATCGCAGTATTGACATACGTCAAAACAACCCAGGGGTATACGCAGGCCGACTTTCGGGGGCGGCGGCCGCTAGCAGACTGCAGGCCATGGTGCACCCGGATACCGCCCACACCATTCAACGGCGGCACAGTGCCGAAACACAGCCGGTCTGGCCGATCCGGCTCCCCCGGCTACCCCGGCTACCCCCCCGTCACGGGCGGGAAAAACGCCACCTCGGCGCCATCGACCAGAGCCGCCGACTCTTCGCTCAAGGCCTGGTTGAGCGCCATGCGCACCGCACGGCCACGTGCAAGGCTGGTGGCATGGGCACCACCGCGGGCAATGAGCTCGTCGCGCAACGCGCCCAAGGTGGTGGCCGTGGTTTGCACCGACTCTTGCCCCGCGCCGATGGCCTCGCGGATGGAGGCGAAATAGCGCACTGTGATCTTTTTCATCGCTGGGCCGCCCCAAGATGAAAAGCGGCCCCCTCGGGGGGCAGCGAGCGCACGAAGTGGGAAGCGTGGGGGCACATGTTCATGACAGCAACTCCGAAAACGCGATGAACCGCACCATGTCGCCCGGTGCGATCGTCTGGCCGGCCGGGTTGTCCACCACGCCATCGCCCCAGGCGGCCGAGGTGAGTACGCCCGAGCTCTGGTTGTCGAACAGGTCCAGCCCGCCCGTGGCGTTGTGCCGCACGCGCAGGAATTCGCGGCGTTTGTCGCCCTTGGGCCAGGTGAAATCAGCGCGGACAGCCATGGATTGGGGCGCAACATCCTGCACGCCCTGCAGCCGCAGCACAAATGGCCGCACCAGCAGCGCGAAGGTCAGAAAACTCGACACCGGGTTGCCGGGCAGGCCCATGAAGTGCGCTGCACCCACGCGGCCATAGGCGAACGGCTTGCCGGGTTTCATGGCGATCTGCCACAGATCGAGCGTGCCCAGCGATTCGACGGCGGGCTTGATGTGGTCTTCCTCGCCCACGCTCACGCCGCCGCTGGTCAGGATCAGGTCGTGTGCGTTACTGGCTTGGCGCAAGGCGGCTATGGTGGCGTCGCGTCGGTCGGGCACGATGCCAAAGTCGGTCACCTCGCAGCCCAGGCGCAGCAGCATGGCGCGCAGAAAGAAACGGTTGCTGTTGTAGATGGCGCCGGGGCGCATCTGCTCGGGCGGCACGTCGCCGGGCATGACCAGTTCATCGCCGGTGGAGAACAGTGCCACGCGCGGGCGGCGGGCCACCTGCAGTTGCGCCAGGCCGATGCTGGCGGCCAGGCCCAGCTCGGCCGGGCTCAGGCGGGTGCCGGCCTGCAGCACCACGGCACCGCGCGTGATGTCTTCGCCGGCACGGCGAATCCACTGGCCCGGGCGGGGCACGGCGTTGACGCGCACACTGCCATCATCGAGCGCTTCGCAGTCTTCCTGCATCAGGATGGCATCGGCGCCTGCAGGCACGGGCGCACCGGTGAAGATGCGCGCAGCGGTGCCGGGCTGCAGCGGCTCGCCCGCGCTGCCGGCGGCAATGCGCTGCGACACAGGCAGCGCAAGGCCCATCGCCACGACATCGGCGCAGCGCACGGCATAGCCGTCCATGGCGCTGTTGTCGTTGGGAGGCACCTGCAGCACCGAGGAGCAACCCTGCGCCAGCACGCGGCCGTCGGCATCAAAGGTGGTGACAGTGTCGGTGCCCGCCAGCGGTGTGGCGTGGCCCAGCAGCTCGGCCAGCGCCTCATCCAGCGGTTTCAGGGGTTTCATTGGGGGACGCATGGCAACAGGTCTCCGTGCAGGTCCCACTGGTAGTCGAAGCGGTCGGCATGCTGCAGCAGCCAGTCCACCACCTGATCGGGGGCATTGAGGTCGAGCACGGGCCGTTGCGTGGGTACGGGCAGGTTGTGCGGGGCGTCGGTGGCGATGGCGACCACAAAGTCGTCGTCGGGGTACCGCACGGGCTTGGCCGCGCGGCCGGGCTCGGGTGCGCGCCAGACTTCGATCTTGAGCAGATCGCTGTCCTTGAAGCCCTCCACCAGCACCCAGTCCACGCCCTGGTACAGCTCTGCCAGCAGGTGGTGCACGCTGAGCGTGGCGGGCTGTTCGAACTCGCGCACCAGCATCAGGCGCTTGTCGGAGGCGGCCACCACTTCGAAGGCCCCGGCTTCGCGGTGGCGGTAAGTGTCCTTGCCAGGGTGGTCGATGTCGAAACTGTGGTGGGCATGCTTGACCACCGACACCCGCAGTCCCCGCAGGCGCAGCTCGGGGATGAGCTGCTCGACCAGCGTGGTCTTGCCACTGCCAGAGAAACCGGCAAAGCCTACAACCTTCATCCAATGCTCCTGTGAATAGCTATGCTATTTATAGCTGCCAGCGCTTATCAGAAAATCGCCAGGGGCATTTTTTACTCAAAACCCTGATATCCCGCACTTCCGACAGGGATCACTGGCAATGCCGCTCGATGTAGGCCTTGACCCGTTCCACATCGGCCGGCATGACCTGAACACGCTTGGGCAATGCCTCGATGCCGGCAAACCTGGCGGGCCGCTCGGGCGCATGGCCCAGGGCCTCCTGGATGGTTTCGGCAAACTTGATGGGCAGCGCCGTCTCCAGCACGATCATCGGCACCGCCGGGTCGCCCCGGTGCTCGCGCGCCACCTTCACGCCATCGGCGGTGTGGGTATCGATGGTCACGCCAAAGCGGTGGTAGGTGTCCTTGATCGTGGCCAGGCGGTCGGCGTGCGTGCTCCTGCCGCTTTCAAAGCCGTATTTGGCGGCGGCATCGGCAAACAGCGGGTCGGCGCTCAGATCGAAGCGGCCATAGGTCTGCAAGGCAGCGCTGAACAAGGCCTTGGTGCGCTGGCCATTGCGCCCCAGCAGGTCAAAAATGAAACGCTCGAAGTTGCTGGCCTTGCTGATGTCCATCGAGGGGCTCGACGTTTCGTGCGTGTCGGCACTGCCGCGCACACGGTACACGCCGGTGCGAAAGAACTCGTCGAGCACATCGTTTTCGTTGGTGGCCACCACCAGCCTGGCAATCGGCAGGCCCATGCAGCGCGCCACATGGCCGGCGCAGATGTTGCCAAAGTTGCCGCTGGGCACGGTGAAGCTGACCTTCTGGTCGTTCGTTTCCGTGGCCTGGATGTAGCCCGCGAAGTAGTACACCACCTGCGCCAAGAGGCGCGCCCAGTTGATGGAGTTGACCGTGCCGATCTTGTACTGGCGCTTGAAGTTAAGGTCATTGCTGACCGCCTTGACGATGTCCTGGCAGTCGTCGAACACGCCTTCGATGGCGATGTTGTGGATGTTCTCGTCCTGCAGGCTGAACATCTGCGCCTGCTGGAACGCGCTCATGCGGCCGTGCGGACTGGTCATGAAGACGCGCACGCCCTCTTTGCCGCGCATGGCGTATTCGGCCGCGCTGCCGGTGTCGCCGCTGGTGGCGCCCAGGATGTTGAGCTCTTCGCCCCGGCGCTTGAGTTCATATTCGAACAGGTTGCCCAGCAGCTGCATGGCCATGTCCTTGAAGGCCAGCGTGGGGCCATTGGACAGGGCTTCGAGCCACAAGCCGTCTTCGAGGTGGCGCAGGGGCACGATCTCGCCCGTGCCGAAGACTTCGGCGGTGTACGTCTTGGCGCACAGGGCTTTCAGGTCGGCGGCGGGAATGTCGTCGATGTACAGCGACAGGATCTGGAACGCCAGCTCGGCGTAGCCTTGGCTTTGGTACGCCTTGCGCAGGCGCGTGAGGGCGGCATCGTCGATCTGCGGGTAATGCTCGGGCAGGTACAGCCCGCCATCGGGCGCCAGGCCTTCAAGCAGGATGTCGCAGAAATGCTTGCGGTCGGGATGGCCGCGCGTGGACAGGTACAGCATGGCAATCTCGCTCTTAATTCAGCTCTTCCTTGCGGATGCGCGTGATGGGGGCCAGCACCGTGGGGAGCTGCTGCATCTGGGCGATGGCATCGTTCATGGTGCCTTCGCGCGTGTCGTGCGTGAGGATGATGAGGTCGGTTTGCGTGGAGCCCTCGCCGCCCACCTCGTCGGCCTCGCGCTGCAGCACGGCGTCGATGCTGATGCCGGCGCCAGCCAGGATGCCGGTGACCTTGGCCAGCACGCCGGCCTGGTCGGCCACGCGCAGGCGCAGGTAGTAGCTGGTGACCACTTCACTCATGGGCAGCACCGGCAGCTCGCTCATGGCCTGGTCGAGGGTGTGGGGCTGGAAAGCCAGGTGCGGCACGCGATTGAGCGGGTCCACGGTGTGCAGGCGGGTGATGTCCACCAGGTCTGCAATCACGGCACTGGCCGTGGGCTCGGAGCCCGCGCCCTTGCCGTAGTACAGCGTGGCGCCCACGGCGTCGCCCTGCACCACCACGGCGTTCATGGCACCTTCCACATTGGCGATCAGGCGCTTGGCAGGCACCAGGCTGGGGTGTACGCGCAGCTCGATGCCCCCGACGGCTTTGCCGGCGGCATCGGTTCTTTCCACGCGCTTGGTGATGCCCAGCAGCTTGATGCGGTAGCCCAGCTGCTCGGCGTACTTGATGTCGGTGGCGCTGAGCTGGGTGATGCCTTCGACATAGGCCTTGTCGAACTGCACCGGTATGCCAAAGGCAATGGCACTCATGATGGTGGCCTTGTGCGCGGCGTCCACGCCCTCGATGTCGAAGGTGGGGTCGGCCTCGGCGTAGCCCAGGCGCTGCGCTTCCTTCAGCACCACGGCAAAGTCCAGGCCCTTGTCGCGCATCTCCGACAGGATGAAGTTGGTGGTGCCGTTGATGATGCCGGCCAGCCACTGGATGCGGTTGGCGGTGAGGCCCTCCCGCAGCGCCTTGATGATGGGGATCCCCCCGGCCACGGCGGCTTCAAACGCCACCATCACGCCCTTGGCCGATGCGGCGGCGAAGATCTCGGTGCCATGCACGGCCAGCAGCGCCTTGTTGGCGGTGACCACATGCTTGCCGGCGGCGATGGCTTCGAGCACCAGCGCCTTGGCCACACCGTAGCCGCCGATCAGCTCGATGACGATGTCGATGTCGGGATTGGCAATGACGGCGCGCGCGTCGTTCACCACCTGCACGCCCTCGCCCACCACTTTTCTGGCGCGCTCCACGTCGAGGTCGGCCACCATGGCGATCTCGATGCCCCGGCCGGCGCGGCGGCGGATTTCTTCCTGGTTGCGGTGCAGCACGTTGAAGACGCCACTGCCAACGGTGCCAATGCCCAGCAGGCCTACTTGGATCGGTTTCATGGAAAATTTACCAGTCAAAATGATTGCAGCGCTTTACCTATCAGCGCAAGCAGCTATCAAAAAAGAGTCTCAGTTGGTGCCAGACCGCTTGCGGTACTGCTCCAGGAAGCGGGCCACGCGGCCAATGGCCTCGCGCAGGTCATCCTCGTGCGGCAAAAACACGATGCGGAAATGGTCGGGCCAGGCCCAGTTGAAGCCCGTGCCCTGCACCAGCATGACCTTGGTTTCCTGCAGCAATTCCAGAAAGAACTGCTGGTCGTCCTTGATTGGATAAATCTCCGGATCGAGGCGCGGAAACATGTACAGGGCAGCCTGTGGCTTCACGCAGGTGACCCCCGGAATGGCGGTGATGAGCTGGTAGGCCAGGTCGCGCTGCTTGCGCAGGCGCCCGCCCTCGCCCACCAGCTCGTTGATGCTCTGGTAGCCGCCCAGCGCGGTCTGCACGGCCCACTGGCCAGGCACATTGGCGCACAGGCGCATGTTCGAGAGCATGTTCAGGCCCTCGATGTAATCGCGGGCGGGCTTCTTGTCGCCCGACACCACGAGCCAGCCGGCGCGGTAACCGCACGAGCGGTAGCTCTTGGACAGCGAGTTGAAGGTGAGCGTGAGCACATCTTCGCTCAGCGAGCCAATGGCCGTGTGCTTGGCGCCGTCGTACAGCACCTTGTCGTACACCTCGTCGGCAAAGATCACCAGGCCATGCTCGCGGGCGATGGCCACAATGCCCTTGAGCAGCGCGTCGGAGTACAGCGCGCCCGTGGGGTTGTTGGGGTTGATGACAACAATGCCCTTGGTGCGGGGCGTGACCTTCGCGCGGATGTCATCGAGGTCGGGCATCCAGCCATTGGCTTCATCGCACAGGTAATGCACGGGCGTGCCGCCCGACAGGCTGGCCGCCGCCGTCCACAGCGGGTAGTCGGGCGAGGGCAGCAGCAGTTCGTCGCCGGTGTCGAGCAGCGCATTGGTGGCCATGACGATGAGTTCGCTGGCACCGTTGCCCAGGTAGATGTCGTCCAGCGTGACGCCCTTGATGCCCTGCTTCTGTGTCTCGTGCATCACGGCCTTGCGCGCCGCAAAGATACCCTTGCTGTCCGAATAGCCTGCCGAATTGGGCAGGTTGCGGATCATGTCCTGCTGGATTTCCTCGGGGGCATCGAAGCCGAACACGGCCAGGTTGCCGATGTTGAGCTTGATGATCTTGTGACCGTCCTCCTCCATCTGCCGGGCCGCGTCCATGATGGGCCCCCGGATGTCGTAGCAGACGTTGGCGAGCTTGGCGGATTTGTGGACGGTTTTCATGGGCTGACGTTGGAATGCGATGGAGCCAGAGACCTGACAGCGCCCCGGGCGCTTTGGCGAAACCTATAATTTGACCACAGATCGCCGGCGACCCCGAGGCCACAACGCCCCCCGTAAAGCCCCAACCCACGGCCCGCGCCCACCCACCCCGTCCTTGCATGAAATTCCAGCCCGAACCTTCCACCGCGCAGACCATCCGTGCCTACGGCCCCGGCTGGATCGGTGTGGATACGGAAAAGATCACCACCAGCATCATCCTGGGTTCGGGCGGCCTGCGCCTGGCCTGGCCATGCACCCGCTTTGAAGACCTGACACCCGAGCATTTCGCCCAGCTGGCCACCCTGGAGGCGGAACTGATCGTCTTTGGCAGCGGCACACGCAACCGCTTTCCGCCACCCGCCTGGCTGCAGCCGCTGATGGCCCGGCGACTGGGCCTTGAAACCATGGACACCCCCGCTGCCTGCCGCACCTACAACATTCTTGCCAGCGAAGGCCGCAACGTGGTGGCGGCGCTCATTCTGGAAGCGCCAGGGTCTTAGGGGGCGGGGTGGCAGCTTGGTTCTCGGGCGTTTTCAGGGTAAAATCTCGGGTTGCGGTCGGGGGCACCACCAAAAGCAATAACACCCCAGCTCCCCCGGCTTTTCAACGACTACATCCTGAGAGATTGAAGTGCCATGGCGATCGTTGTCAACAAACCCCTCCCTGAATTTGAAGCCAACGCGACTGGTGGAATCAAGGTGTCCAACACCTCCCACCTCGGCCAGATTGTGATTCTGTACTTCTACCCCAAGGACAACACCCCTGGATGCACCACGGAAGCCATGCAGTTCCGTGACCGGTACAAGGACTTCGTCAAGGCGGGTGCAGCCGTTTTCGGCGTATCGCGCGACAACATGAAGTCGCACGACGAGTTCAAGGAAAAGCTGGAGCTGCCGTTTGAGCTGATCGCCGACACCGAAGAAAAGATGTGCCACATGTTCGGCGTGGTCAAGAACAAGATCATGTACGGCAAGAAGGTCAAGGGCATCGAGCGCAGCACCTTCCTGATCGGACCCGATGGCATTCTGCACAACGAATGGCGCGGTCTCAAGGTGCCTGGCCACGTGGACGAAGTGCTCAAGGCCGTCAAGACCATCAAGGCCCTGAAAAAGGCCGCCTGAAATTCACCGTTGCAAGCCTGCCGACACGGACTGCGGACGCCTTCCGCAATCCGACACGGTGAATGGGCATAATGGTTCGATGCTTCTGAAATCAGCAACGCTTTTTTCTCCCTCCAAAGCCGCCTTGGTCTCCAGGCGGCTTTTTGCTTTCTGAACACCCCACTGCCCGAGACCCCGCCACCATGCCCCTGCCCCCCGCCCCCAGCCGGCGCGCCGCCCTCCTCGCGCCTGAAGCCTACAAAGCAAGCGCCCGCGCCCGCCCCGTCGAAAATCTGCTTCCCGACCCAGAGACAGTGGCCATCCCCGCCAGCCGGGGTGGACGCAAGAGCGCACGCAACGATGAGGCGCCCATCGAAATGGGCGCGGCCCCTGCCCTGATCCAGGTCGAGACCCGGTCGCGCACGCCGGAACCCGCACGCACACCCGCCACGGCCCCTGCACCCGCTGCGCGCAGCTCTGCCAGCACACGCGGCTCGCGCAGCCCCGGCAGCAAGACCACTGCCAGCGCGCCCGCAGCAGCCGGTGCGTCCCGCAGCAAAAAGGCGGCACCACAGGGCCCTGCGAAGCTGTTCGTGCTGGACACCAACGTGCTGCTGCACGATCCGACCAGCCTGTTCCGCTTTGAGGAACACGACATCTTCCTGCCCATGATCGTGCTGGAAGAGCTGGATGGCCACAAGAAGGGCATGACCGAAGTGGCCCGCAACGGCCGCCAGACCAGCCGCACCCTGGATGCCCTGGCGGGCGTGCAAGGCGCCGACATTGCGCATGGCCTCAAGCTCGACTCCACAGGCCAGCGCGCTGCAGGCGGCCACCTGTTCTTCCAGACGGCCCCGCTGGATTACAGCCTGCCCACCAGCCTGCCGCAAGGCAAGGCCGACAACCAGATCCTGGGCGTGGTGGAAGCGCTGCGCAAGCTGCACGCCCCGCGCGAAGTGGTGCTGGTGTCCAAGGACATCAACATGCGCGTCAAGGCGCGCGCCCTGGGCCTGAACGCCGAGGACTACCAGAATGACAAGACGCTGGAAGACGGCGACCTGCTCTACTCTGGCGTGCTGGCCCTGCCCCCCGACTTCTGGGCCAAGAGCGGCAAGAACGTGGAAAGCTGGCAAAGCGGCGCGAGCACCTATTACCGCATTGGCGGCCCCATCGTGCCGCAGCTGATGATCAACCAGTTTGTGTACTTCGAGGCTCCGGGCGAGCCCAGCATGTTTGCCCGGGTCAGCGAGATCCGCGAGAAAACTGCGGTGCTGCAGACGCTCAAGGACTATGGCTCGGCCAAGCATGCGGTGTGGGGCGTGACCACGCGCAACCGCGAGCAGAACTACGCCATGAATCTGCTCATGGACCCCGAGGTCGATTTCGTCACACTGACCGGCACGGCCGGCACCGGCAAGACCCTGCTGGCCCTGGCCGCGGGCCTGACCCAGGTGCTGGACGACCGCCGCTACACTGAAATCATCATGACCCGCGCCACCGTGAGCGTGGGCGAGGACATCGGCTTTCTGCCCGGCACCGAAGAGGAAAAAATGGGCCCCTGGATGGGCGCGCTCGACGACAACCTCGAATTCCTGGCCAAGGGCGACGGCGGCAACGCCGGCGAATGGGGCCGCGCCGCCACCAACGAGCTCATCCGCAGCCGCATCAAGATCAAGAGCATGAACTTCATGCGCGGGCGCACCTTCCTGAACAAGTACGTGATCATCGACGAGGCGCAGAACCTGACGCCCAAGCAGATGAAGACGCTGATCACCCGCGCCGGCCCCGGCACCAAGATCATCTGCATGGGCAACCTGGCGCAGATCGACACGCCCTACCTCACAGAAGGCTCGTCGGGCCTGACCTACGCCGTGGACCGCTTCAAGGGCTGGCCGCACAGCGGCCACATCACGCTGGCGCGCGGCGAGCGTTCACGCCTGGCGGACTTTGCCAGCGAGGTGCTGTAACCATGGCGGTGGGCTGGGTTACCGCCCTCAAGCTGGTTCCCTGGGGCGATGTCCTGGAGGCAACGCCCCAGATCCTGCAGGCAGCCAAGAAGCTGCTGGGCACCACGCGCCAAGGTACTGCGGATGCCGCTG